>ERZ791868.215-NODE-215-length-61411-cov-8.289540_pt1 | contig 61411 bp, 47 predicted proteins | sample MGYA00510281_ERZ791868 | MGnify/ENA primary metagenome ERZ791868 (study PRJEB30046, sample SAMN00792046) | human gut metagenome | study: EMG produced TPA metagenomics assembly of the A metagenome-wide association study of gut microbiota in type 2... | reverse complement strand
TAGCTTGCCAATGCTACATTTATTATATCGCCTATACGGGCGCACCGTCGTAATATTTTTTTCCCTGCTCAAACACCTTCGCCGTTTCCTTGAAACCGTTCAGCGTATTGTTGGCTGTCGTCGAAGTCTGTATAATCTGCTTGGCAGAATTAATGATACCTTGCGCCAGATTTCCGGGGTCGGTAACCACCCATTGCGCTTTCGCCTCATGGCAGAAGCACGCTGCACTGATGCAGAGCACAAATAAGATTCTTCTCATAAATACATCTTTTTAATTGTTCGTAATTGGATTTTTTAGTGGTGATGGCAGAAGAGCATTACAGCTCGTCCACCCGGACATATTCCCCTTCCGTAGAGAGGTATAACAGATCCTTTTCCTCGTCATAGCCTAACAGAATTTCCCCGAACAGATCAACCGACAGTCCCCGCCCGGTTTGTTCTATTTTGTTTACTATCACCGTATCGGGATTATAGACTATGGCAAGGCAGAAATTCCTGCCGTCGTGGAACACCTGCACCGGTGGGGAGTGCAGGTTACTTTTCCATGCGCCGCAGATATTTCTGACCGGAAACCTACGGTAAGCTTTCATGGCTTCCTACTGTTTCCGGACATACTCCCCATTAGTCGAAAAGGTCAGCATATCCCTTTCCTGATGGTAAGTCATATCAATATGAAACCCCGTGTCGATGAACATAGCCCCGCCTTTCTGTTGGATCACATACGTTTCCGGCACCATTCTTCCCGTCATTCCCCTTTTGGCAAAAAGGGTCAGCTTGTAGCACTTCCCGTCTTTGGCAATCCGTATATCCGGTTTCCCGATGCTGCTCTTCCATTCCCCGCACAGCCGGTTCATATCCGTTTGCGGTTCGGTGCAGGCTTCCGTCAGCAGGCATATCACCCCGGCGAGCAGCACCGACAATGTTTTCATCTGTTTCTCATTAAATATATACTTCATTTCAATCCTGTTTTTTTTGTTTTTTACTTTCCGCCAGTTGTTTGATAGCCAGTTCGATATTTCCCCCTAACTTCTCCGCCAACTGCATCACTTCCAGTTTCTCCGTTTCCTCCGTCGTATAAGTCAGATACTCGTGCATCGACACCTCCGTGGCATAGACCGCCGACTGCACGCCGCCCAGCCCGAACCACACCTCCTTATACTTTCTCGATGCCGCATTTGCCATATTGATAGAGAGGATTTGCGCCTTCTCCTTGTCCGTCAGCCCCAGCAACTCCTGAATTTTCGAGAACTTGTTCATGTACTTGCGTTGGTCGAGCAGAATCTTGCAATCCGAGTTATTGATAATACTCTCCTTGACAATAGGCGAAGAAATAATATCGTCCACCTCTTGCGTTACCGTCACCGCCTCCCCGAAAAACTTTCGGACAGTCTTGTACAGATAGCGCATATATTCCGCCATCCCTTCCCGTGTCAGCGCCTTCCATGCCTCCTCGATGATTATCATCTTTCTTACCCCTTTCAACCGGCGTAACTTATTGATAAACATCTCCATAATAATGATAGTAGTCACCGGAAAAAGGATGGGATGATCCTTGATCGAATCGATTTCGAATACCACGAACCGCTTGTCCAGCAAGTCCAGCTGCTTATCCGAGTTCAGCAGAAAATCATACTCGCCGCCCTTGTGGTACGGTTCCAGTACATTCAGGAAATTGGTAATGTCGAACTCCTTGTCACGTACCCCCTTCGCATCCAGTATCGCCCGGTAATCCGTGTCCACAAACTCGTAGAAAGTGTCGAAAGACGGTACAAGGCTGTCATCATACTTGATCCGGTCAATGAACAAGGCAACCGCATTGGACAGCGCCACCTCTTCCGAGCGCGACGCCGGTTCATTGTCCTTCTTCCAGAGCGTCAGGAGCAATGTCTTGATAGATTCCTTTTTCTCCACGTCAAACACCTTGTCCTGCGTAAAGAAGGGGTTGAAACTGATCGGGCTTTCCTCCGTATAGGTGAAATACACCCCGTCGTCCCCGTGCGTCTTTCTCCGTATCATCTCGCACAGCCCCGAATACGAATTACCCGTATCCACCAGCACGATGTGCGCCCCCTGTTCCCAATACTGCCTCACAAGGTGGTTCATAAAGAATGACTTCCCGCTGCCCGAACCGCCCAGCACAAATTTATTGCGGTTCGTAATGATCCCCGTCTTCATCGGCAAGTCCGAAATATCCACATGAATCGGCTTCCCGCTGATCCGGTCAGCCATCTTTATCCCGAACGCACTCGGCGAACTCTTGTAATTTGTTTCCTCGATAAAGAAACAGAGAGCCGGTTCGATGAATGTATAGAAACTTTCCTCCTCCGGAAAGTCCCCCGCATTTCCCGGCATCGCCGCCCAATACAGCGTAGCTGCGTCCACCGTGTTATGCCTCGGTTTACATTCCATCAGCGCCAACTGGCTGCCCACATCGTTGCGGATATTCTTCAGTTCCTCCGCATCATCCGACCACGCCATCACATTGCAGTGGCAGCGTACCGACGTCAGCGAGTAACTGTGCGCCTCGTTCAGATAGAGGTCTATCCATTCCTTGTTAATCTGGTTCGACCGGCTGTAGCGGGAGAGCGACTGCATGTTTCGTGCCGTCTTCTCGAACTTCTTCAGGTTCTCGTTGCTGTCATCAATGAAAATATATTGGTTCACAATATGGTTGCACGACAACAGCAGCCCGATGGGAGCCGCAAAGCACAACCGGCAGTCCGAGCGGTCAGTCGATAACTTCTCGTACCGCATGTCCGTACCCACCTTTCCCGGCACATCGTCCACGTCCGAGAGCGTATGCACGCACAGCTTCTTGTCGCCGATGCGCAGCCCGTCCGTTCCCAACTCCATATCTTCCAGTGTCGTCGTATCTTCCAGCGAGAGCGAGAAATACTTCTCGATCAGTCCCGCACCCTTGTCCGTGCCCACGATTTCATCCGTGCCCAACCGTACCAGCCGGACAAGTCCCGAATCGTTCACGATCTGTTCGAACTGTCCCACCGCTTCCAGAAAGCGCGTAGTCATCTCCTTGTTCACCTCTTTCGGCACGATAAATCCGCGGCACAGCGATGAAAAATTACTTTGCATCCTTGCCCGTTCCTTCGTCGTTTTCGTCAGGAACAGATAACACCCGTGATTGAGGAACGGACGTTCATTGAAGTGCATCTCGTAACAACGGGAGAGGAAACTAAGGCTATCCTTATCCGTTTTCGGCTGGTAATTCTCCTTGATAAACCAGTCCTGCTTGTGTACCACCGAATAGTTCGGCAATACCTTGATTGCTTTCGCCCATGTGGAATGTATCGTTTCATATTCCGGTGTGGTGACCGTAAACAACTCCGGCAGTTCCACCCGGAAGGCGACGGTAATATCCGCATCCTTGCTGATGATGCAGTCCTGTTCCACCGCAAGCAACGGGAATTTGCTTTCTATCGTGGCAGCTTTTAGTACATTTCTCATTTTCTTCTCTTTTTGAATAGTTTTCGGGGAGTGATCCTGTTAATCAGGAAGCGGGGATGCTGTCGGGACGAGAGCAGTTTCATCAGTCCGTGTTCGCCGTATTTCTCATTCAGTGCAAATGTAGCCCATACCAGTACCGAAGCCGTGACAACACCGAACCCGATGCAAATCCACTGGTTGATACCCACCATATACAGGATGATGAACACTACAAATACCGCGAGCAATCCGGCAGCGAACAGGAACAGATATTGCGCTTTCAGTCCCTTAAATTCAGCACTTTTCCCAATCCCCTTGTTTAGTTCAAATTCCATTCTCTATTTTATATATTGTACGCGTACATTATATGAATTACAAGAAGAACGACCTCAAAATAGTAGCCGCCACAATCAGGAAAATACAAGCTCCAAACCAACTTGCGGCAACTTTACTCGTGTCGGGATCGCCCGACGAAAATTTGTTATAGACTTTTACCCCGCCAATCAATCCGCAGACCGCTCCGATAGCGTACACTAACTTCGTCCCCGGGTCAAAATATCCCGTTATCAGGTTCGTTGCCTCCGTTATCCCCGCTTGTCCGTTACCTTGCGCATAAGTCGCACCCACAGCCACAAACAGAGCGGTGGCAGCTAAAAGAAATCTTTTTGTATTCATAAACACTTGTTTTTTATGGATGCAGGGCTGGATAACCCCGCATCCGGTTATCAATAATTGGTTACACAATATCATATATATTGAAGTCTTCCGGAACCTCCCCGTCAGCCTCATTGCCGTTATCATCCGTTCCGTCGGACTGTTCCTGCCGGTAGTTCTCCATGTGCAGGTTTATCAGTTCCGTCACCCTTTCCGCCCGTTGCGGGTGGTTGGCAACCAACTGCTCGAACATGTCCGTATGTTGCAGTTCCGTCAGTGTCCTTCCGGCTTCCTGTTCCTCCTGTTCGCTCACCGTTTCCTTTGCCTTTCCCAGCACTTTCACGGCGGCACACATATCCTCAAAACTCACCCCCGAAGCCATTGCCCCCGGCTCACTGCATCCTTGCAGTTCCTCGTCTTCCTCCTCATAATCCAGCGACACATCAATGTCCATCGGTTCATTGTCTGTCCCTTCCGGTGGTGCATCGTTGAATATCCCATCCAGTTCTTCGTCAGGCACTTGCAACGGGTGTTTTTCCGGTTCGGCGACAAAAGTATCATCTTTTTCAACTCCTTTTTCGCTTTCATTTTCCGTGGCTTCGAGTGGCTTCAAAGTGGCATCGAGTGGCACCGTTACCGGAAGTACAAAATGGCTTTTCCCCAGAATCCCGGCTACCGGCGCATCCTTTCGGGGCAATATCGCCGCAGCGTTCCGCGCTGCCTTCCGCCGCTTCCATTTCTCATAGTGCAGATAGACCGCAGCCCATAGCACATACAGGATGGCAAGCCCGAACAGCAGTATAAGTTCCACATCCTTGCTCATATCAGATCCTCCCTCTTTTGCCGGTACAGTTCGTTAATCTCTTCCTTGTGCCTTTCCAGATGTTCCGCCAGTACCGTGTCGATATAGCCGCCCACCGTTATATCCTTGTCCGCTATCACATGCACCAGTCGGGAGATGACCGCATGAATCTGCCCGCTGATATACACGCACTGCCGTGTTTTCAGCTCGTTCCGTTTCAGGAACTTTTCGCCGTACTCCGACAGTCCCCGTTTCTTTCCCTTTCCCGCTTCCCGGTTCTCCTTCGCCCGTTCCACCGCTTGCAGTGTTCCGCCCGTTTGTTGTGGTTCCGTCGTCTTGAACGACGAGATGATGAAGTTCTCGTCAATCTCGTCCAGATTGACGTCCTCTTTCAGTTTCTTCGCCATACGCATCCCTATTGAATCAGTTCCAGTATCTCATCAATTATCTCGTTCAGGTTGCTACCCCTCACCAGCACCTTGTCCGCCGGAAAGATAGTCGAGCGGAACAGCGCCTTGTGCCCGGCGGACAACTCCCGCCGGAACCGCTTGCTGTCCGGCAGGAAGGTCTTCAGTACCGACAACCCCAAGTCACGGATCACCTCCTCATACACATCGTACAGTTCCGACTTCTCCCGTCCGTCCACCATGTTCCAGAGCAGGTGCATCCCTTGGATTTTCGACTTCCCCGTAGTAATCAGCGTATCGTTCAGCACCACCACGAAGCGGAGCGTGCTCTCCATCACCACCCGGTCAGCCGATATAGGGGAGAAGATATAGTCCATCCGTGCCAGCGTGCGCACCACGCCGCCGTTGTTGATAGTTCCCGGCAGGTCAAAGAAGATAAAGTCAAAGTCCGTGTCCGCCAGCTCCGCGGCTCTCGTCACTGCATCCTCCGGCGTGCTCTCGATCACCGGATACGCCTTCTTTTTCAGTCGTTGCACCTGCTCGTATGCCATCCGCTTGTAGTACGGATCGTCCATTGCCATTTTCAGGTCACGTTCCCGCATCTCCACGATGCTGTGTTGCGGATAGTCACAGTCCACCACGGCAACATTATAATCCATTACATAGTGCAGGTAACTTGCCACCAATACGGTCAGCGTTGTTTTACCGGCTCCTCCCTTTTGGGTGGAGAAAGCGATGTACTTCGGTTCCTTTTTCATACGTTCAATTTTTAAATCGTTCATTATTCAATTCATTATCTCAATACTTCCTTATCTCTTTACGCCATCCTTTCCCTGTTTCCGTGTAGCATTGCATCATCACTTCACTGTTTCACCATCGAAGAACTTCTTCGTTTCACCACTGACGAACTTCATCATTTCCATACGTCAGTACGACAATGCTTCACTACAACAGCACGTCAGTACATCACCATTGGAGAACATCACTGCCTCACTGTTTCCGTGCCTCAAAAGAATGGCGGCGCAAATAAACGACTAATTGAACTCCCCTATATCACTTTGAAAATCAGTGGCATCAACTGGCACCAAAGTGGCACCGAGTGGCACCGTTACGGGTTCTTCCGCCCGTTTCCGTCCCCCTAACTTTGCATCGTTAAGCAGTCCGGGTTGCAACCGCCGCCCTTGCCGTCTGTCGCTAACCCTAATCTGACCGGGTACGGTCAGATTTTTATGTTCACCCGAACATAGCAAGCTGTGTTTTTTGCTGCACGAAACAAGTTCTGCCGCAAAAAACGCTTGCCCCTTTTCCGATGGAGAAAGGGGGGACAATTACCTCCGAAGTCGGTAATTGTGGGGAGAGAGTGGTAGGGCGTAGATACTCCGCCGGGCTGTCATTGTACCACTAAAAAAAATCAGATTTATGAATGATGAAAAAGAAAAAAGCCGCCGCAAGGGTGGCAGAAATCCCAAAACCAACCCCGCCGTTTACCGCTACACGGTCAACTTCGATGCCGTCGAACACGCCCGTTTCCTCACACTTTTCGAGCAGTCCGGCTTGCATTCTATGGCGCAGTTCATTGCCGCCCGTGTCTTCTCCGAAGAATTTCGGGTAGTCCGTACCGACCGTGCCGCGCTCGAATACGTCGCCAAGCTCACCGCATTGTACCAGCAGTTCCGCGCCGTAGGCGTCAATTACAATCAGGTGGTGAAGGAACTCCACGTCCATTTCTCCGAGAAAAAAGCCCTCGCCATGCTTTACCGATTGGAGAAATCCACACTGGAACTGATAGAGTTGAGCCGTAAGATAGTCGAACTGTCCAATACCTTTGAGAGCCGATGGTTGCGAAAATAAGTACGGGACAGTCCCTTTATGGTGCCCTTGCCTACAATCAGGACAAGGTGGACGAAGGTCATGCCCGTGTGCTTGCCGCCAATCTCGTCCTGCAACCCGAAGACGGGCAGTTCCGCATCGGCGACTGCATGGACGACTTCCGGCGGTGGATGCCGTCCCACTACCGGACGGAGAAGCCCGTTATCCACATCTCCCTCAATCCGCACCCCGACGACGTGCTCACCGACGAACAGCTCACGGCCATCGGCGAGGAATACATGCGTAAATTGGGATATGGCGACCAGCCCTATCTGATTTTCAAGCACGAGGACATCGAGCGCAGGCACATCCATATCGTCAGCCTCCGGGTGGACAGTACCGGCAGGAAGATCAACGACAGCAACGAGTACCGCCGCAGCAAGGCGATCACCGAAGAACTGGAACAGAAGTACGGTCTGCATCCGGCAGAAGGGCGGAAGCAGGGCGACGACTGGCAGCTCACCCCCGTGGACAGCAGCAAAGGCAACCTGAAAAAACAAATCGCCAATGTAGTGAAACCCCTCTTGAAGATGTACCGCTTCCAGTCCGTGGGCGAGTTCCGAGCCCTGCTTTCCCTGTACAACATCAGTATGGACGAAGTCAAAGGCGAAGCCGGCGGACGCCCTTACCACGGCATCGTGTACTCCGCACTGGACAAGGACGGCGAAAAGACCGGCACACCGATCAAGTCCTCCGTCCTCGGCAAGACCACCGGCATTGCCGCCATCGAAAAACAGATGCAGCAGTCCGCCACGGCAATCCGGGACAAGCAGCTCAAAGAGCATACCCGCCGTATCGTTTCCGCCGCCATGCAGCGCACCCGGACAGAGTCCGCTTTCCGCCGGGAACTCTCCGCGCAGGGCATCGACCTCGTATTGCGTCGCAACGAAGACCACCGCATCTATGGCGTTACCTTCATCAACCACCATAGCCGGGTAGTCCTGAACGGCTCCCGTCTGGGCAAAGACTTCTCCGCGAATGTCTTCAACGAATATTTCGGCAGCAGCGGAGAGGAACCGCAACCGCAGCAGGAACAGCCAACCGTCACCGGCGGTCATACCGAACAGCGATCATCAGCAGATACTCGCACCGGTACGACTGCCGCAACATCCGCCGACGGCGGTCTGCTCTCCCTTTTCTCCCCCGACCCCGTACTGCCCGACCGTGAGCCCCCGCTTCCCCGGAAGCGCAGGAAGAAGCGTCGCCGTTACGGACGTCAGGATTAACTCCATAACATATTGTATCACACTATTAAAATTCAGAAAATATTATGTCACAAGAAGATGATTTAAGAGGATTGGCACGGGTGATGGATTTCATGCGTGCGTTGAGCATTCTGTTTGTAATAATCAATATCTATTGGTACTGTTACCCCGCCATCAAGGAATGGGGGATAAACATCGGAGTAGTGGACAAGATACTGCTCAACTTCCACCGCACCGCCGGGCTGTTCACCTATTCGCTCTACACCAAACTCTTTTGTGTGGTGTTCCTTGCCCTTTCCTGCATCGGCACCAAAGGAGTGAAAGAAGAAAAGATAAAATGGGCGCATATAGGAGCAGTCCTTTCCGTGGGCTTTGTACTCTTCTTTTTCAACTGGTGGTTGCTCGACCTGCCCGTGTCGTTTGTCGTCCGCACCGCGTTTTATATCCTCACCCTCTCCGTCGGCTACCTCTGCCTTTTGGCGGCAGGCATCTGGATCAGCCGCTTGCTGAAGAACAACCTGCTCGATGACGTTTTCAATAATGAAAACGAGAGCTTCATGCAGGAAACCCGGCTCATGGAAAATGAATATTCCGTCAATCTCCGTACCCGCTTCTTCTACAAGAAGAAATGGAACGACGGATGGATCAATGTTGTCAACGTTTTTCGTGCGAGCATCGTATTAGGAACACCGGGCAGCGGCAAGTCCTTTGCCGTGGTCAATTCCTACATCAAGCAGCAGATTGAAAAAGGCTTCGCGATGTTCATCTACGACTTCAAGTTTCCCGACCTCACCACCATTGCCTACAACCACCTGCTCACCCATCAGGACGGGTACAAGGTCAAGCCGCAGTTCTACATCATCAACTTCGACGACCCCAGCCGCAGCCACCGGTGCAATCCGCTGAACGCCCGGTTCATGACCGACATTTCCGATGCCTACGAAAGTTCGTACAATATCATGTTGAACCTCAACCGTTCATGGGCGGCAAAGCAGGGCGACTTCTTCGTCGAATCGCCCACCATCCTGTTTGCCGCCATCATCTGGTTCCTCCGCATCTACAAGGACGGGCGCTACTGCACTTTCCCCCATGCCGTCGAGTTTCTCAACAAGCCCTACGAGCAGATTTTCCCCATCATGTCCTCTTATCCAGAATTGGAGAACTACCTCAGTCCCTTCCTCGACGCATGGCTCGCCGGAGCCGCCGACCAGCTCATGGGACAGATAGCATCCGCCAAAATTCCCTTGTCCCGTATGATTTCCCCCGCCTTGTATTGGGTCATGTCCGCCGACGAGTTCACCCTTGACATCAACAATCCCGATGCCCCCAAAGTCCTCTGCATCGGCAACAACCCCAACCGGCAGGCAATTTACGGTGCCGCTTTGGGACTTTACAACAGCCGTATCATTAAGTTGGTCAACAAGAAAGGAATGTTGAAGAGTTCCATCATCATCGACGAGCTGCCCACCATTTTCATCAAAGGGTTGGATAACCTCATAGCCACCGCCCGAAGCAACAAAGTCGCCGTACTTTTGGGCTTTCAGGACTTCTCCCAGCTCATCCGCGACTATACCGACAAGGAGGCGAAAGTAATCATCAATACCGTCGGCAACCTCTTTTCCGGACAGGTTGTCGGTGAAACCGCCAAGACGTTAAGTGAGCGTTTCGGCAAGATATTACAGAAACGGCAGAGCATGACCATCAACCGCAATGACAAGTCCACCTCCATCTCCACCCAGATGGACAGCATGATACCGCCCAGCAAAATCAGTGGACTCACCCAGGGCATGTTTGTCGGCTCCGTTGCCGACAACTTCTCCGAGCGCATCGAGCAGAAGATTTTCCATTGCGAGATAGTGGTGGATGCCACTAAGATAGCCGAGGAAGAGAAGAGTTATCAGAAAATCCCCGTTATCACCAACTTTGTGGATGACAACGGAGTGGATCACATGCAGGAGATGGTACAGGCTAATTACAACCAAATCAAAGAAGACGTCCGGCAGATTGTCGCCGATGAATTGGAGCGTATCAAGAACGATCCCGCCCTCTGCCATCTGTTGGAATTGGGTAAGAAGGACTAACCCCTCAAAACAGGCAGGAGGAAAAAGTAACTACTTTTTCCTCCTGTACAGTTTCTCGTCGTCCTTGTCCATCCTTTCCAGCAGGGCGTCCCTCATGCTGTCTATATAGGTGGTTCGGCTCTCCTGTACCCGTTCCCGCATGTTCACATAACAGCCCGACGGGTCTTTGATTTCTATCCCTAACATCTTGCCGAAGTGCGCCGCCACCTCCTTGATGGTCACCTTGCCGTCATTGAAATTCTTCAGTGTGTCCGAGCCGTAGATAAACTCCATCAGATGGATGACTTTTCCCGTCCATACAATCGGCGGCAGTGTTTCTTCTCCTTCTTCTTCCTCCGTTCCTTCCGCGTTCCCTTGCGTGCCGCCCTTTGCCCATTCGATGGCGGCGTCCACAAATGCGATGCCCCCGTTGGCGGATAGCTTGCCGCCCGTTTCCGTCCTCCTGTCCTCGATATGGATCAGCAGTGTCCGTAAGTGATGCAGGGAAAAGTAGATGAATGTCACATTCTTTTCCTTCATGCAGAACTCATAAATCCGGTGGGTAAAATCACCTAACGCCTCTTCTAATTCCTCGCTTGTGGCATCCCCTTGGGAGAGTAGCCGTATATAGGGTGTTGTCTTAAATTCCTCCATGTATGAAAATATCCGTAAATACCTATTTTGCTTTAAATTGGCTGCAAAGGTACGGATATTCCCGTTTCGGCATGTTACCGAAAATAATCATAAATTCATCATTTCTGTGCATGTTTTTTCCGCAGGTTGGTTGGGCTGTCGCCGAGGTTCGCCTTGCAGAAACGGTAGAATTGCTGGGGCGAGGCGAAGTTGAACTCCTCTATGATGTCATGGAAGGGGATATAGGGGAAAGAGAGCCGGTACAGGATATGTTCCGAGCGTTTCTTCAGCAGCCATTGATAGACCGCCGTTCCGAACTCCTCCTTGAAGATGCGCCGGAAGGTCGTTATCCCGTAGCCGCACAGGTCGGCAAGTTCCTGTGTGTCGTTGGCTTTCATGTAGTGCGCCAGTACGAGGCTTTTGAATGGCACCTCTTCCCCCGTCATCGGGTGGAAGAAGGCTTGCAGCTCTTCCGGTGTATAATAGCGGCTGAACAGCCGTATCAGTTCCTTATGTTTCAGGTGCCATAGCTGTATATCCTCCGTGCCGTCCGTTAGATAATGGCGGATGCTTTCCATGAACAGCGCGATAGCTTCGTGTGCCGGTAGCTTGCAACAATAGGTGGTGGCGTTGCCGCCCTCTTCCTGCTTCTTGTGCGTGTACAGGTAGTTCAGTATGCAGTTTTCCGGACGGCAGACCGTGTTGTTGAAGGTATGGATCACCGCATGGGTATCTTCCAGTATCTCTCCCTGGCAGTCAGCCATGCGGGGCAGGAACAGTATGTCGCCCCCGTGCAGCGTTTCTTCGCGGAACAGGCTGCTTGTCAGCCGTACTCTCCCTTCCCGGCAGAATACGATGTAATTCATTCCCTTGTCTGCATTGCTGAATGTTTCCCCTTTTTGGAAACTTCTCAATAGGAAATGGCAGTTGTCCGGCATTTCGTTGCAAGGCAGGTGATGATAGGTTTTCGTTTCATTCATAAATTGGATAGATGGATAAGGTGTTATTTTTATATTTTTTTTCAAGGGCGAACACTGCCGTCTTTTCGTAGCTGCTGTTCGCTTTGTAGAGTAACATCGACATATCCAGACACACATCTACCATCCTTGTCCCCAAACTATATTTATAGAATCGGGGAAAGTCCTGCGTGGCACGTATCAACAGGTTCAACAACCGATATGTGGCACGGTAAATAGGTAATTCTTCTGTTAATGCCATAAAAAATAGTGCCGACCCGCTACGCGGGTATTCGTTTTTAATAGATAAATAATTTTAATAGATAAATTGATTAAAAAGCCAAGCACGACCGAACATAATGGTTGTAGCTCTTAAGGTCGTCGTTCACACGGCTGTAGTAGAAGTCCGCAAGCCACGCGAAGTTCGCTGGATTGCTGCTGCGCTCCGAACTCGACCAATAGTAACTTTTCCAACTGTAACTGGAATCACCGGTAGCTTTCCTTACACTTGCTAAAAGCGTCTCTTTGTTGTTTAACCAATATTTACATTGACCGGCGGAAGGCAAAAACCAACCGCTACTATTAGCCGGAGCAGGATAACTCGCTTCGTATCCTGTGGTAGCGTAATGGGTGGCGGGAAAAGCGGAAGACAAAGTACCGCTCTTGCCTTCGTTGAAGCTGATGATGGCCTGCGTATTCTTATAACCGTAAAAACCTGTGTACCGCTCCCGGTTCATATCCGTAAGATCTACTTGTGTACCGGATGAACCCCATTGGCAATCGCTACCATTGTTGGCATCGTACAACGCAAGAACGTAACCGTTGATGGTGGGCATAGTGGTACTGCCGTCTTTCTTCTTGTATTGGCAATCGTCTTTCCAATCATCGCTCTCGTCTTTACCCACCTTGAGCACGACACCGAGGCAACTGCTCTTCAAACTTTCAGGGAGCGATAAAGCTTCTTTAGGAAACACAAAGCCGCTCTGTCCGTCAGAACTCTTGATATAGAAATCGCCCACACATGCATTTGATAACTGATATTCGCCCAAGTCGGCACGCGGAGGAGCGACGGTATAATACTGACCGGAAGCAAAACCGGTAATCGTACAATCGGTTTCAGCCCGTTTTCCTGAAACTGTATAGCAACTTTTCACAGCTATGCTACTGCCGCTGTTGCTGACAATCAGCCGGGCGTAGCCGTCGCCGTCCACCCAGGCGCGGTAAGGGGTATCGCCGATATGGAAGGCGATGTCCGTACCCGTACCCGAATATTCATAAGTTTTGCCATCCCCGCATCTGCTTTTTACCGGGATATTAGTTGGCATACGAAGCATCGAAAAGGCGTGCGTCAGGGTGATGGACAGTGTTTTTGTTGCATTCATTGTGGCGCTTTCGCACGTCATCAAGTCCGAAGCGGCGTAGCCGGTGGAATAGTCGGACTGGTCGGTGAGCGGGGTGAAGGCGGCTTTTACGTCGGCAAGTGACTTACCGACCAAACTTTCCTTGTAAGGATAGTAGGCGGCGTATGTGTCTTGAGGGTCATAATAAAAAGGGGCGGAACTTGTCCATGCCGAACCGTTGTAGGTATAGACAATGTGTTCCGTACTTCCACCCTGGTGGGTAATGATAACGCCCAATCGGTCACCGCTGGTGAAAGTGGTGGTGGTTCCTGCATCCGTGGCACGTGTGCCGGTGGAGGACTGGTAGGCGGCGGCATTGACCTGCAAGGAAAGCACGGTGCCGATGGCATTGTCCGCATCGTCCTGAGGATACGCATCTTCTTTGCTGCAACCGCAAAGAAGCAGGCTGAACGCTGCTGCCATATATAGGATGTTGTTCTTTCTCATTTTTTTAATAGATAAATAATATGAATAGATGAATGGCTAAAAAGCCAAGCACGACCGAACAGGGACCTGGCCGGACTTAGTGCCGCCGTCCACGATGCTGTCGCTGAAGTTCACATACCACGCGCCGCTCCCTGGATTGCTGCTGTGCTCCGAACTCGACCAATACCAATCGTTCCAATTGTAGCTGGAATTACCGGTAGCTTTCTGTACACTTTCTAAAAGCGTCCCTTGGTTGTTTAGCCAATATTTACATTGACCGGCGGAAGGCAAAAACCAACCGCTACTATTAGCCGGAGCAGGATAACTCGCTTCGTATCCTGTGGTAGCGTAATGGGTGGCGGGAAAAGCGGAAGACAAAGTACCGCTCTTGCCTTCGTTGAAGCTGATGATGGCCTGCGTATTCTTATAACCGTAAAAACCAGTGTTCCGCTCCCGGTTCATCATATCCACTCCATTTTCTTCATAGACTACACTTGTACCTTTAGAACCCCATACACAATCACTCCCGTTATTGGCATTCTCCAACGCAAGAACGTAACCGCGAATGGTGGTCATCGTACTACCGCCTTTCGTTTGGTAAGTGCAATCGTCTTTCCAATCACCGAAATCATCTTTACCGACTTTCAGAACGATGCCGATAATCGTAGGCGATGTACTGTTGGCAGCGGCATCGACCGAAACGGTGAAGGGAGCACTCCACGTGCCGTCACTGTAATAGAAGTCGCCCATCTGCATATACTCGCCCAAAGCCAGCGTGACATCGGAAATCACGCTGCTATAGTTGCAGATATGCTTTGGACTGCCACTGCTTTGAGTACCGCTGTCTAAAGTCCGATTCAACCGGCACAAGCCAGAGGTGGGGACAAGACTTTGCTTTTTATCAGAAGGGGCGTCATAACTGACACTGAAAGTGGTGGCAGTAGCCGGAAGCAGATAGGTGCCGTCCAGTTGCGCAGTAATGACGGTTCCATTGGCATCTTTCACTTCCAAGTTTGTTAAGCTGCTTTTATTTGTAATGGTAATGACGTGATTCTCTATGGTGGAAGGCGTGCCGCCGGTGATGTCCGTCCCGCTTCCCCATGCCGCACCGTTATCCGTCACCTGCACCGCCAGTCCCGTTTTTTTTACGGTAATGGTGTAGGCGTATTCCTTTCCGGCTTCGAGGTCGGCATCGGTGCTGTTCGTGGGGGTATAGTAGTAGTCGCGGGCGGCACTGCTGGTGCCAACGGTTACTTTGATGAACTGCTTGCCTTGCATCTGCTGTGGGATAAGCAGGGCGGTATAGGTGGTGATGCTACTTCCATTGGTGGTGGAAGTGACCGTTTTCGGAGTGATGGCACCGTTGTTGCCGCTACCCGTCATACCGTCATATCCCAAAGTGCCTGCGGTATAACCCATAAAAGTGACGGTGGCACCGGACAAGTCGCTGTTTTCCATGCCGTCGCCTTTCTGCAATGTGACCTTCACCTTTGCCAGTGCGTGGCGGAAGGTGAAAGCAACGGGATTGCTGCTACTGTATGTATAATCCTTTGCCGGGGCATGAAGGATATTCTCCAACGTCCCAAAACCGGAATGCTGGTCGGTGATGCTTACTTCACTGCCGCCACCCCCACTTCCGATTGTACAGCCAATGGGATACCATGCCGCAAGGGTTTCCTGCGTCTTGCTCCAATAGAGGATGTTTGCATCGCCATCGGGGGACATCGCACCGGTGCCGGTATTGCTTATCTTATACTGTTTATGGTTCGCTCCACCGTCCATGCTGATGGCTACGGGGTCGCTATTCTCCCACGAGGTTTTGCCGTCCGTATCGGTAGTGGCACGGGTGGCGGTCAGCCCGTCCACGCTGGCGGTGAAGGTCATGGGGTATTTGCCGTCGGGCAGCGTGGTGCCGTCGTCGGTATCGTCCGTACAGCTTGCCGCCAGCAGGGTTGCCACGCAGGCAAAACACAAGCCGATACCCAAATTCATCATTTTTCTGTTCATATTCTTATCATTTTTATTTCTTGTCTTTCGTCTTTTTCTGTCTCTGTTTATTCTTATCTGCGCCACCGGCAGCGGCGAGGCTGCCAGCGTGCTACCTTATAGGCGGCTCACTCCGGACGTACGCACTGGGTGTCCGGCGGTGGCTGTTCTTGTCTTTAAAGCACTACCCGTTGAATCTCGGTAATGTGTGCCTCGCCACTGGGTGCTACATATATTCTCACGATGGCAGGAAACGAATGCTCACCTTGCACGGCGGGACGGCCATAGCAGAAGAAACGGAAGTTCACCCCGTTCACTGTCTGTTTGGAGACTTTTTCCGGTTCGTACTTCACGCCTACAAATCCTTCCATTGCTTTGTGGAACACAAGTTTGTCTTCAGGGGTCACCGCCTCGAAGGGAGACCAGGCTCCCAAGGCTGCAAGCTGGTTGTCAGTGGCAGGTTCCACAGTGAAAGGCAGCACTTCTTCAAAGATAACCGTGTCCATCTCGAAACTGCGGAAACGTGCAAACTGTATCTCCGCTTTACCCGGACGCAGGCACTGGAAAGTGAAACGCTGAATCTCCGGTACGCCGCACTTTCCGGGTTCCAATTCAATGGTTTCACTGCTCAACAAAGCGACTTCACCGGTCAGACGGACGGGTGCATAACGATAACCGGTACCGCCCATGACGATACGCTCGGCTGTGAAAATTTCTCCTACTTTCATAATCTTGCATTTTTAGATCGTAAAATCTGTAAGGTTCTAAGAGCCGGGATTGTACCTCCGGCCTTGCTTGAGAGGTGGTATCAGGGGGACGTCGCCCTTGCGGATACCGGAACAATTCAAATATGCTTTTCTATCCTGCCGATGGTTTCCGTTTCCACGGGTTTACCCCGCACAAGTGCTTGGGGTAATAACCGCATTCTTTTTGTTGGATAATCTTGTTTTAGTCCATGACGGCATCGCCGGTCTTTTCTACCGATGTCCAGTCCTCTATCTTCGAAGTGACCGCGAGCCCGCTTTGGTTCACCGTAATCTTATAGGTGTATTTCTTGCCGCTTTCGAGGGTCAAGCCACTGCCGTCAATCTTGTAGGTAAATACGGCACCGTTGCTTAGTTTCACTTGGATAAACGCAGTTCCTGTGCTTATGGTCTGCTGCGGAAGGACAACCGCTTCACCATAGTCGGTGTTAGCGCTAAAATCGGTTGTTGTTACCGTGCGGATGGTAATCGGAGTGGCATCATTGTTGTTTCCGGTTATGGCTATCATACCTGCACGAGCTGATTGGGTGGTCATTGTTGCGCTTTTGCTCGGCGTGAAGTCCGCTTTCAGCTTTGTTCCTACAATTGTCACGGTAGCATTCGTCAGGTCAGGAGTGCCGTCGCCCGATTTCAGTGCCACCTCTACTTTGGAGAGCAGGTGGTAGAAAGTTAACTGTACCGCACTGCTGCTGCGGGCTACGCTCTTTTTCACGGCATAGAGCAGGTCGGACTTGGCATAGTTCTTCATATCTGTATTTGACTGGTCGGCTTCTACCGAATGCACGATAGCTGTGGTAGGAAATTCAGTAGTGTTTTCCGTAAATGTAGTTTCTTTGAAGTTTCCGTGCAGGGCATAGAAGTCCAGATTGTTTCCATCGGCGGGGTAATATTGGGAAGTGCCCGTAAAGTCGTTACTGCTGCCTGCCGTCAGCGTCCATGCCTTGATATAATCTGGCGCAGAAGGAACCTTGTCCGCCCAGGCGTAAACCGTTTCGCCTTCCTTTATCTGCGTTGCCTGCGTGTTGGCGCGTGTCTGCACCGTCACTCCGCTTGTGAGGCGGATTTCACCGTTCCAGTTGTCCACCGGTTCATTCTCGTCGTTGCTGCAACCTGCCAGTATCATCGTAGCGGCTGCCATTGTCATAAATAATTTCGTTTTCATTTTTAATTTCTTGTTTATAATACAATACATACGTTTTGGTTATCATTTATTCAGCGTTACCCGTTTCGCCGCCTTCGTTGCCCGGTGTCCAGTCCTCCACTTTGGAACTGACTTCCACACCGGCTTTACCGATGGTGATGGTGTACAGGTATTTGCTTCCGGCTACAAACGTCTTTGACTTCTCGGCACTGTTCACGCTCCAGTGGAACGCTTGACCTCCCAGCCCGGGCACGGTAAACGTCAACACCATGTTTTCCGTAGTCGCTGCGGGCAGCACGATGCCTTCGGCTTTCAGTCCGTCGGTGTGCAGGGTGATTTCCGTCGGCGTGCCAGTGGTTACGGTCGCCTCGCCGCCCGTCACCACATTGTAGGTGGCAGCCGTCCGCTGGTTGCTGATGCTGACAGTGGTGCCCGCCAGTTCGGCGTCCGTCAATGATACTCCGTCCGCCTGGAGGGTGATGTCTAACTTCACTAACTTATGGGTAAAGACGAACGCCACTTTCGGGTTGTTCTTGTCCTTCCCCGTCACTTTGGCGGCACCCATCAGGTCGATGTCCTTCTGTGGGGTCTGACGGCTTACATCAACGGTGTACACGTTGCCCTCCGCCAATGTTTCCCGATAGGGGTAATAGGCGGCAAAGTCGCGCTGTGAGCCATCCACCGGGAAGTAAATGGTTTGTCCTTCGGCAGCGGTGAAACTGCCGTTTTCCGTTTTCTCGGCGGTGGTGTACTTGCGGTTCCCGTTTCCGTCCGTCGCATCGCCGTTCAGCATGTAGATGCCGATGGCATCGTTCGCTTCCCAGGTCTTGTCGTAGGCGCGGGTGTTCATCCGGATACCGCTGGTGGCTTCGAGGGCAACCTGTCCGTCAGTGGGTTGCGGTGTGTTTTCTCTGTCTTCACTGCACCCCGGCAACAGGACGGTTGCCAGCAGTGCACAGATAAATGCTTGCTTTTTCATCTTCTTATCTTGTTTTTAATTTCAATCGTTCGCCTCTTTCTAATTGTTGTTACTCGCTTTAGAGTTTTCACACAGCCGCTTTAGTGGATAGTGATATTGCCATTGTCCACTTCTTTCCAGCCGGTAATCGTACCGTTCATACTACCTGCCGTGGGCAGGTTGAGCAGGGCATCCAGCCGCAAAGCCTCCATAGTGCCACCGAAGTCTTTCAACAGGTCGGTCAGATCGGTCACGAGGGTCTGCACGCTGCCGTCCGTCAAGGTGACGGTGACGGTGAGCGTCTGCCGTTCACCGGCTATCACGCCCATCAGCCGGAGCATGGCGGCAAGCGCCGGTTTGCCCTCCGCACGGGTGGGCGTCACGGTGCTGAACTTGAACTCCGGTGCGATTGTCCGTCCCGTCTGCCCGGCGGTCTGTGTGCCCGTCGTGAGGTCGAGGCTATGCGCGATGCCTGTCAGCGTGGCGGTTGTCCCGGCGATGCGTTCCTTGTCGCCTTCCGCCAGTTCCAATGTCAGTGTCAGGCTGCGGATATGCTGTTGCATCGGCAGGGTTACTTTCAGCGTATCGTCAGCCGCCACGTCCAGCTCTTTTGCGGCGGAAAACAGATACCCCGGTTGCGGGGTGAGCGTGCCGTCGTCTTTCGTGTCCACCGTGGCGGTATTCCCCGTTATGGAAATACCTTCGGGCGTATTGTACACTAACAACCGGTAACTGCCCGGTGCCAGCAGGCTTTTGAAAGTGTTGGTTTCCGCCGTCACCTCCTGGCTCTCTTCTCCGATGCGCAGCGTATGGCTGCCGGGCACAGATGCCTCCGACGAGCGTCCCGACCAGTCGGTGGTTACCCGCACCGCGCCCTTGTCCGGATGCGGGGTATTGTAAAGGTCGTCCTTTACGCAACCGCCAAATGACCGGCATACGGCTGCAAATATCAGCAGTTTGCAGATGCCGGACAAAATTATTTTTCGGTTGCCCCGGACTGTTTTATGAATGACTGTTTTCTTCATCTATTTCTCAATTTTTAATTAACTTCGTTCAAAACCTTATTTGATTTTCAACATTAAAGTATAGTCTCAACTCTCAATTTACCAACCATACCAGCGTGACACCGAATTGGTTGATGCCCCAATGGTTTTTCGTTTGGTTCTCTCCGCGTACACGCACCCCGTCCGTCACCCGGTATTTGTCATACTCCGCATGGGTATAGCCGATGCCTGCATGGAAATCCAGCGACAGCCGGCTGTTCAGCGGCAGCGTATAGCCACCCGTGATGCCGCCGCCCTGATAGTCGCCCTGCTCGCCCGTTTTGCCGAGCTTGTAGTTGAACTCGCCAATGTGGTACATGGCTCCAAAGTAACCCCGGTTTTCTTTACCTATATAATAGCGCACTTCCGGCGATACTTTCCACAGTGCATATCTTCTGTCTTTGTCGCTCCAGCTCCACGAAGTCCACGAGCCGTTTACGAGGATGCCCACATGGCGGCTGATGCGCCATTCGATGCCGAGGTCGGGAGTGAGCGTTGCCCAGCGCAGCAGGTTGGCGCGCAGGGCGATGGTATAGGGCTTGGCGGTGGCTTCGGCTGACAGGCGTGCCTGCTCTTCGGCTTCGAGGCGTCGGTGTTCGTCCTCTGCCCGGCGTTGTTCCTCCGCTTCGGCAGCCCTCCGGCGTGCAGCTTCCGCTTCATGGCTCGCGGCGGCTTCGCGTGCGGCAAGTTCCTGTTGTTGCTGTTGCTTGGCGGCAAGCCGGGCATGGGCTTCGTTTTGTTGCCGTTCCTCTATCTCGCGGTAATAGCTCCGCACCACCTCGGCGGCTTTCGCTCCGGCAATCCGCTCTATCTTTTCCACACCGGCGGGGAAGGCAACTACCACCACTTCCCGCAGGCTGTCGGCGTATGGGGCGGCAATGCGGCGGTCGGTGACAAACATCTGCTCGGTGATGCCCACGCGCCGTATCAGTTCCGATTTCACCCGGCTGCTACGCAGGTAGGCCATCCGTTGTGCTGCTGTCCGGCTGCCAGCCGTGGCGGCGTAACTGCTCACCGAGATGTACATCCGCCCCGCACGCAGGTGGTCGATATGGGTTTGCAGCACGGTGCAAAGGCGGTTCAGTTCCGTCTGGTTGTCGGCGTAGGGCACATAGAACACATCTTTATGCGGCACAAAACGGAACACAAAGGCAGTATCCGCCGTCTTGTCCTGTGCTTCAGTTGCCAACGCAAGCAATGCGAGCAAGAGGGTAAATCCTGTTCGTTTCATTCTTCTTATCATAGTCTCTTTATGGATTGATTTCACATACTCCGGAAGGAGGGATAGGAACATAAAAAAGCCACAAAAAGAAAAGATATTCTCTTTGTGGGTATGTATTGCAATTTGTTTGTTATCAGGTATATTACGCGCGCACGAACTTTGTTTATATGCGCCTGCTCTGTGTGTGTGTGTGTGTGTGTGTGTGTGTGTGTGTGTGTGTGTGTGTGTGTGTTTAAGAAATTATTTCTAATTCCCAAACAATAACTGTTAAATATGTCAATGCAGTTTGTTTTCATTGGAACACGCACTTTTTAATTGTTTGCACGCTCCAAAATTAGGGAAATAAAATGGTAACACAATGATTTTCAGGGCACTTGTTATGCCAATTCTGCATCTTGTTGTGCCAATTTTGCACCGTTCTTCGCCATGTCGCTAACTATCAGCCCGTTTGCTTTTTTTACGATATTCCATTGGCGTTACCCCGAACTCTTCCAGAAAGAGGCGATGGAAGGAACGGAGTGCCGGTATGCCGCTTTCCCTGGCTACGGTTTCTATGCCGTAGTCCGGATTTTCCTGCAACAGGCGTGCCGCATGGTACAGCCGGAACTTGTTCAGGTATTTAAGGAAACGCACTCCCGTATAGCGTTTGATAAAGGGCACAAACCGGTTGCGGGGAATACCGACCAGTTTTCTGGCTGCTTCACCGTTGAATTTAGGGTCAAGATAAAGTTGCCCGCCGATGATAAGGTGTTCCATCTGTTCGTACAGCTCTTTACCGTAACGCTCGTCGCCTGCTTCCGTACCCCATTCCGCATCCCCGGCTTCCTCCGGTTCCGCATTTTCATCTTCTGCGGTTTCCGCTTCTTCCGGGAATCCTGCGGCTTTTGATTCTTCCGCTTTTGCGGTTTCATGGGCATCCGGCATATCCGCTACCGTTTTTTCCAATGCGCGGACTTTCTCCTGCAATGCGAAATGGGCATCTTTTGCCTGATAAAGTTCCTCCTTGTAGTGCAACAGTTCATTGATATTCTTCACCAGGGCATTGTTCTTGAACCGTATTTTCCGGTAGTAGCGGATGCCGAAGCAGAGGATGATCCCCAGCAGGACGGTGGTACTTGCCGCCAGCCCCAACCACAGGTTGCGGATATGGGCATCGGAATCTTGCTTCTGGATAATCATGTCCTTCTCGTGCGTTTCATAGAGGGTGGCGAGTTCCAGAGCCGAACTCTTCTGCTCCCGGTTCTTGATGCTGTCGCGCAGCACGGCCAGTTCACGGAAATAGCGTGCGGCTGTGCGGTAATCGCCCTTTTCCTCGTAGGCGCGTCCCAGGGATTTCTTGATGGTGGTCATGTGGTAGGTCACCGTGTCCCCCTGTGCCGCGAGTATCTTTTCACGGGCGGAGTTCATGCCTATCACCCGGTCATACATCCGGAGGTCGAACAGGTAGGGCATGATAAGATAGTTGTCCCGGTCATACTCTTGGGCGGTGGAGAGGAACCGCTTGTAATATTCCTCCGCTTCCTCCGCACGTCCGAGCCGGAAAAGGACTACCGCATAATGGGCGAACATCGCTTTCTTCTCCTTTTCGCCCAACCCTTCCATCGGGGTTTCACTGCCGGTTTCCCCGGTCACCACTTTTTGCAGGGCTTCGAGCGTGCGGAGGGCATCCTCGCTCCGTCTGTCCAGTTCCTGAAAGGTCAGCAGGGTGTTGTAGTTATAGCGCAGGTTATCGTACTTATAGGTATAGTCCGTCTGTTCCATCAGGTCGGCGGCACGCTGCATATAGTCATACCCCTTGTCCTTGTTCCCCTGGTAATAGAGCATCTTCCCCATGTTGAACAGGGCTACGGACTGCATCTCTTTGTTGCCGCATTGCTCCGCCTTCTTCATCAGCATATCCACGTACTGCGCTTTCTTGGTTTCATTGTGCAGGCAGTCGTAGCAGGAAATCAGGCGGTGTATCTGCTCCATCTGCCGGTGGTCGTCCAGTCGCACGGAATCATTCTCCAACGCGCGTTTGTAGAATTTCAATGCCCGGTAATAATGCCCCGTGTTGAAGTAGAGGTCGCCTTCGGTGGCATCCAGTTTATAGTCCGGCAGGCTTTTCCGCTTCCGCAGTTCCTGCATGATTTGCTCCGCCTTGTCGAAGTCCGAGAAGGTGTATTCATAGACATAGTCGTCGGTCAGCAGGCTGTCGGGCAATGCTTCCGTTTCCACAGTTACTTTTTCCGCAGCCATCGTGCCGGTGGGCAGGCTGCCCGCTAATACGAAGCAGGCAAAACAGAGGATATAGTAATAAATTTTATTCATAATTCGTGTTTTAGTATCATGCCACGCGACACAACCTTTGGCAAAATTAAGATAAAATTAATCACGGGAGAAATAAATACCCGGTGAAAATCAATTTTATTCCGCCGGTGCCACTTGCTTCCACTTGGGTGCCACTCAATGCCACCCCGGTAAGAATCCATTGTATTACAACTGCTTGCATCTACTTTCGCCCTGCATTACGATTGATGCAAGTTACATAAAACAAAAGACAATGGAAGAAAACCAGAATGAAGAAGAAGTATTGCTCGTGGCCGACAAGGACGACGATGGCAAACTCAAGGCAGTGGACAAGTCCGCTGCAAAGGAAGGGATATGGCGTTTGTTGCTGCCCTCGATGGAAAATCTCGACGACTTTCTGAAAGTGAACAAGCAGTCCTCCATCTTGGAGGACTTTTTTCTCAATTTCAGGCACCAGTTCCAGCAGCCCACCGACTTTCCTTTCTACCGTATTCCCGCCTCCCTGCTGGATACGCTGGACGTGTTTACCGACATGCTCCGGCATCCCGAAGACAACAAGGCTTTCATCGACCTGTACAAGATCAATCCGAATGATTATCCGATACTGGCACAGGAGCAGGAATCTCCCTCCGAAACGGCGCAACAGTCTGCAACCGGACAGCAACCCACCGACGGACAGCAACCGGTAACTGAACAGCAGGCACAACCGTTGGGCTTTGAGAACCGCGTGGATTGGGAACAGCTCGCCCGTCTGGGCATCACGCGCCAGTCGCTGGAACAGGGCGGCGACTTGTCAGCCGTCCTCTCCGGCGGCAAGTCCGGTTTGGTCACCATCTCCACCGAGATAGAGGGCATCCCCATCACCACGCAGGGACGCATCCATTTTCAGGAAGGCGCGGACGGCAAACTGGACTTGAAGATTGACTGCTACCGTCGCGAACCCGCCCTCGACCTGCCGTTCCACGGCGTACTGTTGGACAAGGAAACAAGGGACAATATCCTTGCCACCGGCAACGCCGGTCATCCCGTCCTTCTCCCGTTGGACGGCGCCGACCCCAAGCCCTGCCTCGTTTCACTGGACAAGTTGACCAACAACCTCGTCGCCGTTCCGGTGGACGACATCCTTATCCCGATGGAGATCAAGGGCGTCACCCTCACCCCGGAGCAGCACCGCCAGCTCTCCGAAGGCGGCAAAGTATTGATAGAGGGCATGGACTCGCAATGGAAAAGCAAGTTCGATGCCTACATGCAGTACAACGTAGCCAAAGAAAAGTTCGACTACAACTTCGACGGGCTGGACAGGAACCGCTACAAGAAAATGGAGCAGCAGCAAAAGGCATCCGCCGCACAGTCGCAGGGCAACGCACCGGCACAGAGCAACGTACCGTCCCAGAACAATGCACAGACCGCCGCCGCCAAATTCTTTGTCCCTAAAAGGCTGCTCGGCAAGGAACTCACCCCCGAACAGCAGGAGAAATTCGGCAAGATGGAGACTATCTACGTCACCGGCATGAAAGACCGCGACGGGCAACCCTTCAATGCCTATGTCCGCATGAACCTCGACCGGGGCAAGCCCGACTTCTTCCGCTACAATCCCGACAAAGCCAAAAGTCAGGCAAGGGAAATCACCCCCACAGCCGACCACAAGACACAGGTAGCGGTGAACAACGGTGCAACTGACGAAGCCACCAGGCATGTGCAACGACCGCTGAAACCGGCGGCGGCACAACCGGCGCAAGTCGAAGCCGCCAAGCAGGAGGAGAAGAAAGAAGTGAAGAAAAAGAGCGGCAAAGGAAGAAAATTATAAAAACGTAAAACCTAAAAAAGTTAAGTTATGAAAGTCATTATTGCAGAGAAACCGAGTGTGGCACGGGATATTGCCCTCATTGTGGGCGCTAAAGAGCGCAAGGACGGATACATGGAAGGTAACGGCTACACCGTTACATGGGGATTCGGTCATCTGGTGGGATTGGCGATGCCCGAAGCCTACGGCTTTGAAGGCTTCCGCCGGGAGAATCTCCCCATCTTTCCGGAGCGTTTCCAGCTTGTCCCCCGTCAGGTGAAGGACGGCAAGCAGTACAAGGACGACCCCGGAGCAGTCAAACAACTGGCCGTTATCCGGTCACTGTTTGACAAGTCCGAAAGCATTATCGTAGCCACCGATGCCGGGCGCGAGGGCGAGTTGATCTTCCGCTACATCTACCATTACCTCGGTTGTACCAAGCCCTTCTCCCGTCTTTGGATCAGCAGCCTTACCGACAAGGCGATCCGTCAGGGCATGGACAACCTGAAAGACGGCAGAGAATATGACAACCTCTACCGCAGTGCCAAGGCACGCAGCGAAGCCGACTGGCTCGTCGGCATCAATGCCTCCCAAGCCCTTTGCCTCTCCGCCGGGCGTGGCGTCTTCTCCCTCGGCAGGGTGCAGACACCCACCCTGATGATGATATGCAACCGCTACGTGGAGAACAAGAACTTCACCCCGCAGAAATACTGGCAGCTACGGGTGCAGTCCGGTACCGGCGACGTCACCTTCTCCGCCCTCTCCGCCGCTAAGTATGACCGTCAGGACGAAGCCGCCGCACACTTGCAGCAGATCCAGTCCTCCGGCACCCTGCAAGTGACCGCCGCCGAGAAAAAGGAAGCGTCGCAGGAGCCGCCATTGCTCTACGACCTGACTGCCCTCCAGAAAGAAGCCAACGTCCGGCACGGCTTTTCCGCCGACAAGACCCTCTCCATAGCACAGAGCCTATACGAGAAGAAAGTCACCTCGTACCCCCGTACCGGCAGCCGCTATATCTCCGACGATGTATTTGAGATTATCCCGGATCGCATCCGCCTCTTGACCTCATATCCCCGTTTTGCAGCCTATGCCGCTACATTGGACGGTCAGCCGCTCAACTCCCGCAGCGTCAATGCCGCCAAGGTCACCGACCACCATGCGTTGCTTGTCACCGAGAATCTCCCCGGCGACCTCTCACCGGACGAGCGCACCATCTACGAGATGATAGCCGCCCGCGTGCTCGAATCCTTCTCCGCCAAATGCCTGATGGAGCGGACAGCCGTCACCTTGCAGTCTGCCGGTGTCACCTTCTCCGTGCATGGCAGCATCATCCGGGTTCCCGGCTGGCGTTCCGTGCTCAACCTTCCCGATGAAGACGAAGAGGACAATGCCACCCTGCCCGAACTTCACCAGGGCGACTCCTTACCTATATATAATAGCGAAGCATTGGAGAAACAGACCAAGCCCCGCCCGCTGCATACCGAAAGCACCCTGCTTGCCGCAATGGAAAGCGCAGGCAGGGAGTTGGAGAACGAAGAAGAACGTCAGGCAATGAAAGAGGCAGGCATCGGCACCCCTGCAACCCGAGCCGCCATTATCGAGACATTGTTCAGCCGTGACTACATCCGCCGTGAGAAAAAGTCCCTCGTCCCGACTGAAAAAGGGCTGGCCGTCCATTCCATTGTCCGGGACAAGAAGATAGCCGACATCTCCATGACCGGCAGTTGGGAGAGTGCCCTTGCCAAGATCGAAACCGGCGGGATGGATTCCGACACCTTCCACCGGGGGATAGAAGTCTATACCGCACAGATAACCACCGAATTGCTCAACGCCACTATCTCCATAGCGTCCGCAACGGACAGTCCCGTTTGCCCCAAATGCAAGCAGGGGCATGTGCTGTTCTTCAACAAGATAGCCAAATGCAGCAATGTGGACTGCACCCTGAAAGTGTTCCGCGGCATCTGTAACAAACAACTGACTGACAAACAGATCACCGAACTCGTAACCAAAGACAAAACCGGTGTTATCAAAGGCTTGCAGGGCAAGAGCGGTAAATCATTCGATGCCGCCCTTGCCTTCGATGCACAGTTCAATGTTACCTTTTCCTTTCCAACCTCTAAAAAATCCAAGTAATGAATAAGAATAAGAAAAATAAGAACAGACAACAGTTCCAGCAACAAGGAAAACAGCAGAAACAGCAGCAGAAACACCCCGGACAACAACCGCAGGAATTGTCCTATTACCGTTTACTACTGCTTTCTTTCCTCAAAGAATCCCATCCCGAATTAGCCGGTGACAGCGACTTTATCGCCGCCCGTGCCGACGGTGCCGCCGAAGAGTATAGCGAATCTGTCCGTTCCGGTTATACCCACGATGCCGCCGCCGAAGCCGCCAATCAGGTTTTATTTGCCGGTCTTCATTTTTCAAAGTACGATGTCATCGTCACCGTCCTTTGGAACGAGTTCAGCGATGAAGTGCCGCAGGGCAGTGCCAAGACCCTTGCCTTGCAGCTCCTTCCGGTTTGTGAAGAAGTCTTCTCAAAATACCCCCTTTCCGATGATTTTCAGTTCGAGCCTGCTTTCGACAACCTATATACGGAAATCACAGGTACCATCTTAATCTGGTTGGACGAGAATGGCATACAATAAGAAAGCACACCTGAAAGACAATATCGAAGCAATCAAACTGGCATTTGCGTTGGAGCGTGAAGGGCGCACCGCCACCCCCGAAGAACAGGCAGTCTTGCGTGCCTATTCCGGTTTCGGTGGGATCAAGGCAGTGCTCAATCCCGCTTCCAGCCTTGCCGACGTTGCCCGTTGGACAAAGAGCGACCGCGAGTTGTTCCCACTTGTTTCCCAGCTCCACAGCGTCATCCGCAGCCATTCAAAAGACGAAGCGGAATACAAGCGTTACTTTTCCAGTTTGAAAAACTCTGTCCTGACGGCGTTCTACACGCCGCAGGACATTGTATCGGTTCTTGCTTCCGAATTGGGCAACTACGGAATTGCCCCGTCCCGTTTCCTCGACCCGTCGAGCGGAACCGGAGTATTTGTCGATGCTTTCCAACAACATTCCGCACAACAACAGCTATCTGAACAACAGCTATCTGAACAGCAGTCATCTGAACAGCAACCCTCCGAGCAGCAGTCATCCGAACAGCAGCCCTCTCGCACCGGATTATCCCGTCCCGAAATAGTCTGTTTTGAAAAAGACCTCCTGACCGGCAAAATTCTCTCTCACCTTCACCCCGAAGCCAAAGTAGAAATTACCGGTTTCGAGGATAGCGGGCTTCGTTACTTGAACCGTTTCGACATCACCGCTTCCAACATTCCCTTTGGCGATGTGGCGGTCTTCGACCCCTCATTCACCAAGAGCAAGAGCCTTGTCCGTCAGCACGCCGCCAAGAGCCTGCACAACTATTTCTTCCTGAAGGGACTGGACAACATTCGCGAAGGGGGCATATTAGCTTTTATCACCTCGCAGGGCGTACTGGACTCCCCGGCGAATGAAAACATCCGCTACCAGCTCATGCAACATTCCCATTTGGTGTCCGCCATCCGTCTGCCCAACAACCTCTTTACAGACGGTGCAGGCACCGAAGTTGGCAGTGACCTGATTATCCTTCAAAAGAAATCCGATAAGACAGAGCCGCTTACCGATGACGAACACGCGTTCATCGCCTCCAGCCCGCGACCGGAAGGGTTCAGCACGAATGACTACATCTTCCGGAATATCCCCATCATCCATACCAAAGCCAGTGTAGATACCGACCCCTACGGGCATCCCGCAATGGTTTACATCCACGAAGGTGGTTTGCCCGGTATCACTTCCCAGCTACGGAGCTTGCTTCGCAATGACTTCTACCGCCGGTTGAACGTCCCCCTCTATCAACAATTCCTCCAACATACCCAGCCCATACGGTTGAATGAAGCACCGGAACAGATCAAAGAAGTGGAGCAAGCACCGGCACCGAAACCAGTACCGGAGCAAACACCGACAACAACTAAAGCACCGGAGCCTGCCCTAATCGAACCAAAGACCGTTTCATCCGAACCCGAAGCGACTTTGTTCAATTCCGGTACCGCTTCACCTGAATCGGTGCCCACTGATGTATCAACCTCTCCGGTAGTCAGCACACCCGAACCGAAAGAAGAAATCGAACTTTCCCTTTTCTCTCCCCCGGTATTGAGCCTATACGACCTCTTTGAGTTCACAGCAGAAGAGCGTACCCAGATAACCCCGAAACGTGGCAAACGCCGTTCCGCATCCTCCTCCCGAAAACAGCCCGTACAAGGCAACCTTTTCGGCGAACCGGCTACCGGTACAGCCCAACCCACCAGCAAGAAGCCCAAAGGAAAGTCCGTAGTGAAACCCACCGTTACCCCGGCAGCTTCCAATGTTTCCACCGGTGATAACAAAATTCCGTTTCGGACAGAAACCAAAATCGAAGACCAGGCAGCAACAGAAGCAGCAAGAATCGCCGCCGAAGAGGAACGCAAACAGCGGATGCATCCCCGTCCATACCCCAATGAAATCCCGTCCCATTACAAAGACGGCTCATTAGTAGTTCTGGGCAACGGTATCGGCTATATCCGCGACACCCAATTTGCCCCGATGTTCCACCCCCTCGAACTGCCCGACCGACAGCTCCGCAAACTCTCGCTCTACGTAGAAATCCGTGATACCTATCACGACCTCTACAACAGCGAAGCCACCGAACGCAAAGAAAACACCGTCCGGCGTGACCAGTTCAACGCCCTGTACGATGATTTTGTCCGTCAGTTCGGCAACCTGAACAGTCCGAAGAACATAGACCTGATCCGTATGGACAACGACAACCGGACAATCCTCTCACTGGAACGCTACAAAGACGGTCAGGCACTCAAAGCCGACATCTTCGACCATCCCGTAGCCTTCAACAAGAACGAGCTGACCCACGTCGATACCTCGGACGAAGCCCTTTCCGCCTCACTCAACAAATACGGCAATGTCAACCTCGAATACATGGCAAGGCTCACCGGCAAGACCGAAGACGCCCTGCTCGACGACCTCAAAGGCCGTGTATTCTTCAATCCTCTCATCAAAGGTTACGAGATAGCCGACAAATTCATAGCCGGTAACGTCATTTCCAAAGCCGAAATAATAGAGGACTACATCGCGAACCACCCCGGCAACGACCGTGCCTCACAGTCGCTCGATGCCCTGCGTGCCGCCTTTCCCGTACCCATCCCGTTTGAAGAACTCGACTTCAATTTCGGCGAACGCTGGATACCAATGGGCATCTACGAGAAATACGCCTCCCGTCTTTTCGATACCGACGTCAGGATCACCTACGCCGCCAGCCGCGACGAGTTCAGCGTCAACGCATCCGCCCGTGGCAACGTCCGCATCCGCGAACAATATTGCGTCAAGGCCGAGAGCCGCCGTTACGACGGACTCAACCTGATGAAGCACGCCATTCAGAACACCTCGCCCGACATCACCAAAAAAGTATTGGTAGGCGACGATGTAGTCAAAGTCCGCGACACCGAAGCCATCCAGCTTGCCAACAGCAAGATAGATGAAATCCGCAACGGCTTCAGCGATTGGCTGAAAGAACAGTCCCCGGAGTTCAAACAGCGGCTCACCGACATGTACAACCGCAAGTTCAACAACTCCGTCAAGCCCAAGTACGACGGCTCCATGCAGTCCTTTCCCGACCTTGACCTCAAAGCGTTGGGCATCCCTGACCTCTACGCCAGTCAAAAAGATGCCATCTGGATGACCAAAATCAACGGCGGTGGCATCATCGACCACGAAGTCGGCGGCGGCAAAACCCTGATTATGTGTGCCGCCGCCTACGAAATGAAGCGTTTGGGATTGGCAAACAAACCGATGATTATCGGTCTGAAAGCCAATATCCACGAGATAGCCCAGACCTTCAAGACCGCCTATCCCAATGCCCGTGTCCTCTATCCCGGCAAAGAAGATTTCACCCCCGAAAACCGTGTCCGCATCATGCGTGAGATGCAGAACAACGATTGGGATGCCATCATCCTTTCCCACGAACAGTTCGGCATGATCCCCCAATCCCCGGAGATACAGAAACAAATCTTACAGCAGGAACTGGACAGCGTGGAAGAGAACCTCGAAGTCCTCACCCAGCAGGGCGAAGACGTTTCCAACGGTATGCTCAAGGGCGTGGAAAAACGCAAGGCGAACCTCGAAGCCAAAATCAAGGCACTCACTTTCGACATCGAGAACCGCAAGGACGACGTCGTGGACTTCAAGCTCATGGGCATCGACCACCTGCTCGTGGACGAGAGCCACAAATTCAAGAACTTGATGTTCACCACCCGCCACGACCGCGTAGCCGGTCTGGGCAACAGCGAGGGCAGCCAGCGTGCCTTGAACATGCTTTTCGCCCTCCGCACCATTCAGGAGCGTACCGGCAAGGATTTGGGAGCCACCTTCCTGTCTGGCACCACCATCTCCAACAGCCTGACCGAGTTATATCTGCTTTTTAAATACCTCCGTCCCAAAGAACTGGAACGTCAGGGCATCAACACCTTCGACGCATGGGCGGCGGTCTTTGCCAAAAAGTCCATCGACTACGAGTTCTCCGTCACCAACGAAATCATCCAGAAGGAGCGATTTCGTTACTTCATCAAAGTCCCGGAGCTTGCCGCCATGTACAACGAAATCACCGATTTCCGTACCGCCGAAGACATCGGCATCGACCGCCCCAAGAAGAACGAGATATTGCACAATATCCCGCCTACGCCCGACCAGCAGGACTTCATCCAACGATTGGTAGCATTTGCCAAGTCCGGCAACGCCACCGTCCTCGGACGTCCCCCGTTAAGCCGCCGGGAAGAAAAAGCCAAGATGCTCATTGCCACCAACTATGCCCGCAAGATGTCCCTTGACATGCGCCTTATCGACGAGGACAAATACGACGACCACATAGATAACAAAGCCACCCATTGCGCCGCCCTGATAAACCAATACTATCAGAAGTACGACGAACAGAAAGGCACGCAGTTCGTCTTTTCGGACTTGGGCACCTACAAACCCGGTCAGTGGAACACATACAGCGAAATCAAGCGCAAATTGGTGGACGACTACGGCATCCCGGCAGACCAGGTACGCTTCATTCAGGAAGCCAAGACCGAAAAATCGCGCATGGCAATGATTAATGCCATGAAAGAAGGCAAAATCCGCGTCCTCTTCGGTTCCACCGACATGCTCGGCACCGGCGTAAATGCCCAGCACAAGTGTGTCGCCATCCATCAGCTCGACATTCCCTGGACGCCCAAAGATTTGGAGCAGCGCAACGGCCGTGGCGTAAGAAAAGGCAACGAGATAGCCAAACTCTTTGCCGACAACAAAGTCGATATTATCAACTACGCCGTCGAGAAATCCCTCGACAGCTACAAATTCAACCTGCTTCACAACAAGCAGTTGTTCATCACCCAGCTCAAAAAAGGCACGATGGGTGCCCGTACCATCGACGAGGGCAGCATGGACGAACAGGGCGGCATGAACTTCTCCGAGTACGTTGCCATCCTCTCCGGCAACACCGACCTGTTGGACAAAGCCAAGTTGGAGAAACAGATTGCCTCCCTCGAAAGCGAGCGCAAATCCTTCCACCGTGGCAAATCCTCCGCCGAAGCCAAACTGGAAAACATCATGCAGACCGTCACCAAGAACGGCGACCTGATCGCCCGTATCAGCACGGACATACAGCACTTCCAGCAGCGCGTACAGCGCGACGGCCAGGGCAACCCCCTCAATCTTATCGAACTGGACGGTGTCAAAGGCAACGACCCCAAACTCATCGCCAAAAAGCTCGCCGAGATAGAGGACAAATCCCGTACCCACGGCACATCCCAGCCCATCGGCAAGCTCTACGGCTTCGACCTTTTGGTAAAGACCGAAGCCAGCATGAAAGACGGCTTCGACTTCATCGAAAACCGCTTCTTCGTCCGTGGCGAAGGCAACATCCTGTACAACTTCAACGGTGGCAGACTGGCAAAAGACCCCAACATTGCCGCCCAAATGTTCCTCCGCACCTTCGAAACCGTTCCCCCTCTTCTGGAGAAATACCAAAAAGAAGTGGAACAGATTTCCAAGGACATCCCCATCCTTCAGGAAGTAGTCAAAGAAACGTGGAAAAAGGAAGACCAGCTCAAACAGCTCAAATCCGACCTTGCCGCCCTCGACCGCAAGATCCAGCTCTCCCTCAAACCCGTCAAACAGAATGAAGACAGCACCAGCAAGGACGAGAGCCAAGGCCCCGCATCCGACGGCAAGCCCTACGTCCACCAGCCGCCCGACTTCCTTTCCGCCCCTCCGGAAAAGAAGCCCCCGCACCTGAACCAGCCCCCCGTCAGTTTCAGCATCAAAGATGCCATGAACTCGTTAGGCAGCAAACTCGTCATCGGTGGCATCCCCAAGCCCGGCAACAAAGACGACCCGGACACCGCACATACCAACAAGCCCAAAGGCTTTAAACTCTAAAAGAAAAGCCGCTACACTGTGATTGGCAGTTGTAGCGGCTTTTCAATTTAATTATCTTGATTTATCTTCAAAACCATATTTCTTTTTAATCTTAGGAGTAAGTTGCTTACTTTTTTCAATGACAGATATTATTCCCTTTATATCCGTTTCCTTTAGCTTACCTAAATACTTTTTCTCTGAAAGAATCCTTTTCTTAGAATATCTTTTTACAGTAGCACAATTGATATATGAAGGATCGTGCCCTTCCTTAATCAGTTTAGGATAGTCTTTTCTGTATAATGGGTAATGGTCTGCTTTAGACTCTTCTGTATAATAGATGTTATCATTGATTTTAGAATTGATAAAAACATTACCAATATATTCATCTGCCTCCTTATCATATCCAAGAATAACTATCATCTTTGGATGAACAATTTCTCCTACAGGAACTACAATATCATCTTCTGCATCTAACAACATTAGATGAACACATCCAATAGCTAATTGTGCCTCTTCTTCAAGTTTTTGTTTTGCTTGTTCCAAACGCAACAGAACATCATTGGAGATACAATTGCTCAATTGTGGTTTTTTCACCATCCTCTCAACAAACTATACCATTAAGCATCAGGTTTTCTTGGATGTATTTCATCATGCTTTCATTAACACCTGCTGCCGAAGCAATATCCAATAAACCTATTTTTTGACCCTCTGCCTTTTCTTCATCCCAATTTTTTTTCCATGCGGAATCATGGGTAATAGTAGATAATTTGCTTGATGTAAGTTTACCATATTTAGCATATACTTCATCAATACATTCAATGTCAGATGTCGAAAGTTCATCCATATCGGGAGATTCACATACTGTTACATACTTAACATCATTACCTTTGGGCATCTTTTTTGTCTGAACAGATATACTCCGAGCAGTATCTTCTAAATCCTGCTCCGAACGTTCCCCGTCTGCTACTTTACAGATATTATACATAACACTTGGGGCTGGACCGGCTTTCATTGCATAGAAATCATCATTTACAATGGGGCGACCATATTTGCTTAAATGCGCTTTTTGAGCAAGATACAATAACTTAAAGAGCTTGATATAATCAACCCCCTTATCGAACTTCCCTGCTATATATAGCAAGGTTGCCTTAATCTTTAATATATCTTCTACTTTTGTCATATACTTATATTCCAATTGCAAAGTTACTATTTTTGTTGAGAACTTGCCATAAAGAAAACAAATAATTCTCCTATGTGTTTGATTTTTATAACTTAATCCTATTAACGTATATATAGCTTCTCTAAAAATATGCCTTTGCATTATTCCATTATAGAATTTCTTTCGATTTTTCATTATCCGCTCCTCCGATGTCTTTAATTTCATTATTTTTATTCATTTCCCCCTCGAAATACCTCCGTATAAACTCGTGCAAGTCCTTCTCCCTATAATACGTCTTATGCAGGATCGTATGATATTTCAGTCCGTTATCCCTATACCGTTGCAACGTCCGTTTGCTGATGTTCAGCAGCAGGCAAACGTCCTGGTTATCGTACAGCCGTTCCCCGTTCAGGTAATTTTGCGGCTTCTTGTTCTTCTTGTCCAGTGCGCCTACAACCCTTTCCACTTGTTCGAGCAACCGTTCCATATACGCCTCGAATGTTTCTTTATCCAATGGTATCATAAGCCCGCCTGTTTTAAATTTCCGATGATATAATAACTCTGGTTCGACGGGTCTTTCCGTATGATTTCCTTCTCCCGCATGAACTTGATATAACTTTTCGCCGTGCGTTCCTTCACATCCAGTATCGCTTGAATCTGTTCCGCCAAATCCACATAAGTGATAAAGTCCTGACGTCCGAAAATATCCCGTGCCACTGCCACGAGTTCATCCTCTTTTCGCTTCTCCTTTTCCTCTTTCGGCTTTTCTCCCAGATACACGTGCATCCCGGCATCTTTATCCCATGCAAACTGCATGATAGGCACATCCAGCGGACTGCCGTCGCGTACCTTCAGCACTTTCACCACCGACACCGATGGATCAGTATCTTTCTCTATCGAGAGGATAGCCGCCGCCTTTCGTTGCAACTCACTACCCAGATGCCCACGTAACTTCAACCCCGAAGGAATAAAATGCAGGATAGTAACGATACAAGTATTGTAAATCCCCGCCAGCCGGTACAATTCCTCCACCACGGCAATACTTTCCGTTTCATCATTCGCACCCTTTATCAAGTCCGCAATCCCGTCGATTACCACCATGTGAATCCCCCGGAACTGATAATGAAACTTATCCATGCTTTGGATAATCGCCTGCAAGCGTTCTTTCCGGCTCATCCCCGTCAGGCAATACGCTTTCAGGTATTCCGGCATCGTTTCCCGTCCGCAACGCCTTAAAAGGTTTGTAATGTTCTTGTACGTCTGCACCTCCGACTGTTCTGTATCATAAAACAGAATCGCCTTTCGCTTGCTGTTTTCACAGACCGACACCCCCAACGTATCCATCACCTTATCCTTATTCTTATCGGATTGTCCGATGGCACCGGCTATCAATGCCGTCACATAATTACTTTTTCCGGTTCCCTCACCACCGGTAATACAAAGGATATTCCCTTGCGTGCCTAACGGCACATCATTCACCGACACAACCATTTGTGCCACAGGCGGCGGATTATTAAAATCCACCTCACAAGATTTCAGAGCAGACATAGTTTCGCTGTATATTGTATCCAGATAATCCAGAAATAGTTTAATCAAATCCTCCCGGCTATTTCCCAAACGGAAAAAGTCCGAAATATCCTTTTCCACCTTCGTTCCCGCCAGTGGCAGCAACAATCGTTTCACCCCGTAATTCTTCAACGCCAGTTCTTGTTTTGCCGAACTGTCCAACCCCGCTTTATCCACATCATAGAGCAGGACAATATGTTTGAACCGGAAAGAGAGCCTATGAATAATCCCCACGGGAATAGTCACCGTTTCCGAATTGAAACAGATAGCATGGAGCCCGTGAGCCGTAAGGCTCATCACATCCTTCTCACCACCCGTAATAAAGAGCAAATCCCCCTTAGCAGGCAACTGTTCCAGCCCGAAGCAGTAATTTTCCCCAAAATCCCCGGCATATAAAAAGCGCATCTCCGAGTACGGTCGGTACACCTTCACATACTGTTTCGCCGTATAACCGAACACCGGTTCTTTATCCGTCGCCGCAATGCAAAACGGTTTCCCTTCGTTATTCTCGCTGCTGAACTTCTTCAGCGAAACCACCCGGAACAATTTCAGTATCTCCTGCGTGATACCACTTTCTCCCCAAAAGGCAAGTTCCGCAGCCGTAAAGCTCTTTTGCGCCAACGTATAAGATCTTGCTTTCTTTACCTTTTGTGCAAGTATCGTTTCTGAAACTACCGGAATAGGAGCAGGAGGTAAATTCACCTCATAGCCATCCATCAGCCCCAGATGCAAATCCCGGTCAATGACAGCCATAATCTCCACAAACTCCTTTGCCCTCTTGCAATCCAGTCCGTGTAGCTTCCCGACCAGTGCAAAGCAGTCTCCCGAATAATCATCATTCCCGAAATCCTTCAACTTGTACACACTACTTTTCCGCTCATAATACACGTTGCACGAAGCCCGTTTATCCTGATAGAACGGATTAAGGAAGTTCTTTCCCAATCGGAAAGCCACTGGTATATAATGCTTGAATACGGACAGACCTCTATCCGTCAAGCGGAGAATATCCTCCTTATCAATTTTATTCTCCACGTAGCAATACATTTTTGCGGAACTCGTCAATCAGATGCGGTTCACAATTAATAATTTTCTCGTTCACCTTCCGTTCAATTTCCGAGAATCGGTATTTGCATTTCCCTCGTTCAAACGTATAATCAATCAGATTATCCGTTCTCAGCCGTTGTAAGGTTCGTGTGCTGATATGCAGCATATCCGCCACTTCTTGGCTATCCAGCCAAATATCTTCCTCCACATCAGGAGCATTTCCCTTTCGGAAAACATATTCCGCAATCTTCTCAATCTTGGTAACCAGACCTTGATAAGCGGCGGATTCCATTGTAATAACTTCCATAACTTATTATTTTTGAATATGCCGCAAAGTTCATCTAATCGCACCGGAGCATTTGCCAACTTGTTACCAACTTGGCATAACTTTTTTTATGTACGAATTGAGAATCAAATAAATAGGATAGTCGGGTAGAGCAAACAAAAGTTCGGTGCAAGGTGCAAGCCTATCTCTATATATAGGCTCGCACCTTGCACTGAAGAAAAAAATATATCAATTTAATAACCAAACATTTGGTAGTTTCAGAAAAAGTGTATAATTTTGAACCCGAAATCAAAGAGAGACACAACGGTGTCACAAAAGACAAGATTGAAATTTTGAAAATCGTTTCTAAATCGTTACTTTTAGAAATTCTTACAGTGTTTTTGCTGTATGTAAGTAACTGATTTAGAGCTGATATAAAGAAATAGCGGTGTAGTCCCGTACGCACCGCGAAAGCAAATAGTAAATTAAAGCAAAGCTCTGAAATTCAAGAAATTCAGAGCTTTTTTCTTTTTCTTCACTTCATTTAAAACAGAGTTTAAGTAGGCGATAGATGTGCCCATTCAAACTCTACAATGATTTTTTAACCAATCATTTTATTCAAATGTAACATTACATCTTCAATTAAAGGTACCTATACTAAGCATCTGTTTATAATTGAACAGAGACTACAACTGCATGTGTAAAATAGGATATTCCTTACCTTCTCCGTCCAAATTCGACCTTTTATATATGTTAAAACCCATATATTCATAAAAACCGACAGCTTGAACATTTTGCTCATTCACATCAACTTTAGTTACTTGCAAATTATCTATGGCATAAGTTATTAATTTTTTTCCGATTCCTGCGCCTCGATACTTATTGTCAATAAATAACATTTCAAGATTTCCTTCTGCAATTCCCATAAATCCGATTAAGATTCCCTCTTGTTCAAATCCGAATAGATTAACATACTGAAAATATACCGGAAGTCGTTCCTTATAATATAGAAAATCTTCCTCTTTAAGAAAATCATGTGTACTCAATACTGCACTTTCCCAAATTTCCATCAAACGTGGATAATCCGTAACTTTAATTTTTCTAATCATACTTGTAATTGCAATTTAAAGCCGCAAAGTTCGTTACTTATACATTCAAAACACTGAACCCAAGTTAAAAAATACGTTTACGGATTCTGCTTAGTGCTTGCTGTGTGATACCCAAATAAGAAGCTATATCTTTTAATGGTATATAGTTTAATGTAATACCATATTCTTCCATCATCTGTAGATAATACTGTTCAGGAGAATATTTAATCAAGTCGATATTTCTTTTCAAAAGTTTATTCAACAATATAGCATTTAAATCTTCAAATACAGTTTTTACTTTAGGGATAGCGGTATATAGTTCATTTACTTGCTTCTTGTCTATTCGGTAAATAACACTATCTACAATTGTTTGCACATTAAATGCAGACCTAGTTTGTAATGTAAAAGATATGTTTGACATTGAAAATGTACCCTCTTTACAAAACCAGAAAGTTTGTTCTTCCCCGTTATGATTTAAAAGCCAACAACGTAATATTCCATCAAAAACGAAATAACTATACCTCTCTGTTTCTCCTTCCTTAATCAAAAATGTACCTTTACTAACTAATATTCGTTCAAAATATTGGTCGAATAACTTAAACTCCTCCCAATTAAAAATATTAGTACTAAAATTAAATTCTTTAAGTAGTTTTTCTAAAAGCATAATCTAAATATGATTCGTAATATACTTACTCATTTAATATATTCACTATTACTTCCGCCCTATTTAACTTCTCATATTTAGTGAATATATTTTCAGTAGCCATTTTTATATTACTCCTTTCGCCCAGTCTCCGGCCTGCTTGACACTTCCGTTCAACAATCGGCTTTCTCCCCATACGATTTTTGGATAAAGTTTCTTGAGTTGTTTTACACTATTAGTTATTGAGCTTCCTCCGGAAGTAGCAAATGGAATAACGGTTTTACCGGAGAAATCATATTTCTCAAGGAATGTATTGACCGGACGCGGACATAAATTCCACCATATCGGGTAACCAAGGAATATCACGTCGTAATCTTTCAGATTAAGCGCTTCTCCCCCCAATTCTGGACGTGAATTTTCAGTCGTCATTTCAATTGAACTACGGCTACTCTTGTTGTTCCAGTCGAGATCTGCCGAGGTATAGGCTGTAGCGGGAGTTATCTGATAAAGTTTGCCGCCAACCGTTTTTGCAATGGCATCGGCGGCTTTTTCTGTAGTTCCAGTACAAGAGAAATAGGCAACCAGGATTTTCTTATCGGACTGTACATTAGTATCCGCTGTCTGATTCTGCGCTTTTGATGAGCAGCTAAAGCAAAGGAGACTCATAAATATGAATATAATCTGTTTCATTTTATTTTGATTTTAAATATTTCTTATCATTAATTAGTTTAGACATTATCACGATGGAGTAACCCCACAGGCGTTTTCATTCTTCCATTACTTTGATAATTGCCCATATCGTCCATCAAACGATGTATTTCTTCTGTATTAAGCGCTTTGCGCGTCTTTACATATTCCTTAAAATTCCTCGGTAGTCATATTATTTCCTTTCAAAAGATAAAGCAGGATTAGCAAAAATCATCGTTTAGTCTGTTCGAGTTTGTTATACTCGTCATCTGTGACCGGCTCAAGCCACTCATTGGAAGTGTTTTCACCGGAAACTTCGAAAGCCAGATGAGCAAACCAACTGTCGGCAGCAGCTCCGTGCCAGTGTTTCACATTGGCAGGAATATGGATAACCGTACCAGGCAGAATCTCTACCGCCGGTTTACCTTCTTCCTGATACCAGCCTCGACCGGCTACACCGATAAGCATCTGTCCGCCACCTTTCGTTGCACGGTGAATATGCCAGTTATTGCGGCAACGTGGTTCAAAAGTAACGTTAGAGATATTCACCTGCTCGCGCGAAACCGGAGCAAGATAACTGTTACCAATAAAATACTGTGCATAGGCTGTATTGGGTTCGCCAATAGGGAAAATCATCTCACGCTGGAAAGCTGTTTTGGCATCCTCACCAACAATATCTTCAGACCATACTCCTTTTGCCAAATTGAACGCTGCCCACGCTTTCGGCCAACCTGCATAGAAACCTATATGAGTGATAATCTCTGCGATCTCCGTGCGGGTGATGCCGTTCTTCTTCGCCGACTGAAGATGATAAACGAGCGAATTGTCCGTGATTCCCATACTGATAAGGGAGGTAATGGTTACTAAACTGCGGTCACGCAGACCGAGTTTGTCAGTGCGGCTCCAAACTTCTCCAAAGAGAACATCGTCATTAAGTTCCGCAAACTTGGGGGCAAACGTTCCTAACTGGTCGCGTCCTGCCGTCTGTACTATCTTTTCTTGTGCCATAACATTGAGTGTTAAAATACTAAATACTGAAAATAAAAGGAGTTTATTCATAATCATTTCGTTTATTGAATGAAGTTATTAATGCAATTTGCGGGGTTAAGCGGCATTTGGTCAGAGAGTACGAGAGTCTTAACCATGTGCAGCGTTCCTTGCTTGTACTTTTGAAAATGCTCCGATGCAATATGAGATTTATAAGCCTCCTGACTCGCGTAAGTTTCAAGAATAGTTATCCTGCCAGGATTCTCTTTTTCGCTGACGGCATACATAGTCAGCACTCCCGGTTCAGTACGCAAGGAGACTTCACCCACTTCGGTCGCATATTTCATATATTCTTCAAGATACTCCGGATAAACCTCGATTTTCGATAGCCGCACAATACCGTCAGCCGCCATAGGTAATTTGGCGCACATACCAGGCTGCTGTTTTATATCCTTTTTCCCTGTCATACTGCATGATAACATAACGAATAAAGACAAAACACTTAGAATTGTTTTTATCATCATCTTCTATCTTTTCATTGTTAAACTTCTGATTACAAATTTACTGCGATAAAACGAATGGAATTGTATATCAATTACGGATTTTTGTACCCAAATCCCCGATTCTGCAATAAAGCCGAATAAAAATCAGATATTAGAAGTAAAGTTATTCATCTGTTTTGAGACCGATAAGCTACTTTTCTCATCAGACTCTTGACAAATGACTTTTTATGTTGTATCTTTGAGAAAAGAAAAAGTATAAACAACATGAAAATAGAAAGAAATAATCATACATAAATCATAAATAACCTGGTATTTTACAATACCACTCCTATACGATATGGGGCAATAGTCGAATGATTATTGCCCCATTTTGTTTATAATTCAGCTTAAAATCTCTCGTCTGATCCTAGAACTGTTCTACAATAGTTTATAATAAACTCGAATACCGTTTTACTAAAACTATCAAAAAGTTTATTATAAACAGAATCCGGGTTTATTAAAAGCCACGTTACCTTTTGTCAAAAATAGAGTAAACAAGATTTCTAAGATTCACCATAAAAGATCTACTACAACCCAACAAGTAATATAAATACACAATTATTCATTTACGTCTTTTTTTACACGATCGTTTTCCTCCCTCACATTCCATCTTTCTTTTTTCCCAATTCGTTAATTAAATCAAAAACTTCAATTACGATTTGCCGTATCTACCATATTTTTACATACATTTGCGTCTGACACAGATGTCAAACACGAGGTCTAATTTAAGATATTTGGTATATGAATGTATATAAAGTGGGTTTAGATATAGGCTCTACTACCACTAAGATGGTAGTATTGGATAAAGATGGAACTACAGTCTTGTTTTCCGGATACAAAAGGCATCAGGCAAAAATACAAGAATGTTTACTCGGATTTCTTTATCAAATAAAGGAACAGTTGGGTGATATTCCTTTATCTTTCCACATTACGGGCTCTGTTGGAATGGGAATTTCAGAGAAATGCTCTCTGCCGTTTGTGCAAGAGGTTGTAGCTGCAACAAACTATGTGTGCCGGGAGCATCCGCACACAGCCACTATGATCGATATTGGAGGAGAAGATGCGAAAGTTGTTTTCTTTCAGGACGGACAGGCTACAGACCTGCGCATGAATGGAAATTGCGCCGGCGGAACCGGGGCTTTCATTGACCAGATGGCTATTCTGCTTGGAGTCTCCATCGACGAATTGAATGAACTAGCACTTCGTTCCAATCAGGTATACTCTATCGCTTCACGCTGCGGAGTATTCTGCAAAACGGACATACAGAATCTGATAGCCAAAAATATATCTAAAGAAAATATAGCAGCTTCCATTTTCCATGCAGTAGCCGTACAGACCACTGTCACACTTGCACGCGGTTGCAATATCGTAGCTCCGGTATTACTCTGCGGTGGCCCATTGACTTTTATTCCGGCCCTTCGAAAAGCATTTGCCAACTATCTGAATCTGTCACAAGATACAGATTTCATATTACCGGAAAAAGGAAATCTGATCCCTGCCTGGGGAGCAGCATTGGCAGAGAACAATGAAGAAAGTATTCATCTCTCCAACCTGATACAGGTAATAGAAAACAAACTAAGTGTTACCTCACCTTTCCAGAGTGATCTTTCTCCTATATTCGACAGTGAGGAAGAATATCGGTCATGGAAAAAAGAAAAAGACCAGTATAAAATTCAATATGCCAGTCTGCGTCCCGGATTACAGGAAGCAACTATCGGCATAGACTCCGGCTCTACTACCACCAAAATCGTAGTACTCGACAACAATCATCGTATCCTTTACTCCTATTATCACGACAACAACGGAAACCCTATAAAAACAGTAGAGAACGGCTTGCAGAAACTATATGAAGAATGCCGGAGACGAGGAACTACCCTGCGCATAAAAGGAGGATGTTCTACCGGTTACGGAGAAGATCTGATAAAAGCGGCTTTCCACATGGATGCGGGAATCATTGAAACCATCGCTCATTATGCTGCTGCCAAACATATCAGCAAAGAAGTTTCTTTTATCCTGGATATTGGAGGGCAGGATATGAAAGCCATCTTTGTGAACGACGGAGTAATCAACAGAATCGAAATCAATGAAGCCTGTTCCTCCGGTTGCGGTTCTTTTATCAGCACATTTGCGCAATCGCTGGATTACAGTGTGGAGGACTTTGCCAAAGCAGCTTGTTTTTCGCAAGCACCATGTGATCTGGGTACACGTTGCACAGTCTTCATGAACTCCAAAGTAAAACAGGTACTTCGGGAAGGAGCGTCCGTAGCGGATATAGCTGCCGGATTATCTTATTCCGTTGTTAAAAACTGCCTGTATAAGGTTCTGCAATTAAAAGACACGGAGATACTTGGCGACCATATTGTCGTGCAGGGAGGAACCATGCGTAATGATTCCATCGTACGAAGTCTGGAAAAGCTGACCGGGAAACAAACCTTCCGCAGTAACTGTCCTGAATTGATGGGTGCTCTTGGTTGTGCCCTATATGCCAAACAAATCGAAAATGCCCGGGTGACGGAGCTGAACGAGATGCTCCAATGGGCGCAATATACTTCCAAGCAACTTCAATGCCGGGGGTGCGAGAACCAGTGCGCCATTATGCGATATACGTTCAACAATGACAACCATTACTTCTCCGGCAACCGATGTGAAAAGGTATTTTCCAATAAAGGAAGCCATGCGGACAAAGGCATCAATACGTATGATAAAAAGCTGGAATTATTATTCGACCGGAGCGCAGACATTCCACAACCCCTATTTACCATAGGCATTCCACGTATTCTGAATATGTATGAGGAATACCCTTTCTGGCATACCTTATTTACTGCTTGCGGCATTCAGGTACAGTTGTCGGCCCCCTCTACATTCAGCAAATACGAGACTGCTGCCGGCATGGTGATGTCTGATAACATCTGCTTCCCTGCCAAACTTGTGCACAGTCATATCCGTAATCTGACGCAACAAAACGTCAACCGGATATTTATGCCGTTCGTCGTTTTCGAGAAAAAGGATAAGCAACAGCAAAACAGCTATAATTGCCCCATCGTTTCCGGTTATTCGGAAGTCATCAAAAGTGTACAGGAAGAGAATATACCGATAGATGCTCCGACTATCACCTTCAAAGATGAAGCATTGCTGTATAAACAATGCTATGAATATCTGAAATCTTTGGGTATCAGGGATGAGGTATGCAAAAATGCCTTCTCACGCGCATTACAGGAACAATATGCTTTCGAAGAAAAAATTGCTGCCTATAATCAGGAAGTTCTGAACGAGGGACGGGAAAAACACAAACTGATTATCTTACTCGCCGGACGCCCTTACCATAGCGATCCACTGATACAGCACAAGGTTTCGGACATGATTGCTGCGATGGGAGTTTATGTGATAACTGATGATATTGTCCGCCAGCAGGAGATTTCATTGGAAAAGACTCATTACCTCTCTCAATGGGCATTTACCAACCGTATTCTGAAAGCAACCAAGTGGGCGGCAATGCAAGAGGGTGACATACAATATATGCAGATGACTTCTTTTGGCTGCGGTCCGGATGCTTTCCTTATAGATGAAGTACGTAACTTGCTGAAACGATACGGCAAGAATCTTACTTTGCTCAAGATAGACGATGTTAATAATATCGGCTCCATCAAATTACGAGTCCGCTCGTTGGTGGAAAGCTTGAATTTCAGTTTGAAACATTCTCAAGCGAAAGATCCCGAGCCATTTGTTTCAACTGCTCCTTTCACCAAGAAAGACAAAAAGAAGAAAATCCTCGCTCCATTCTTTACGCCTTTCATTTCACCACTCATTCCATCCATCATGAAAGTGGCCGGATATGAAATGGAAACGTTACCGTTGAGCGACACCGCATCTTGCGACTGGGGATTGAAATACTCCAATAATGAGGTATGTTATCCGGCAACATTGATTGTCGGCGACATAGTAAAAGCCTTTAAAAGCGGACGTTATGATCCTGCCAATACGTGCGTTGCCATCACACAAACCGGTGGACAATGTCGTGCCAGCAACTATATTTCACTGATAAAAAAGGCATTGATTGAGAATGGATACACCAATACACCGGTGGTATCACTTGCTTTCGGCAGTGGTATTGAAAATGAGCAATCCGGTTTTAAAGTAAACTGGCTCAAGGTTTTGCCAATCATACTTGCGTCTGTGTTATACAGTGATTGTATCGCTAAATTCTATTATGCAGCCGTCGTTCGTGAGAAAGAACGGGGACAGGCCGCCCGTCTGCGCGATCTTTATCTGGATACAGCACAGCCCATCATCCAGAAAAATAAACCGGAGGACTTGTTGAGTTACTTATATCTCGCTGCCAGAGACTTCAACAAAATCTGTGAACAGAGATCCTGTCACAAAGTAGGTATTGTTGGAGAAATATTCCTGAAGTTCAACCCTTTTGCTCAAAAGGACGTCACCTCATGGCTCATCAACCAGAAGATCGAAGTGATTCCGCCACTGATAAGTGATTTCTTCATGCAGGGATTTGTCAACCTGAAAGTGAGACAGAACCAACACTTGCAGCGAAAACTCACTCCCGACTTTGTTATCGACTGGTTATACAAGAAAGTCCAGAAGCAGATTAATAAAGTGAATGAAATCGGCAAAAATTTCAATTACTTCACGCCGTTCGAATCAATCTTTGAAAAGGCAGAAAAAGCTAAACAAGTCATCTCCCCGGGCACCCAGTTTGGAGAGGGTTGGCTGATATCCGGTGAAATACTATCCTTTGCTTCCCAAGGAGTCAATCATGTCATTAGCTTGCAACCTTTCGGATGCATTGCCAATCACATTGTAGAAAAAGGAATAGAAAAACGTATAAAATCGCTGTGCCCTCAAATGAATATACTATCTTTAGACTTTGACAGTAGCGTCAGCGATGTGAACATAACAAACAGATTATTACTTTTTATTGACAACATAAACAACTAAAATTATGGCTACAACGGAACATAGCGATTTAGAGCAGCAAATAATAAAAACTGCCCAACAACTTTTTATAGAAAAAGGATTTGTGGAGACCAGCATGAGTGATATTGCTGCAACGGTAGGAATCAACCGGCCCACTTTACATTATTATTTCAGAACCAAAGATAAGATGTTCAAAGCCGTGTTCGGCTCGATAGTCATGTCTTTAATGCCGAAAATACAGGATATAGTAAAACAGGATATCCCATTTATGGAGCGACTAAGCATGATTCTGGATGAGTATATTGAGCTTTTCACAAGTAATCCCTGTCTTCCCAGATTCATTTGCGGAGAAATACAGCGTGATGTAAACCACTTGCTTGCCACTGCAAAAGAACTTCAGTTCGGAGATGCTTTATCCCAAGTGAAAGACAGTATACTGACAGCAATGGAAGACGGTAAACTTAAAAAGGTTCCGATACATATTGTATTTCTGACTGTCTACAGCCTATTGAGCTATCCATTTCTTGCCAAGAACCTGATAGTATCTTTATTCTTGGAAGATGAAGCCGCTTTTGCTGACTTCCTGCAAGAATGGAAACAAAACATCATCAACCAATTGCAGAACTTATTGTGTTATGAGGAATAGTATAGATACTATATAAGGAGGTGTGTCATAATGAATAATAAAACGCAGATTAACGCAAATTATCGCAGATTATTCCAATTATATTGATATATTAATCAACGACTTATAAAATTATTTCTGCGATAATTTGCGTTAATCTGCGTTTTGACACACTCCGTTATTACCATTCCAATCACCCCATCTTGCACCTTATTCGACCACAAAATCTTCCGATTTAAAATTACTATAGAAACGTCCTGAAATAGCAGTAAACTTCAATACACAGTAATCGGGATCCGTCACTCCCTCCGGATAATACATGGTATCTCCCTCCTGCCAGATCATCTCTTTACTGGCACTATCCGTCAAGACATCCATCGTACCGCGTAGCATGACACCTCTAAAGAATCTCGTATCACAGAAGTAGATACACGCATGGTTGTTCTCACGGTATTGCGCCACACGCATGGACGAAGTATTTGTTGTCAGATAAATAGTTTTTATCCCCTTTCTTTTTCTGGGTTGCAGCATTGCTTTGATGGTAGGAAATCCTTCACCGTCTATCGAACCGATAAAAGCTGTTTTCAGCTTATCAATCATGTTGCCTACTGTTTTTTCCGCGTCTCTCATCATTTTACTTTTTATTATTGGTTTATTATCTGATGCGAAAGTAGAGAAATGCCAGGAAAGCAATGCAATAAAAAGAAAGGTAGAAATAGCACTTTTTACGGTTTGTGTACTTTACGATACAATAACGGAGTTTCTCCCGTATGCTGCCGGAAGCTACGGATAAAATAAGAAACCGTTGAAAAACAGAGTTCAAATGCAATATCAGCTATAGGAAAGTCCGTATAAACAAGCAGCCTCTTAGCCTCTTCCATCACCTTGCTCTGAATATATTGTTTTGCGCTGATTCCCATGGTCGAGGTTATCATCTCATTCAGATAATTAGGAGTAATGCAGAGCTTATCCGCATAATATTGAACCGAATGTTGCTCTTTTGCATGTGTAGCAACCAAATTCATGAATTTACTTACATGATTATTGGAAACTTCCCTACTTCTGCCCTCCTCTATCGAAGTCATTTTAAGGTAAGCACGGTCCAGCAACATCAGGACTTCATAAAGCAATGCTCTCAAAACGTGTACATCGCCCTGTTGATACGAATCAATCTCCATCTTTATATCATGCAAGGTTTCAAGTATGCGTGTATAAAGCTCATCAGACAAATGTAGTAGCGATGAAGAACTTTCTATCTGAAAAAACGAAAGATGCTGTACAAACAAAGAATCTTTAAAGAGGAAAGACAAAAATTCTTCTTCGAAAATCAGAGCATACCCATTGGTGATATGATGAGTATCCCAGTTCCGGATTTCCCCCGGTTTAGAGAAAAGAACGTCACGAGGAATTGCTTCATAGGTTTGGTTATCGACTGAAAAAGCTCCCTTACCTTCTGTTATAAAAGTAATATCATAATAATTTAGAGTGTGGACAGCACTTTTAGCCAGGAACTTCTTCACATACTTCAGTTCTACTACATCGACCAAAAGTTCACTCCCATACTTATGCTTATAAAAAGTATATCGAGGTATTGAGTTTTTCATTCAGAATACAAAAATAGTATTCCTTACCAAATAATCCAAAGACTTTTCAAATTCGATTCGATTGAATAAGCCATGAACCATCTGATAAGGAATACATAGAAAAATATGTCTAGGTTATATTTCCTATTTAGAACTTCCGGCCAGATATCCCAAACTGGTCACATCTGCCCCCAAGTAATGATTAATGTGCTTCAATGGCACCCTGTACAGAATATCCGGAATTTCCGCCAATAAAGAGAGGTACCTTTCCCTTACTGTCAGCTTGCGGGCATTCATATCCTCTTCCTCTTTAAAGTAAAACTGATACTCCATCAGTTGACGGACCAGATTCGCAAATGAAATTGAAGATGCACACAACTCTTCAATCTCCTCTTCACTGATGTAATAAGCAGCACATTTCGTCAGTGTCTTGATAGAATACTGACTTGAATTATAGCATAACACAGCATCACCCGCAGAGAAAAACCGATTGGTTCTCTCTTCTCCTTCATGAGTGGTATATGTATGCAAAATACCGGAAACAATAATGTACAAGCTCTGTTCTGGCAATGTGGCAGAAGCAATCGTTTCTCCTTTATCCAGATACACCATTTCCATTCGAGCCAACAGCTCTTTCACTTCTCTTTCATCCACCTGATACTCAAAACAGAGTTTCTTCAAATAAGCTTCCATACAAAATAGATTTTAGTTAATATATGTCACTTAAAAACACCTAATTCGACATAGCAGGCATCATTGTGCCTCTCAAATATAATTTCCTTTGGGTATATCGTAAATACCAGATACAGATCAATAATGAAACGACCGTTGAAATGGGTGGAGCAAATCCCATGATAAACAGCGACGAGCTATCTATCTGGCTGAACCAGTATGACAACGGTATACGGAACAGGAAAGTGGCTATCAGACTGTGAATCATCGGGAATAACGAGTTTCCTTGTCCGCTGAAATAAGAATTAATGCAGAACACGAAACTAACCACGATGCAGTCGATGCTATACCCTCGCAAATAATCTGCCGCCATTGCCACCACAGCAGCATCTTTCGTAAAGAAAGCAGTAAGAGTCTCCGGCAGGAATTGCGAATACACGCAAACCGACACACCGAAAACAAGAGCAATCCCAATCCCCGAAGCCAGACATTTATTCATTCTCTTGATAAGTCCCGCTCCATAGTTCTGTGCAGTCATGGTTGCCACAGCCGATGATATAGCCATCGGAGGCAGCATAGCAAACACGATGATTTTCTCAACAACACCCAGGGAAGCAGATGCAATGACTCCCATCTGATTGACAATGACAGTGATAATCAGAAAAGAAACATTGATTAAAGCATCCTGCAAAGCAATAGGTGCTCCCAACACCAAGATCTTTTTAGACAGATTCCGGTTCAATCGAATATCTTTCCGTGAAAAGTCAAAATGGAATCCGTGCCGGTATAAGAACCAGAGCGCTATTCCAAAGCTGACTCCTTGTGCAGTTACAGTAGCGATAGCCGCTCCCGTAGCCCCCCAATGGAAATAACCGACCAATATAAAATCGAGCACTATATTTATCACACATGCCAGCCCAACAAAATAAAGTGGTGTTTTAGAATCACCCAATCCACGCAAAATACCACATACAACATTATATCCTACTATAAACAGAATACCCAGAGAGCATACCAAAATATAGTTTTTCGTATCTACCATCGCTTCGACAGGAGTATGCATCAGTTCTGCTATCCGACTATGAAAAAGCACCATGACCAAAGTTAGCACTACGCCGGTTATTGAAAACAACCATACGGAAGACCCGATAGTAAAAGCTACTTTTCGATTGTCTTTAGCTCCGGTAGCAATAGCAATCAGCACTGTTGTCCCGGTAGTAATACCCAGAATAATACCTGTAATTGTCTGCATCACCTGACTACCAATAGCTACGGCTGCCACACTTGCCGAATCATCATATTGTCCGACAACGAAAAGGTCAGCTCCGCCATAAAGTGCCTGGAGCACATTGGCAATCAGAAAAGGTACTGCAAACTGCAACAATACCTTCGGTACGCTTCCTTGTGTCAAATCTAACTCTTTCATAGTTTCTTCGATACTTTTCCTCTTTATCTTATTTTGTTACAACAAAAAAAAGTGCCGGACAAGCGAATGATTTGCACCATTCATCTTATCCAGCACTATAATTATTATTATAGCACCCTCCGATGAGGATTTTTATGCCTGTCCCTATTTCAGGGCTGCAAATATGGGCTTTGTTTTCATAATTACCAAATTTTAACCGGTTTTTATTTTCTTATGAAGATGTAACTAGCTATATATCAACTATTATCAGACGAGGTTTGGTCTATAGGATCTCCGTTAGAAAAACGAAAGAAAGCTGCCAACCGATCCGGATTCAGCGTATAACGTGCGCATTCTTTTAATAAGGGTTCCGCATTCATTACGGCACAAGAATGAGAAACCACGGACATCATCGGCCAGTCCTTTAACGAATTTCCTACAACTAAAGTGTGTTCAGAAGCTAAACCCAAAGCCTTACATAACTGAAGCATCCCCTCTTTTTTACTCGCTTCAGGATGAATGACTGTTATCAGCGGAGCTTTATGAAAGACCTGGCAGGGATTTTCTTTCAACCGGGTAAGAATAGATTCTCTCTGTTCTTTATCACGTACCAATATACTATACTTGTAAACCACTCCTTCATAACTATGAATAGTAACTTTTGACGATTCTCCATATACCTCCGGATATACTTTCACCGGCAAACACTTAATCTGCCGCGAATAAGATAATAAACCTCCATCTGCAAACACTCCTCCCCTGAATAAATCAAAAAGAGCCTTTCCCAGCTTTTTCTTCGCCTGCTCCATCGACAGAGAAGTGGCAAGATATAAGGAAACGGACTGTGCCATATATCGCAAAGCGTTAGCATAACTTTCTGGAACTTTTCCCTGTGAATCAGTCAGTGTTCCATCCACATCGAAGAAAACAGTCGTAATAAGTGGCTTGTCCGGTATTCGCCAGAATGCCCCTTCTCCCATTATTCGATGTAAAGGGTGATTGTTCAGGTTACTAAATGCAATATAACAGTCACAAACCTTCCTCTTGCAAGATAACGGCACAACAGCTCCATCACCTTGATAAAAATTACCTATCTTCACCCGGCTTCGGGGACAAGCATACATATCCCCTTTCCAATCGATAAAACAATTATCCCTTCCTCCTGCGCAAACTTCCCATTGTACCGGAGCATTCTTCAAGTCATACTCAAAAAGATTATCCAGTTGACTGAAAAACTGAATATCTTCCTGACTTAATGGTGCCCTTAACCCTTGCATAGCATTAATGAATAAATAAATATCCGGCAAAAGAGCATTCCGTAAATCATTGAGTACGGCCTTTGCAGAGGGATTTCCTACCGCTCCGACACATACCTGTATTCCCGCATGATGGAGTATATGAATCTGATGCGCAAATTTCTCTACCGAAGTCATCTCAGGATGAAAACTAGCCCAAAGCCTTATCTTACTTATCACAGTGGGAGCCACACGAATCTCATCAAGCCAGTGTTTAGCCGGAAAAGAAAGGTTAGTCTGACAGGAAATTCCGGTCACCTGTGGCAATGCCGCCAAATGCACCATTCCTTTCCGATAATAACGATGGATCAATACTTCACCGTAAGGAATAATAAATAACTGCAACGGCTCCCCTTTCCATTGTTCAATAGCTGCTATAAAACGATTCCATGCCTGTTCATCCTGTGTCGTATCTGCCAGATGCGACTTCTTGCCGAAAGGACAATAAGAACAGGTATAGTTGCAGCTATTCAATTTGCCGCGATAATATATATGCCTGAAGGAAAGTAAAGAGCTTTCGTTTTCCATTTCTATTTCGTTCAATAAGAATAAGTTTCCATCAGTTCTCTTATTTCAGGAGTAATGAACAACTGACCAATATAATCGGAGTATGCCATTCCGTCGGAAGTCAGACAAATACGACCGTTATCCGTATTTTCTATCCATTGCCGTTCAGCTAACTGTCGAAACAACATCACATTATCCGGTGATTCTCCAAAGCGACGCTTATATTCGGCCTTATCAAGCCCCATATAATACATCAGATTTTTAATGATGAAACGTTGTCGCCGTTCTTCCTGAGAAAGAATAAATCCATTACGAGCCACTGTAAAATCAGTAGTGCCCATATAATCATCTATCTCTCCGGCAATACAACGCTGGCAAACAGTATACCGGGTGGCATAATGCAAATTACCCAGGTAACTGCGTCCGCCGGAGCCACACGACAGCATCACTTCATCCCCACATGAGATTTCCGCATCAGTAGACGGATGATGAATAAAACGTCGCATCGACGTTTGTAGAAAACCTCTGTCTTTCAACAAATCACAAGCGGCACAATACATCTGAAAACAGACATCGTCGGATTCCCGCTCCGTGATAGCCGTTCCCGGTCGTACATATAGCGGATAGATAAAGAGTTCGTTAGGCTGAAACAGAAGAGCCTGTTCCAATGAATAAAGAAAGCTGGCCACAGTTTGTCCTCTGATTCCGTAAATCAAATCAATATTAAAAAACGGGAATTGTCTCTTCCGAATAGCCTCCAGCGCCTGATTAATCATGTCTCGCCGGGGACGTCTTTTCAAAGCTGTTAATTCTTCGTCAAGGAAACTCTGTACGCCAATACTCACACGAGCTACTCCTGCTTGCTTCAACAAGTCCAAACGGGTAGGATCGGCATATTCCGGCGATGTTTCTACGGAAGTAAAGGTATGTGAAGGATGCACTCCGAATAAGGCAGCCGTATCCAATAGGTATTCCAGTTGAGGAACAGTGAGGAGCAACGGTGTGCCTCCTCCAATGGCGAAACTATCAAATGCCAGTCCGGTAGTGAGTGGAGACAACTGTTGCGCCTGCTTGTGAAGAGTTTCCAAATAAGTTGCGATATAATCCGCACGATTTGTTTGCAGAGAAAACAGGTTGCAATATCCACATTTATGACTACAAAAAGGAATATGGAAATAAAGCGATGCTTTCTGTCCTTCCACCTGTTTCAGGTAAGGAACCAGCGAAACCGGGGACGGAAAAGAACGATAAGCAGTTTTATGTGGATAACTATACATATAGTCTACATATCGTGGTAGCGGTTGATTCATTTTTTCGTTAAAATAAAGTGTTTGTAAGGGACTGTATAAACCGTTTCGTGAGATATGCAATGATATTCATATCCATCCTCTCCATAGCAAGTGCCATGATCGGAAAGAGCAATCACCAGCGTATTTCCCCGCTTCTGAAAGGCCTGAAATAAACGGGGTAGCTGACTGTCGACATATTGCAGCGCGGCAGCGTGTGATTCCTTATCATCCTTCATTTTGCCTTCCACATAATGACAGTTCGGATAATGAATAGCAGAAAAATTGATATACATAAAAATCCGTTTGTCCTCCGGATAGTTTTCGAGTTTCTTCAATGCAAAATCAATTTGTTTTTCAGTACTATCGGGTGCCGTGCATCCAAAGGTCGGCAGCCAATAACTTTTAGTAAAGTAACCGGGAAACACACGCCCCAGTTCATTACGCTTGCTGAAGAAGTTCACCCCTCCTATACAAATCGTTTCATAACCTACATTGGCAAGGCTTTGCACAAAAGTTGCTTCCGTAAACGGATAACTTCCCGCAGGCGGAATACGTCCCGTACCAGCTTGCACAGGGAAAAACAACCACTTACGGCTGCGTAGCGAATGAGGTTCCGCCGGAGAAGGCAGAAATCCTGCAAAGATGGCAAAATGAGACGGGTAAGTAAAATTTCCCGGCGCATGTCTTTTTTCCCATTCTCCTCCGTGACTGTTCAGTACCGGTGTTCTTCCTGCCTCTTCTTCCTCCTTGCTGACATCATAACGCAAGGTATCAAAGCAAAGCATCAATATATCATGAGTACCCACCACCTGATTCATATCCAGATCCGGATTTTGGGTCTGTTCGCCAGCCGGCAGTTCATCTATTTGCATGGTTATATCTCTTTTTTATGTTTTTTATCTGTTGAATATAAATAGAATTATGAGCAAACATATCCTGATACACATGATCTCCCTGTCCGTTGACTTCTATTATATAAGGAATATCTGTTCCTCTCTCTATCAGTACATCCACTCCGGCATATTGCAAATCCAAAGATTGAACCGCTTCCTGACACTGAAAATAGATTTGTTGCCGCACTACTTCCGGCAAAGACAATTCGTTCCACCAATGTGCCTTATTGTTCAGATGCAGATTGGTTATGCTTCCTTTACTGCATCTCACAACGATATAATCAATTTCAGATTCCCGGCACACTACACGAAGATCATAATTCTCTCCCTGCAACTGCTCTTTAGGAATCCATTCTTCTAAAATAGCTTCTGTTTGCATCACAGCTTCCGCCAACGGGATCATCTCTTTTTCCGTACTCAAACGGTTGATACGTTTAGTGTTATGAATGACTCCATCCACTTGTTGCAAGGTAGTATAGACTACCCATTTATTCCGGTTGGGTTGATAGCGAACAGCCATAATACCTCCCGCCCCCGAACCGTAACGGGGTTTCAAAAAGCATCCTCTACCGCAATCGGCAAGAAGCTCTCTCAACTCATCAAAAGAACGGGGAGAAGGTAACATCGGAGTCACTTTCAACCCTCTGTCCATCAACACTTGTTTAGTTTCCTTTTTATCAAGAGCACGTAATAAAGCATGGGGAGTATTCAAAAAGCACACGTCATCAGATAGCCTCATCTCGCCTAAACGTTGCAGTGTCTCCTTATATGCCTGATTCAACAGCGCATATTTCAGGAAATTCGTTTCATCGCTTACACAAGGTTCCAGTTTGATAACTGCCTGCCGTAGTTGCGGCAAGCAGTTAAAAAGTTCCCCGTAAGTCATAAAACGAACTTCCACCTGCAAGTGTTTGCCTGCTTCAATAAAGTATTCTATACGTTTGGACAGAGAGTTGCTGACAACGATTATCTGCATCTCCTATTCTGTAATCATCGGGTAATACCACAATTCACCATCATATTCATCTGCCTCTTCAGTTTCAGCAATATCTATTTTCATAGGGAGACTCTGCAACTGTTTCTTCATCTCCTTGCTCAAATAATTATAGCGCATATTGATAAACTTCAAATGAGCGATCTTATCCATATTATCCAGCAATAATTGGGCACCTTCATCTTTGAGAGTACCAGCCGAAACATCCATTGTTTCAAGTTGGGGAAGAATATCCGACTCCAGGAACATTTCTACAATCTTGTCCTGTTCTTCAGAGTTGACGATCCCCAGATAAGTCAGCTTCGGGAAACGTTCTTTGGAGAACAACGGACGGAATATCTCAATATCAGCTTCAAATCCATAATCTTCCACACCAACATATAGAATCAGTTTTTCCAGATTGGGGAAATCAGAACCAAGAATATCTTCTACCACTTCGGTAGGCAGGCCACCACTGATAATTTCGAGTGACCGCAACTCCGGCCGTGAAGTCTTTCCCAAACGCAGATTATTGGTTCCTTTGATTTTCAGATCTTTCAATTTAGGCATGGCATCGAGCAGCGGACTAATATCAGCTTGTTCAATCCATGAAATCTCCTGTTCTTCCTGCTCAATATCTCCCCAGAACAAGCCTTCTATTTGTGCGAACTTCTCCTTATTTTCAATCATTCCCTGTAATAAGGCAGAACAGTCGCCACCCTCATAATCCCAACAACCGATTGTTATTTGTTTATATTCAGAGAGATGTTTATCTTTCAATATCTTATCCAGAAGATTCACATTGTTTTCATACTCATCATAACTCAAAGTATATTTCTTGGCTTCCACTTTCATTTCACGTGCAGTTTCTTCAGCAGTTTCTACATACCCTTTTTTGGTCTTTTCCGCAATCAGTTTGCTGGCTGCTTTTTCAGCTTCTTCAGTCGTTGCGTAGTTTTTCACTTGTGTTTGTCCGTCGGTCCCCAACTTACCATAATTTACAGTAATATCTGTTCCGACTACCTCTATGCTCCAGAATTTCTGCGATTTAAAATCTTGAAAAACGAATACTCTCTTCATAATACAGTTTTTAATGGTTGATATTTGCACACTCAACACAGAACGCGCATGAACAATACCTGCAAAAATAACCATTTTATGTAATGTACAAAGAAATCTGTTTACTAAACTTTCAGAGTATTCAAAAATACAACCCAAGATATGCAACAAAGGCTGCCTTTTGGGGCAGCCTTTGTTATTCTATTTCTGTAATATATCAGTTTAATCTTCAATAGTACATATACTTACACGGTTCCAATCCGGTTCAGTAAACATATCGCCTACACCCTGACCTTCAGCAGTGATACGAGATGCACTGATTTTATACTTGTTGACCAAGATCGTTTTTACAGCTTCTGCACGTGCTGCGGCAATTCTGGCATTCACTTCAACACTACCTTCCGGAGAAGCGTATCCCTTAATAACCACTTTAGAATCAGCATATTTCTTCAGGTAAGAAGCTACACGTTCCACATTAGGAAGTTGTGAAGCGTCAACTGACGATTTACCTTGTCTGAAAGTAATGATAGATTCGGGTACACGGGCGGTTTTCACTACAGTCTCCACCGGAACCACTTTTGTGCGGCATGCTTCAAGTTCTTCCTGCAATCCGTTGATACGTTGGTTTGCATTGCTGATCTCACCATCTTTGTTGTTTACATCTGCACGAAGTGCATTGATTGAAGAGTTCAGTCCGTCAATTTCGGCTTGATTATATACTCTCACTTTGGCAAAATGATGTGTTCCGTTACTTGTCTTAAAGTGATATGTCAATCCGGCTGTCAACTCAAAACCTGCGTTATTAGCATTGAAACGGCTCTTTGTTTCAGGGTAAGTACCTTGCATATCATACACAATGGCAGGTTTGATTCCTAATGTCCATGCTTTACTTTCACCCAAGTTGAAATTGAAATTCAATCCCAAACGCGTAGACCAGGAGTTCTGATCGCCATCGCCATTCACATAATAATGTAACCAACCCATTCCGGCCACAGCTTCCACTTCAAACAAACGAGGTTCGCCCGTGTAACTTGCAAATAGATTCATCAAATTGACTTTACCCAATACGCTGACATCCGAAGCATCGAAAGCCGTTTTACTGGATGTGGTATTGATATATCCCATTCCTTGGAATCCCAAACCGAAGATAGGAGTTAATTGCTTTGAGACTCCCACTCCAAAAGTGGGACGCATACCTTTAAAGAAAGCACTGTGAGTAAGGGGAGTAACTCCACCGGCATTTACTCCGACAGACCAATTATCTGTAAGTTTGGTACCTTCTACAACTGATTGGGCATTTGCTACTGTAAAGCCACCCAATATAAAAGCTAATAAAATAATAGATTTTCTCATATTCATAAGTTTTAAATGTAATGTTTTATCTGCTAAATCATTAGAAATGTATTGTTTGTTCATGTCTAACTTTCTAGTTCATTTTTTAATTCGTTATTCACTTTAAACAACATATCATATCAAAAATTAGTTCGCAAGCCATGAGCCCTATTAACATCTATTATGCTTTCGAAAAATCTAAAATATGGAAACATCAATGCAAACGCCTCATTCCCTGAAGAGAAAGGGATCCCAACATCGCTAACCATTATGCATCTTGTTTCATTATTCTACACTTTCATTCATCCATCAGGCAGGAAATACATAAACCGGACTCTACTAAAATACGAAGAATAGAACATAAACGGAAAGTTATCAGGTTGTTAATGCCATATATCGTTCTGATAAAGAGCGAATATTTTTCTTCCTTTTCAATTGGAATCTTGATTTAATTTCTAACTTTGCCGCCAACATCGGTTTCCGGAATGGCATTATCACCAGACGGAATTAAAAGGGAATCCAGTGAAAATCCGGAACTATCCCCGTAGCTGTAAGTTTTATCTCTCTCATAAAAAAGAGAAATGTTATGGCATTCATTTGCCACTGATTCATGAAACGGATCGGGAAGGCGCCACAACAAAAACAAGTCAGAAGACCTGCCGATAAAATTTCCGTTATTCCAGGCTTTCGGGTGAAAGGCAATAGAACGAATCGTACAGGTCCATTTTATTACAAGTCTCCAGAAATTGTCGTGCATGAATAACTATGTAGGCACTAAATCTATTTTGTTAATTCTTAAAATATAGGTATGATTAGTTCGGAGATATTCATTATCAAAAGAGACGGAAAAAAAGAAGCTTTTTCCCTCGACAAAATCAAAAATGCCATATCCAAGGCATTTTTATCAGTAGGTAGTTTTGCTACGCAAGATGTGATAACCAATGTGTTAAGCCGTGTCAGTATCAGTGACGGAACAAACGTAGAGGAAATCCAAAACCAGGTGGAAGTCGCCTTGATGGCAGAACATTATTACAGCGTGGCCAAAGCGTATATGCTGTATCGTCAAAAACATTTGGAAGACCGTGAAGTCAGAGACAAACTTAAATTCCTCATGGATTATTGCGATGCTTCCAACCCTGCCAGCGGTAGCAAGTACGATGCCAACGCCAATGTGGAAAACAAGAATATCGCCACGCTGATAGGAGAACTGCCCAAATCCAATTTCATCCGCCTCAACCGCCGCCTGCTGACAGACCGTTTGAGGGATATGTATGGTAAAGAGGCTTCCGACCGTTATTTGGAACTCCTGAATCATCACTTCATCTACAAAAATGATGAAACCAATCTGGCGAACTACTGTGCCAGTATTACTATGTATCCCTGGCTGATAGCAGGAACAACAGCAGTAGGAGGCAATTCTACCGCCCCGACCAATCTGAAATCCTTCTGCGGAGGATTTATCAACATGGTATTTATCGTATCCAGTATGCTAAGCGGCGCATGTGCCACTCCTGAATTCCTGATGTACATGAACTATTTCATAGGTTTGGAATACGGACAGGACTATTATAAACACCCTGATAAACTGGCAGACTTGTCTCTGAAACAAAGATCGATCGATAAAATCATCACAGACTGTTTCGAGCAAATCGTATATTCCATCAACCAGCCTACGGGTGCCCGCAATTTCCAAGCAGTTTTCTGGAATGTGGCTTATTATGACAAGTATTATTTCAATAGCCTTTTCGAGCACTTTGTTTTCCCCGACGGAAGCAAACCCGACTGGGGTTCGCTTAGCTGGTTGCAGAAGCGTTTTATGAAATGGTTTAATGAGGAGCGTACACGCACCGTTCTGACATTCCCTGTAGAGACAATGGCACTCCTGACCAAAGACGGCGATGTACTGGATAAGGAATATGGCGACTTCACCGCTGAAATGTATGCCGAAGGACATTCATTCTTCACCTATATGAGTGACAATGCCGACTCTTTGAGTAGCTGCTGCCGTCTGCGTAATGAAATACAGGACAATGGCTTTAGCTATACATTGGGAGCCGGAGGAGTCTCTACCGGTTCGAAGAGCGTGTTGACCATCAATCTGAACCGTTGTATACAGCATGCTGTAAAATCAGGTATTCTCTACCCTTTCTTCCTGGAAGAAGTAGTAGACTTGGTTCACAAAGTACAGCTTGCCTATAATGAGAACCTGAAATTATTGCAGGCAAAGGGTATGTTACCTTTGTTTGATGCGGGTTATATCAATATGAGCCGCCAATATCTGACTATCGGCGTGAACGGACTGGTGGAAGCAGCCCAATTTATGGGAATCGACATCAACGACAATCCGAAATACGAGGCTTTTGTGCAGGAGATTCTCGGCATGATTGAGAAATACAATAAGAAATATCGTACCAAAGAAGTACTTTTCAACTGCGAAATGATTCCTGCCGAAAATGTGGGTGTGAAACACGCGAAATGGGACAAGGAAGCCGGATTCCAGACTTACCGCGAATGTTACAACAGCTATTTCTATATTGTAGAAGACAAATCGCTGAACATTGTCGATAAATTCCGCCTGCACGGGCATCGTTATATCGAGCATCTGACGGGTGGTTCGGCTTTGCACATGAATCTGGAAGAGCATCTTAGCAAAGAGCAATACCGGCAGTTGCTTCGTGTTGCCGCTACCGAAGGTTGCAACTACTTCACATTCAATATTCCGAATACAGTATGTAACAAATGCCATCATATCGACAAACGGTATTTGCATGAATGTCCCGAATGTCACAGCGAGAATGTGGATTATCTGACCCGCGTCATCGGATATATGAAGCGTATCAGCAATTTCTCCCAAGCACGGCAAAAGGAGGCCGATTTAAGATATTATGCTCCGGTACGCTGATTATGATATTGTTTTTCAGGAGATACCGGATGAGGTGACATTAGCCATCAACCTCTCCAACTGCCCCAACCATTGTAAAGGGTGCCACAGTGCATATCTGATGGAGGACGTAGGAGAACCGTTGACGGAAGAAAGTCTCTCTACCCTGCTCGGTAAATATGGAAAAGCGATCACCTGTGTCTGTTTCATGGGCGGTGATGCTTCACCCGCAGAAGTGGAACAACTAGCTGCTTTTTTACACAAGCAGACCATCACTCCGGTAAAAGTCGGATGGTACTCCGGGAAGAGCAAACTGCCGGAGCACTTTGATGTATCTCATTTCCAATATATAAAGTTGGGACCTTACATCGAGTCTCTGGGAGGATTAAAATCTGAAACGACCAATCAGCGGTTGTACCACATAGAAAATGGAATAATGGAGGATATAACTTATCGTTTTCTCC
>ERZ791868.212-NODE-212-length-61920-cov-6.562176_pt1 | contig 61920 bp, 68 predicted proteins | sample MGYA00510281_ERZ791868 | MGnify/ENA primary metagenome ERZ791868 (study PRJEB30046, sample SAMN00792046) | human gut metagenome | study: EMG produced TPA metagenomics assembly of the A metagenome-wide association study of gut microbiota in type 2... | reverse complement strand
AAGCCGCCGCGCTGGGCGCAGCGGACGGCCGCCTGACTGCAGACTTCGGCGCAGGCCCGGCGGATCTGCTCTCCCTGCTTCCTGAAGCTTACCAAGGCGAGGTGGAAGCTGTAAAGGCAGAATTGGACGGCATCGTAGGCCTTGCAGCCGTAAAGGAATACGTACTCAGTTTGGAGGACAATTTTGCCGTGCAGGCGCGGCGCAAAGCCGCCGGTCTCAAGACGGCCAGCGTTTCCATGCATATGATCTTCACCGGGAACCCCGGCACAGGCAAAACGACCATTGCCCGGCTGGTGAGCCGTTACCTGAAGGCCATCGGGGTGCTGAGCGGCGGGCAGCTGGTGGAAGTGACACGCGCCGACCTTGTGGGCCGTTATGTGGGCCACACCGCACCGCTCACCACACAGGTGCTCAAATCCGCCGTGGGCGGCGTGCTGTTCATCGACGAAGCATACAGCCTGTACCGCGGAAAAGACGACAGCTTCGGGCTGGAGGCCATTGATACGCTGGTCAAAGGTATGGAGGACCACCGGGACGATCTCATCGTTATCCTGGCCGGCTATTCCAAAGAGATGGCCGAATTTTTGACGGCCAACAGCGGCCTGAAAAGCCGTTTTCCAAACATCATTGAATTCCCCGATTATACCGGCGAAGAGCTGCTGGCCATTGCAAAGCTGCAGGCGGGCGGCAAGGGGTATACGCTGGACGAGCGCTGCGACGCAAATCTGTTGGCCTATTTCAACGCCGTGCAGCTCACCCGCGCGCGGGACGCAGGCAACGGGCGGCTGGCCCGCAACAAAGTGGAGGAGGCCATCCTCAACCAGTCCCGCCGCCTTGTGGCCCAGCCCGAAGCAGACCTGTGCCTGCTGCTGCCCGAGGATTTCCAGTTGGACGATGTGGGCGGAGTATAAACAGCCTTCCGCAGGTCTGCCTGCGTTTTTATAGATATCTGACAAGCAAAGGAGATGTTCACTATGCGAAAATATCAGGCTCTTTTTTTTCGCAATAAGACCAGGAGGGTCCTGCAATGCTGACCCTTCGCATCAAGGGAGGCTGTCATGATAAAATTGACGCAGATAGACGAAACAAATTTTCTGGAATGCTTTGCGCTACGGCTGGACAATGGGCAGGAGCGCTTTGTCTCATCCCCCATCCGCAGTCTGGCACAGGCTTATGTGTACCGGGACCAGTGTATGCCCTTCGGCATTTACGCCGGGGACAAGATGATCGGATACGTCATGGTTATTTACGACCGTGAGGAACAGACCTACAATATCTGGCATTTCATGATCGACGCGGCGCACCAGCGAAAGGGGTACGGCAAAGCTGCTTTGGCGCAGGTGATCCGATATATCAAAACAAAGCCGTTTGGGCCGTCCGGCACGGTGCTGCTCACCTGCAGCCCGGAAAACCAGGCAGCGTACGCCCTGTATACAGATTTTGGCTTTTGCCCAACGGGACGGTGCGACGGAAAGGAACAGGAGCTTTGCCTGAAGCTCGCCCCGGCGCGGCCGAATACGGAAATCAAAGTATAATACGCCAACAGAAAACGCGCCCCGCAGGCCGGATATATTTCGGATGCGGGCGCGTTTTTATTGTAGAGAAACCACCGGTTTTGCATATGCGTGCAAAGCCCTGTATTACCGGCATGCGCGCCCGGTGGCGCAAGTACGGTTCGCCAGCCGCAAAAATTTTACTGCCGGCTGCCCGCAAGCGGGCTTATTCCAGCATCGTCAGATGTTTTCCCGCTCTGTTTTCCTCCATCCGGTTTTGATGTGCTCCACGATTTTTACCGCATCCTTTCCTGCGATATTTTGGCGCAGCCGCAATGTGATATTTGCAAATCCAGCTCGTATGCGATAACGCATTTACATCATTCAGCTGAATCGGATAAGCAGAAGCAGGCGCTTTCGCACCGGCTCGCCTGTTATGGCCTGTGCTGCGATATGAGCCAGCAGCTTGTCTGCAATCGGGTCTGGACTTGTAGCTTTCCTTCCTATTGTGTATCCTCCCTTTTTGCCTTCGACCGTACCAGAAGACTGCTGCAGAAATTAAAAAAGAGCACTTCTCAGATGAACTCTAAGAAGTGCTCTCATAGCATTGCTAAACCTGTAGCTTATTCGTTTGAACTCCGTCATTCTTCATAACGATGCATTATTCTTCAACAATTTGCTGTCAAAATGCTGTCATCCACAGTTTGACAGCACAGAGCTCCGCAGCATATAGGGCAACACCGCACAATTCACGGCTGATGCCTTAAGCGTCGTCTCGCTTGCAGATTTTCCGGCAACTGTCACAAAAATCTGTCGGCGCGGTTCGACACTTAGAATTGTGCGGTGTTGCCATAGTTGTTTTCCATTGCGAATTCAACTATAGATTATGGTTTTATCAGTCGATGGGTTTCATCGTTGGGAACACCCCGCCGGTCTCTTCATCCAGTTTCATCACGGCCTGACGTGTTGAAAACGCACCATTTTTACGAGGTTTTGCTAACTTTTTGGATTCCATAGGATGTCCTCCTGTGCCGTCTGATTCGGGGCAAAAGTTGTAGAAAAATTGTAGAAAGTTGTATTGGCACAAAATCGGCTCAATATCGACTTCAAATTGGCACAGCGAATGGTTGCATTGTTTGAAAAGACGCCATTGTAAAATTGCCCCATTTGCAGGAAAGCCTGTATGAGTCCCGCACAGGATTGCCTTGCAGATTCATACAAAAACAAGTATAGCATAAGCCTCAAAGATGTTCAAGTCAACGGTTTTTTCGTTGGCACACTCAATTTCATACCTTATATATAAAAAGGAGAAAGCCATGCCAACCTATCAATTACAAATTAAACAGATTGTGGACTACTCACGCTGCCGGATCTACCGGCAGTTTATCCGCTTTCTGATGGAGGAGCGGAGCATTCGCATAAGCGGAGGCTCCGGCCTTTTTTGCGGCACTTTTGATTGTCACGCATTACAAGTTAGATCCCTTTTCGGGCTGCTGCCGGGAAGGTTTACTACACCGCGCGCATGAACAGTACTTGCTGCGCTTTGGGCTTGCTCTTCTGTGCGGAAACTAGCAGGTCGCCACTTTTGAACCTACGCTCCCTCCCTCGATGGAGAATTGAACGGAGAGGTCTTACCATGAAAAAATTTGTTGAAAAAGATGTCACAGAGAATCCTCTGTACCATGATACCTGGAAACTGCTGAAAAAATACCGCGATGTGGTTTGGAGCTTGGAGATTTCCGTCCAGCATGTGCGGGCCAAGTTCGAGATTGAATACGGCACCTCCATCGAAGAATTTCTGGATTCCGTCTATCTTGCCGGCGCTGACCTGAACGGGAGCAACATTGAGCACCATGCCAAGTGCATTGAGCGCAGCCACAAGATGCTGAAGCTCCTGGATTCGGCAGTCGAATTGCTCCGTACCCGGCATAAGAACGGCGAGGCATATTACTGGCTGCTGTACTACTCCTTTCTCTCCCCTCAGCAGCTGAAGAATGTGGAGGAAATCATCGAGCACCTGCGCCCGCACATTCGGGACATCTCCTTCCGCACCTACTACCGCAAGCGGCGGGAGGCCATTGACGCCCTTAGTTCAGTGCTGTGGGGCTACACCTCCAAGGACAGCCTGGATGTGCTGGAACAGTTTTTCCCGGGCACAAAACCTGCCGGGAATCGCGCAGACAACCGTTAACTTAGAGCTAATTTGATTCGCGTCCCAAAAATATATTTAGCAGCGCCTGTGGAGTGACAATTCGCTGCTACACAGGCTTGTTTTTTCTCATTGACCTTTTGGGGGTATACATTATATATTTTTCCATAACAAGTTGTTTTTTAGTTCTCCCGTCTAAGATTTTATCTTTTGTTTGCGTTGTTTTTTCACAAAAAGCGGGTTATAATTGGTAAAACCTTGGTACTGGGATGTTACTTATGCTGATTCAATTTAGTGTAGAGAATTTTCTATCTATTAAAGAAAAAGTTGTGCTATCCCTGCTGGCCAGCAAGGATAATGAGCATCCAAATCACCTTATCGCAGATGAAACCAACCGCTATTTAAAGTCTGCTGTCATTTATGGGGCCAATGCTTCAGGGAAGTCCAATGTTCTGAACGCATTTTGGTTTATGGTAAACTATGTGCTGACTTCACATAACCAGCAGATCCATAAGGCCATTGATCGTTCACCCTTCAAGTTTGACCCAGAAACACCCACGCGCCCCAGCAGTTTTGAGGTCATCTTTACCACCAAAGGCATTCGATATGCGTATGGCTTTTCTGTAACAGATAGTGCTGTTACAGAAGAATACCTATATTACTATCCTAATGGTAGAAAGGCGCTTATTTTTGAGCGAAAAAACACCAAAGATTTTCGTTTTACGGTGGATATAGATGAGCAAAACACGCTCAAGGAGCGCGCCTCTGCGAACAAGCTCTATCTGTCGGTTGCATCAAACTGGAGTTATACCAAAGTGGTCCCGGTTTTGGAGTGGTTTGCTTCCTGCCAAATCATCACGAAGAATTCCGTGGCGGATGCTTACAGGCTTGAGGCAGAACAGCTGAAAGATGCTGATTACCGGCGTGCGATCGCCTCTATGCTGCGTGCTGCAGATTTTGGGATACAGGCTCTGCAAATGCGCGATTCAGGTCCTGCTCTCTCTCAACACAGTGACATCTTTACAAATATCGAGGCCATTCACACGGTACGAGACACCAACGGGACTACATTTGCCTATGCGTTAAATATGGCAGAGGAATCCGACGGCACCAACAGTTATTTCAAACTGATCGGCGTTGTGAAAAAGGCTTTAGACCAGGGAACGCTTCTTGTGACTGATGATATGGATGCACACCTGCATCCTCTCTTGGCCAGGCATCTGGTTTCCCTATTTGACAGCGCAGAATTCAATCCCAAAGGTGCTCAGTTGATTTGCACATCTCACAGCACCAATCTTCTTGATCTGGATTTGTTGAGAAGAGATCAAATTTGGTTCACAGAAAAAGGCGAACAGACAGCGGCCACCGATTTATTCTCCCTTTACGATTTTTCCGTTCGCAAAGATATGAAAGTAGAGAAGGGATATTTAATCGGTCGTTTTGGTGCGATTCCCTTTATCAAGGGAAATCTACAAAATAGTACGCGGACAGCAACGCAGAAAATGAAAACCTGCGATACAGAGGCCCCATGAGATCAGAAAATCTCATGGGGCCTTTTCAGCTGGCTTCAAGATTTCCGCCTAAATCCATGCCATGGATGAGTATTCTCAGCCATGGTCGCTGTACTCTCTTCTCCATCTGTGATATGTTTGACTTGTTAGAGAATGAATTTTTTATTCAATCAGATTTTTCTTTCCTTGCCGCAGAATTTTCAGAAGTTTTTCCTATTTACTGGTTGAAGTAATCATTCCAGTCTTACTACAATCAGGAGGTACTTTATGGCAAAAGTCAGAAAAGATAAACGTGGACGCAACCTTCACAAAGGAGAATACCAGCGCCCGGACGGGCGCTATGCCTACGCGTACAGATACAATGGAAAACGGGTGTTTATCTATGATACGGATCTCGCCAGCCTAAGGAAGAAAGAACAGCAGATCCAGGCTGATTTGATAGACGGAATCCGGACATATGAGAGTTCCCGGCTCACATTAAACGATCTCTTCCAGGTATATATGGAAACAAAGACCAATTTGAAAGAATCTACGGAATCCAACTACCGCTATCTCTGGGAGCACTATATTCAACACGAACCTATAGCAGAAAAAGCGCTCTCCAAAATCCATAAAAGCGATGTCAAATTGCTGTACGCTAAATTGCTGCAGGAGGGGTTTGCTTCCAATTCCTTGGAAAGCATCAACAATCTGATCCATCCGGTTTTGGAGCTTGCGGTGGATGACGATTTGATCCGCAAAAATCCAAGCAACGGTGTCTACCGCGAGATGAAAACAAACGCCCCTGTGCAGCGTATCGCTCTCACTTCGGAACAGGCAAAGCACTTTCTCCAATACATAGAATCCTCGCCACAGTACTGCAACTGGTTACCGCTTTTTGTAACCCTGTTAGGCACCGGGATGAGGGCATCCGAATGTACCGGTCTGGTGTGGGATAATATCGATTTTGAGAATCACTGTATCTATGTGGATCATGCGCTGATCTACCGCTCCATCCACGGGAATGCGCAGTGGTATATATCCACACTTAAAACCAGAAATTCAGTACGCACGATTCCTATGATTTCCGCTGTTGCCCATCAACTGACTCTTCTTTATGAGAAGCATATCGGCAAGCACGCAAACCCGGGCCCCACATTGGATGGATACCACGACTTCGTGTTTCTTAATCGGTTTGGCCAGTTAATCAATGCTCACGGGATCGACCGCGCTATTGAGCGCATCAGCGCAAGTTATAATGACACGGAATCCACGCGAGCAAAAGAAGACAACCGCAAGCCAGAACTTCTTCCCCATTTTACCGCCCACTGCTTACGCCATACCTTTTGCACAAGACTATGTGAGTGCGAGAAAGACCTCGCCGTGATTCAACATTTGATGGGGCACTCTGATGTTGAGACAACATTGACCGTCTATGACCATGTTTCTCTGGATCGGTTAAGGCAGGCAATGAATTCGTTAGATTGAGAGCATGTGCTTGGCCTTCTATGAACATGTGTTTAAAGGGACATCTCAAAACAAGATATTCACCGTGAATGACATCTCATCCATTCTCGGTATCGGCCGCGGCTCGGCCTATAAACTCGCCAATTCCGGATTGTTGAAGACGATCCGTATCGGCAACATAGTCCGTATCTCCAGAAAGTCCTTTGAGGATTGGCTGAAAGCAGAGGTGCTGGATGACGAAACGGAATAAGGAGATGATGCGTTATAGGCATTGAGCCTATGACGCATCATCAATTTGCTCTTTATGAATCTAACATCAGTGAAAGATCCCAACCAGCCACTTTTGTATTATAATCATTAATTATTTTTGCTTGCAATATTTCTCCAAGTTGCACCTCATCACTTATATTGCGAATAAAGCGATCTGCAATCTGAGAAATATGAATAGAACCTTCTTTTCGCTTGTCATCTGTACGCAGTTCTACTTCTATGGTGTAGGGTCGAATAGCAGTTACCTGACAAGAAACGATTTGTCCAACACTTAGATGCTCTGTTATTTCTTTAACTTCAGAATATTTTTTAATCTCGTCAATAAATTTATTTGTAAAGTCTCAACTTCGAAAGATTATATCTTTCGGAATATCGGGAGATGCTTTAATTGTATTTTCCAAACAAGTACAAACTGTATTTAAAGCTCGTGAAAGATTTTTCGGATTACGGAGTAACGCATTTAATTTTTCTGCTGCTTTTTGGATTTCCCGACTATTACCCCTAAAAATTTTTGATCCACAAATCAATATACGAAGGCCCAGACACAAATGATATTTAAATTGTTTGAAGCTTCTGTCAATTTGGTTTTTCTTAATAGCTAAATCAACATAATAATAGTAGTATGCTGCAATATAATAAGGCTCTACCATATCATCTTTACCATAAATTCTCTTTTTGTATGTTTCGATTAACTCTCCATAATATCTGTTAATACTATGAGGTTCATTGAGAAACATGGCGATATAAGCAAATGTTTGACCGGCCAAGGTAACAACGCGGTTCTTATTTATTGTGGCATCCATATCATATTGCTTTGACCGCCGTTCATAGTAAAGACGGTAGTCAGGCGATACTGAATTGTAGTACTCCTGCAACTTCTTGTGAAAACGATTAGCAGAAGAAAATGCTTCGTACTTTACTTCTGTTTGGCGATTGGTGGTATAAACAACTTTATCGAGAACATCTTCATTCTCAACTTGGATTATTTTGGCTAATACACAAGATTGATCGGACAAAGATTCATTATTATCGAAAACGACACGACTTGTTTGACAACCATTTACAATCTGATAATCAAAAATAGTTATTTCGTCGCCCTCGGTTTCAATTTTGCTAGCAATAATAGTTATTCCGTTATTTAGAACTGCAAACCGATCTTGACTCTCTTTATCTAGAAGTGTAGCTTTAATCTCGCTATTTACAGAATTATAACCTTGGAAGTCTCGTACATTATCCTCAAAGATGTTTTTAAACAATGCTCCTTGATCATCAGTTAATAAGCGAACAATATCTTTACACTTAATAAGTCCAAAATATGCGACTTTTATCCCCGGCATTTGATAAAACGGGAGTCTTTTTTCCATAAGGAAGGTTTTCCTGATTTTTCTCCGCATTTCAGTATATGTAATTATTATCTTATCTATATCAAAAGGATAAAAATTTACGGTAGAAAAATCTCTGGTACTCTCGAAAAAGCGAACATCGGTTGCTATATTATTGGAAAGGTTGTTTTCATCGCTCCACCTGCCACAACAGACATAGTACATTTCAAGTGAAGGCTTTTGGGGTTGGTTAATTGATTGGGCATAAATATAGTCTTTTATTGAAATAAGATTTTCCATTTTAGGATTTGTTTTGGGACGAACATCGTTAGTTTCAAAAAAATGTTTTACGCCCTTTAAAAAAGTGCTAATTTCGCCTCCATCAAAACTTGCACTGGTTTTGGTTTGAATAAAAACTATCTTTACATCTACACTTCTGTTGTTTTCATATATTACATGGCAACTTGCCAAATCTGTAACTAATTGACCATTTAATAGTATTGCAACACCATCAAGACCTATTTCCCCATCATCCGTCATCACATCAATGGGATCAAACCGTTCAGTGGAAAGCCGATTAATAATACATTTGTTTATGAAATGTTCAAATGCAGTGGACTGGTCATAAGATTCAATTTCATATTCTTTTATGTGTGCATCCAAATAGCTTTGAATAATTTGATTCATCTGTTACCTCCTAAAACTCTCTTTTCTACATGGACAAATTTCATCAGTACAAATTGGGTTAAATCTATTTGCATGAAAATTGCACTTCCCTTTTTAATGAGACCATTGTACCATTGATTACCAGTTTCAGCAATGAACGATTGAATTTTATCTGCCTATTTTTTAGGAAATTTAAACACCATTGGCTTTGTCCTATGGCGTTTTTATTGCCCATATACACTGTTTGGTTGCTATTTCAAAACTGCCCCGAAACGAGTCGAAAATCCGATGTTTTCCCTACCACAATCAGCCGGAAGGCCGCGATTTTCCCTTCCGGGGTATCCGAGTGGCGTAGAGGCCGCCTTTTCCCCAAAAACGAATACTTTTCCAGACCGCCGAAGGGAGGTGATACCATGGCGGTATTTCGCATTGAGAAAACCCGCGACTACACGGTGATGTCCAACCACCACCTGCGCAACGCGGGGCTGTCGTTAAAATCCAAAGGGATGCTGTCCTTGCCAGAGGAGCCTGACTAAAATCTGCAAGAAGGGCACGGACAGCATCAGCTCTGCTTTGAAGGAACGGACGTGTGCCAAGTACATCGTACACAGCTGTCTCCAGGATAGCAGTGCAAGACTGATGAGGGGGAATCATTTTAATCTGTAATAGCAAATCTTCTTCCCAGCACCCTCTCGTTTCAGTTCGCCGGATGCCACCAATTTCCGCAGTGCCCCTTCGATGGAGCTGATACTGATCGAAGGGCAAAGCTCACGGATGTCCTGCTTCGTAAACCGGCCGATTTTCTCCATGGTCGCCCGGCGCACGGTCTCCATGGCAGGGAGTTTGGTATCTACCAGAGCAAAACGATCTTCAAAATCCTTGTAGGCGGAAAGAATGATCCCCAGCAGATACTTGATGAACGGAACCACATCTTCGGTACCTTCATGCCATCCGATCTGCGCTTGGCGCAAGACATCGTAATAGAGGTCCTTATTTTTTGCGATCTTGGCCTCCAGCGAGATATACTTGCCCACATAGAACCCGCTGCGGTAGAGCAGCAGCGTGGTCAGCAACCGGCTCATTCTGCCGTTTCCATCATTGAAGGGGTGAATGCAGAGAAAGTCGTGGATGAACACGGGAATGACGATCAGTGGCTCCACTTCCATGTTCCCAATGACCCGGTTGTACTCCTCGCAGATCCTGTCCAGGGCCTCCGGCGTTTCATAGGGAGCCAGTGGCGTAAACAAGGTCTCCACATGGCCGTCGGGATAGGTGGCGCTGATGTAGTTCTGCACGCTTTTGGTCCTGCCCGCCATGGGATTGTTCCTATGGCTATAAAGGATCTTGTGGAGCTGCAGGATGTAGTTCTGGGTGATGGGGATGGCGTCAAAGTTCTCGTGAATGAGGTTCAGCACGTCCCGATAACCCGCGATCTCCTGCTCGTCCCGGTTTCTCGGCGCTGTTTTCTCCTCCACAAGCTGCCGGATACGGGTGTTTGTAGTCACGATGCCCTCAATGGCATTGGATGCCTCGGTGCTCTGCACCTTTGCGATCTCTACCAGTTTCTCCAATTCCTCTGGCCGCTGTTTCAGGTACAGTTCCTGCTTTCCCGCTTCTTTATAAATCGCCGCGACCAGGCCCAGAATCTCTGAGTCCCACTTCTGTTCCCGGAACGCGGAGTAATTGAATGCCCGCATACCCTTATGCCCTCCTTTATTCCCTTAAATCTTACCATAGAATAAGGGAAAGTTCAACTTTAGGAGAAAACTTTCCCTTATCAGTATATCAGTTTTAAGGGATACTATACGCCTGTAAGGGAAATCAATCCTGCTTCCGCCGTAGGTCTGCGGCTGTAGTGCTTTGCATGTCCCACAGCCTTTTGAACTTAATTCTCCTCTGCCGCGATCTTCCGATGGAGGTCCAGCAACTCCTGCTTCATCTGCTCTCCGGTCAATTTCCCTCGGACCCACTTTTCTGACAGGAGCTTTGCATCCGCAGAAACCGGTACACCATTGATTGCGCTGATCGCATCCGCGGTTTTGAGGGCCACAAGCCTTTTATGGAAATCCGCTTTCATTTTTGTTTCACTCCATATCGTGATAGCAGAACGGGACCGCCAGCGTACCGGCGGTCCCGTGTCTTTTCATCAAAGGTTTTCAAATTGTAGTAAAATTGTTGTAACTGTAGTAAACCTGATTTCTCACAAACCCAGGTTTCATGCGGGTTTGCGGGCCGTCCGTCAGTCCAAAGGCTTCATCGTGGGGAACACCCTGTTGGCCTTTTCATCAGCATTCATCATGCGCCGTTTGGTGCAAAACCTGCGATTTTCACAGTATTTTTGCAACTTATTCCCTCCGTATCGTGTCGTCCTGCCCCGTAGCGTTCGAGGCAAAAGTTGTAGAAAAGTTGTAAAAAGTTGTAGTGGCCCAGAATCGGCTCGGATTTGGCACAAAATTGGCACGCACCGTATGCCAAGGAAACTGCCGAAAACCATTCCCCATTATTGCGAACTGGAGACAACCTGATTTCATACAACCCTGTTGACCTGAACAGATTTGTACAGAAACAAGTATAGCATAAGCCGCGAAGATGTTCAAGTCAACGCTTATTTTGTTACCGAACTCAATTTCATACCTTATATATAAAAAGGAGTTTACCATGCCAGCTTATCAATTACAAATTAAACAGGTGGTGGACTACCCACGCTGTCGAATTTATCGACAATTCATCCGCCACCTTATGGAAGACCGGAGCATTCGTGTAAGCGGAGGCTCCGGCCTTTTTTATTTTACGGCGCTTTGCAGCTATGCAAACTTTCGCACCTCATACCGCCGCATTGATGGTATCAGCTATACCGTCTACCCCGGCGAATGGGTCTGCACCTTGAAAGAGCTGTCGCAATGGTTCCGTACCCGGTTCCATTGCCAGGCGCTCACGGTAATGGAGCAGCTGCAAAAGCAGCACCTTATTTCCTTTCAGACGCTGGGGCACGGCAATGTGATCCGCTACAAGATCCGCGATTGGTCCAAGCATAACACCGTGCTGGAGTATAACGCCCCCTGCCAAAAGGACACCGGTTTCTTTTTCCTGCCGGTTTCTATCGTCACCGATCTGGTCAGCTCTGGTCGGTGCTCTGAGATGGACATCGTACTGGACCTTTGGGTATCGGCCATTTACAACGATAGCCAGGTCCAGGGCTCAGACCTTGGCCCGGTGGCCTATTTCCGCAACGGCACAGGGAATCCGCTGGTTACTTACAGCGAGCTGGCTGCCCGCTGGGGGCTATCCCGTGCCACAGTCGGCCGCATACTCAAAAAGCTGGCTGGCCTGGACTATATCTCCCTGATGTCTTTCCCGGGCCGGCATGGCAGCGTGATTTATTTACAAAATTACCTGTCTACCATGTTCGAGATTTCTGATGTGATGGTGGACAAGGAGGAGGTCGCTATGACGCTCAATATTCGTCTGGAGCTCCCGGATGACGGTGAGACCGGGCAAAATGAACTGGCTTTGGAGCATGAAGTTACCGTTTCAGATGAACTCGCCAGCGTTTCAAAATCGCACATTGAAATTATCCTTCAGAAAATGGCGGAAATCCTGATGGCACAAGGGATTTCCTGCTTTGGATGCCAGCTCTCTCACTACAAGTTATATCCCTTATCGGGCGACTGCCGGGAAGATTTATTTCCCCGCGCGCGGGAACAGACCCCGATCCGTTTCGGCCTTGCTGTTTTGTGCGGCAATCGGCAAGTCACTTCGTTTGAACTTACACTTACTCCCAATGCGGAGTTTTGAACCAAAGGAGGCATATCCATGAAGAAATTTGTTGAAAAAGATGTTGCTGAAAACCCTCTGTACCATGATACCTGGAAACTGCTCAAAAAATACCGTGATGTTGTGTGGAGCCTGGAGATCTCCGTCCAGCATGTGCGGGCCAAGTTCGAGATCGAATACGGCACCTCGATTGAGGACTTCCTGGATTCCGTCTATCTCGCTGGCGCCGATTTGAACGGCAGCGAGATCGAACACCATGCCAAGTGCATCGAGCGCAGCCACAAGATGCTGAAACTCCTGGATTCGGCAATCGAATTACTGCGCACCCGGCACAAGAACGGCGAGGCATATTATTGGCTGCTGTATTATTCCTTCCTCTCCCCGCAGCAGCTCAAAAATGTGGAAGAGATCATCGAAAAACTGCGCCCGCACATTCGGGACATCTCCTTCCGCACTTACTATCGCAGGCGGCGGGAGGCCATTGACGCCCTCAGCTCCGTGCTGTGGGGTTACACCTCCAAGGACAGTCTGGATATGCTGGAACAGTTTTTCCCGGACTCAAAGACCACCGAAAAACCAGCAGGCAAATAATTGGCAGAACACGGGAATGAAATTGGCGCAGTCCTGCCCTTGAGCCGTAAATCCAGATGTGTTAGACTGAATATGCTCAAATTTATATCCAAACCCGAACACGGGCAGTCGCCGGCACCTTTTTGCAAGGTGCTTTTTTGCTGCCCGTTTCGGCTGGGAAGAGGTCCATATCTGCAAGGATGTGGGCCTCTTTCTGTTTTTGAGCAGTCAATATCACATTTGGATTGGAGGTCCGCAAATTGAAAAAACTGAAAATTCCTCAACAGCAGCACCGGGAAAATGACAGCAGCCCGCCTCGTCGAGTTCCCGTCGGCCGGATCGCCTACACGGCGTTCCTTTGCGTTACGATGGCGATGATGTTCTGCCAGCCGGCCTTTGCCGCAGATGATGTTTGGACGAAGGCCAAGGAGATCATGCAGGATGTCTACACGCAGATCCTCGCCATCTCCACCATTGCAGCCATTGTGACCGCTTCGGTGGCATTACTGCTTATGAATTTCTCCCGCTCCGGCAGAACAGTCGATGAAAGCCGGGCATGGCTCAAGCGAATCGTCATAACCTGGGCTATCCTGAACAGCCTCGGTTTTATCCTGTCCTATGTCGTTCCCTTCTTCGAGGGAGGTCAGTGGACAGACGTATAATCGCCGCATTGATACCCATTGGAAGGAGGCATGAACTATGGGTATTTTGGACGGCATTGTTGAGTGGATCGCGGAACAGGTCATGGCAGGCCTCGACTTGATAAGCACCTCGGTTTTAGGCGCTCTGGGATGCGATATGGCGGTATTTCTCCGTTATTTCCCTGCTGCTGAAACGATGTACAGTGTTTTTGTGGCGCTGGGCATCGGTATCATTCTGCTCAACTGGGTATGGCAGCTGTTTAAGAACTTTGGCCTGGGAGCCGGCATTGAAGCGGAAGATCCGCTCAAATTGAGCATCCGGTCCGTCATTTTCATTCTTCTGGCGTTTTTCTCCAACGAGATCGTCGATTTAGTCCTGACCATCGGCGGCACGCCTTACAACTGGATCATGGACTCGGAATTGCCGGCGCTCAGTTTTGCGGACTTCAACTCCGTGATGCTGGTCATCATTGGCGTATGCGCCAACGGGGCTGTGGCCCTCATCACCCTGATTTTAGTCATCATTCTGGCATGGAACTACCTCAAACTGCTGCTGGAAGCGGCGGAGCGGTATGTCCTGCTGGGTGTGCTGGTCTACACAGCGCCGGTGGCTTTTTCTATGGGCGCAAGTCAGACCACATCGAATATCTGGAAATCCTGGTGCCGGATGCTAGGCGGGCAAATTTTCCTTCTTTTGATGAATGCCTGGTGCCTGCGCCTGTTCACGAGCATGGTTGGTTCGTTTATCTCCAACCCGCTTTCTTTGTAAGGAGGGGCGCTTTGAAAAGATTCAAAAAAATTTTATTCCTTGCGCTGATGGTTGCGGCTCTCTCCTGCCTGTTCTGCCAGCCGGCCTTCGCCATTTCCGAAGAAGAGGTTCAGGCGCAGGTGGATGCCGTGGGTAAAGAAGCGGTTTCAGGAAATGTCCTGATCTGGTTCATGTGCGCAATCGGATTCCTCAAAGTATCGCAGAAGATCGATTCTTTCATGGCTAGCTTGGGCGTCAACGTCGGCCATACCGGCGGCAGTATGCTGGCAGAGGCCATGATTGCGGCCAGAGGGATCGGCGGTTTCAGAAGTTTCGCCAGCAATCATTTTAGTGGAGGCCGCAGCAGCCATTCCACCCATGTCAGTGCAAGCGGCGGTGGGAAAGGCGGCGGCGCCGGATTTGGCGCTGGTTTTGCCAGCGGCGGCTTGGCTGGCGTGATCAAGCGGAATGTTACCAACAATGCGGTCAAAACAGCTACAACTCCTTCTGATGCCAAACCCTCTGGATTAAGCGGTCTGGTCGGCGGTGCCGCAGGCGGCGTCGGTGGGCATATCTACTCCTCGTCGGTGAGCAAGGGAGGCAGTTTTGCCAATAATGTCATCGGCTCGGTCGCAACCGGAAATATCACGCAGATGGGGACCATTACCGGCGACAAGGCTGTGGAGGCCCTGCATTCCTACATGGGCCATGCGGCTTTGGAACCGGGAGCAGAGAACATCCCCACCTACCAGAATGTTGAGATTGGCGGTGGGCGGATCACCGGCACGGAAGTCACGCCGGAACATCCTGAAGGCATCGCTTTTGGTATGTATCACGCAGACCAGTATGTGGCGCCGGAAGGTCAGTACACAACCGTTCATGCGGTTGATGGCACCGCCTGGTACAAGCAGTATGCGGCCGATGCGGTGGATAAGACGCCTTACATGGCTCCGGACGGCTCGATTGCTTACAACGAGTCTATCGTGAAAAAGCTGCCGCCCACTCCCAAACGAAAGGATAAGATCTGATGGCTGAAGAACACAAGGACGGCTTTGCCGAAACGGTTGACACCGCCGCTTCTGCGGCGCACACGGTCAAAGGCGCCATCAAGGCCGGCAAGGCGATTTCCAGCGCCGCAAAGGGTGCGGCCGCCGGCGGCCCCTATGGAGCTGTCGCCGGAGCAGTCTGGGCCGGGCGCAAACACATCGGCAAGATCATCGCCGTCATCGTTATTCTGCTTTTGCTTCCGGTCCTGTTTGTTCTGATGCTGCCTGGATTGATTTTCGGCGGCTTGCTCAATGCCTTTTCGCCGTCGGACACGAAACAGCCTATCCTCAATAGCGAAACTGCCATTGTGGAGAGCGCCAATGACATCACTTTTACCATCAATTCCATCTTGGGTGAGGCGCTGGACGATGTAATGGTTCGCATCGAGGCGGACTTTGCTTCTTCCGGGGCTGACCAAATGGAAGTCAAAAATCCCTATTCCTCCGGCCTTGTCTATAATGCTAATCTCATCATCTCTCAGTATTGCGCTACACGGGATGAGGATTTTGAGCGCATTTCACTGGATGACCTGGCTGCCGTCCTGCGGGAGAACAAAGAACAGCTCTACTCCTATACCGGCACGCAGGAGAACCGTGAGGTTACAATCGAAGACCCGGAGACCGGGGAGGATACCATAACCATTGAGGTTTGGATGGTCTATACCATCCGCTACAACGGTGAGTCCTATCTTGCCGATAGTGTCTTTTCCCTTACCGACGAGCAAAAGGAACTGGCCGCGGATTACGCTTCTAACCTCAGTCTGTTCCTTGGCGATGGATTGCTGCAAAATCTGGTTGAATGGACTGGAAACAGCATCCCCTCACTGGGGGATGTGACCTTCAGCGATGGAGTGACGCCGGTGGTTTACTACAATCAGCTGGATGAACGCTACGCCAGCCAACCCTACGGCACCGACAACATCGGCGGCTATGGGTGCGGCCCTACCGCCATGGCTATCGTTGTTTCCTCGCTGACAGATGACATGGTGGACCCCATAAAAATGGCACACTGGTCCTATGAAAACGGGTACTGGTGCAAAAGCAGCGGTTCCTATCACGCATTGATCCCCGCCGCAGCAGAGGAATGGGGGCTTCCGGTATCAGGCTGTACAACATCTGAACCCCAGCGGATTTTGGACGCCCTTGCTGAAGGTAAACTGGTCGTAGCGATCATGTCCGAGGGCCATTTTACCTACTCCGGCCACTTCATTGTACTGCGCGGGGTAAAAGACGGTCAGATCATGGTCGCTGACCCTGCCAGTTATAAACGCAGCGAACAGCTCTGGGATCTGTCCATCATCTTAAACGAAGCAAGCCGCCGTGCGGCAGCAGGCGGTCCTTTCTGGATTATTGGCTGACTGTACCGCACCTCGGCACCAGAAACGAGGTAATCAATGAGCAACAAAAATGACCATGATATTTACATCATACCGCCGAATTTCATAGAAACAGGCACCTTTTTCGGCGGTATGTTTCGTGCGCGGAATGTGATCGAGGCCGGCGTCCTGGCATTTGCCATTGGAGCGCCGGTCTTTGTGTTTCTTCCGTTTGGGCTGACCACCCGCATTATTGCTTTGTGCCTGACCGCTCTTCCGGTGGCTTTGGTGGCCCTCATTGGCATCTCAGGGGAAAGTCTGTCGCAGTTTCTGGTCACTTTTCTGAAATACCTGCGGAACCGCCGCATTGTAGGCGGAGATAGTCAGCACCCCAGCGAAAAAGCGGCAGACTCAAAGCCTGCTGGCCGGCATCTCAAGCAGCGTCCTCCCCGTGAAAAGACGCCCAGGACCCCAAAACACCGGAGAACCAGGGAAACCGACTTTCCCGCCGAGTTTGATGAAGTCCGCAGCTATGAGATTCGTGAAAAGCTCCGGCCTAAGAAAAGTTCTAAAAAGAAGCCTCCTGTCAAGAAATCGGGCAAAAAGGCAAAAAAGGCGCACAGGAAAGAACGCCCGCCGAAACGGCCCGCCCACATCAGGGAGGAAAAGCCGGCTTGCATCAATCCGGTGGCGGACTATCTTCCCATTGAGAAGATCGCAAACGGCATTATTTATACCAAAGATCATCGTTTTGTGAAGGTTGTAGAGGTCGTTCCCATCAACTTTATGCTGCGCAGCGCCAGGGAGCAGCGGAACATCATCTATTCCTTTGTATCCTATTTGAAGATCTCTCCCATCAAGCTGCAGATCAAGGTTTTGACTCGCCGCGCGGATATTGACCGGCATTTGGACACTGTGCGCCGTGAGATGGCCCAGGAAGAAAACGAGCAGTGCCGGCTGATGCAGGAGGATTACCTGAACTTTGTGCAGCAGGTCGGCTCCCATGAGGCGGTCACACGCCGTTTCTTCCTGATTTTTGAGTATGAACCCTGGAACAACACCCGGCGTTCCGAACAGGAGGATGAGGCGATCCAATCCCTGCAGAATGCGGTACACACGGCCTCCAATTACCTGCGTCAATGCGGAAACGAGGTCATTGTCCCTGAAAATGAAGATGAATTTACCGTAGATGTTCTCTACAACCTGCTGTGCCGGAATGAGAGCGCGGTCAAGCCGTTGTCGGTGCGGGCGCAGGAAGTCGTATCGCAGTATCGCGCCAAGGGCCGGGAGGATGAAATTGACCGTATCCCGGCGGCGGAATTTGCCGCCCCCCAAAGCATCGACTTCACCCACGGGCGGTATATCTGCGTGGATGGGCTGTACTACGCCTATCTGCTTGTCCAGTCGGATGGGTACAAAACTCAGGTGTCCGCCGGCTGGCTGAGTCTGATCGTCAATGCCGGCGATGGCATTGACCTTGACATGTTCCTTTCCCGCCAGCCCAAGGAGCGCATTATCCAGCGGGTCGGCCAGCAGCTTCGCATCAACCGCTCCAAAATCAAGGATGCCAGCGATACGAACACAGACTTTGACGACATCGACGGCGCCATTCGGAGCGGCTATTTTCTAAAGGAGGGCCTTGCCAATAATGAGGATTTCTATTATCTGAACCTGTTGATTACTGTGACCGCCCCCTCCGTCGAGGATCTGGAATGGAAGGTCAGCGAAATGAAAAAGCTCCTTCTTTCACAGGATATGGATGTCTGCACCTGCCACTTTCGGGAGGAGCAGGCATTTTGTTCTGCCCTCCCGCTGGTTTCTCTGGAAAAAGGGCTGTTTGAGCGTGGCAAGCGCAACCTGCTGACCGGCGGCGCAGCGAGCTGTTATCCGTTCACTTCCTTCGAGATGTGCGATGACAACGGCATTTTGCTGGGTGTCAACAAGTACAACAGCTCTCTCATCATCGTGGATATTTTCAATTCCGCGATCTACAAGAACGCCAACATGGCGATTTTAGGCACCAGCGGCGCGGGTAAGACCTTCACGATGCAGCTCATGGCGCTGAGGATGAGACGAAAAAACATCCCTATTTTCATCGTCGCACCGCTGAAAGGGCACGAGTTCCACCGGGCCTGTGCCAATGTGGGTGGGGAATTTATTCAGATATCCCCTGCCAGTCCCCATTGTATCAACGTGATGGAGATCCGCAGAGTGGACCGGTCGGTCAGCGAACTGCTGGACGGCCCCGGCATCCAGCTTTCTGAGCTGGCGGCGAAGATCCAGCAGCTGCATATCTTTTTCAGTCTGCTCATTCCCGATATGAGCCACGAGGAGCGTCAGCTGCTGGATGAGGCGCTAATCCGCACCTACAATGCCAAGGGTATCACCCATGACAACGCCTCGCTGGAAGACCCGTCCAATCCGGGGCAATATCGGGAGATGCCAGTTCTTGGTGACCTGCATGAGATTTTGAAGGCATCACCGGAAACTACTCGTATGGCTCACATCCTCAACCGGCTGGTACACGGTTCCGCCAGTACCTTTAATAAGCAGACCAATGTACGGCTGGACAACAAATACACGGTACTGGATATTTCCTCCCTTACCGGTGATCTGCTGACTGTGGGGATGTTTGTGGCCTTGGATTTCGTCTGGGACCGCGCCAAAGCTGACCGCACTGAGGAAAAAGCGATCTTTATCGACGAATGCTGGCAGCTGCTCTCCGGCGCCGGCGCCACTGGCACCCGCCTTGCCGGCGACTTTGTTTTGGAAATTTTCAAGACGATTCGCGGTTATGGTGGCTCTGCGATTTGTGCCAGCCAGGATCTCAATGACTTTTTCAATCTGGATGAGGGGCGTTTTGGCAAGGGCATCATCAACAACAGCAAGACTAAGATCATTCTCAATCTGGAGGATGACGAAGCGGAGCGTGTCCAGGACACCCTCCATCTCTCTGACGCAGAAACGATGGAGGTCACACACTTTGAGCGGGGCAACGGCCTGATCTCCACCAATAACAACAACATTATGGTGGAGTTCAAAGCCAGCCCGCTGGAGAAGGATCTCATAACCACAGACCGCAGGGAGCTGCGGGAAATTCTGGAGCGTAAGCGCCAGGAGCAGTCTGCCTCTGCTTAAAAGGCATTGGGGGAGGTGTTGCCACACCTCCCCTTATTCCGCGGAGTGGTGTAAAGAACATGGTTGGATGCTTTACCAACAGATGGCGGGGCAGTACCGCCCTCCGCAACCATTTTATATGAGGTGAGTCCAATGTATCTGATAGCAATGTAAACGAATTTCTTTTTGGAGGTGATATGAAGCGAATTCAAAAGCTTCTACAAACAAGTTGGTGGCAACGAAGGCGATAAATGCAAATATAACATCCGCCTGGATACTTACGGCTGTGGCTGCCAGCATAACTGCAACTACTGTTACGCCCGCTCATTGCTCCATTTTCGAGGTTTATGGGACGCAGCGCATCCCCGTATTGCAGATATAGAAAAGGTGCGGCGGAAAATCCGCAGTCTTCCCGTCGGCAGCATCATCAGGTTGGGAGGCATGACCGATTGCTTTCAGCCCTGTGAACTCCAGTACCGCACTACCTATCAGGCCATTCAGGAGATGAACCTGTGCAGGGTAGGCTATCTTATAGTTACGAAATCAGCACTGCCCTCTTCCCCGGAGTATTTGGCGATTTTGGACAAAGACCTGGCCCATATCCAAATTACTGTGACCTGCTTGGACGATGAGGGGACAGCCCAGTATGAAAAGGCCAGTCCCCCCAGTCAACGCATTCGTGCGATCCAAACTCTGCAAGCGGCAGGCTATGATGCGACGATTCGGCTAAGTCCCATCATCGAAGAATACATGGACTTTGATGTGCTGAATTCTCTGGAAATTGAGAAATGTGTCATTGAATTTCTGCGTGTAAACACTTGGATCAAGAAATGGTTTCAGGGTGTTGATTTCTCTAAATATACTGTGCGGCAAGGAGGTTACTGTCATCTTCCATTGGAGGAGAAGCAGCGGATCATAGAGAAGATCCATATTCCGCAAAAAACAATTTGTGAGGATGTTACGGAACACTATCAGTTCTGGAGGGATTTTGTTAATCCCGACAAAGAGGATTGCTGCAATCTCCAGAAGCATCATCACTGACAGACGATTTCAATACGCCGATAAGACGCCTTCTGCCCCATTATTTTGAGATAACGCCAGTTTGACGCTTTGATGGCGTCTTTCTGGTATTCCTATGTTGGATAAGGCGCTCTGATGACGCCTTTAAGACGCCCATATAACAAAGGAGGTGAGCCCCGTGAAGACCAGGGCTGAAATCTATGCAAACGAGGCTGCGGATTTACTGCGAACAGTTACGATGTACCCCGGCCTCAGTGAACAGCAGCTTCTTTGTTTTCACCCTGGCAAAGAAGATATTGCAAAGGCCCTGCTTTCTCATTTGGAGAGGCAGGGCCGTATTTTTCAGGCAGACAGCGACGGCTTTTTTCTGACCGGACAGACGCCCAAAACTGATCGGACGCTTGTTCGGGCAGTATGGGTCCTGCTGGATTTCATTCAGCGGGTGGATTACCACGCTCCGGCTGATTTTCCTGTTAAGCTCGTATTTTTTGCCGATGGCGAACTATACGAAGTTGCCTATGTCGCCGCCGGGCAGGAGGCGCTTGTCTGCCATGCCCTGCGGAACAACAAGGGCGGAAGCCGCCGCATCATGCTGGTCGATACTCCAGCGCAGATCTCCAAAATCGACTGTCCGGGCGTGTCCGGGTTTTGTACCGTAGATGCCCATGGACAAACAAATTACTTCAAGAAAGCAGGAGGCACATGATTGGACCGAAAACTAATATCCCACCGCATCGGGAGCATTCTCGACGATATATCTCGCCTGAGTAATGCGCTGTACGCACTGGACACAACCGACATCCAGCGTTACCCCGATAACTACGAGACTCTTTCTACAGATGCCGCCTTACGGGCGGAGCGGATCGCCTGCCGTCTGCGGCATCTGATTTATTCCAGCACCACCATCTGTAAAGGCGATTATCTCAGGTCCGCCGGCGTGATGCACGGCATTACCGTTACCTGTACGGACGGGGTTCTGGAGGTAACGCTTCCCTGTTTGTTGCCGAAGCGCAGGCAGCGGCAAAGCGATGAATTCCTGTTGGACCCGCTCTACTTTGCTCTTGAGCAGTATGCAAAGGAGCACCCGCTTCCGCACTACCGGGACTGCGTTGTCTGCTTCGCTCAGGTCTATGACCAGGCCCTTCCCGACAGACGGATACGCGATTACGATAACCTGTCGGAAAAGCAGCTGCTGGATCTCCTGTCTTCCTTCGTAATGGCGGATGATACCGGCCTGCTGTGCGATGCCTACAACACGGCTGAGCTGGGTGACCAGGATTGCACCAAAATCTACATCATGGAAAAGCAACGGTTTCCACAATGGCTGTCGGAGCATAAAGCGAGCCTAAAATCCATCTCGGATTTTTGACCATTTTGGGCCCTCCTCGGCCCGACATTCAGTAGAACGGCTGAAATGCCCGGTTTCTCTGGGATTGCCCCGCATCGGGGAGGCCGTTTTTTACCGAAGTCCTCAGTCATTACGGTAAAAATCCTGCACCTGCAAAGGAGGTGACTACTTGGGAAAAGCACCAACACTTTTCCACAGCCGGATACGCTTCCGTTCCGGCTTTTATCTCTGACCGCGATTTCTGGAGAGTTCCCCACCAGCCAGCTCAACCGTCTCCCGGCCAGCCCTTACTATTTGGAAGCGGTCGTGACTGCGCTCAAAAAGAGCGGGCTGCTGCGCACCTACTACCGAGACAGGCTCCGGGGCTACCGGTTGGGCGCCAGGGCCAAGTCCATTCTGTTGGATGGATGGCCTGAGCGTTTTGCATCCTATCTCACGGGAGAGGCAGAGACCAACCGGCTCAAGAGCGAGACAACTCGCCGGCTCCGGCTCCACCGCCTTGCAGAAACCTATGTCACCATGGACAATGCCGGAGTGGGGATTTACCCGGATGAAAATCCGAAGGTCTTTGCTCCGCAGGGCTTTAACGGCGAAGCGGTCATTTATCCCGCGTTTTACAGCTCCCGTGAAGTCAAGGACATGGGGGTGGATACCACCCAGATCCAAAATTCCCGGTTCGCGGGGGTGCTTCTGTCGCCTACCGGCATCTATGCCACCTACAACAGCGGCGCCGCCTTGATGAAATGGCGCTACAAGTCCGAGCTGCGGGTAAAAACGCTGCTCTGGAGGGTCCTGTGTCAGCAGCGCCTTGCTGGGCAGTACCATACTGAAAATGTGTACGGGCTTGTGCTGGGCGACAGCATGGAGCTTGGCTACCAGATCCTCACCAGCACCGGCGGAGTTAAACACGATTATTTCATGCTGGATGGCAGCTATGACCACTTTTATTTTCTGACCAATGACCATCAGGGGGAGGTGATACTGGCTTTACTGTGCGACCCTGCAAAAACTGCGGAGCTTGACCGTATTCTGTCCCAGGGGCTTACTGTCGGAAATCCCGTCAGGGCCATAGAGCAGGATGCCGCAGAACCGGATGGCACGCCGGTGCTGTTCGGTTACTTCTGCGATTTGCCCAGGATCGTGCGCTTTAACACCTCCCTCGAACTGATGGAACGCCCCGGCACGCTGATCTGCTTCGATTTCCAGGCAGATGTGCTGCGCCGCTACTGCGGTGGCCGGGTGCGCCTGCAAACCATTGACTTCACAAAATTCGAGGGGAGGTTATTCCCATAAATAAGAAGAAACTCATTGTCGGCCTGATAGCTGTACCTTTGGCCATTCTCACTATTCTCTATGCCGGTGGCTTTTTGGCACAGTTATTGGGCAATTACGCAGCTTGGAAACAGGGCGGCGGCATCCCTGGAGACGGAACTTCTCCGGAGATGGCGTCGCCCGATTTTTTTACCTGCCTGACATCCGTGCTCCATCCGCTCTATGGGGTGTACGGGGCGCTGATCTGCATTGGCCTGCTGGCAATTTTGTTGCTCATGGTCATGCGTATGGGCTACAGCGATACCGGCGAATACGACGCCGACCGGAATTTTATCTATTCGGCCAAAGGCACCTACGGAACTTCCGGCTGGATGAGCCGCAAGGAAATGGCCGGCGTGCTGGACCTGGTTCCTGACCTGCGCAAGCATAAAGGCGTTGTGCTGGGGATGCTGGATGGCAAAGCGGTCTGTATTCCCGAAGAGCCCCGTATCAACGGCAATTTGGCCGTGTACGGCTCCAGCGGAAGCATGAAGACCCGTTCATTTTGTATGAACCGCATCCTTCAGGCAGTGGTGCGCGGGGAGTCACTCATTATCTCGGACCCGAAATCGGAATTGTACGAGAAGTCAAGCGAGTATCTCAGAGACCAAGGGTACTGCGTCAAAATTTTCAATTTAGTCTCACCTGAAAATTCGGACAGTTGGAACTGCCTTTCCGAAGTGGAGGGGCAGGAACTGCTGGCGCAGATATTTGTAGATGTCATTATCAAAAATACGACGAACAACGGGAAGGGTGACCACTTCTGGGACAGCTGCGAAATGAATCTGCTGAAAGCTTTGGTCCTCTATGTGGATCAGAGCTATGCGGAGCAGAACCGCAATATCGGCGAGGTGTACCGCCTGCTGACTTTGAGCGGGGAGTCTGATTTGGACAGCCTCTTCGAGAACCTGCCTCCCGCGCATCCGGCAAAAGCGCCGTACAGCCTGTATAAGCAGGCCAGCGACACAGTGAGAAGCGGCGTCATCATCGGCCTTGGCTCCCGGCTGCAGGTGTTCCAATCAGAACTCATTAAGAAGATCACGACCCGGGATGAAATTGACCTGGAACTGCCCGGTCAAGAGCGGTGCGCCTATTTCCTCGTCACCAGCGACCAGGACAGCACCTTTGACTTTCTGGCAAGCCTGTTCCTATCGTTCTGCTTCATCAAACTCGTGCGATATGCAGATAAGAACTGTGAAGGCGGCAAGCTGCCGGTGCCTGTTCATATCCTGGGTGAAGAATTGACGGCCTGCGGCACTATTCCGGATCTCTCCCGCCGGCTGAGCGTCATCCGCTCAAGGAATATCTCCATGAGCTGTGTGTTCCAAAATTTGGCGGGCCTGCAAAACCGCTATCCGCTCAACCTTTGGCAAGAGATACTGGGCAACTGCGATGCGCAGCTGTTTTTGGGCTGCACCGACGAGCTGACAGCGGAGTTTATTTCTTCGCGCACGGGCCTGGCTTCTGTGTCAGTATCCAGCAAATCGAAACAGCTTGGTACTTGGCGCATCTCCAACTACACACCGGAATACCGGGAGACCTCCGGCGTCGGTAAGCGGCCCGTCCTCACTCCGGATGAAGTCCTGCGGCTGCCCATCACCCAGGCACTGGTCATCATTCGTGGGCAAAAAGTCCTCAAGGTAGACAAAATGGACTACTCCAAACACCCGGAGGCGTCGAAGCTCCGTTCCTGCAAGGCATCCGCGCACATCCCCGACTGGCAGAGAGCAGCGCAGAAAACCCCGCCGCCTTCTGCTACATCGTCCACCTCGCAGGCTCCCACTCCCAAGAAGCCCGTGAAGAAAAAGCCGAAAGCTGCCGCTACTTCATCCGGCGCCAAAAAGGCCGCAGCGGCTCCTGTTGGAGATACCCCTGATGGCATTATCACGACAGACAAGGACTCGATCCTTTCTTAAATATCAAAATATAGGAGGTTTTTCATTTTATGGCAACCAAGAAAAAAGTATTGCAGGAACAGGAGATCCCTGTTCCCGAAAACGCTGTCCCCATGGACGGTACCGTTTCTTCCGATGGCATCCTGGCCGATGCGGCGGCTCCGCCTGACAACGATGATCTGAATGCGCTGCTGGCCTCTATGGATCAGGCTGATGACGATACCTCCATGGGACAGTCTGACGGTGACGTCACTTCGGAAGGCTCTGATTCTCTCCCTGAGTTTTCGGAAACGGAGGAGCCTGACGAAGCTGCCAGCGAGGATGGCGGCGCTACCGCCGGCACTCCTTCTGATTTGGATGAGCCTGCCGAACCGGTGGCCGGGGAGGACGGTGACGGCGAGGGGGAAACTCCCGCCGATTCGTCTGCGGAAAGTGAAGATGACACCCCTGCGGAGACTGCTTCCGAAGATGCCGGGGAACCGGCTCCCCCCAAACCCAAACGGTCCCCTCGCCGCAAAAAGGCTGCGCCTGCAGAAGACGCGGCTCCTGCGGAGGATGAAGCCCCTGCGGAGGAGCCGGTCACCGAAGATGAGAACGAGGTTTCCCTCACTTCCTCCGAAGATATGGTGTCCCCCGGTGAAGATGTGTTTCCCGCACCAGCAAATGATGCCCATCAGGAGGGCTCTACGGCGGAGGATACTCCTGCTGCACCTCGGCGGGCCGCCGCGATTCGCCGCAGCGAACCCTCCATTCTGACCATTCGCAGCCGTGAAGAGGTGGAAACGCAGGAAGACCGGGAGGATGTCATTTGGCATGAGATCCACAACGCCTACCGCACCCGCCGCATCCTCACAGGGCAGCTGGGCGGCATCGAGCAGCTGGACAACCGTAAGACCGTGGCCGTAGTGGATTACAAGGGATTCCGCATCATCATCCCCCTCAAGGAGATGATGATCAACCTTGGCCGCAGCCCTTCCGGTCAGGAGTACGCTGATTTGATGCTGCGCCAGAACAAGATTTTGGGGAATATGCTGGGCGCGGACATCGACTTTGTGGTGCGCGGCATCGACTCCAAGACCCGCAGCGTAGTCGCCAGCCGCCGTGAGGCCATGATGCGGAAGCGCCAGACCTTCTATTTTGATCTGGATTCCGAGGGCAAGTACCGCATTTACGAGGGGCGCATCGTTCAGGCCCGCGTCATCGCGGTAGCGGAGAAAGTCGTTCGTGTAGAGGTGTTCGGCGTCGAGACGTCGATTCTGGCCCGCGATTTGGCATGGGACTGGATCGGCGACGCCCATGAGCGTTTCTCCGTGGGCGACGAAGTGCTGGTCCGCATCCTCGGTGTGCGGCGCAACAGTTTGGAGGATCTTGGCATCCGTGCCGACATCAAAAGCACATCGGAGAACACGGACCGGGACAACCTGCAGAAATGCCGTATCCAGGGCAAATACGCCGGGAAAGTGACCGATGTACACAAGGGCGTGGTCTATGTCCGGCTTGCCAATGGTGTCAACGCGGTGGCCCACTCCTGCTATGACTACCGGACGCCCGGGAAAAAGGATGATGTATCTTTTGCCGTCACCCATTTGGATGTGGAGCGGGGCATCGCCTTGGGCATCATCACGCGGATCATCCGGCAGAACCTGTAAATACAGCAAAAGCCCCCATTCTGATTGCACATTACAGTGCGTAGCCAGAATGGGGGCTATATTCACTAAGGAACCAATATGTTATCGTCATCCAAGCGCAAGCAGGACTTCTCCGAGTTTTCTCCACTGTTCCACTACATAGCCAAAAGATAGCACATCTTCGTTCTCAAAAACATAGTTCTGCTGCATACTTTGATAATTCTTATAGAGCGCATCGTTGTCAGCGAACCCTTTAAGCAACTGAAAGTCGGAAAACTTCTTTTCGGCCAAATCGCTGCCTGTTCTCCTGGTCTCTTCCAGCCTTTTATACCCCAGCATTTCAAGGAACATCTGTTGATTTCCCAGCATCCCCTGAATCTGTCCCAGATCCAGCATGATGCTGACATCATAAAGGTGTTTTGCCACGTCAAAATACATCTCGCGTTCATAATAAAACTCGGCAGCAAAAATCTTGTCTGCAAAAATTCTCTCCAACCGGATCGTGTTGATCAAAAACGGCTCAACTTGATATTGTGTCTGAAGGATTTCTCGTTGTTCTTCCGTGGCATAAGTATAAAGTATGGGCTCGATCTCAAGCGCCGTAAAAGGTTCACTGACGGTGAAGGAAGTCCCTTCTACTTTTACATACCCGAAACGCTGGAGAGGATCGTCCGAGTCCACCTCCACAAGTGGAGTATAATCATAAACTGTCGTGATACTGCCCTTCCGATCATCTTCCAGCTCTTTTCGGGCTGTACGAGGCAAAGCCTGATATTTCTTTGTTGCCAGCTCCAATCGCTTCTTTGCTTGGCTGTTACTGCAATTATCAATGCACACCGTTAAATCAATATCTTCCGAAAATCGGCGGATACTTTTCTGTGCTTTATACAAAGCTGTTCCCCCTTTGAAATAGGCCGGCAGCTCTGCCTGCTTATCCGCCAACTCCCGAAGCAACAGCGTGACATAATAGTCTTTTTCTAAAATATCCGACCGAATGCCGCTGGCTTCGTGAATCAAATTTATGATATTCAAAAAAGCAAACTTATCCTCGTGTAGCTTCATAACTGCCCTCCAGCATAATATCTATTGTCCTGATCAAAGTCTTCTGCCCGTAATATTTTCGAGCCATCAGAATCAACTGATCCGTTTTTAGCGCAAATTCCTGAGCAGTTGCTCTTACCACATCAACAGGTTTTGCAGTATCTACCGGCGCCATGTCCAGTTCTCTGATTGCATCCAAGATTTGCAAATATCGGAAATTGTCCGCATTGACTCTGATCGGTGGTTTCCGAATCTCTATCTGCATTCCTTTCGGAATTCTTTTCGTGTGCAGGTTCGTTGCAATGCATCTTTTCTTTGGCATCTGAGAAACCAAACCGATGCGATTGAGTGCAGACAATCCTGTTTCGTATCCGATCACTTCGTTTTCATCCCGAAGCAGTTGCTTGCAAAAAAGTATTTCTTTATCTGGGGTATAGTATCCAAATGCCGTCTTCACTTTTCTGCAATAAACACCTTTCGTCAACCGCATAATTTGCCCTTCTTTTTCAAGGCGGGCCATATTTACATTGACGGTCTTTTTTACTTCCGCTGTTTCCAGATGAAGTTGCTTTGCCACATACTGAGCAACTTTTTCTGTTGTAATTACTTGATTGGGGTCCAATGCAGTAAGATACTGCATGATTAAATCTTTATATTTTGTCTTCTCCATACAGCTCTCCTTCCTGCCGCAGATATGCTTGTTATTATAATAACCATTTTATTCTTATTTCATGTAATCATAATAACACTTTTTTCTGTTGCAGTCAACGCCGAGTGAGAAAGTAAATTGAACTACCTTCCACAGAGCAGTGGCGAAATGATCTCTCTTTATAGTATGCAGCCGATTGGCACAGGATTGCCCCTACATTGGCACGGTCCTGCCCTTGAGCCGTAAATCCATATCTGGTATACTTTGTACAGTCAAAACTTTGTAATGCAGCCGCTCCGGCAGGGGCGGCTGCTTTCTATTTGTAAGAAAGGGTGGTGGTTCACATTCATATTTTCCTGCAAAAGCTCCGCAGGACATTAAAAAATGAGCGGGGTGAGGCCAACTACTTCTCCACAGTGGTGTTTATCTTCATCGCTGTTATCCTGCTGGCCTTTATCATCGACTTATTCAGCATCATCTCTACGAAACAGGAGCTGGACCATGCGGCCGATCAGATGGTGAAACAGATCCAGTTGTCCGGCGGTATCAATCGAGAGACCGAATCGCTCTTTGACTTCCTGTGCTCGGAGATCGAGGGGGCGGAGAATATCACATATTCTATCGACGCCACATACAAGTCTCCCACTCCGTCCGGGATGTCGCGGGCTATCCAACTGGGTACGCCTTTCTACATCACTATCGAAGGCGATGCCAAGCTAGGCGGTTTCTGGAACCTGGATCTGGTCAACATCACGGTAGTGGCCCGCGGCTCCGGCGTCAGCGAGCACTACTGGAAGTGAGGTGGCCCTATGAAGCGTTTTTTCTCACGGCTGCGCCGGCCACTTTGCGACGAGAGGGGCGAGATCACCTTCTTTGCCTGTTTCTTTGTGGTCGGAGTCGTCATGCTCATTTCTTTTCTGCTTCTGTATGCCTCGGTACGGATCACTTGCATTAACATCCGCAACGGGGCTAAAATGGAGCTGAACAATCTGAGCGCCACCATCTATGCGGACACCTACCGCTCTCAGCGGGAAACCAACTTTGAAGAGTACCTGCGCACTCTTTACTCCAGCAATGACTATACGGAGATGCTGGAGGCCACTGTCTCCGGCGGCCTGGCGGAGAAGATCTCGCTCTCCACGGATGACTATGAAGTCTCCAATATCAGCCTGGAGTTCAATGTGGTGGGTGACCGGGTAGAGTACATCTTTTATTGTGATGTGGAGTTCTATGTACGGATGTTCGGGCACAGCTACCCTACCATCACTCAGCGTGTGGAGCTGACCGGCTACCACAACACCAAATTTTAGCGGTGCTGTTGAAATTTCAGTCAGCTCCGCAGTATAGGCTTAATATAACGCAAAAAAGGAGTGTGGATACACATGAAGAAGTTTTTTCAATCCAAAGGCTTTATTGTTTCGGCTCTGGCCGTCCTCTGCGTCGCCATTCTGGGCGTGTGCTGGTTCGTGAGCCGGGACCGCTCGGAAGAATTTCGGCCGGATGAGTCCCCGCCCAGCAGCACCAGCAGCGATTGGTCGGATGGCGGCGTGCAGTCTGGTGACGGGAGCGGGGGCGCAGACGCCTATGCACCCGGCCAGTCTTCTGGCTCTGAGGAGGAATACCCCAAGGTGACCTCGGAAACGGATGATGAAGTCGTGATTGACTTTACGGATACCCAAAAGCCGGAAGATACCCCGCCCGCAGTGCCGGAGGGCAAAACCGAGCTTGAAGATCCCGGTGAAGACCACCCCGTCAATCCCGATCCGGCTGTGCCGGAAGTCACGGCACCGCCGGCGGAGGAATCCCCCTCCAGCAGTGAGCCCGCCCCCGGCTCCAGCAACGGCAGCGGCGCGGTGTATGACCCTGTGTTCGGCTGGGTAGTTCCGGGCAACGTGCAGCAGTCCACTGGCGACAGCGATGGTGACCTAAACAAGCAGGTCGGTAATATGGGTGGCTGAGAAGAATACAACTGAATATTGAGCAGGAAGGCCGTCACGCAGTTGTGGCGGCCTTCCTAATTTTAAAAAGAATGGAGTGTGATGCAGTTGAAACGATTTCTCGCCCTCCTGTGCAGTCTCGCCCTGATGCTGTGCCTCCTGCCCTCTACTGCTTTTGCGGACGGCGGCAACGGAAACATAGATGGAGGCGGAGGCGGTATGGGCCAGGGAACCAGCAGTAACTTTTGGAACCCCGGGAACGATGGCGTTCGCATCACCGTTGTAGATGCGGACAGCGGGGCCGCGGTATCCTCTCCTCTGGACTTCTCAAACAGGACGCAGAAAACCAGTATCCTCCACTTTGGAAAGGTCAACAAGCTGCAATACCTGAGCGGGACGGGCCTCTCCCTCCAATCCGGCGCGGCCTATTCCTGCATCAAGCCGGCTCAATCTATGCCCACCATCGTCAGCAGCAAAGGGCAAAACAATATTGACGCCATCAAGCGGTACTTCTGTTCGGAATATGCCTGCATGATGGTCGCCCAGGCGGCGGGGGTGGACTATGAGCGAATGATCGCCGGTGAATATAAGCTGCTGATCGAGCCCATCGCCTATTTTACTCATAATGGGCAGTATTACTGCATGACTGCTACAGAGGCCGGCCTTTATGATCAGATGTCCGGCGGCGCGCTCAGGAAGACCATGACTTCGCTCACCCATAAAAACCTGCCGCTGGCGATGTTTCTGGAGTTCAGCGATCTTGGCATTTCCGCGTGGACAGGCAACACCACTGGAACACAGAACAACTCCGACATCATCAGCACGCTGGGCGTCGGCATCGTCTGGTTTGATGAAGCTCCGCCGGAAGGCGATATCGAAGCGCCCGATGTGGAGTACCGGGTAGACACGGATGTGATCACCGCTGTCACTCTGCGGACAGATACTGACCTGACGCCGGACAACCCGGCTTCCGTAACTTTCCATATCCTTGGCACCACCTACCGGGTCAATGATGTGGTAATCCCCGCAGGCGACAGCCAGGTGGTTTGGGTCAAGTGGCATACCCCCTCCACACCGCAGACTGTTATCATTACCGTGTCCGTCAGCGGCGCCTATACTGCCCAGGACACCTTTGTGGCGGAAATTGTGGATCTGAATGAGCATATCCCGCCCGATCCGATGGCAACAGACACCAGTCCTGGCTATTCCATTCCCGCCCTGCCCAATGAGTCCCAGAAGCTCACTGCCAACTGGGGCGTCTGGAGCTGTTACTGGGTGCCGGTATGGGTCTGGTGTGACCATGGAGAAGATGGCGGGCACTGGGTCGATGAAGGGTACTGGGAGTATGAATACACCGGCTATTCCGCCTCCATCAGCGGAGTGATGTCCCTGATGCCGGACGATATTGTTCCAACGGCATCCGGTAAGAGCATGAAAAGCGGGTACGGCGTCAAGCAGGATGTGACGGCTACGCTTTCCACCGACGCGCCCACCAGCCACATTACTCATCCGCAGACCGCGTTTTCCGTATTCCCGGAATTTCAATATGAGACTTACCTGCGCCTGCTGCAGCGGGTATCCGGCGGCCGGAGCGCGAAATTCACCTTCCAGCCCAATGAGTTCTCAACCTACAACCGGACAGTGCATTTCACACCCATTTGGTTCCCGGATGCCACAAACTACACGATCTTCACACAGGTCTGGGACACCTGGACGCCGGATGGGATGCTGAGCATCAATCTCAACGATTATGTATCCATTGACGGGAGCCTTTATGATGACTGGTACACCAATCGAGAATAGCGTCTGGACAGGCTATCTGCTCATTACTTTTTTTGTGGTGGCAGGTTTCGCTGTTTACGACACACTTTACAGGCGGGTACCCGACCGGGCGCTCGCCTTTTTTCTCCCGCTGGCGGCACTGGCCCCGCTGATCCAGGTCTATTTCATTCTGGAGTATGACCGGATGCCTATTTTCATCTGGCCCATCGTCACCGAGGCGCTGGTGGGTGCGCTGCTTGGCTTCTGCATCCCGCTGGCGGCTGCCATGGCGGCCGGCGGCAACGGTATGGGCGGCGGGGACATCAAATTCTGCGGGGTGCTGGGACTGGTCTATGGCCCTTCCGGGATGGCGCTGGTCTTCCTCGTGGCTGCGGTCTTTGCCATGCCGGTAGTGCTGCTGTTCCGCCGGCTCTTTCGGAACCAACAGCCGGTTGCCATCCCGTTTTTACCTTTTCTGGCCTGCGGCTGCTCCGTGGCGACGCTGGCTGAACTATTCTTATGACAGGAGAATATGCTTATGAAACTCAACAACCGATTTATCTTCGGTATTTTGTCCCTGGTTTTGGCGGCAGTCATTGCGTTTGTGGCTCTCCCCACCATCGCCCGGCAGACCAATGGTAAAACGGAGATCGTCCGCATCACCCAGCCTGTACTGAAGGGTGAGCAGATCACCGGCGACAATGCCGAAGTCGTGGAAGTGGGCGGGTATAACCTCCCCTCCAATGTAGCCCATAGCCTGGACGATGTGGAGGGGCTGTATGTAACCGCTGACTTGGCTGCGGGAGACTACATCCTCACAAGCAAAGTCAGCACCGTACCGGTATCCTCCGATGTGGCGCTCAACGATATCCCTTCCGGAAAGGTAGCGATCTCGCTGACTGTAAAAACACTGGCCTCCGGCCTGTCTGACAAGCTGCAGCCCAATGACATCATCCGTATCTATCATTTCCTGGAAACCGCGGAGGAAGTTCCTGAACTGCGTTTTGTCAAGGTCCTCTCTGTTACCGATTCCGACGGCATCAATGTGGACAATGCAAAAGAACCCACTGAGGACGAGGAGCCGCAGCAGTCCGCCACCATCACAGTGCTGGCAAGTCCGGAGCAGGCGCGGATCATCACCGAGCTGGAGAATGACGGCGTGGCCCATGTGGCGCTGATCTCCCGTAACAATGACCAGCTGGCTGAAGAACTGCTGGCTGAGCAGGACAAGACCCTCCAGGAGATCTATTTCCCTGAGACGCTGACAGAAGAAGGTGCTGAAGCCGATGAAAACGCGGATGGGGAAAACGCATCGCCCGCTGAGGACAATGGCGCTGAAACGGTTCCCGAAGATGGCAGCCAGCCGGCGGAGTAACGGAAAGGAGGTCTAACCTATGGGAAAAGTCATTACCGTCTGGGGCAGTCCTGGGAGCGGGAAAAGCATGTTCTCGTGCATCCTGGCAAAAGCCCTTACGCGGGACAAGCGGAAGGCCATCATCATCAATGCGGAGATCAGCGTACCCATGCTCCCTGTCTGGCTTCCGGAGCAGATCATTCAGACCAACGCCTCTGTGGGGCAGGTCCTGAGCAGCGTGGAGATCGACACCACGCTTGTCGCAAGTCATGTCACGGTTCTCAAAAGCTATCCGTTCATCGGCCTGATGGGCTATTCTGCAGGTGAGAACCCGCTCAGCTATCCTGAAACCAAGTACGGGATGGTGCTCCAGCTGATCAATGCCGCCGCCAAGCTGGTTGATTTCGTAATCCTGGACTGCGGTTCCAACATGACGAATGTGTTTACCCCTGCGGCCATTGAAGCCGGCGATCTGGTGATCCGCATCCTGACGCCCGACTTGAAAGGCGTCAACTACTTGAAGGCTCACCAGCCTCTGCTGGTAGACGGACGTTTCCACTATGAGCAGCACATGACCTTCGCCGGCATGGCCCGTCCTTTCCACGCTCTGGATGAGATGGGCTATATCATCGGCGGTTTCAACGGACTCCTGCCCTACGGCAAAGAGATCGACCGCTGTGCCACGGAAGGCGGAATGTTCCAAGCCATCAAATACTGCAATCCCAAGTACACCGCCTCGCTCAACAAGGTGCTGGATGCGCTGGAGCAGATGGAACTGGCGGAGCAGGCCGTTGAGGAAGATCCCGATGACGTGGACGAATTTGAGGAGGACGATTCCGATGAATAATCTCAACGATATATTCTTCGCACCGGCGGCCAACCAAGACCTGACCTATGACCAGGTGCTGGAGGATGTGCAGCGGTATTTTGCTGAGAATCATGCCTCCACCATTGCCGAGGCCGGTGAGGGCAACGCCGAGCGGGCCACCACTCTGCTGAAAGAGCTGATGGTGCAGTACATTGTCAAGCGGAAATATGCCATTGAGGGACTGAGCTTTGAGGAGCTGTGCGAAAAGCTGTATGAGGACATGGCGGGGTACTCCTTCTTGAAAAAATGGATCTACCGCCCCGGCATCGAGGAAGTTAACAGTGCGACACGTTCCTAGCTGAAAAGGTTAGGCACTAAACGTAAGAATGTAACAAAGTTCGGTTTAGGAGAACTGATAATCTGATAGGTGGAATGATAGGGTAACGCCTTGAAACGCCTGCCTAAAACTGCGAATGGCATGATTGTGATTAAGCACAGGATTGTTATAAAGCTCGCTGAAGTCGCCTGTATGCACTTGCTAAGGTCGAAAAAGATACAGCAAAACCAAGCCAGAGGTGGCTGGGAGTGATAGGGCGGGGTCTATAAAATACCTATGGTTAGAATTCTACTGTAAAAAGGCAGTAGACGGCGAACCTTTGAGTGTACGGGTCTAAATCTCTAAACAGTCTAACGGCTGTGCTTGCAGAATGCAAGGTCTGTGAGGATTAGTAAAACTTGTTGATATGAAACTCCTTACACCGTTACAGGCGGTGTCAAAGCAGACAGGCTTAAAGAAGGAACCTAAGGGTATATATGTAAAGATAGGATTATCGGAACGTGGTAAGTCAGCAACGTGGAGGGCTTAATCCCTATGAAGCGTTAGCAGGGAAAACATTTTGTATAACCTGCTTTTATGTTGATGAAAGTAGTGGCACAGTACCGATGAAGCCGTGATAATAAGCGGTGGAGGGATAGCCACAAGTCAGTATTTACAGTAAAACACAACTTACAAACAGTTATGAAACTGCATAAGGTTCGAGTATGACTAAGAGAGGCAGGATTTCCGCAATTAAGGAAGTGAAAGCCGACTTATGGCAACTAGAAAATCAAGAAACGCTTTTATGGAAAGTGTAAGGTAAAGCCCCTATTTATACAACGGGTGGCACTTTATCCAATCCATTACGTGCAGACAACTCCACCGGTATGTTTTTCGCAGGATATATGCAATTACACTGTGAACGGCAGGGAGAAAATCCATAAATATCTGCAAAATTTCAGTTATGATACATTGCAATATATTATGAAGAATCCTGTTCAGAACCAAAGTCTGGAATACAATGATAACCGGATATCACTTTACGTTGGACAACGTGGAAGGTGTTTTATTACAGGAGAAAAACTGAAAATATCAGATATGGAAGTACATCATAAAACCATGCGGTCGGAGGGAGGCACAGATGCATATAAAAATCTGGTGTTTGTCACTGGAGCAGTGCATAAGCTGATTCATGCAAAAGAAGCAGAAATCATTGAAAAATACCTTGAATTGTTGAAACAAAAATCAATAGACTTCGTGAAGCTGAATAACTTGAGACGTTTAGTTGGAAATTGTGAGATTAGTGAGAATAAGTAAATATTGATGGAACGCCGTGTGAAATGAAAGTTTCATGCACGGTGTGGAGTGGGGGAAAATCCGGAGATAACTTCAAAGGATTACCTATCACTATTCAACGCATACAACGACATCGAGGTGATCGAGGCCGGCGGGCGCAGCATCAAAATCCCGGACAAATTCAGTTCTCCCCAGCACGCCATTGATGTGGTGCGCCGTATGCTCAACGCCTGCGGCATGGTCATCGATGACACCATGCCCAGTGTGGTGGGCTTTCTGGACAAGAATATCCGTATCTCTGTGGATAAAACGCCGATTGTGGACCCGGATGTGGGGATCAACGCCTCCATCCGTATCGTCAACCAGCAGACGGTCTCTGAGCAGAAGCTGCTGGACTCCGGGAGCGCCACGGCCGAAATGCTCCATTTTCTGATGGCCTGCATCCGGTATGGCGTCAGCGTGTGCATCGCCGGTTCCACCGGTTCCGGCAAGACCACCATCATGGCCTGGCTGCTCTCCAATGTACCCAACAACCAGCGCCTGATCACCATAGAGGAAGGCAGCCGTGAGTTCGATCTGGTCAAGCGGGACGAAAACGGGAAGATTCTAAATTCAGTCATTCACCTGCTGACCCGCCCCAGTGAAAATCCGGCGCTAAACATCAACCAGGACTTTCTTTTGGAGCGGGTACTGCGCAAGCATCCCAATGTTATCGGCGTCGGCGAAATGCGGTCTGCCGCAGAAAGCCTTTCAGCCGCTGAAAGCTCCCGGACCGGCCACACGGTCTGCACCACCATCCATTCCAACTCCTGCAACAGCACTTACCGCCGTATGATGACGCTGGCCAAACGGAAATACAGCATGGATGACGCGGTGCTCATGGAGATCATGGTAGAAGCCTATCCCATCGTGGTGTTTACCAAACAGTTGGAGGACCGCTCCCGCAAAATCATGGAGATTTTAGAGGGTGAAGATTTCCGGGATGGGCAGTTGATCTCCCATACTCTCTACAAATTCGAGGTAGAGGACAATGTAACTGACCAGAACGGAGAAGTCCATGTGGTGGGACACCATCGGAAAATGGGTCTGATCTCCGACGCCTTAAAGAAACGGCTGCTGGACAACGGCATTTCCAACAAAGAGCTCCAGGAGTTCATGCAGCCCCCGAAGGAGGTGGATTAAAGGTTGCAGTGGATCTACATTATCTGCTTTGCGCTCATCAGCGCGGGCCTCCTGGCTCTGTTCCGGGTTCGGCCGGGCGACTTCATTGACGCTCTGTTCCGCTCTCAGCGCAAGGCGGCCACCCTGACGGATGAACTGAATGTTCTGATGGGAACGCCGGCCAAAGGATTCTTCAACCAGGATTATGAGTTGAAACAGATTTTGAAAGGCACCGGCCGGGCCGACCGCTATGAGTCGGTCAAACGCCTGTCCCTTATCCTGTTTGCGGTGGGCGCCGTGCTGGCGCTGCTGATCAACAACGTGTATATGGTGCCCATTTTGGGCATTGGGTTCTCTCTGGCTCCCATTTGGTATCTGCGCAGCACTGCCGCCAGCTATAAAAAGCATCTTAACGAGGAACTGGAAACAGCTATCTCCATCATTACCACCTCATATTTGCGTACCGAAGATCTGATTCGGGCGGTCAAAGAGAATCTGCCCTATATCAATGAGCCGGTAAAGGCCAACTTCGAGGCGTTTGTATATGAGGCGGAGCTGATCAACGCGAATATTACCAGCGCCATCAACAGCCTCAAGATGAAAATTCCCAACCGGGTATTCCATGAGTGGGCCAGCATTCTGATCCAGTGTCAGTCAGACCGCTCCATGAAGAACACGCTGCCCACCATCGCCCAGAAATTCTCCGATGTCCGCGTCGTACAGTCGGAGCTGGAGGCCATGATGCAGGGGCCGCGCCGGGAAGCTATCACAATGATGTTCCTGGTAGTCGCCAATGTGCCGCTGCTCTATTTCCTGAATGAAGACTGGTTCCATACCCTCATTTTCACGACGCCTGGGAAAATTGCCCTGGCGATTTGTGCGGCCATCATCCTTTTTGCGCTGACACAGATCATGAAACTGAGCAAGCCTATTGAATACGGAGGTGACGGCGCATGACCCTACTGGCTCTTGTGGCAATCATCTTCTTTGGCTTTGCCACCTATAATCTGACCTGCGCTTTCTTGGACATTCCCACCAAGCGCACCTCCCGGATGATGATGCTGGCTCGAAAGCAGCAGGGCACCAAGGCAGAAAAACTGTTGGATGTCTACATCGCAAAAATAGCCGGACTGATTGCCCCGTATCTGAAACTGGACAGGCTCAAACGGAACAAACTCCAACGGGCGCTGGACATTGCCGGCCTTGAGTTGACGCCGGAGGCCTACACGGCCAGAGCATGGGTCATAGCCGGCGGCGTGGGACTTACCTCCATCCTGATGGTATTCATCATGCCGTTGCTGGTTCCGGTTCTGATCGGCCTAGCGGTGGCGCTGTGGTTCTCCACCTATTACAGTGTCTTTGACTTTGTAAAAAAGCGCCGTAAGCTCATTGAGGGTGAGATTCCCCGCTTTGCCTTGACGATTGGGCAGAATCTGGAGAACGACCGGGATGTGCTGAAAATCCTTACCTCCTACCGTCGGGTAGCAGGCAAAGATTTTGGCGCAGAGCTCGACCAAACGATTGCCGATATGAAGACTGGCAACTATGAAAATGCCCTCATTCACTTTGAGACCCGTATTGGCAGTCCCATGTTGTCCGATGTGGTGCGTGGCCTGATCGGTGTGCTGCGCGGCGATGACCAGCGGATGTACTTTAAGATGATCTGCTTTGATATGCGGCAGATCGAACAGAACAACTTGAAAAAAGAAGCAGCCAAACGCCCCAAGAAGATCCAGCGGTACTCCATGATGATGCTCATCTGCATTATGATCATCTATTTGGTGGTGCTTTGCACAGAGGTCATGGGGTCTCTTGGCGCGTTCTTTGGCTGACAGGTATCCGTCCGTGTTCTGCCATGGGCTTAACATATACCCGCTCCTCCGGGAGTGATTCTTTGATGGAGGTGATGCCTTGTACTATAGCGGCTTCCCATAACCGCCGGTCTTTCGGCTGGCGCTCCCCTTGATCCAGGCCGGCCTGTTCTCAGGCCGGCCTTTCATTTACCGTCTGAACAGGAGAACTCCATGACGAAGAAACGATATATCCCGCCCAACAGCGAAGATGGGCAACGGCAGCGGTTCCACTGGCTTCTGCGCCAGAAACCGAAGGCTTATCCCGCCACGCCCCGCTCCAACAAAAACGGCCTGCTCAAACCGATTCGCCGTTCCTGAGCGGCCATAGACAAACGCAATTCAAATATCACATTCACAGGAGGTAGTTCCATGAAGAAGTTTATGACGCATATTCACAGCAAGGCAGACGCCCTGGCCCTCCGGGCCCGTATGGCGCTCTCCAACCAGCGCGGAGATTTTTACATCTCCGACGCGGTCAAGATCATCATCGCCGTCGTACTGGGCGCCCTGCTCCTGGCGGCGCTGACCCTCATTTTCAATGACACGGTGATTCCGAGGATCACGTCTGAGATCGAGGGTCTGTTCAGCTAAGTCACTATTGGCGGGGATCGGTTTGTGGATTTTCACGACCGGTCCCCGCCTTTTTAGTTTTTGAAATGTAGGATAACGGAGGTACAGGATGAGAACTTCCTGCAAGATTTACCCCTTTCTGCGGGCCGTCCGTGGAAACTGGCGCAATGCCATTTTTGTTCGCTGTGGATGCGACAGCTGTATGGAGGGACGTCCATCTCCCTGTGCCGGTTTTCTGCTGGCCGTAGATGAGTGCGGACAGATCATGCTGCTGTCTGCTGAAACCATCCACACCCTGACCGGCGAAGAAGTGGAGCCGTCCGAGTGCAGCGCCACATTGTCCCGCCGTGCTTTTGATTCCGCCTTTTCCAAATACATCGAATGGCATGCCCCAGACCCTGCCGCATGTACGCTCCTGCAGCTTTGTCTGCAAGCCGAATGCGGCCGGGATAGTTGATTTTTGCACGAAAAGACGCCATTGCGCCGTCTTTGGTGCGCCTTTGGAGGTGATGATTTTATGACGAAGCAAAAACAGATCAAATGTCCATACTGCCACGCCGGCGCGTCTCTTCGCCCGGCCAGCGTAGTTTATGGCTGTAACCGTAGGTCTCAGGGGAAGTTTCTCTATCTCTGTGATCGCTGGCCGGCTTGTGACGCCTATGTGAGCGCCCACGACCGGACTCATCAGCCTATGGGGACGCTGGCAAACGGAGATCTCCGGCACAAGCGTATCTTGGCGCACCGGGCATTGGAACACCTGCAGCAGGTCCGCCACATGGAGAAGTGGGAGGCCTATATCTGGCTTCAGGCTAAGCTGGGTTTGAGCGACCGGCAGGCCCACATCGGCCAATTTTCAGACTGGATGTGCGATGAGGTGATCCGCCTCTGCCATCAGGCCGCCGCTCCTCTTGATGGCCTTCAGCCGGCAGCATGACAGGAGGAGGTGAAACCATGACCAGCCTGACAAAGCAGCAGCAGGAACTCGTTACCCAGAACCTATCGGTAGTACACTGGGTCATCTGTGATTACATCCACGTCAATCCCACCATCTGCGGTTTGGAATACGGAGACCTTTTTCAAGAGGGCTGTATTTGGCTCTGCAAAGCCGCAGCCACCTATGAGGACGATGGACGGGCACAGTTTGCCACCTATGCCAAAAAAGTGGTACGCAACGGACTGATCTCCTACTGTCGGGCCATCTGTGCGCGAAACAAGAACTTCAGCCGTCTCGTCATTGGAGAACACGGAGAACTGGCGGCAGACGGGGACACCTTAGACCCGCAAGCCAATCAATTTGACACGCAGGTATCGCTGATTGAAACGCTCTCTCTTTTGGAGGCCAGCAAGAAGGAGTATGACGGCGTGGCCCGCCTCGGCATTGAGGCGCTTGCACTCAAACTCCGGGGGATGCGGATCACGGATATTGCGGAGCTCTACCATGTACCGCCTTCCCATGTGGGGGCGTGGATCTCACGCTCAGTCGCTAAACTGCGCAATGACCCCCGTTTTCTGGAAAGCCTGCTTTAAATTTGTTGAAAACCACATCCTCTCCGCAGTAGAGGATATGTAAAAGGAGGCATTGATAAATGGAACAGAAAATTCTATATACTGCAATCGGCCGTCTGGAGCGGGAGACAAATAGCTGCGGCCGATCCTGCCCGGTCATCCGGCTGGGCGGGCAGCCCTATATGATGGATATGCAGGAGATGGTCGTTTGGACCACCCTGAACTGGCGGATCTCCAAACGAGAGGACATCTCGCTGCAGTGCGATAAGCTGGCGTCTTCCCTGGGAGATTGTGTCTCCCGCTCTTGGGATGCCTGCGTAAACCGGCTGCTTACCCGCGGACTGCTAGTATCTGGCTGCGGTGAAACGGAGTACGATGCACTATATGATTTGCTGAGTTCCCTTGGCATCATTCCAACCAGCGGCTCTGTATTGGTGCGGTGCCTCTCTTTCGCCAAGCTGGTGCTGAGCCGCCGCGTCCCTATTGCGCAGGCGCTAAAGCTATTCCGAAAAGACCGGCACACGGACTACGAGGCCCGCGTTATGCGGCTGGCTCGGCAAGCTCTGCTGTCCACTGCCGAGATCGCCAAGTGCATAGAGCAGGATGTTACCGTTCTTCCCAATGAACAGTTTTTGATGGAAACCGTGTATGGTGATAACGAAACCACATGCCACAATATTGCCAGCATCATGAAAAACAGCCGAAGCAGCCAGGCCGTGACGCTGGCCGTTGCCAACCTGTATTTGCGCCAGCAAATCATTTTTGAGAGGATCAGTACATGAAAAACCAATGGAGCCAAATGCCCTTTGTCCTGCGGCGCAAGATCCTGCTGACATATCTGGCCGGCATTGCCAGTATTGCGGTCAGCCTTGTAATCTTCATTGCAACCGCAGACCGCATCCTCTTGGCGCTGAGCGGGATTATTTTTGTCGCCTCCCTGGTGCTGGGCAGAAGCCTGTGGAGCATCGCCGCCCGGGGCCAATACGAAGTGGTGGAAGGCATCTGCACCGGTGTCAGCACGCCTTTGCTGCGGCGCTACCGCAAGATCCAGCTGATGGATGAACTGGGCACGGAGCGCACTTTGCTGTTGAGCAAAACCGCCAAATTCCAAATTGGCGCCCGCTACCGTTTTTATTTCCAAAAAGGGAGTAGGCCTGCCATCGGCAACGACTATCTGGATGCCGCCCTCTCCACCAACAATTTCTTAGGGTACGAGGCTTTCGAGCAAGCCCTTGTTTCTGATGAAGAGGCAAAAAATAATGGATAAACCTGCGGCGAAAAGGAAAGAGATGCGGTGCTGACTTCATAACCATAGCATAGCACCGCATCTTTTTGTACCGCAACAATTTCTTTTTCAAAAAGTTTGATCAATTTGCAGAAAAAGCGAAGCTTTTTCCTATTTAATAAGTAGAACACTGAAAAAGGAGGTTTACCCCCATGTACAAGCCACACACCATTGAGCAATTCAAAGTCCAGCAGTTTCTGGAACACACTTTTGCCATCGACCACTTTCTGGTTTCTCCATTGTCCCGTACCGCACTCATGCTGGAGGATAAAGACGGTGAACGGATCGCCTTTTCCTTCTCGGATAATGAGGTCCGCGAGATCCCAATTCCCCCTGCCGCAGATTTGGAAAAGGTAAAGGCATTCATCCGCCAATTTCATGCGCTCGACCCTAAGCCGCATCTGCGCACCTTTGAAGAAATCACCCGTTGGTGGCTGGACCATCCTAATCCGCTGACTTACCAGCAGGCCCTTGGGTTGTCGGACGAACTCTACCGCCGCTTTCTCTCACATCCCATGATTGACGATGAGGACGCATGGCGCATGGCTTCGTCCGGCCTTGTCTCGGAGGATGGTTATCGTGACATCCAGCTCTGGTATTTTAACGGCAACTCTTTCACCTGTTGGTTGGGGCCGCTCGGTGTGGACGGAACTGGCAATTTGTACGCTCTGACCTTCAACTATGGCACGCCCAGGGCCAGGGAACTGAGATTTTATCTGTTGGACGATTACTACCGCGACATGAACCACATATTGTAACTCGCCACGGCGAATATATCTATATATAGTATTATACTGCTTGACAAACGCAAGATATAGTGTTACACTTAGTTTGTAATTGATTTTTGTGCGTTCCCCATGTGGGATACAGATCTTGTATCTGTACCGCGAGGCCAAAACCCTTGCATTGCACACGCAGTTAAGTTTGTATGCTGTATCAAGTGTCAGTGGTATCGTTGCGCCCATTCAGGGCCGATATCTGCTGGCACTTTTTATATATAGATATTAACGCCGACGGCGAAGAAAGGAAGTGTTATGGCACAAATCCATGTATTTGGCCGGGTCATGCACGATCTTGTCCCAAAAGAGAGCCAGTCAAAACAGCCGTATGTCTGTTTTGACCTGATGGAGCGTTCCGGCAACAACCCGCCGGACTTCTACCAAGTATGGGCTCGCGGCGACCAGGTTGCCCGGCTCGTAAGGCTCAAAATCAAAAAGGGAAGCATGATTTGGCTCACTGGATCGCAAAAACTGGTGGATGTACGCCAAAAGGACGGGACCACAGTTAAGAAGCTGAAAATATGGCTGACGGACTTTGGATTTCTTCCTGGGCAAACCTCCAGAGCGAAGACTGAATGTGAGCAGCATGACTCCGACACAGCGGCAACCGCTCCAGCGCCTTCCGAGGTAATGGACGGAGACCGCGAATCCCTGCCGGAATAGATCCGGCGCTGTAAGAGGGACCGTATCAAGTTTTCAGAATGAACTGAAGCTTGGTGCGGTCCCTCTTTTTTTGTTTTCAGGCAAAAATCGAAAGAAAGGACGATAACCACATGAGTAATGACAAGGGACTTTTGAGTGGCAGCATTACGATCCTGATCGGTGCTGTCATCGCTATCATGGCTCTGGTACGCGGGCCCTGGCAAGCATGGCTGTTGATTGGGGCATTCACCCTCTGGGGGCTTTGGATCGTGCTGATCCTCCTGCTTCCGTATATGCAGCAGGCCAAGCGCCGCCAGCGCCAGCATCGGGAGCGTCAGCTCCATGCCGAGGGCATCGCACAGAACACCTTTACGGTGCCGGAACTTGAAGAACCGGTACCGGATGATCTGCTGCTCCGCTATGCCAACCATCGGATTCTGACCTATCTGCGTTCATCGTTTTCCAACGCCTGCTTCGAGTGGTGTGAAAAGCGGCCGGTGGATCTGATCCGTGGAAATGGTACTGGGCGCATCCGCCTTTACAATGTGGAGGCGTTTGACCACGCCGACATCACATTTGGCAAAGACGCAACGATCCGTTGTGACCTGCTCAAGATCGTGCCGCTCACCAAAGCAGGGACGGAGCAGGACGAACAGGCCGACATTCCGCCCAACAAGCAGCCCGTCGATCCGCGCATCTGGTATGAAAACAACGGGCGCACGGTCATGGAAACGCTGATCGCTGACCTGAACTCCCGTGGGCACAGCAAGCTCACGCTGAAAGAAAACGGCGATATCTGCATTCAGCAGGGCGAAGAGCTTGTTTCGCAGGAACACCTTTCCAATTTTCCGGCAAAGGTCTATTGGCCCCGTCTGGTGGAGGTGCTGGAGAGCAACGGTCTGGCGGCTGAAACAACGACACAGGGCATTCAGGTCTCCTGGTGACCACCATCGTCATGGGAAGGGAGTGAAATACCATGAAATCAGGGATTAGCCTTGTGGAAATGGCACAGGAAATCCAGCGGCAGAACGATTTGAAGGCCGATTATATGCTGGACACCCGGAGTCTCCGATTGGAGCCCTTCGGGGGTGGGCTATATCTCAACGCTTACGACAAATCCGGTGATTATGCCGTAGAGCCGTTGGAGGTCAACGCCATCGCACACAGGCAAATCGGAACGCACCTTAAGATCCCGGCAGCCTATTATGACAAGATGTTGGAGGAATATCCCGAACTGCTGGCGCAGAATGTGAATGCATGGTTCCAGCGGGAGCCAGCTGTGCGTATGGTTCGCACCATAGACGGCACAGCACGGGCGTTTCTCAGCAACCGCTACCGGCGCATCGACAACCTCGATATTGCTGGGATTGTCCTTCCAGTCCTTCAGGAAATGGAAGGGATGCACTTCGAGAGCTGCCAGCTCACCGACAGCCGTATGTACATCAAGGTCGTCAATACCCGTCTGGAGGCAGAGGTCGTACCCGGTGACATTGTGCAGTCCGGTATTATTATCAGCAACAGCGAGGTAGGCTTGGGCTCGGTGAGCATCCAGCCGCTGGTCTATCGTCTGGTGTGCAGCAACGGTATGGTGATAAACGATGCCCAGACGCGCCGCAACCATGTAGGCCGCGTCAATGAGGCTTCAGAGAACTACCAGCTGTATTCGGAAAAAACGCTGGAGGCCGACGACAAAGCTTTCGCCATGAAGATCCAGGACACTGTTCGAGCCGTGGTAGATGAGGTTCGCTTTACCCGTGTGGTCAACATGATGCGGGAAGCCAAGAATGCTCGCATGAATACTGTTGATGTTCCTGGCATTGTGAAGCTCGTCAGCAAAGACTTCCATATCACGGACGATGAAAGCTCCGGTGTTCTGCAGCGGTTGATCGAAGGCAACGATCTGACCTTATATGGTCTGTCCAATGCCGTGACCCGCCACAGCCAGGATGTCCAGGATTATGACCGGGCGACTGCTCTGGAAGGCATTGGCTACAACATTCTTTCCATGCCGGCGCGGCAGTGGAGCCGAATTAACCAGATGGCCGCTTAGATGGCTGCCATCCATCTAAATTTGACAGGAGGAACAACTATGTACGAACAGAACACTTCTATGATGACCGCAAACGAGCAGAACAAATTCATGCTCCCGGCAATGGTGGATGGGGATTTCAGCAGTGACGAGATCGCGGAGGACGCGGACGGCCTGCAGATGATGAGCTTCCAGCGGGTCAAGATCCCCGCCGGCGGCGCCCTGCAGTTTGAGATCCCTACGGAGGACCCCGACAACCCGGACTATGCCCGGACGCTGGAGGGCGTCATCCTCTACAATCATTCCGCCTATACCCTTTGGCCGGAAGGCAGCGAATACGATGAGGACACCAAGCCCCTCTGCTCCTCTGTGGACGGCAAGACTGGTATTGGCGAACCGGGCGGCGCCTGCGCCACCTGCCCGATGAACGCATACGGTTCGGCTCGGGACGGCGGCCGCGGCAAGGCATGCAAGAACATGCGGGACATTTACTTGCTGCGCAGCGGCGAGTATATGCCTCTGCAGATCTCTCTGCCGCCCACCAGCATTAAGCCGTTCAAGGAATTCCTGAACAGGGCCTTTGTCTACCGCCGGCGCGCCACCTATGGCAGCCTGATCCAGATTGCGCTCAAGAAAGAGAACAATGGCAACGACTACAGCGTCGCCACCTTCCGCCTTGTGCGCGACTTCCAGGGTGATGAGCTGGCTCAGATCCGCGCCTATGCCAATGTCTTCAAGGAGCAGATCAAGGCCATCAACATCCAGCGCGCCCTGATCAATGAGGAGCAGCGCACCAGCGACTGCGACTATGTGATCCCGGAATCCGCGACTGCGGCGCCGGGCCCGGACGGAAGCTACGTGGTCGGGGAAGTCAACGGCGACTATGAGAAGTTGCCGGCGTAACTGTTTTTGTTGCGGCGATGCCGCATGAAATGTCAGCAAGGGGATACCTTCGGCTCAGGCCGGGGGTATCCCTTTTTTCATTTTAGAATGGAGGAAATAAGATGTTAAGCGAAGTACCGTTAACCAAAGAACAGCAGAAGTTTGCTGCAGAGCACCACGGCCTGGTCTATAAATTTCTCAATGACAACCATCTGCCGGAGAGTGAATTCTATGATGTGGTCATTTTTGGCTATTTGAAAGCTGTCCGAGACTATTTTTCAAGAAAATCGCTGCAGAAGTATTCTTTTTCGACGATTGCCTGGAAGACAATGTATCGCAACTTGTCGAACTATTATTTAAGTCAAACACGGCGTAAGCGTAATGCAGAAGTCATCAGCATCCATCTGGGCCTATACCCGGACGGTACTCCGCTGGAGGAATTACTGCCGGCTCAAGACCGTGTGATGCAGGAATTTGAAATGCAGCAGATGCTCCATGAACTGGCCGCCCATATTTCTGAGCAGCAGATGAAGATCGTCCGCATGAAGGGCTACGGCTATGGTATTAGGGAGATCTCCCGCCACGAGAGACTACCGATGAAACGCATCCAGGAGCTCCTTGAGGAAGCCCGCACCGTGTTTCTGCGGTTATGCCACGAGTGATCACCGACTTATTTTGAATAGAATGGAGGTCGAATTATATGACGAAATCAAAGAAATCCATTGTGATGCGCGGAGCTCTTCTGCGCCCTCTGGCGCTTGGGCAGAGCGCCCTTCTTCACGCGGGCGGTAAGATCTACCATACTTCCCGTGTGGTTGCCGTCCATGAGCAGTCGGATGACCTGGTGCGCTTTGAAACGCTCAATTCCATCTACTGCCTCTCCATGTCCCCTTTTCCGCTGGCGGCCTGCAACCCGCTCCCGATGATGAGCTTGGCCGCATGTGCGTAAAGCGGTTGTAAGATGACACGGGGACAACAGAATTTGTCCTATATGTTTTGGGCCGTGACGGATCTCCCGTCACGGCCTTTTTCGGAGGATTGCCATGGATAAACAAGAAACAATGGCGGTGTTGGTCCACACAAAAGACGTTGTTAACTATCAATGCCGCAAATGCGGTCAATGCTGCCGCCATATTGAGAACAGTGTGATGGTGGAAAGCCTGGATGCCTACCGGCTGGCAAAGTATTTGCGTGACCGAGATCCCAGCATCTCCACCATAGATGAAATGCTGGCCCGATACTGCGAGCCCATGCCGCTGACGGATACTTGCTTCCCCATTTTTACACTGAAAACCACCGGACCGAATGATTCCTGCATTTTCTTGAAAAACGGCCTGTGCAGCATCTATGAAGCGCGTCCCCGGACCTGCCAGATCTATCCCTTTTCTGTAGAACCCGGAGAGCGGGGCCGTGATTTTGAATACAGACTCTGCTTTGACCGCAATCAGCAGTATCATTTCAACGGCGGAAAGGTTTCCGTTACGGACTGGTTTTATCGCAATCTCCACAAAGTAGAGAAAGAGTATTCGAAACAGGAATATGCCGCTATCACTGAAATCGGTAAGCGGATGCGCTCGCTCTCTCCGGAACTATGCGAACAGACGACCTTCCAAGTGCTGCTTTACCAATATTATAACTTCAATTTAAATCAGCCGTTTCTTGAGCAATACGAGCAGAACACCCTCCTGTTGTTAAAAAAGCTTCGGCAAGTCGAGTTGGAAAGGTAGGATGCTGTTATGATGTATGCCTTGGAGCACCTGACCCGTCGAGGGCCAGAGCCTCAGTGGAAGCAATATGGCGTTTGTGCAAATAAAGCACTTTTAGAACGGATTCGCCACAGTCAGCCCCGCCCGGAAGAATGGCGTGTCAGGCTGTCTGTACAGCAGATGAAAAAGGAGGCCGCATAATATGAAAAACCAATATCAGGAGTTACGGGATCGCCAGCAGGAAGAGGTCAACGCCTTTCCCCTGTTTTTTGCGTTCGATAAACAGCAGTTCGCAGAAGGAATGAGTCGGCTCGGCCTGCGCCCTTCCGACATGAATCAGGTGTATGCTATCGCTGGCATCAGTGGATTTTACCGCAAAAGTGATGCGCCGAGGCTGCATGAAATGTTCGCCCGGCACCGCAAGGAACTTGAGGAGGCCATAGCCGCTGATAAAGCTGGAGACAATTTCATTTATGAAATGTTCCTGACCGAACTTTCCAACCATGAATACAGCTATACCGGCGATGTTCAAGACACGCTTGATGCCCTGAGTATCACTCCCCAATACATGGAGGCCATGCCTCAGTTGAAAGCTGGTTTGGACTTGGCCTGCAAAAAAGTAATGCAGAATGACTGTTTTTAAGGAGGTTATGTTATGGAGCAGCAACATTATTTTCCACCGCTTCATGGCGCTGCGGATTGTGAAAAATGCGAGGCGTGGGATTGCTGGTGCCGGGGAAAATTCCAATGGAACCGGCGTGATATGACCCACACATCTGGAAGATGCCCCAGGCTGCCTGACCTCTGCGGTTTTGTAGAAAAAGAAGAACGCGAGCTGTATGAAGCGGCCTTTATGCTCGTACATGCGCAGTTTGGTGTCGGCGGCTTGAGATTGACTCTCACCATTCCCGGCCAGAAAAGGATCCGGAGGGTCTATCAGACCAACAGCGGGTACTGGTACTGCAACCTGACCAGCGAGAAGGGCTGTCCAGAACGGCAGGCGTTGAATTTGGAAGGCTACCAGTCCAAAGAAGATATTCTACGGCACATGAAAAGCCTTCGGACCGGCTACTTCATTCTTCGCTGTAGCATGGAAGGTTTTGCTGTCTAAAATGTACCAAGCCATAGCTGTCAGACTGTGTAAAACAAGGTCTGACCAGTTGTGAAAATTATGAGGAACTGAAAATTATGAAATATGGGGACTATCATCTGCCCAGTGGAGTAGACTTCTCTTCTATCACCTACGAGGATATTCGCTGGCAATACAGCGTATTTCGTTGTAACAGCACAGGCTCCGGCCGGGATAAAAAGCATTTGCCGCGGGACGGTGTAAAAACCAATCTTGGGGAGATTGAAGAAAAAGACTGGTGCAGGCTGGCAGAGGCTGTCATCGAGCGCGATGGGGAGACACATCTGCTAAAGCATCTAATCCAATGGTGTACTGAACACAATTATACTGGGGACTCAGCCGCTGAACTGCGAAAAGAAGCCCTTCAGCTACATGTCGACCGGATTTTCGACAATCCGCAATGGGGCGGCTACCTTCCTTTCAATAAGAGATACCGCCCAGAAGTCTGGCGAGCCACTCATATCGTATATGTGCGGAACGAATGCTGCCATAAGATTTCCCCCGTTACACAAGAGTAGATCGACCATGCATACAACGGGACAATCCCCTGCCCACACTGCGGAAGATGGAGTGAATTTATCGTTTTGGGAATCCGGCTTCAGCCGGAGCCCCTTGTTCCCTGCTTGAGTTGTGATTGTCATGATCCTGACATGGGATGTACTATGCCCAGCATTGATAAAAGTTACGCCTGCCCTTTGGTAAGCTGTGATGATGAACAAGCGGAGGTGCTAGATGGGTAAGTACGGGACCACGGCTATTTAATGAAAGCAGCCGCCTGTACAAAGGTGCTGGGAGAGCTGTGCCGCATAGAAGCAAAATATGCCCGGACGGTGGAGAAAGAAGGCGCCGTCCGGCAGGCTGAATTTGAAAAAGTGGTGCAATACCACAGCGAGCGGGCAATCCAGGATGACTTCGGATGGGGCTTCATCACCGAGGCTCAATACGACCGATACCGGCTTCTTTTTCAGCAGGGGCAGGCAGCCATGGAGCAGCTGCCGCCGACAAAGAACGAACTGGCTCTGGGTCTGGTGCGCCGCATCATGGCGGATATTGACGCGGATCGCCGGGAGTGGGAGTTTTCCGCACTCTCCCCGGAAGATCAGCAAGCGGAACGAGCACGGGCCGAGCAGGAGCAGAAAGAGTGGAAACGAAGAATCGCAGAACTGAAACGGAAGCGCAGCATCATTGAGGCCAGCACGGGCATGGATGAGGGGTGATCGCTATTTCACGCACAGTCTATCAACAAGGAGGATATGGGTGATGAAAATCTTCAAAAGTACAAAGCCGGAAGTTTGCGGTACCGCCAAGCGGCCCATCCGCCGTTGGCTGCTGCCGCTTAAAAGCAGCAGGCATACCGTTTTTATTCCACTGCTCATTTTCATGTTTACGAGCGGTGCCGTCATTTTCGACGCGGATAATAAAGGCACATTTATTGATGAATCAAGGGGACTTGCTTTTTCCACAACAGATGTAGTAAACGATTTTAAGCATAACAAGTCCCCTCGAAATAGTATTTGAGGAGAACAGGCAGGGACTGGACGCTCGCCGAAAGATTGAAGTAGTCCGTCTCTCCAAAGATAAGGCTACAGGGTGCTAAGCCCTAATTATTGGTGCTTGAAAGAGCGTCCGGCACACATAATCATTCAGTTCAACACAAGGTTGAGCCTACTCACCTTCACGTGTTCTGTAGTGTGCCTGCTTCCTCAAGCGTATTCTAACAAATTACAACCGGCTGCGTCAGAGACACTTAAGTTTCATCTCACTTTGGTGCCTTGGAGCACAGCGGAAAGGAATGGTCATAATCATGGAAGAAAAAGAATTGCGTGAAGCCCTTAAACTTCATTTGGACACCCTCCGGCGCAATTTAGAGGTGGTATCGCTGGAAGTGTTGAAAACGAAGTACAAAAAGCCTTATGAGGCCCTGCGGGAAAAAATCTGCAAAGCGGCTACCGAATACACTCGTCATGTAGCTCTATGTGATATTCGTATCCGGCGCAGCTTGTTTGACGAGGCCAAAACCTACATTGATGCAGCGATTCAGCAAACACAGTGCCTGAAAAAGATTTCCGAGGCTGCTTTTCAGCGGCAGAATATGGACGAAATTGCAGCCCTGGCCCACACCTTACGAGAGGAAATTGAAAAATCTCTTCACTATTTCTATCTCAATCATATGTGCCTGCTCGTTTCCCGCGAGTGCATCGACGATCCTAATAAAGTCCCGGAGATTTACAACAAGGCAACCGCTTGTGTTTGGCGCGATGGTGCGTGGCTGTTAATGGAAGATACCGAAACGGCCATTTTACTTTCCGCTCCCATCATCAATGAACTGCCTCCCACAGAAGCTGCCGCATAGAAGATACAGCACTCCTTTAATTTTCTTATTTGACAAACGCCTTGCTATTTGGCAAGGGACACTATCACAAAGGGAGCGACAAACAGCGTATTAGCTGTTTGTCGCTCCCTTGTTTTTTGAGGAGGATTCTTTAATGAAACCAAAACATCCCTCGCATGATCCGAACCCCATGGACGCCTTCTCCTACTACCTGCAAATGCAGCGGAAGTATGCCCTCGCTCGTGATGGGTATCTCGGGATTGATGAAGCCGATGATACTTACAATGACTTAAACCGCAAAATAATTGATGCGTATTGGGAACGCTATGGTGCCGCCTATTTAGGCCGTATCAACTACAGTGGGAACCAGAGACAGCGGATTGTTGATGGTACTGAAAGCGTCTTTGAAGCCTATACCGGACAGCCGCTCTATAACTTTTGCTGCGATTTCTGTGTGACGGCGCCAGACCGCACACTGGAGGAATTGATCCAACACTGGAATAATGCAGCTATTCCCCTCTCCGAAAAGAAAGTTGATGCCATCATGGACCGTATTCAGGTATTATGCGGCCAGACTTTCATCTGGTATTAACAGAAGGGCGGTAAATGATGAACTATATCGTCTATGGGAAGAAAATTGGCGACCGCTGTTATGGCGCCATAAATTTGCATGAAGGAAAAGTTGGCGTCAGCCTGTTTTATGCTACGCTGGTCCCGGATTGTGACCGTGCCAAGATGTACGCTGACAAGCTGGCTGAGATGGTGCCCGGTTTTATCTTCCAAATTCGCGGTGCCGGCACTCGCAAGGTCTACTATGAAAAGGCCGGCAAGCCGGAGGAATCGGTATGAGCGCCGGGGCGTCTTTTTTTCTTCTCTGGCTCCGGGAGGTTGTTCAGCCGCAAGCAGACCCCAATTCCGGGAATACCGCAGTGCTGGATGATTTCTCGTCGGATGGAATGCGGGAGTATTGCTATCCCAAAGAGTTTGCGGTGTCCGGCGACGCCTATATGTGGTCGGTTTCAATCACCCACACAAAAGGGCGGTATCTCTGCACCCACTACGAAATTTAGTTTTCGGGCCAGCGTTTGGCTCCGGCCAGAGAATCGCCACCAGCAGCCCTACCAAAGCCAAAATACGGCGCGGTCTAAGAAAAATCTATGATTACTACTACGGAGGGAACTCGAATGAAAACGATTCAACTCACTTTTCTGTTTGAAGACACAGGTTTCTGCAAGGATGTGTTCCGATCTGTAAGCCAGCCCTATTACTACTGCAACCGTGATATGGTTGATGGCATATGGTACACTTCTACCCCGGATTACTATGAAAATGACTGCCGTATCCGAAAGGATGTTATGATCGAGATCATCTCGGATGGGCAGGTGATTGCTCTGGATGGAAACGGGGACTTCGAGGGCAAAAAACCATTCATCCCATTCTATTCCTTTAGGGAACGACTGACACAAGCGTTCTTGAATAAACACCCGGGACTCCACAGCTATGAAGATATGAAACGAAAGCTCCTGTTCCTACCGGGTGGGGAGCCTTACTCCAACCCGAGCAGTTGTCAGGATAACTGGATTTTTGCCCTTGATTTTGGGAATGAAGCCGAACAGGTCCTGGAATCTGCCGACTGGATGGGCCGGGAGTGTCACATTCTTGCCGTCCAGTACACCCACAAGCCCACCGGCTTTGTATTCACAAATTATCGTTTTCGGGCGGCAGCCCTCCAGCCTAATGCCTCCAGCCATGACCTTTTGCTTTACGATTGGCAGGAAGAACAAGTAGACGGAGGTGCTGACAAATGAAAACCGTCAATTATTTACTTCTATTTATAGGCAGGAGTGACAAAGGCGGTCACGAGGCCACCGTCCACAGTTTTGAAGGGTTATTGGCTGCCAGACGCGCCATGATGGAATCTTATTGGAGGATTGCCACCGCTCTGAATGTACCGGCCAGTCCTACAGATCCAGGCAATCCCTATACATCAATGACAGAAAACAACATCCGTTTGGAACGGAACAGCGATACTTTTCAGTGGGAAATCATCAAAGCTGTTCCAGAAGACAGCAAGACCGATAGTATTTCTTCCAGCGACCGCCCTTATAGGAGGCAAAAATACACTGTTCTAATCGAAGAACATATCGTTCAAGAATTCCCCATGCAGGCAAGCGACATTTCCCATGCGCTGCAATCTGCCGAAGAAGCGTATAAGCAGGGAGAACTTGTGGTACAGCCGTCTGCACCAATTACCCGTCTGATAATGGCGCGTAACAACAAGACCGGGGAAACGACCGAATGGAAAGAATTCTAACCATCAAGGAGGAACACCATGAAGATACTGCATGACAAATCTTCTGTCAAAAGTTCCAGCACAAAATGGGTCGGCCGGGGCTATGCCCAGGAAGATGTCCATTCCCTGAGACTGCAATATGTCTATACTCCGGAGCAGCGGGAGGAAAACCGTCAGATTTGCGATGCCAGCCCTGACGGGACGCACCGTAGGATCAAACAGGCTGCCGAGTCCAAAAATGCTGTGATGGCCCTCATCATGGCGGCCATCGCCAGAGAGTTTCTATGCTATCAGTATGAAGCCAAAGATCCGGTGCCTTACGGAAGTTCCCGTTGGGATCTGTTTTTCTGGTGCAACGACTTTAGCAATACGCTTCACAGCTATGGATTATCCGGCCGGGACTACTCCTATTTCACACTGTCCTTCAACTCTGCCCAAACAGTAGAACAGCGGGCAGCGGTCTGCGGGCGCGTCCTGCAGTTTTTGGAGAAGCAGTTTGGAGCAAACCCCAATCTGGAGGTCGCAGTACAACACGCCACCTGGTATGACGAAAGAAAGATCGCGGCGGATGCTCAAAAGGTGCAATACCTTCTGGACGGCCGACGGTACACCTACGGCTCCAAGGAGGGCAAATTTATTCTGGAGAATGGGCAGCTTCTCTTTCACCCTAAGTATGCCAGAAAATATAGCTACCGTGTGAGCTCCTCCGATATTCTCGCCATATGCTGGGATTTGGATTTGATTATCAATATTGGAACAGTGCCGGCCAAAGAAGCCATGCCGGCTTTGAACGGTCAAGGCCCCATCACCTTCCCCTATGAGAAATATGGCTCCATACATCCCATCCAGTTAAAGGTATCTGCCTATGTGGACGGCAACCTGGCGATTGTCATGCTCACATGGGAGAATGGCTATGCGGAGCCTTGGGCCTCTCTGACGGTCGATCTGGACGGAGAACGGAGAAAAGACTGTGCATTTATCGATATCAATGGCGATGCCGATTTCCCGGTCTGGCTGATCCGCCATGGGCTGGCTATCCCCACCGGAGCAACGCAGCGCAACGGGTACTGTGAATACCCGGAGTACCGTTTCCGGGCAGACCGCTTGCGCGAACTGGACCCGGAGGGATACGCCGAATACCTTACTTTACAGGAAGAGCTGCACAGTGAAGGGAGGCACAGCGCATGAAATACAAGAAGATCTATGAGGCTTTAGAGCAGTGTCAGTCTAACCGCCCTGGTTTCCGATATTCCGACTATAGCAGGTGACGTTCCAACCATCGTTCCTATATGGATCGCCAGCGCCCGCTTTGGATTGTAGTCGAAGACCCGTCCGGCGGCAGGCGGCTCTGGATCACCCAGGAGCGTTCTCAGTTGAGCATCACGGTAGGGCCAATGGATTACGAGAGGCGAAACTACGGTCATGCTCATACCATTTCCTGCAGAAATCAGGCGGATATGTGTGCCGCGTTGCACAAACTCTTTGAAAGCGCAGCGGATGTCGCCTGATGCGAAATCAATGGCCCGGAATCCATGAGATTCCGATATAACCGTCAAAGGTACCGCCTCTACCCCGCTCTCTTGCCGCAGGGCAGGAGCTCAGTTTTAGAACCATGGCCGGGGGAACCGCATTTGCAGCCCCCCGGTCTTATTTATGGAGAGATTATGAAACCAATACCATTTAAAATGAAAGGAACCGAATATGCACTGACCGTTAAAATAGCCACTTATCCGGAGGGCAACCTTGCCATCAAACTCTATCAGGAGAGCTTTGGTCAGCTGGTCTTCTGGGACAGTTTGACCGTCAATCTGAGTGGCTTACGCGCCAAAGACTGCAGTTTTATCAACACCAAAGCCACCGGCAAACGGTATCATGCCTGGATTAAGCGTAATGGTCTAGGTGAGCGCACCGGACAGGTGCGGCTAGAGAACGGCACAGAATATGTGGAATATATCTTCAACGCCCAAAAGCTGAAAAAGTTCGATCTGGACGGGTACTCCTACTATTCCCGCCGGCTGAACGGTGAGCTTGGCAGGCGGTATATTCGGTTGTATATCGCCCTGCGCCGGCTGGCAAAACATATCCCAGGATTTCATTACACCGATTACAGCGGCTGGCGCTGTTTGGCGGATTCCTCTGATACGCTCCCGCTGTGTATCGAGGCGGAGGACCCGGCTCATCACAGGCGTTTCACCTTTGAACACCGCGGGATCTCACTGCGTACTATTATCACCGACTGCAACACTTTGGCCGTGAAGAACAACCTGTACCGCCGCCGTGAGGACATGGCTGCTGAACTGCTGGCATTGTTCCGGGAAGAACTTCCGGTCTACCAGCCCTGGTCAGAAGATCGGCGCCGGAAAAACGATGCGAGGCATGATTCATCCCTTGCTCAAACATTTAGAGAAACTACCGCTATCCGTCAAAAGACGATGAAAAGAAACCCCAGAAGAAGGAGTGCAAAATCATGAAGATCAAATTATATCCTAAAGACCTGTTAGAAGCCGCCTGGCGTAAAGATAAAAAAATGTATGCGGATGGAGATGCGATGGTTCCACCCCACTGCCTTCGGTGCGGCTCTCCCCTGAGCCGCCATCTGATGGTCAACGCCTTCAGCCGCTATGCGGATGTGCAGATCTGTAAAGTCTGTGGCATGGATGAGGCCCTTCGAGATGTCTCCCATACCCCCCCCTCCCCCTTGCGGAGTGGGATGCTGTCAAGCACGGACAGCTGAAGAAAAGAGCAGAAAAGTCCACCTGTTATCTGGTGCTAAGCTGCACTTTTTCAGAAGTGTTCAAGCACACCTACAAGCCTCCAATGCAGCTCATCGAACGCCCCGTCAGCGAACTTGCTTATTCCCGTTCAGATTACGATGGATACCGCTGGTGGACAACCTGGCACAATGAGAGCGGCAAAAAGACGTCGCCAGAGCTGGTAAAGGAGATCGATGAGTTTCAAAATGCCCTGTTCAAGTTACCGGCCTTTAAGACGCTGGAGACCATGAACCGCTTCTGCCGATATGGCGAGGCTACCAGTGATCCGACTGAATTTAACCTCTATTCTGAAACGGCACATTTGTACATTCGGATTCGGCTGATCACTTGGTTTCGGGATTATAACGCCTATATCTACTACTATGATAAGGCCGCCACCGGAGAGAAGTAATGAAATTACAATAAGCATTTTGCAGAGATTCTTTTCGGAGCGATTTGGCAAAAAAGGAAATCGTAGCAGGGTAAGTTTTACCGCAGTGTGGCCTCATTCGCAAAGTTGAGATCCATAGGTTATATCGAAATAAGCGCACAGCAGAATCCAACTATTGCTGTGCGCTTATTTTTCCTCTTGGAAACATTTTGTTTGAACTCACGGGAAAGGCCCCGAGAGCGAAAAAAGGTCTCGGAGCCTTTCTCATAAATTCAAATTCGGAACAGTTTGATGGCTCGCATCAATGTAATGCACTGTTCTTGGTATAGATCCTCATCCAGTCGGCCGTCAATTACAGAATAATTGAGCAGTAAGGGTCGGTACATATTCAAAATACCGGTAATTGACTCCAGATTACCTTCTTTTGCCTGAAACAACAGTTGTTCAAACATCATGTTTCTCCACCCCCCTCAATACTTTTTCTCAACTTTTGAACAGCACGGTAATAGACTGCGGCTGCGCCTTTATAAGTCAGGCCCAGTCTTACACCAATTAAGTCAAAAGAGCAGTTATCCAAAACATGCGACAGGAACACATACCGCTCGCGTTCATTCAACCGCTTGAGTGCATAGAAGAGCGCATTACTTTCGATCACATCCCATAGAGGAAGGTGCTCTGTAACCTCTTGTTCCAAAGTCTGTCCTGTAGTATAGGTTGTATCGGTCAGTATTTCACTGTTGCTGTATTGGTTGAATGTGTTCAGGTAATCTCGCCGTGTGCGTTTTACTGCCTGGATTAAGTAACCTGTAAATCTGATTTGTAGTTCTTCCTCTATTTGTCCATTATTTCGTTGCCACATGGCCTTATCCTCCAAATCGTTCAAGAAATCCAACGGGTTCTCGAACTATTGGAGGAGACCGGCATCGAGCTAACGAGCGTGTGTCTTTGCCATATAAAGAAACGCGGCCAACCGCACACCGCAAAGGTGATCGGCCGGCCGCGTGAAACACATAAAGAAGTCCGTCACGACTTCCGGCACCCGCAGGAGGAGGCTTATCACTCGTTTTGCGATGTTCCCGCCCACTCCCTCGAAACGGGCGGCAGAAGAACTTGATTATTAAGTAAGCTGTGTGTCGAAATGTAAGCAGATGGACGGCCCTCTTTATGTGCATGATCCATCTTTCTCTCATGCACTTCTGACTCCCTGCCATCTGAACCACACTTTGCACACGAACCCGCTGCAGCCGCTAGGGACAGGCAGCGGACCACCAGCGATTTTGGTTCAGTATCATTCTAAAAAATTTGTTACTATTCGTCGTCTGTAAAAAAAGAGGCGGCCTCATCTAAGAATAAGGCCGCCTTACACAACTTGAAATTTCCCCTGCTATTTCGATTTTTAGTTTTCATACGCATTCCTCTAAATACAGCTTATGCCTATTAAAGTTATCCATTTTTATTCTAATAGGCAAATCTGACCAAATTCTGATTCAATTATCATTTTTCCATTTTAATTACAGTTTTGTCCAAATAATCCACGCATTTCGGACTGTACACAGGTTCTTTGCGAATTCTGTAGCCGTTTTATAGCCAGCCGTTCTATATGTACTAACCGTTCGCAATGACTTTTTTGAATGATTTGCAGCGGGTTTCGATATGATTCCCGCCAATAATCGCTCGAAATTGACCCCTGATTCACCTCAAAAACACTTTGGAGGTACTGCCCTGTTAGCGCCGGGCGGAATTAGCCATTCCGGGCCGGGTGGAAATCGCCAATAGGGGCCGGGAGAAAACAGCCAATCATAATTTCATGAAATCCTTTACACTGGGAGAGTAGCCAGCTCTCGGTGAAAGGAGGCATCATGAAAAAACCTAATTTTGCAGCCATGAATCCAGCTGTGGCGAAGGCCATAGAGCAGATGATGGTTGAACAGGGAGAGAAGTTCTCTCTGGAGAAAATCAACCTTGCAGACCTTGGCCGCCGCACCGGAATTTCTCGTGCCAAGCTGCGCAGCATGAAAGAGCATGACTTTGAGGATGTCCAACACGCACTGAAAGGACGCAAGGCCACGACCACGCTCCTGAGCGGCTACACAGGCATTCTTGATGGATTGATCAAAGGTGGCGTTGTGAACTCTGTCGTTTGCCTTTCCAGACTCCGTGAGAGTGGGTTCACTGGCGGGAAAAGCATCGTCAAGGAATATATTGCAACCCACCAGCACCTTGTTCCGGCTCCTCGGCATGCGGTTGAGCCGCAGGGAAACCGTGGACGCCGCTATTTTACTGGTCCCGGAGAAGCATTTCAGATGGACTGGGGCTTCACGAGGGTACAGGCTTATGACGGAAGCGAGTATAACGCTGCCTGCTTCGCTGTGATTTGCCACCACTGCGGGCAGCGGTACGTGGAGTTCTTTCCCAACGCAAAGCAGGAGAACCTGTTCATTGGAATGGTTCACGCTTTCCGCTATATGGGCGTTCCCCAATATGTCCTTACGGACAACATGAAGAGCGTGGTCATCCGGCGCGGCCAGGACGGCAAACCCGTCTGGCAGAAGGATTACGAGCAGTTCATGAAGACCGTGGGATTCCAGACGAAACTCTGCAAGCCCCGCCATCCCTTTACGAAGGGCAAGGTGGAGCGCCTGGTACGGTTCGTGAAGGAAAACTTCCTTGTTGGGCGCGTGTTCTGGAATGTGACCGATTTGAACTTTGCTGCCTTGGATTGGTGCAATGAACAAAACACCGCATACCACAGGAGACTTGGGATTCCCCAAGATACGCACACGGCGCACTGTGCCAATGTGGTATCCGTGCTGGATGACAGCTATGAGATGCTGTTTTACCTATGCCCGGAGCGCCGGATTTCCTTTGACGGATTTGTGAGCTATGAGGGGCGGCGCTTTGGCGTTCCCTATACCTACCAGGGCAAGACTGCCCGTGTGCTGCGCGACGGCGATACCCTGCATGTCTACTCCTCTGATATGAGCTTTCTTCTGGCCACGCACGATGTGACCTGGGCACGGAGGGACAGCTTTTGTGAAAACCAGTATGCTCTGCCTGAACAGCCGGAAGAGTTTCCCTCTATGCCGGTAAAGACGGTGATTAAGCAGTTTCCAGAGCCGCCCCGTGACCTCTCCTTTGAGAAGTTTAACTTCAGCAAGGAGGATGACTGGGATGAGTGAAACTCTGTTTAACGCCGTCTCCACTTGCAGCAAAGAGCTGATGAAGTTTGGGCTTACGGTGGAGGAATTTGCTGCGCTGGCGCAGAAGAACAATATGTCCGACGCAGAGGTCCTTGCAGTGACCAAGGTTTTTGAATATCTGAAGGCAAAGAAAGACCGTTCCACGATGGACTTCTTACTGCGCACGAGCCGCCTGCCGCTGAAAGTTCCCAAAACCTTTGACAACTTCGACTTCAACCGTGTTACCGGGAAGAATGTTGACAAGCTGCGCAGTCTCTCTACGCTATCTGCCCTCTATGCCCACAAAAACCTTGCCTTTATTGGAAAACCGGGAACCGGCAAAACCCATTTGGCACAGGCTTTTGGCCGTGCCTGTTGTGAGCATGGCATGAAGGCATACTTCATTAAGATGTCCGAGCTGCGTGACCGGATGACGGATGCCCGACGGGCTGGCCGTGAGAGCACGCTCCTTGCATCCCTTGTCCGGCCTTCCTGCCTTATTGATGAAGTGGGACACTGCGAATTTGACAAGGAGAACACGCGGCTGTTCTTTGACATGGTGGACCGCCGTTACCAGAAGGACGGTTATTACAACATGGTCTTCACCAGCAACCGCGATCCTGCGCAGTGGCAGGAAAATTTCTGTGAGAACGACTCGCTCCTGTGTGCTCTTGACCGCATCTTTGATGATGCGATTGTCTTTGCAATTAAGGGCGAGAGCTTCCGTGGTCGCCGTCTTGAGACAGTCTCCCTGCGCACGACCGCAGCAGTTTCTGCCAACGGGCCGAGGAACGACACCTAAAACCTACATCCAGACCGGGGCTGGCTACACCATTTCGGTACGGATTGGCTATTTTCATCCGGCCGAAATTGGCTGTTTTCGCCCGGCCCGGAATGGCGGTTTTCGCCCGGCGCTAACAATAATCCGTGATTGCCCGATGAAGCGTCTTGAAAGATGTAGCGTCTATGCCAAAAATCTTGAGCACCTGTATCCCGC
>ERZ791868.195-NODE-195-length-64923-cov-10.915767_pt1 | contig 64923 bp, 57 predicted proteins | sample MGYA00510281_ERZ791868 | MGnify/ENA primary metagenome ERZ791868 (study PRJEB30046, sample SAMN00792046) | human gut metagenome | study: EMG produced TPA metagenomics assembly of the A metagenome-wide association study of gut microbiota in type 2... | reverse complement strand
AACTGAAGCGCTAAGCGTTTCTCCCCAACTGTAAGACGGGGTTGTTATAAAGGAATAGGGGCTGTTGCACAAGGAAAAAATCCAAGTGCAGCAGCCCCTTCTTCATTATAAATATATCGTATAATTTTGTGTTCCGTGGAAGATTCTGTAAATTTCCACGGTATTTCTTGGTTCATCAATTTTGAAGAGAGCCACATATCTTCCAATCAAGAACTTCCTGTATTCTCTCTGCCGAAGCACCTCGTCGCGGGAGTACCCATAAATTGTAGGAGTCTCTTCCAAACGAAGCAGCACTTCACCAAAATCTTTTACAAACGAACGTATTGCCTGCTGAGAGTCGAACTGTCTCTCAAAATATCGCAAGATTTCTTGGTAATCATCCTCAGCTGCCGGTAGCAAAATGACATTATAACTCATACTTCTTGCTCGTTTCTTTCAGAATATCAGCAAGAGGTCGCCCCATTCCAGCTTCGTGCTGTGCTTCAGCCGTTGCCAGCTTTGCGTATACCTCGTTCATGATTTGTTGGTGCTCATAGGCTTCCATGCTCATAATAACCATATCGCCATAACCGTTTTTAGTTACAAAGATAGGTTCTGCTGTTTCATGACAGCGTTGGGAAATTGCGTTGGTATTCTTTAAATCACGAATCGGAATAATTTCAGGCATAGTCTCAGCTCCTTTCGTGGCTCTATTATACCACAAAAAAGCCGCACCTGCAACTCACAATCCCATAATTTCCTTGACGATGCGGTCACAGCCCTTGATGGCTCCCACCAGCACCAGCAGGTTAAACGCCAGTTGCTCTGCCTGCTTTTCAGAATGCTGCTAATATTGCGAATAGAAGAACCTATTATGCGCTTACAAAAGCACGAACTTCTTGTACCGAAAGAGGCATGAAGGGTTCGTGCTTTTCTTCGTTTTTGCAAGAGCTATCCGGCATGTTCTGTTCGGCTTTCACATTGTGGCTTGTTCACATTATCCATCAAGTATAATTGATTGCGTCGATAAAATGAATGCGAGAATAAAATCCTGAAATAAATACTAGAATATAATTCTATTGGAATTTCAACAAAATTCGACAGAAAAAGAGTGAGAACACGTTGAAATGGTTTGTTTGAATGTTGTATTATAACTAATGCGGACAAATGTAGTATGATACGAATCATTCAACTGGATGCGGATAGTAAATCAAATACAGTCAGTATGATGGCCACCTAAGAAGTCTTTTTTGGCTTCTCTGGTGGCCTTCTTTATTAACCACATGCGGAAATTGTGAAATTTATATTTACGATTCCCAAATCACCTAAGCGACGCAATCCATTGTAACTGAGGGGATAGGTGATTTTGTGGTGAAACTGCTTAGTTGCGCTCGGAGCAGGGGACCTCCTAGATGTGATTTGACCGAAAAAAATCAAATCGCTATAGGAGGTCAAAATGACTGAATTAGAAATGTATGAACTTTGGCTCACTCTTCGTGAATGGGCCAATTATAATCAGCTTAACCAGACGATAGAAAAGAACTGGCTTAGTAATTCGTTCAACAGCCATATCCTTGATTTGTTAGACAAAGAGGAAATCAAATACAGGTCGGAGAAACGTCTCCTTGGATGTAGGAACAAGGGGAAAAGGCGACTTGCTGGTAATGCAAATCAGCCAATTATTATCAATATTGATGATGTGGCTGATGTCGTTGATGTTCGTGCGGAAGATGAATTCGCTCGAGTAGAGCTTCTGGTATCATTGAAGCAGGAATTGGAAAGGCTCTCACCCAGGGAGCTAATGATTATTCGTACTTATTTGGATTATCCTATAGAGGTTGTGGCGAGGAAGCTTAAGGTTAGACCCAACACGATTTCTAAGGCACGAAGAAAAATTGCAAGAGAATTGAGAAAGAAGCTGGTTTGAGATGAAAAGGGAAGAACTGTGGACTCCATCTGCAAGACGGTTTGAATGCCTGCTCAAGGCTGCACAGAATGGCAACTATAACGCATACATGAGTTTGATGGCGAGGTTTTTTAAAGTAATAGATGACAAGGCAAGGAATAACTACTTGCGCGATTACGAGATGTTTACGGCACTGGTTGAACGGGTCTCAGAAGGAATCTTTGGTTTCAGTTCTGAAGATGCGTATCAGCGTGAATTGAACAAGGAAAAACATCCGTCAAAGAAGCGGAAGAAGTTCGGACGCAGGTGATGATCTGAGCGTTAGTAGTTAATATTGATTCAAATGAAAACGGATTGCTGCAAGCGTAGCAATCTGTTTTTATTTGAATCAGTTGCGTTTTAAGGAAAATTTAAATCATGTATCAATTGACTATTACATATAACAATATATCGAATTTTAGCCTCATTCACCTTATGAACAAGGGTGTATTTGTAAAATGTGCTGAATTTGTGTACTTGTATAATTAAAGTGAATCCGATTTGTTGATAAATGTCGAATTGTGTGCTATTATATATTACATATATTGGCAAAATATTGCGTTGGTAGACTGTTGAATTGTGCTAAGGACTTTCCATGAGTAATTTGTGGGAATGCCTTTTGCGGCTCAAAACTGCTTTCCCTGATTCCAATTGCAGTATGGAAAATAATATGTGTGCAAAGAAGAGCGAGGAGTAAGAACATGACAAGGTTTAGGCATGACTTGATTTTGCGGATGATAAAGCTGTTAGATGCTGTGCTTGTGACGATACCATTTGCAATGTGTTGGTATCTATACTATGCTAAGCGCGTTGCATCGCCGTACTACGCAAAGGGCGACTATCTGGTTGTGGCATTGTTCTTTGTGCTGTTCATCATCTTTGGACGCGTTTATGACGCTTTTTTGATGTCGATGCAGCGTATCTCCGAAATCATCTACGAGCAATTTCTGGCGGCTGCGGTCAGCGATTTTATCATGTATATCGTGATTTGGCTTTTGTCCAAGCACCTGCCCAACATTCTTCCTGGCGTGGCAGCCCTTGTAGGGCAGGTTATTATGGCCTCAATTTGGGCTTATAACGCTCACCACGCCTACTTTAAAACTTTCCCGCCGCAAGCCACAGCTGTTATTTATGATACCAGACGTGGTATGGAGCAACTGATTGGTAAGTACGGTCTTGATGCCAAGTACAAAGTGGTCTCCACAGCTACGGCGGGAGAGTGCATCGAGAATCTTTCCATGCTGGACGGCATCAACACAGTGTTTTTGAGCGGCATCCACAGCCATGATCGGAATATTATTCTGAAATACTGTGTAGAAAACAACATTACTGTATTTGTAGTACCACGCATCGGTGACACCATTATGTCCGGTGCACATCACATGCATATGTTCCACCTGCCGATGCTTCGTGTTGGCCGGTATAATCCTCAGCCGGAGTATCTGTTTGTAAAACGACTGCTGGATATTGTCATTTCTGCTATTGCGCTTGTGATTCTGAGTCCGATCTTCCTTGTGACGGCTATTGCCATCAAAGCAACGGATCATGGCCCAGTCTTTTACAAGCAAATTCGTTTGACGAAGGATGGCAAAGAATTCGGTATTCTCAAATTCAGAAGCATGCGGGTCGCCGCTGAAAAGGACGGCGTCGCCCGTCTTTCCAGCGGCGAAAACGATGATCGCATCACGCCCGTGGGCAAAATCATTCGTGCTTGCCGCGTTGATGAATTGCCGCAGCTTATAAATATCTTGAAGGGTGACTTGAGCATCGTCGGCCCCCGTCCGGAGCGCCCTGAGATTGCAGCTCAGTACTGTGAGGAAATGCCGGAATTCTCCCTGCGCCTGCAGGCCAAGGCTGGATTGACCGGGTATGCACAGGTTTATGGCAAGTACAATACTACTCCTTACGACAAACTGACTATGGATTTAATGTACATAGCTCATCCGAGCATTGTCGAAGATTTGAAAATCATGTTTGCAACAGTGAAAATCCTGTTTATGCCTGAAAGTACCGAGGGAGTTTCTGAGGGTCAAACCACTGCTATGAATCAGGAAAGCAACGCCCAAATAAAAGCTTGATGACGCTTTAAAGGCTGAAAGTTGACACTTTTCCAGAATGTGCTGTCAGGAACAAAGATAAGGGCTTTCATGTTGATGAAAAAGTCATCATGGCGCAGAGAGCTACATAACCGAGACGTATAGCGTTGATGGTGTGGCTATTAAATATGGAAGATTGAAAAAATCAGAGGATGATTGTAGGTTTATGAGGATACTGATTCATACGGACGAGTATTATCCCACAGCCCAAGCGTGTTCTTATCGGATGCGCACGATGGCGGATGCGTTCATCGATCAAGGCGATGAGGTTGTAGTGATTGCTAGTTCTACCAATAAGGGAAACGGAAAAATTGAGCCGAGAAGAGAAAAGATTTTGTACTCTCCGGCAATCCGCATGAAGAAAAAGACAACTGTAATGCGGATGCTCAATAATCTCAGTTTTGGTTTTACATCCGTTTTCACAGCATTGAAAGCTGGCAAGGTAGATGTGGTCATCACTACGTCTCCGCCTCCGTTGGTTAGTATTCCCGGATGGATTATTGCTAAGTGCAAAGGCGCAAAGCTTGTTTATGATGTACGCGACATCTGGCCAGATGTCGCACTTGAGATGGGAAGCTTTGCGGAAGACAGTATTTACTGCAAGGTGTTCAGAGCAATCACACGCTTTATGTACAAGCACTCTGACTGGGTGACTACGGTTTCACCTGGTAAGGTCGAAAAGATCAAAAACCATGTAATTTCTGTGGGTGGTAAAAAAGGCGGCCCGGATCATGTTGACAAGGTGAAGTTGGTCGGCAATGGCTTTGATGAGAGCGTGGAGAACAGCTCCATAGACAAAGAGCTGATCGCTCAGTATGAGTTGGATAAGAAGTTTACCTGTGTCTATGTTGGCAATATCGGTCTGGCGCAGGGCTTGGGTGCTTTGCTGGATATGGCAGAGCAGTCTAAGCACAAAGAAGCTCAGTTCCTTTTATTTGGTAAGGGCGCAGAAAAGGAAATGTTGGAGCAGCAAGCTAAAGAGCGTGGACTTGACAATGTCCACTTCTGTGGCGTTCTTCCGCATGAGAAAGTCTTTACGCTGCTGTCTTATGCCAAGATGAGCTTTATCCCGCTGAAGAACTCCAACATGAAGGACAGCATCCCGACAAAAGTATACGAGGCACTGGGAATTGGTTGCCCGGTACTCCTCGTTGCAGAGGGCGATTCGTGCGATATCGTAAATGAGTCTGAAATGGGCAGATGTGTTTCGCCGGATCATACAGAAGAGCTTGCAGGTGTTTTCGATGAAATGGTCGAGAACTATTCAAAATACAGTGAGCATCGCGCTGAAGCAAGAAATTTGATGCACAAGAAATACTCGCGGCAACAGATCGCAATTGCTTTTGAAAAACAACTACATGAATTGTTGAAGTAAAAGATGGAGGAAAGAAAAATGGTTAACGTAATTGGTCTGGGTTACATTGGTCTGCCTACTGCTTTGATGATGGCTTCCCACGGTGTGGAAGTTATCGGTACTGACTACAATAAAGAACTGGTTGCAACCCTGAATGCAGGCAAGACCACCTTTAAGGAAAAGGGTCTGGACGAACTGTTCCAGAATGCTCTTGCAGCCGGTGTGAAGTTCACCACCGAGTATCAGGTTACCGACACATACATTGTGTCCGTTCCTACTCCGTATGACAAGTTCAGCAAAAAGGTTGATGCCTGCTACGTTGTTGAGGCAGTGAAGGATGTTATGCGTGTCTGCCCCAAGGGCGCAACGGTTGTCGTGGAGTCTACCGTTTCTCCGGGAACCATCGACAAGTATGTCCGCCCTGTGATTGAGGCAAATGGCTTTAAGATCGGTGAGGATATTAACCTTGTCCATGCTCCGGAGCGCATCATCCCTGGTAACATGGTCTACGAGCTGCTGCACAACAACCGCACCATCGGCGCAGATGACAAGGCTATCGGTGAAAAGGTGAAGAAACTCTATTCTTCTTTCTGCCAGGGCGAGATCGTTGTTACTGATATCCGTACTGCTGAGATGACCAAGGTCGTTGAGAACACTTTCCGTGCAGTCAATATTGCCTTTGCAAATGAACTGGCGAAGATCTGCCGTCATGACAACATGGATGTCTATGAGATCATCAAGATCTGCAATATGCATCCTCGCGTAAATATCCTGCAGCCGGGTCCCGGTGTTGGCGGTCACTGCATCAGCGTTGATCCGTGGTTCCTTGTTGGCGACTATCCGTCTCTGGCAAAGGTCATTGACGAATCCATGAAGACCAATGATGGTATGCCAGACTTTGTGCTGAACCGTATCTACGAGATCATGAAGGAAAAAGGCCTTACGGATGTGAGCCGTGTTGGTCTCTATGGTCTTACCTACAAGGAGAATGTGGATGATATGCGCGAATCTCCTACGCTGCAGCTGCTGGAAAGCCAGGAACGCCATCTGGCAACCGGTCTGAAGGTGTACGACCCCTTCATCACCAAGGATGTGGTCAAGAACCAGTATCACGATTTGGATACGTTCTTGGCCGACGTTGACATGGTTGTCGTCATGGTCAAGCATACCGAGATCCGCGAGAACGTGGACAAGCTGGCAGGCAAGGTGGTTTTGGACTGCCACAATGTCATTGATTTGCCGGGCGTGTATCACATTTAAATATGATGAGAAGTGCTGTGCAGAAAAGGCAGATCAATTCTGCGCAGCACATTTGATTTAATGGGGGACAGTATGGCAGAGAGAGTTCGAAATCAGGAAGTAGATATATTAAGAGGCATTGCGGCGGTTTTGATGATACTGGGGCACTCATTTATTGTTTATCCAGTAAATATCGCAAGTGTTCCATGGTGTGCTGCAATAGAGCATTTCATCTATACATTCCACATGGAATTATTTTTCATACTGGCGGGATATGTCTATCACTGTATCGGCTATAAAAGCTACATTAGGAAAAAAATAGAACGTATTGCGCTCCCATATTTTGTATTTGGCATAGGAGCCATGCTACTTAGGGCGTATGGAGGCGCTGCAATAAACGGAACTGAACCAATTGGAGAGGGAATTATAAAACTGTTCTTTCGAGGCGGTGGCTATTGGTTCTTATATGTTTCTTTCTTGATATTTGCTGTATATCCGCTCTTGGATCGTGTATTAAGTAAAAACATGGCAATCGAGATTGCATTTTGCGGCTTGATTCTAATTGTCGATCAGTATGTTAAGGTTACGGATTTTTTGGCTCTCGATACAGTAACGCATTATTTACCCTATTTTGTCATAGGACATATTATGGCAAAAATCAATAGGGGGGGTACGTACTAAAAAAAGTATCCTTATCAGTGCGTTTATCATCTATGTGGTTTTAGACAGTTATGAAATATCTAATGATGAAAGGTTAGGTGCTATTTTTCATTTTATTAGAGCTATTTCGATGTGCTATGTTATTTTTTGCCTATCAAAAGTTGTTTTTGACAGGTGGGGAGAAAGAAGATGTTGCATACAAATTAAGAAGTCTTTGATTGATTGTAGTAAATACTCCTTGCAGATATATCTTTTTAACGGGTACTTATTGACTGCAATACGAATCATATTATGCAATATTCTGAAAATACAGAGTCCTTTTTTGATTGCTATGACAATTTGGATTGGTGATCTCGCAATTTCCTTGATACTGTGCAAGTATATTCTACCCAAAATGCGGTTACTTGCAAGCCTATGTGGAATAAAGTAAGGAGAAAACAAATGAAAAAAGTAATGCTCGTTTTCGGTACTCGTCCGGAAGCAATTAAAATGTGTCCGCTTGTTAATGAACTGAAGAAACATGAAGAACTGGAAACGGTTGTTTGTGTGACTGGTCAGCATCGTCAGATGCTGGATATGGTTCTTGAGGCATTTGATGTTACCCCGGACTATGACTTGTCTATTATGAAGGATAAGCAGACGCTGTTCGATGTAACTACCAATATTCTGAATAGCATCAAGGCTGTTCTGGAAAAGGAAAAACCTGATGTAGTATTGGTACACGGCGATACATCCACGACCTTCGTAACCGCACTGGCTTGCTTCTATATGCAGATTCCTGTAGGCCATGTAGAAGCTGGTCTGCGTACTTATAATATTTATAGCCCGTATCCGGAGGAGTTCAACCGTCAGGCGGTTTCCATTATCAGTAAATTCAACTTTGCTCCCACAGAGCTTTCTAAACAAAATCTGCTGAAAGAGGGCAAAGATCCAGCCAGCATCTATGTTACCGGAAACACGGCTATTGATGCGTTGAAAACCACCGTGCGGGAAAACTATACACACCCTGAACTGGAATGGGCAAAGGACAGCCGTCTGATCATGATTACTGCACATCGCCGTGAGAATCTCGGTGAGCCTATGTGTCACATGTTCAAGGCAATTCGCCGTGTAATGGATGAGCATCCTGATGTTAAGGCAATCTATCCCATTCACATGAATCCCGCTGTGCGCGAGACTGCAAATGAGTATCTGGGAAATGATGACCGCATCCACATTATTGAACCGTTGGATGTTCTGGACTTCCATAACTTTCTGAGCCGCAGCTACCTGATTCTAACTGACTCCGGCGGCATTCAGGAGGAAGCACCATCTCTCGGCAAACCGGTTCTTGTTATGCGTGATACCACGGAACGTCCGGAAGGCATTGCAGCGGGTACGTTAAAACTGGTCGGCACGGAAGAAGAAACGATTTATAAAGAGTTCAGCCGTCTGCTGTCTGATAAGGATGAGTATGAGGCAATGAGCAAAGCAAGTAACCCGTATGGCGATGGACATGCCTGTGAGCGGATAGCAGATGTGCTTTGCAAAATGTAAAAGCCGGTAAAAGGGAGAATAATCATGCTTGCAAAACTTGGACTTTACGCCAATACAGTTAAATCAATGAAGCCGAGCCAGGTTTATTATCGCATCCGGAAAATGCTTCAACTGGATTGCAGCATTGGATGTAAGGTTACAAGTGATGTGAGCAAGGTTGTGCCGATTGTGACGGTTGAAGAGCTGGATTATGATCCTGCTTTTCTGAGACGTTTTCCTGCGGATGAACTTCTCGCTGACACTGTAACATTTTTGCACTCATCAAAGGAGTTTCATTGGAATGACAAATGGCATTTTGATGATAAGTCCGCTCTGTGGAACTTTAACCTTCATTACTTTGAGTTCCTTTTTTCGTTAGTTGATGCCTATAGAAAAACAGGTGATAAGAAGTATTTGGAAAAATCTATCGAAACTATTCGTGGGTGGATCAATCAAAACCCTAAAGCGAATGGCGGAGAAGGATGGTCTCCCTATACAATTGATCTTAGACTCACCAACTGGATGGGATACTATGCAGCGGTTCACACTGAATTAGACGACGATTTTCAGAGCCTGTTTATTAACTCTGTTCACGAGCAGTATGATTTTTTGAGCAGGCATCTGGAAAAGGATATCTTAGGTAACCACTATTTTGAGGACTTGAAAGCACTTGTTATTTGTGCGCTGTTTTTCAATGACGAGCCCGTTTTACACACCGTCCTTAAAGTTTTCAAGGCAGAATGTAAAGAGGAAATCCTTCCGGATGGAATGCACTTTGAACTTAGCCCGATGTATCACAAGTTGATTTTTGAAGGTGTTATCAGAGTTGCGGTTGCGCTGAAAGACAGAGGATTGGACGACCACGAAGTCGATGGGTATCTCCAGCCGATGCTGGATGCAGCATGGTCTTTGGAGGAAGGATTAGATCGGATTCCGCTTTTCAATGATGCCGGCAACAATGTGGCAAAAAGTTTGCAGGCACTGGTTTCTGCGTGCAAGAGGTACTTTGACTTAACACCGGAATATAAATCTTGTTTTGCTGATAGCGGATTCTACATCTTTAAACAGAACGACTGGAAACTCATTGTTGACGCAGGGCGGCCTGGGCCTGCTTACATTCCCGGACACGCGCATTGCGATGCTATGAGCTTTGAACTGTTCAAGGCTGGAAAGCCAGTGATAGTGAACTGCGGTACATATGCTTATCAATGTAAAGAACGCAGTTTCTTTCGCAGTACGGCGGCGCACAATACGGTGATGGTTAACGATACGGAACAGTCCCAGTGCTGGGGCGCATTCCGCATGGCAAAACGTAGCAAAGTGAATGTTGTAAGTGTGTCAGAAAACTCAATTGTCATTGAGTTAATTGACCAGTGTGGACAGGCTGTAAAAAGAACTATTCAACTTGAAAAGACCATGAAAGTAACGGATGAGTCAAGCGGAAATAAACTGACCGCCTTTGTTCATCTAATTCGTGAGATTAACATGACCTTTGAAGGTGATGCCAAAACGACAGGTCAGCAATATGCGCCTGAATATGGTGAGCTGGTTTCGCTTGAAGCCGTTAAATATGATGGCAATGGAAAAATTTCTGTAGAGATATGTATTTGATTTGGAGGACAATCAATGGCAGTACAACAATTAACGGGATATAAGCCCCTCTGCTATATAAAAGAGACTCTCTATCTGTACAGAAAGGGATTTATCTATAGATTGGCGGAGAACCATCTGGAAAAAGTTATTCAAGTATATCCCAGTACAGCAAAAGAGTCCCTGCGAGTGCTGGCGAGACTATTCCGAGCGGAGCCTAAATACGCAGTACCAATTAACGAAAGCCAAATGCTTCTGGTTGGTCATCACACAATAAAGATCGTGGATGTGGAAAAACATATCGTGAAGGATATTTCCTCGTCCAGAGAAGGCTTTTCCGATCCTCTAAATATATGTGATGGGAGAGAAAAGTGGGTTGCGCTTTGGGGCGACTATGGCCCGAATACGGAGCACGATATCGTTAATATATATGGTTTGACCAAAGATAGCAAGGTGGAAACCGTCTTCAGCTTTGAAAGTGGTCAGGTAAGGCACATCCACAATATTATCCCGAAACTGTCTGGTGGATACTACGTTTTCACGGGAGATCAGGAAAAGGGTGCTGGAATCTACTACGCGAATGTATCATTTGATCAAGTAGAACTGGTAAAAATTGGACAGCAACAGTATAGAGCTGTTGTTGGGTTTGACACGCCAAAAGGGCTGCTGTATGCGACAGATGCTGTAAATGAGAAAAACTATGTCTATCTGCTTGATGGGAAAGGTGAGCCGCAAAAAATCTGCGCATTAAATGGCTCATGTATTTATGGTACAGAATTTAAGGGAAAGTACTATTTTTCAACGACTGTAGAGCCAGATGAAAATAACCGTGGGGTGACTTCGTGGATATCATCTAAACGCGGCGACGGAATCATTTCCGATGAAGTTTATCTGATTGAAGTCGATGACGAAATGAACTTTAAGACGATAGAAAAGTTTAAGAAGGATGTGCTGCCAATGAAGCTGATGCAATATGGAACCATTCAGTTTCCAAAAGGAATTACAGATGAACTTTGGTGCTATCCTGTAGCAGTTAAAAAGTATGACGGAAAAGCACTGTTAATTAAAGCGGAGGAAGGGCTATGAACAATCACTGTGTCGTAGTTTTGGGATTGGGACCGTCAGGATTATTCTTGGTTCGCCAGCTATCAAAGATTACATCTAATATTTATGCCGTGGGGCGTTATGACGATGTTGGAATGTACTCTAAATATTTAAAGAAAAATAAAAGGTACTATGCATTAACATCTGCTGATCTTGAAAAGGTCTTTACCGAAATAAAGGATCGGGAGGGGCAAAAACCAATCCTTTATATATGTAGTGATCAGTATTTGTCTATTCTGTTGGAAAACAAGGAAGAATGGGATAACTTGATAGACAACTCAAAAGCAGACTTTAATACATTAGAAATTATTAATGACAAGAATACTGTAAATAAGTATTGCCAAAAACATGGAGTAAAAGTGCCGGATTCATTATCCTTTACAAAATTTAAAGAAAAGCCCTTTTATCCAGCTATCATAAAATGGGTTGAAAAACGAATTGAAACAGCAGTTAATCCTATAGGAAAAGTCAAGATTTGTCGTTCAAAAGAAGAATTTGATGCTATAAATAAAACGATTCTAGAAAGCAAAATCCAAGAGAGTGATTTGTTTGTTCAGACGTATATTGAGGGAAATAACGACTGTCAGTTCAGTGCGGGAGGCTACTATCAAGATGGAGAAGCACTTGCAAATGTAGTAGTAAATCAAATCAAGCAGTATCCACAGGGAATATCTGCAGAAGTAATTACAGTAGAAACACAAATAAGTGAAAGAATAAAGGGTATATCCCGGTCTTTCGCAAAAGAATTGAACTATTCGGGCTTTCTTGAAATGGAATATAAAGTTGACTCGATTACAAATACCATTTATCTCCTAGATGTTAACCCACGCCCATGGGGATGGGTAAGTGTTTTGGGTGCGGTATATCCGGACTTTTATAAGGTCTTGCAGGGGAAAGCGCCTCAAGAAAAAAGAAACATAGCAGTCTGGAAAAGTCCAATACGTATTCTGATTGGTAAAAAGAATAAGCAAAATGTTGAGGTTTCAATGCCTAAAGGCAAACTTGAAAAAGCGTATGACATAAAGAGCCGACAAGATTTGATGCCATCAATTATGATTTATCTTATGGCAATAAGAAAAATACTGCGGAGGATAGAGTAATGAATCAATTACTAAAATATCTTCAAAGAGAAGGTGTTTATGCAACACTTAATAAGGTGAAGAATAAAGTGTTTGGACATAATAAGAGTTGCACTGTTTTTCTAAAAAATAATGGGGGGGTACGAACTGGCAACATTGAGAATTTTGAAATTGAACGCCTGACGGAAGTTAATAGAAAAGACTTCGAGAAGATAAAGTTTTGGGATTTCGTTAACACGGACGAGTTCATTAACAATCCAAAACAGAGTATTCTTTTGCTAAAGGCTGGTGAAGAATATGTTGCCTATGCAGCAGAAGAACATGAAATCTGTAGAGAGATTCACGAGCTTGGAAAGTTCCAGCTGCGCGCTGGTGAAGGATGGATTGGTCCTGTTTATGTTTTGCGAGGTTGGCGTGGTCGTGGAATAAATAAAGCACTTGTAGCGGAACAAATTAAGAAGTTGCAGGCCAGTGGTATTGACACTTTCTATACATCAATTAATTCAAATAACGAAGCTTCTCTGAACAGTTTTAAATATAGTGGCTTTTGTGAAATCGGGAGAGTTGATAGCAAAGGATGTGTCGAGGCAAGATCGGATTGTGTTCTATTCGAGCGGTTTGCAAATAATTGATTGGGCTTGTAGAGGAGAGAGACTAGATATGCAAAACACACATATTGGTTTATTCCCGATACGGTAACTACTTTTAGTATAGAAGAAAGGGGATAAATCGAATGGATGTAATGAAAGTCTATGATAGGTTGCCTGTCATTTTACAGAATGTGGCTTGTACAATGGAAGGAATCCGGGTTAAAAGAAAAAAATATGGAGCGCTGACGAAGAAATATCTCCCTGATTTTATGGAGCGAGACAACTGGACCTATGCCCAGAAGTGCGAATATCGGGATAAGCAGATTCAGCGAATGGTGGAGCACTGCTATTATCACGTTCCGTATTACCACAATTTGTTTGATAAACTTGGTATTGATTATAAGAACATCAAGACTTTGGATGATTTAAAGTTGCTCCCGATCCTAACGAAGGACACTGTCCGAAATTGTGGTAATGAACTTATGGCGGATAATGTTTCTGAACGTGATTGCTATCATATGCATACAAGTGGAACAACGGGTAGTAGTCTGAAATTCTTATACAGCAAAGAAGCCTATGCAATGCAATGGGCAGAGGCTCAGCGGTATGAACATGATCTTGGGCTTACAGGAAGCGAGTGGAATGCCTATTTTGGCGGACGGTCTATTGTTCCAAAAGAGTGTAACAAACCGCCATTTTATCGTGTTAACTATGCGATGAAAGAAGTTATGTTTAGCGCATGGCATATGTGTGAGGCGAACTATCCGGATTACATTAAAGGTTTAGAAAAATACAAGCCAGAATTTTGGCATGGCTATCCTTCTTCTTTTTTGCCGTTGGCGCAGTATCTGATTGACAATAATATTAGATTATCTTTCTCGCCAAAGTATATCCAACTTTCCAGCGAAAATGTGACAGAAGCTCAGTTGGATAAAATGGGTCGTGCCTTTGGCACAAGACCGATTCAGGGTTACGCAATGACAGAACAAGTGGCGACATTCCGAGAGTACCCAGATGGACATATGTATGTAATCGAGGATTTATATGCTGTCGAGTTCCTCGGAACTGAAACTCCGGAAGTATATCGAGTTGTTGGAACAAATTTGACAAATTATGCAATGCCACTATTACGTTATGATACAAAGGATCTTGTACGGTACCAGGAAACCGAAAAAGGCAGAGAAATTCTTCACATTGATGGAAGAGAAGAAGATAATATCAAGCTTCGCAGTGGAGTGATTCGAAGATTAGATTTCGTTTTCAAGGATCAAGTTAATATTACGGAAGCTCAAATTGTTCAAAAGTCCCTAGATTTGGTGGAGTTCAGGATTGTGAAAGGCAAGAATTATACCCAAGCAGATGAACAGGTATTGACACGAGATATTAGCGAGTATCTTGCCGGTAGAATCGATTACAAAATAGCTTATGTTGAAGAAATTCCGAAAACAAAGAATGGGAAGATGAAATTTATTGTTTCAGAGGTGTGATATGAGTATTGTATACATGGGAGCATTTCCGCCTGGCTATGGTGGAGTGACAATAAAAAATCAAAACCTCTATGCTGCGCTTGAGAAAGAAATCCCCATAAAGAAAGTAGATTTTAATAGAGTTAAGCGCAAAGATATTAAAGAAGCGGGGCGCCTAGTATTTCACCTTTTGAACCCGAGAAATCGGTTTGTAGTAGGTGTTTCTGGGAAAATAACAAGAAAGCGTTTTACACAAGTGCTGTACTATCTCAACCGTAAGGCGATGAGAAAATCGATTATTATGATAATGGGAGGAACAGCTTCGCATGATATGTCGGTTGACCCAGAGTACAGAAAATGTGCAATGGGATACAAGAAAATCTATGTCGAGACCCAAAGTATGAAGGCTGAAATGGATGCTGCTGGTTTTGAAAATGTAGATATTTATCCAAATGGAAGATTTAGACCACAGAAAGCTGTAGAATTAAAAACAGCAGATAAGAAACTGCGTTGTGTATTCTTTTCACAGATTCAGCCAGAAAAAGGTGTGGATTTGGTTCTGAAAGCAGCTGAAGCATTGCCGAATGTCGATTTTATTTTTTACGGTAAAATTGTAGATGGATTCAAGGAAGACTTCTTAAACAACGTGGAGAGCTTACCGAATGTTTCTTATTGCAGTGTTTTCAAGGGAACAAGTGAAGAAGTATATGCAGAGCTTTCTCAATATGACGTGTTGCTTTTGCCAACGCGATGGGAAGCAGAAGGTGTACCTGGAATCCTAGTGGAAGGAAAAATCGCAGGTCTTGCGGAAATTGTCACGGATCACAATTATAATGCTGAAATTGTTGAAAATGGTCAGGATGGAATTGTCCTGAAAAACAATACAGTAGAAGAACTGATAGAAGCAATTCTCTACGTTCAAGAAAATCCGGATGTATTGAAAAAAATGAAGCTAAATAGCAGAAAATCTGCTGAAAAATATTATATTGAGAATAGTATCCCTGAGATAGAAGCAAATATATGTGGGGGGGGTAAGATAGAAGCAACGGTTTTGCGGTGTGTCTTTTTCTCTCAAATTCAGCCAGAAAAGGGAGCTGACCTTGTATTAGAAGCAGCAAGAATGCTTCCGCATGTAGAATTTTCCTTCTATGGTGATATTGTTGACGATTATAAAGATATATTCATGAGCAGAGTGAATGCTCAACAGAATGTTTCGTACTATGGTGTCTTTAAGGGATCCATTGATGCCGTATATGGGGAACTTTCAAAATATGATGTTCTTCTCTTCCCCACAAAATGGGATATTGAGGGTGTGCCGGGTATTTTGGTCGAAGGAAAAATAGCTGGACTTGCAGAAATTGTAAGCAATAAAAGCTATAATGCAGAACTTGTTCGTAATGGAATTGAAGGAATTGTGTTAGGGGACAATTCGGCGGCTGACCTTGCTGTAGCAATACAACAATTAGATGAAAACAGGAAAGCTCTCAGCACATTGAAAGCAGGAAGCAGGTCTTCAGCGGAGCAATACTTCATTGAAAACTATATTAGTGCAATAAAAAGAGAATTGGAGAAATGAGTATGGAAGCTGTACTTCTCAGAAGTAAAAATGTATCAGCTACGGAGTTCTACTATAATATTATTCAGCAGGCGCTGAAAAAAAGATACGATCTGATTTATGATGGTTTTGAAGAATCAGAACTTCCAGCAAAGAAAGATATTCTGATTGTTTGTGGGAGTTGTACTCAAATGCTCAGAATTTGGAAAAAAGGGTATCGCAAAATTGTGACATGGTATCAGGGGACGCTTCCGGAAGAAAGTTATATGAGAAATCATAGCTGGCTTCGAAAGAAAGTGCTGTCGTGTATAGAAAAGTTTGCTTTGGAACATTCGGTAGGTAACATAGTTGTTTCAGAAGCAATGATTGATCATTATGAAAATACTTATAAGCTGAAATTAAATAACACCTATGTGATGCCTTGTTACAATGTTGAATTTCAAAAGGAATGCATTATTTCGAAGAATCCGGAAAGTAGGGTGTTTGTCTATGCCGGTGGGTTAAGCAAGTGGCAGTGCATAGATCAAATGCTACGTCTCTATAAACGGATTGAGGATCGAGTTGAGGGACGAACTAAGCTACTCTTCTTTACTCCAGAAATTGAGAAAGCAAAGCAACTCGTGGCTGACAATGGAATTTTGAATTGTGAGGTGTCATGTGTTCATTATTCAGAGTTGGCTGAGAAAATGAAACAAGCCAAATTTGGCTTTGCACTGAGAGAAGATACAGTTGTAAATCGTGTTGCCACCCCAACTAAGTTGGCCAATTATGTGGCAAGTGGTATAATTCCGGTTTATTCTGAATGCATACATGATTTTTATAAGCAAAGTAGCAGTAATCCCTATCAAATTGCAATCCATGATGTTAATAATATCACAGACGATGAAGTAGACCGCATCATTAAATTGCTGGATAAAACAATTGATGGAGAAATCCTGCAAGCCAGTATGCACACTTATTTTGATAAATACTATAATACAGAATGGCATATTAATAATTTGGCAGAAATGTTGGGAAAGCAAATATGATTACAGAGAATAGAAGACCGCTTCAGATTAAAGTGATAGACGTTATATGGGGGCTGGTTTGCTTTTGCTGCTGTATAAGTGGTGATAAGTGGGCGGGCTCAGTAATTTCTGTATGTTACTACGCATTGTTTGGCATTTTAATACTTGCAGTCATTAAGAATGGGTTGTCTATCACCGGAGAAATTGGGACTTTCTGTGGGAGTGTTTTCCTTCTCGGTATGATAAGCGCAATCTATAATACCTTCTCTGAATTTAGCTATTTCAATTTGTTTGTCCATATTCGGCAGGTGCTGTATCTGATTTTGTTTGTGTACTGTGGATATTACCTCGCATACAAAAATCAAGGCAACAGTTTGATTTTCAAAACCGTTCACTATATTTCCTTAATTGCCGCCTGGGTTATTATTTTTCAGGGAGTTCTTCAAAGAACAGGGATTTATCTTAACCGTATTACGTTTTTTAGTGAGACCTTATTTCAGGCAACAGATACAAGTCGATATTTTCGACCTTCAGGGTTCTTTTCTGAACCATCCTATTTTGCAGAGATATGTCTAATTGATATTTTTTATTGCCTTTTCAAGAAGCGTAACTTGAAAGTGGTTTTGATCGAAGTTATTGCTCTTGCTTTATCAACATCATCATTGGGTATCGTATTTGCATATTCACTTTTTGTTATATGGGCTTGTACACAGAAGATAACTCGTAATCGGTATATTGATTTTCTCATTAAAGCAATAATGATTAGTGTATTATTGGCGGCTATCATCCTTTTCGTTGGGTATCAAGGCGATAATGCCATTATATTACGAATCCAAAAAGGAGCAACCATCAAGCAGAGAACACTGAGATCATTTGAAATATTTGGAAAGTTAGATGATGGTCACAAGTTCTTTGGAATAGGAATGCAGAATCTTACACGATATCTAAATGAGCATTCCCTTACTCTAGTTAATGATGGGGTGGATACAATTGTAAATAAAGAATTTGCCCAATCATTTGGCTACATTCTTTGTACATTGGGTATGCCGGGTGCTATCACTTTTGTGGGATTTTTGGTCTCTCTTTTCAGCAAGTGTAAGGGAAAAAATAAGTATTTCTTTATTTTGATTACCGAACTTTGTTTAACAGCAAGTCTGATTACAAGGATGATTTTTGTCCTTTATATTTCTGTGATTTATCAAATGATATTCGAAGAGTCGGAGGAAAACAGTATTCAGAATGAATAATAAAAAGAATGCGATATCTTCTCTTGCCTTACAGTTAGCAACAATAGCACAAGGATTGATACTACCCAAGCTCATTTTGGGGGCATTTGGATCTGAGGTAAATGGACTTGTATCATCTATCACACAGTTCCTTAGCTTCATTTCGCTTCTTGAGGGCGGTCTTGGCGCTGTTGTACTTGCAGAACTATATGGCCCGATTGAAAAAAAGAATGATGATAAAATACAGGGGATACTAGGTGCCTGCCAGTCGTTCTTTTCGAAGTTGACACTGGTGTTTCTTGTTTATACGATTTTAGTGGCTTTCTTCTATCCGCGATACATTGACACTAGTCTGTCAAAAGAGGCCGTCTCTGTTCTTGTGTTGATTCTTAGCATGACGACAGTTGCGCAGTACCTGTTCTCTATAACATACCGACTACTGCTTCAAGCAGAACAGAAGCTGTATATCGTTAATTATGTATCAGCTGTAACGATTTTGATAAACACAATCTCAGCGGCAGTTATTATTTTTGTGTTTCCAAGCATTCATGTTGTTAAGCTTTGCTCTGGCATAATTTATATGATTCAGCCAATGGTATATAAGGCTTTTGTTGAAAAGAAATTCTTAAAAGAAAATATACGAAAGAAAAAGCAACATTACATCCTTAAAAACCGTTGGAGCGGATTCGCTCAGAATTTGGCGCATTTTGTAAATATGAATACAGATGTTGCATTGATCACGCTTTTTATGCCACTTCAATATGTAAGCGTTTATTCGGTGCATTTACTGGTAATTAATGCGTTAAGAGGCATTGTAACAAGCGTCGGAAATAGTTATCAAAGTGCATTAGGAAAATACATTGCCATGGGAGATTCTGCTCAATTGAAGCAGAAATTCAGAAAGTTTGAAGAAGGATTTTGGCTAACTGGAATGGTTTTATTCTTTTGCTGTGCACTTTTAATTAATCCATTTATCCAAATTTATACGACTGGAATCACAGACACTGAATATTATCAGCCGATTTTTTCATTTGTAATAGTCCTTGCAAACATGATTTATGTTATTCGAGAACCATATAGATTATTGGTTTTGGCAGGTGGAAAATTCAAGGAGACGAATTTTGGCGCATTTGCAGAAGCTATCATAAATTTAGGAATGTCTCTTTTGCTAATTACAAAATTTGGACTAATCGGTGTTGCAATTGGAACGCTGGTTGCTATTGTGTTTAGGCTTATTTATCTTGTCTGGTATCTTCATAAGGATATTATTCAACTTGGCTATGCATCGTTTTCTCCATATATTGTTACATTTATTGTAGCATTCGCTGTGAATTTATTTGTGTATCTTTCTTGGCCTTTAAAGTTGAATGGCATCATCCGTTTTTTTGTTGCTGGATGTATTGTATTTGTTGCAGAGTGTGGAGTCTGTGGCTTAGTATACTGGATTAATCGAAGAATATTTCAAGCAATTAAAGGCTAGTTATCTCGTGCCATGCGTTAGCATGGCTGTGTTGCTCGAGTGTGCTACCTCTCCGTGGTGAGCAGCAGGCAACGGATTATAATCCGGCTAAAGCATATATTCGTTAAACCACTCTTTGGATGAGGACACAATTACATAATGGGAAAATACTTTGGAACTGATGGTTTCCGTGGGGAAGCCGGAATCACTTTGACCGCCGACCATGCCTACAAGGTTGGCCGTTTTCTGGGCTGGTATTACAATATGCTCCGCGAGCGCAACGGCAACAACGAACCTGCCCGCATCGTCATCGGCAAGGACACCCGCCGCAGCTCTTATATGTTCGAGTATAGTCTGGTCGCAGGTCTGACCGCCTCCGGCGCAGATGCCTACCTGCTGCACGTCACCACTACGCCTTCTGTGGCTTATATCGCTCGTGTGGATGACTTTGACTGCGGTATCATGATTTCTGCCAGCCATAATCCCTACTATGACAACGGCATCAAGCTGATCGACTGCTACGGCGAAAAAATGCCCGAAGAGATCTTGCTGTTAGTCGAGGATTACATTGACGGCAAGCTTCATGTATTCGATAAGGACTGGCCTGAGCTGCCATTTGCTCACCGTGAACACATTGGCTGCACGGTGGACTATGTGTCCGGCCGCAACCGCTACATGGGCTACCTGATTGCTCTGGGCATCTACTCTTTCAAGGGCGTCAAGGTTGGTCTGGACTGCGCCAACGGCAGTTCCTGGAACATCGCTAAATCTGTGTTCGATGCTCTGGGCGCAGATACCTATGTCATCAATGCACAGCCCAACGGTATGAATATCAACAACAATGCAGGTTCCACCCACATCGAGGGCCTGCAGAAGTTCGTGGTAGAGAAGGGGCTGGACATCGGTTTCGCCTATGATGGCGATGCTGACCGTTGCCTGTGTGTGGATGAAAAGGGTAATGTGATCACCGGAGATCATATCCTGTACATCTACGGTTGCTACATGAAGGAACGTGGCAAGCTGCTGACCAACACTGTGGTTACCACCGTTATGTCCAACTTTGGTCTGTATAAGGCTTTTGATGAGCAGGGCATCGGCTACGCAAAGACCGCTGTGGGCGACAAGTATGTCTACGAATACATGGCGAAAAATGGCTGCCGTATCGGTGGTGAGCAGAGCGGCCACATCATTTTCTCCAAGTACGCAAGCACCGGTGACGGCATCCTGACCAGTCTGAAGATGATGGAGGTCATGCTGGCGAAGAAGTTGCCTATGAGCAAGCTGGCTGAACCTTTGAAGATCTACCCGCAGGTGCTGGAGAACGTCCGCGTGACCGATAAGAAAGCCGCACAGGACGACGAAGCGGTGCAGGCAGCGGTCAAGGCTGTGGCGGAAGCCCTGGGTGACACTGGCCGTATTCTGGTGCGTGAGTCTGGCACGGAACCGGTGGTCCGTGTGATGGTGGAAGCCCCTGACCACGATACCTGCCTGAAGTATGTGTCTCAGGTCGTGGAGACTATCAAGAGCAGAGGCTACGGAGTTTGAGTGCAAACCTGAAACGAGGATGTGGAATCCTGCTGATTGTATCTTTTGTCATTCTTTCCATCTTGGCATTGTTGCCAGATGCTGATGCAGACCATGATGCAGGATACATTTCCTCAGAGCTGACTATCCAAGAAAACGTAGATGGAAGCGTGACTAGCACAAACTATGTGAATCCTGATGGAGTAATCACAGATGCTATTGATATGGGCTATGCAACCGTATGTAGAATGCGGGATCATAACGGTCGAGTTGTGAAGGAACGCTATCTTGATGCAAGCGGAAACCCTGTGGCAAGGTATGGAGATTATTACGGAGTATCGTATGAATACGATGAAACGAGCAAGGTAATCATATATCTTGATGCCGAAGATAATCCAATAATACGCAGTAACGGATATTCTACTATTGTCAGAACGCAGGTTGACGGCAGGGCTTCTGATGATTTCTACTACGATTTGAACGGACAGCAGGTACAGTGCTCCGGTGGATACTATGGGACTCATCGTGAATTTAATACTGAAGGCCAAAACACTAGTTTGACATTTCTCGATAAAGACGGTCATGCGGTGAGCACTTCATCTGGATATGCGATTAAGACATACCAGCGTGATGGAAATGGAACTGTTGTCGGTGAGCAGTATTTTGACACAGAAGGAAATCCTGTAAGGTCTTTACTTGGTCAGTATGGCGAGTCATACCAGCGCAACGAGCAAGGACACATCGGTCAGATCACTTATCTTGACGCAGATGGCAACCCCGACCCTACCAATGCAGGCTATACCATCCTCAGACGTACCTATCATAGAGATGGCACAGCAGATACGGATATGTATTTTGATGCGGATGGCAATCTAAAAGCATTGTCTAAAGGGCAGTACGGCATCAAACGCAGTGGCAAGGTGAACCTTCTGCTTGACAGAAACGGTAACATTATGCTGTGTGTGGACAACCTTCTGAATGGCTTCCCATGCATGGTTGTTGTTTTTGGCTGCGTTGTCTGTTTGCTGATGATTGTTCTTCCGAAGAGTTTAAGCGTAGTATTGACGATTGTTTATGTAGCTTTCATTCTTTATGAAACACTGATGTTTCGTGAGTCAGGGAATGCAAGAATGAACTTTGTCCTCTTTTCCTATGCAGGGAAGTTCTTGAAAGAGCAATCTGTGAGAGTGGGGGTCATCAATAACATCTGGCTGTTCATTCCGCTTGGAACGGGGCTGTATAGATGGTTTCAAAAGAAGTGGGCGTTGCTGGTTCCCTTCGTGATGTCTGTGGCAATCGAAACGACCCAGTATATTACGGGACTTGGCATCGCAGAGCTCGATGATGTGTTCGGTAATACGATGGGCGGATGGATCGGCATCTTGGTGGCATACATCAAAATGATGTGGCATAGCGAGACGGTTAGTCGTCCTCAACGCCACTCCAACCTATGAAAGTTTCCTCTGCATCCTCCAGTTTTGACCAGTCGAGGCATTGCCCACAGTTGCCGCAATAAGATTGATACTCGTATTTGATGACCATCTTGCACCGAGGGCAAATTGGGAAACAGTTCCGGTCTCTATAGATTCGAATTGCGTTCACTGTTCTGGGCAATCGGTATGTAGGGGAGAGCAGCAGATCAAGGATGACGTGGGAAAGAGATGGCTTTGTTGGATGGTTCATCCATTCCTCGTCGTCAAAATCCGAATCATCTTCTTGTGGATCAGCATCGATTTTACGAAGGTAAGCACCTATTTTCGAGGAAATAGTTTTAAGGACAGCAAATTTCTTGAGCAATGTTTTCATTGTAACCACCTCCGCATTTAAGCATAGATGATTATTTGACTGCGGTGTTGTATATTTGCTTGCTATCCTTGAAAAACACCGGTTTTTAGTATAATATAAGGCTGTGGGAGACTTCTCACAGCTTTGCCGCTCGAAACTTTGCACACCTCTACGTGGTGGGCGGCAGGCAACGTCTACTCCATAGATGGCTGAGATACAAGGATTATAATGTATGGTAGGGCTATGACAGACTTCACAAAGACTCTGATTTGGTTGATGGATTCTTTTTCGGGAATTCAGTTTAGGCTTAATGCAAAGTATGTTATCCAGGTAATGAACAAACTCGTTCCATATTATTCCTTTGCTGACATACTTGAGGCTGAGCCGGTAGAGGCCGCAGAGGAAAATGTAGAACGTTTGCTGGAATCATTACTGATGATAACAGATTTGCACTATTGGCTAATTTCATTGGGTGGAAAGCCACTTGCGGCAGAAGAATTGGAGTCTGTAAGAACACAATTGATTCTTTCGAATTCTAGCCTTACCGAATATCTCCGGAGCCCGCCTAGCTGGAATGATAACAGTAGCACAAAGGAAATCAGACAGTTAGGCGATACATATGTGGAATTATTAAATGTTCTGGTTAGAGACCGTACTAGCAGAGAGTTTTTACAAAGGGGAACATCACAAGAAGATTTTTTGAATGCAAAATGTTATAAGAGAGTTGCAAAATCCGATGTCCATATGCTGGAGACACACATAGAATACCTACAGCTGATTTTAGTATGGATGTGTATAATTGAAAGCCCGTTCTATGACACAACAGCCAAGGAAATCGCTCGGGGACTAGTAGAAACATTTTGTGATTTATTCTCGAACAGCCGAATAGAAGAAATGTACATGGAACCAAACTTCTTCTATAGCGAGGTTGAGCAAGGAACGCACACAACGACAAAGTGGGAAATCTTTTTCGTGCAAAGCAATGGGGATCGATACTGCCTTCGGTTGGATTTTCCTCACTTTGATGTTGACTTTGTCCATTTTAATTTGCATGAGCCATTTAGAGAGGTGGCTTTCCCAATTGCTTATGACGAATATTGTGATTTGACAAAGGAAAGTAAGATTCTCTTGCGAGACTTCTTCTATTCTTATGGAAATAGAAAATGGTTCAGAAATGACTTTGAACATTTAGTTCAGGATAAACTTTCGGATAATAATTTGGCGGCCAATTGTCTGCTAAGAAAATATGACGAGCAGAGGCATTATCCGTTTCTTGAAAACAGGTATGTGGAAGCGGACATTAATCGTTTTTTGGGGTTGATGTTTGAAGCGGTATCGGCTTTCGATATGACACACTCGCTTTACAAAAAGCCGAAAGAAATTGATGTGAATGAACACTTTCAACTGATCACGCTTCGGGAATCGGTCAGGATGGCGAATTATGCAATCGATAACAATTACATAAATGCACGAATTAATCCTGAAAAAGTCGACAGAGAATTAGAGAGTGCTATTAAGAAAAGAATTACAGAGGCATTGACAGATTATCTAGGCAAGTACAAACCAAGCGAACTTGAGGATTGTTCTGTAGAAGAGCTTTTAGAGTTAATAGAGACTGAGATAAATGGTTGAATGTGGAAATTCAAATTTGATGCATTGCCATCTGACCATCACAGTGCTATACTGACCACAATACATAAATGCGGAGGTATCATCCCATGCCCAGAACTAAAGGAAGCAAGAATCACGCCAAGACCGACTTCGATGCACAGCTGGCAAAGCTGCAGAAGGACAAGGCTCTCTTGGAAGAGGGCGTCTCCAAGACGGTCGCCCGGATCGAAGAACTGAAGACGGACACCAAGTCTATGTGTGAGTCCTTGAAGCCGCAGAGAGCCGAGATCAAGAAGGTCGAGAAGGAAATCGCCAAGCTGGAAGCAAAGAAATCGGCTGCTGAGGCAAAGGCCGCCGAAGCCGCAAAGAAGGCAGAAGCTGAAGACGTGTTGAAGAAGCTGCTGGCCAGCGGCATGAGTTCAGATGAAATCCTCGCCAAGTTGAAGTAAGTATAATAGCCGTGTGGACAACTGAACTCCAGGAGTTTACACGGCTGTTTTTAGAGGACGTTATATAGTTTGTGACGGAAATAGAAAGGAGGAATATCCTGTGGCTAAAATACATGGCTCCGGCCGCAAGCCAGCTAAGCCGGAGCACAGTGCAGAAAAGAACCTGACAAACCAGATGGGCGCTGCCGTGGCTCTCTACAAGAATGACATGACCTTGCAAGGCATAGCCGAAGAACTCTCCTTGAACCCCATCAAGGTGCGCAAACTTCTCATCACGGCGGGAGTCTACCAGTCGGACATCGCCGATGCCGTGCAGCAGATGTTCCGGTCTTTCCGTGTCACGCAGGACTACAAGACCGCCGTGTCCTCTACCATGGTCGCCCTGCATCTGTCACGCCCGTCTGTGACTTCATATCTGCCGTATGAGAAAGGCGTATACTTCTCAGAGGACGCTGACGCGGCGAACATCAGCACTGGCGCAGAACGGCAGCGGCATTACCGGGCAGTCACGGCTCTGAAGAAGAATCCCTGCGAAGAAAACCTTTGGAAGTGCGTGATGGCCTTTCGGGGTTACAAGTTCAAGACTCTGTCCGGCTTGCCCTTTACATATAAGCTAAAGAAGGGCAGGGGAGATGAGTTTACCAAGGAACTGTGGATCGACCGCAGAGAGGACAGCAAGAGCCTTGCTTGGAGTTCCGTGCTGCTGGCGTATCACAATATCGGTAAAATCGGAGAGGTAGTGGACAGCCCCAAGGCTCTGGGAGATATCCGGGGTGTGTCGTATATCTATGGGCTGTTCTACCGTTTTGGGTTAATTGACGTGCCAAAAAAGGTCAAGGAGAAGATGACGAAGTGATAAGGGTACGGTAGCATAGTTTGTGACAGAAATAAAACTGCCCTCCGTGGATACCACAGAAGGCAGTGAGTTGGCTTATTCCCATTCCTCATCCCTAGCCCGCAGAAGATCTAGCACTTCTTTCTCGGTTGCCGGGCGGATGGCAGGCCTGTTCTGATAGACCGTTTTGCCGCAGTCTGGGCAACGGTCGGGCAGCGATTCTGCCTCAAAGCAGTAATGGCAGACATCGTAAAAATAGTAGTTCACGGCGTTTTGCACTTCCTTTGTCATGTAGGAGTTTATATGTCATCAGGATATTTTTCAATTCCAAGGTAGTTCTCAATACTAGTAATGTCCTCACCGGCAAGATCAGCAATGTCATCGAAGGGAATGATGACCGGCAGCTCTTTCTCAATGCCCGCAGCTTTTCTATCACTGTCCTGCACGACTTTCAGCTCTCGATAAACTGGGTCAATCATAACAACTGTGCCAGTCAGACTTATGTACTTGCCGGTACTTTCTGCGGCCTTCATAAAGTACCGCACTACGACCTTCATCCCTTTTTTGACCTGCAGGAGCTTGTCGGATAGAGCATCCTTCTCCTCATCGGAAAGTTCGACTTTCTTTACCAGCAGCTTGCTGGCTCCCTCGCTGGAAATTTCATCATCGAAGCCACGCAGCGCAGCAAAAGGGCTGAATATCTTTGCCCGGTTTGAGAGTGCCATCCGGGGATGCTTTACAGGTGGCTTTGGGCGGCTGAGATGGAGGATGTCCGCATACTTCTGTGCGACGTTTCGCCCTTCTTTGGTATTCTTGAAGTCTGCCATAGAATCCTCCTTGCTGCATTATTTGGCCTTGTGGCCGCCGATCTGACCGTTCCGTTCTCGCATAGTGGCTCCTTCCAGATAGTTGATACCCTTCAGAACAGCGTTTTTTCCGAACTTCTTCTTGATACCGAGCATGGTCGCCTGTAGCGATTTCTCCCGTTCCAGTTTGCTGGCGTCGGTGAAAAGATCCACTTGCAAGATGCCCTGATCCTTGACCACACGGTTTGCTGCGATTGTTATTCTCCGCACAGTCAGATTTCTGCTGGCAATGCGGTCGAACAGTTCTGTGGTAGCGGCCATCAGTTGGCTGCTGAGATTGGTCGGGTCGTCCAGTCGTGTACTGCCGTGGGCACTCTTCGGAACAGTGCGGCCGTAGTGATCGATGTGGACAGGACCGTGATAGATGCCTTTGTCACAGTTTTCCCGGTCATAGCCGATGTCCAGTGTCAGGCTGTCCGTGACCAGTCCTTTGTTCGTAAGCTGGAATACCAGACTGTCGGTCATCTCCTGGACGATGATTCGAGCCTTGTCATAAGGATAAGGGCAGGAGAGAACCTGACCTTCGGACAGGCTGTTGGTTTCCGGGCGATAGGCGTTGATCTCCTTCATCCCGCAGGGTTCCAGCCCCCAGGCATGGTCGATGAGAATCTCAGCATCTATACCGAACTCCTTATATAGTATCTCAGGAAAGTGAATGCTGGCTCTTGCCAGCTCACCCATCGTATGGATGCCATGCTTTTCCAGTCTGCGGACGGTGCCGGGGCCAGTCTGCCAGAAGTCCGTGAGAGGCTTATGATCCCAGAGCAGATACCGGAAGGATTCTTCGTCAAGCTCTGCGATGCGGACACCGTCCTTGTCCGGTGCAGCGTGCTTGGCGGTGATGTCCATTGCTAGCTTTGCCAGGTATAGATTGGTGCCGATCCCGGCGGTGGCGGTGATGCCGGTGGTGTACAATACCTCCCGAACCATGGTCATGGCGAGGTCGTGGGCAGACATTTTATAATGAGTAAGGTATGCGGTGGCGTCGATGAATACCTCATCGATGGAATATACCACGATGTCCTCCGGGGCAATGTACTTGAGATAGATGCCGTAAATCTGCCGTGAGATCTTCTCATAGTACGCCATCCGAGGCGGCGCTACCAGATAGGATACCTCAAGAGAGGGGTCTGCTGCAAGGGTGGTGGCATCGTAGGACGCAGCCGAAAGAGAGGGAACGCCATCTTTGTACACAGCGGTCTTGTTACGGATGGCATCCCGCAGACGACCGTTGTTGACCTCTTTGACACGCTGCACGACCTCGAACAGTCGAGCTCGACCGGGAATGCCGTAGGACTTCAGCGATGGGGACACAGCCAAGCAGATGGTTTTCTCCGTGCGGCTGGCATCGGCCACGACCAGATTGGTGGTCAGCGGATCGAGATGCCGTGCGGCGCATTCTGCCGAGGCATAATACGACTTGAGGTCTATTGCCAGATACGTGCGCTGCGCCATGCTGTGTCGCTCCCTTTCTGTGGTGAACTTCGCAATGTTATCTGCTTGCTTTTTCAAGTTCCTTGATTTTTTCCTTAAGAGAATCGATTTCCTGCGTTTGCCGATGGAAAATCTCGTGGTTAGCTTGCTCGTTCTTGTTATAGGCCAGAGCAAGAAACACCAGAGCCAGACGAAGTTCCTCGTCTGGAATGATCTTGCAGGCTTTAATCATTTCATCTTGGTCGGTAATCTCAGCGAGTGTACTCAGTTTCTCAAAGATGGTCATTGATAAACCCATTTTGTTGGATGAGCTTATTGTGCCGTCCGCTCCACATACCAGCGGCCAAGCCGTCCGGCGAAGCGAGGGTCGATGTGTTCAAAGAACAGGTGCTTCTCCTGTCCTTGGATCAGGACAGTGAAACAGTCTCCATTGCAGTCGTTGTCTGCGGTTCCTGCCGGCCGGAAGTCCCGGACGGTTTCGATAGGAAATGTCCTGCCGTCCGCCCAAGTGATGGATGTTGGCTGCATATAGCCGGTTGAATCAAACTCCGAGGCGACCTTTACATAGACACGCGCGATTTTGATTCGTTTGGGTATCGCCATGTAGGTCACCTCCGATCCTTAGTGCTTGGCCCGCAGGAAGCGGTTGTCGATATCAACGGGCAGTTGGAGGTGCTCACCGCGGCGAATCAGGCTGTACATCTTAAACGCAAAAAAAGGCGCTGGAATGCAGAGTTCTTTGGCAACGCTGAAAAAGTCGGTGTTGCCGGAGTGAATCAGATCCAGCACTTCCTCATCATCCAGTAACAGATCGGCGGCGAAGAAATTGGCTTCCCTTTCCAGTCTACCGGTGGCCTGATAAATGTCGAAATCCTGCATGGCTTGACAGCGCAGATGATTCGAGTGTTCAAAGATATGGCCCAGTTCGTGACCGGCAATGACACGCTGTTCCTCGTAGGGAAGATGAGGATTGACTGCTATGTATCGGACACGATTTACAATCGTAGCGAAGCCACGCAGACCATCTGCATCGAGCGATCTGGCAGACCAGAGCTTTGTGTTGGGCAGCGCATCGATCAATTCAAAAGGGTCACGGGTACCATATTTCTGAATCAGTTTTTGAGTATCGTCAAAGGTTTGAAGTTGTGTCATTCTTTCACCAACTTTCTGGCAGAAAATCAGGTGCCGTTATCTTCGGCATTCTTCCGGTATTTCTTCGGCGTGAACTTTTCACGTGCCACCTTCTTGGAATCCATAAAGATCCGCTGCATTTCAATGGCAAACGCCTTCTGATCTTCCTCCGAAAGAGAACCGCCGGCGAATAGCTCACGAGTCTGGCTGAGAATCTCGCTGGCCTGAGCCTGACCGCGCCGCCCATAGAAGGAGCCTACCTCGGTCATGAACTCCTCATTTTCGGTCATCAGATAATTGACGTCCGTTTCAAGAAGCTCGGCCAGCTTTGCATACATATCGCGAGTGCGGGGATAGGTGGTACCGGCCTCATAACCGCCAATGGTACGGCGGGTTACGCCCATCTGTTTCGCAAGTTCCTCCTGAGACCACCCCTTCTGTGTGCGGAGGTCTTTTAGTTTTTCCCCGAAGTTCATTGCTAGTGCTCCTTTCCCTAGATGATGTTTTCCCTAAACGTTTGCTCTAAATGTGTTATTGACAAGAGTTAAGAGCGTCGTTATAATTGAAATGGGAAAACTGATTTCGCATTTATTATATCAATGGGAAAATAACCTGTCAAGAGGTTTGCATTGAAATGAGAAGCTTATTTTCTCATAGTGTGCAAAAGATGACACAGCAAAGAGGCTGATAGAAGACGAGGGGGCGAGGAATGGGAGTGCTTTTCGCATGATAGGGGACCGGTTGTCCGTATGGCTCGACCGGAATGCATAAATCGCTCCGAAAACTCCGTGCACACGGGGCTTTAGGAGCGATTTATGCAGATATCCCATTCTATAATACCGACAGGTACTATAATTTGTATATTCACCTGAAACTTGACAGAAAAATGCAGCAAATTACAATTATTTTTACTTTATCATAATTCGTCACGGTTTCCAACAAAATTAACAAAAATGCCAGTAAAAAGTAAAGACCGAATATAGGCCAAGTTGCCAGTTGTAGAAATTAAACATAGAGCTTATAATGGATGCAAGAAACAAAATCAGAGAACAGGAGAATAATTATGGTCATCCAACGCCGCTATGTAAAAATCTTCAAAATCCTTGAAAATGACCCGCAAGGAAAGGCTATTCTCTACAAGGCGTTTGCTGACACAGGCAGAACAGATGAAGACCGAGACTTCACACTAAATGCTGATGCTGGCATTATCCTCAATGGTGCTCAGATGGGCTCCTGCCTTCCAAATCTTCAGTGGATTCTGGATGAGATGGACAAACTCGACAAGGTATCTCCGTTCGAGAACGGCTATACATACTGCGATGTGAATAAGGTAACACTATGGCCCAGCCGGAAAGGGAGTGCAGCACTGCTCTGCATGGAGCACTTATCTGCAGATTGCGAGGAAATCATTCAAGTGATAGCAATAGAGAGCCATGGAGAAGACACGAAAGTGATTGAACCGTGGACGATGAGCCGTAGGGTCATTCTTTAACGCCACAAAAAACACCCTCAGTAGAGAGTTAATCTCCGCTGGGGGTGTTATAACTAATCAAAATCTTATTGAGGTTTATAGTCGCCTATACCAAGAAACGCAAACACATTGTTTTTGGTATATAACATTTGCTCTACATTTTCCACGCGCTGAGTCAAGGGTTGGCAAACAACCTTACTCTTATACTTGTTCAGAATAGTGTCATATTCCGGAACTTCAACATCTTTAAAGGCTTCTATTGAACCGTCTTCTGCACTATATATTCCGGTATATCCTTTACCATCCCGATAAAAAGTAAATGTGATTTTACCGGATTTATCAGCCCATATAGCGAAGTTGCCTGTGCCATTCTTAAGGCTGGGAACTTCTGATAGGTTAATAATGTCTGAGTAGTGCTCTTTTAAGTTACTCAGCCTTGCGCCGCCGTAGAAATCTTGAAAATAGGTTCCGTCAGCGGAAGCAACCGTGAAGATTCGAGAAGATTTAGTAGACTGAAATTCATCCGTAGCATACAGCGAAGATAATTCCGTTTGTGCCGCCTGAGTAAGCATCCGGGTCTCTGCGATGACTTGATTTTTCTTTGCTTTATCGATATATCCGGTTAGAGCCGGAACCAATAATGCAGCCAGGATGGCCAAAATCACCAGTACTACGATAAGCTCGACCAGCGTGAAGCCGCGACGCTTATTGTTTTTTGCCATAAACACAATTTCCTTTCTGGATTACTGATTACCGCCCATACGCGTGTCGTGGTAATCGTAACTAATGTTTTCATTATAACAAAAGCACCTCAAAAAGTCTATATCTGAAATTGCCCAAAGAAGGATACACCTTTTGTATGTGTTGCGTTCCAAATGACGAAGAGCGAAAGCAGTTTGATCTCCCACATGCGATGAGAGTTTTCAATGCTTTGAAAAAGCACAAATTTGAAAATTGGAATGGTCATTTTATTTTGACCGTTTTTGGCGATTTTTACCCGGCTCTGAATGGTGATTTTCGCCCGCCGCTAACACCATATCGAGGTGACATCATGCTTGGCACCATTCAAACAACCACCAGCATCTCCGAACCACTCTACCACCAAATCGTCCGCACTTACCTTGATACCGAATCCGTCAAGGATACAGCGGTTATCTGTGATGTTAGTACGGTCAAGGTACGCAAGGTACTGATTACAGAGGGGATGTGGTCCAGCCGAACAAGTGTTGAGGTTCAGCACTACCTGAATATAGGCAAAACCACAGCCGAAATCGCACAAAGCTTATGCACTACGGAAAAGGCAGTACAGCAGTATCTGCCATATTCTCGGGGGTTGTACGGCGGTGATAACCCAAGTGTATCGGCTGTCAACAGTGCGCTGTATCGAGAGCGAATCCGTATTGCGCAGGCCAAAACTCTAAAGAAAAAGCGAAGTTTGGCTGAAGAGAATCACTGGCCGGAAATATTGGAAGAAATTAACAATCAAGAGGAGCTTATAATGCCAAAGAAACCTAATCACCCAGAGGAAAACGACTACCTTCGTCTGCACCTGGAACTGCTCGACAGTGATGGCAATCCTGCTGATGGAGAAACCACACGCACTCTGCGTGAGTGTGGGGGAGTTCGTTACGGCAATACAATCTCACGCGATATTTTAGTGTCCAAAGAGATGCCCTTGTGGGCGCTGAATTATGCGATTCAGCGGTGCTTCGGCTGGCAGAACAGCCATTTGCACAATTTTGTCCTTCCGGAGAAACAATTTGCGGCGCTGACTGACAGGCAAACCAAACAATATGTGATGCTTATCGGGTTGGTATTTCGTTCTCCCTGGATGAAAGAAGAAGAGTTCTGGGCAGATGATTACGAGGATGGCAGCTTTAAAACCTGGCTCAAAAGCAAATACACTGCGCCATACAAATCGCTTTGCTATGGCGAGGGATTGCATCAGTGCAAAAATGATGCGTTTCGGATAGAGCACGAGTATTACTATTGTCGCGTTAAAAGGACACATTATGACAACGGTCATGACTTTTATGGCCCAATGGAGAAAATCAGTGAGGCTGAATATCGTAAACTCAAATCGGTAGCACCGCTTAAGACAGAATGCAAGACAAAGTATGGCAACCGAAAAGTCACTTATCAAGAGGCCTATCAATTTGCGGATTTGCCTTTTGATACGATTCAGTGGTTTAATACATCTGCTTCCGTGCGTTCTTTGCTTGAGAGACTTCCGATTGGTGATGTACTTCGCCCACAGAAAAGCGGTGTAAAGCCTGATCTTGGCACACCTATGCATTTTTTTGAATTTATGAACAACGAGCTATGTGATGAAGTTGCGCGCTGTGCCATTTCAGACAGTCCCATCGTCCAGCCGCACGTTCACCCTTTTACAGATATGCTTTATTACAACTATGACTTCGGCGACGATTGGCATGTGCAAATCACTGCCAGTGACAATGCAGAGGATCTTATCAAATCGGATCGGCTCACGGCAGAGGAATGGGAAGAAGCAAAGTTGCAGCTTCACAGCAAGCATCGCCCTGTCTGGATTGCGCAGGATGGCTTACCCGTATTTGATGATGTCGGCAATATTCATGGGTATGCCGCATTCCTGAGATGTATCAATCGTGATGCTCGTAAAAAATAATATAGCAGATGAAGATGATAACTCGCCATGTCCATATCATGGAAAAGTGGAAACCCTTGCCTGAGCAAAGAGCCTCGGTTGGAGTAAACGCAGAGTGAGCAACAAAAACTTGTTGTGAATTATTAGTTTTTGACGCTTAATAAAGCTAAATAGCGCTTAGAGGTGAACCACAATGCATCACAAGTTAGACATCCATCCGATTCCAGAGAACGTACTCTATATCAATGAGTTATCGCTGGCGGCAAAAGTACCCTATGAAACAAAGCAGGAAACCGAAAAAGCTCTTACTGGTAAAACTGTATCTGACGGTGGCATTCTCCCAGATGATAATGTTCGCATATATGTCCCCATGGATTTGAACGCGGATAACATTATGCGGCAATTACAAAGCCTATATAACAAGCTCGGCTACCCAGACGATGAAAATGAATCAGATACAGCATTGGCGTTGGTAAGCTGATTTCGCAGCTGGAGATATACGATCAGGTGCGAGTTGTAAGAGACCTGGCAAATGCTACGAGAAAAGTAAATGGTGGGGAGTTGCATAGTCAACAGGGGGTAGCTTTAGCAAGAAAAATGGTAGAATATATGGAACAGCGTGGTGGCAACGCAGAGGGCTTCCCATACGATGAAATTAGTGAGTTAAAAGCTGCGTTTTGGCTGTAATGACTACATATTGTTGGTGAAATTATAGCATTGTTGTCAAACGTGATATGGCTTCGACATTACCGCCGGCCTTTGCGGCAAGATACCTCGGCGGTCTGACAGACAAGCATTCAGCCGCAGACATTGACGTACATTTAAGGTAAAGTGTCAAAACGTAGTTCGCTATGAGCGCGGACATACTTATGAGCAGGCGATGGACAGATTGGCGGTGTCTTTTGCCAAGCGGTGATAAAACTGCCACTTAAAATTATAGCGAGGTATCCTCCATTTTTATAATGGAGGATACCTCGCTTTTTGTTTATATATGTATAATCCATTTATAGTATAATAACACATAAGCCGACATTTTTCAACAAATCATGTAATATTTAATTATACCGGATTTGAAATTGTCAATTTCACCAGATATACAAGATTTTTTTGTCAGCAAAGCAACCAATATGTGACAATTGTTATCAAATTACGACTTAGTATGTGGGAGGCTTCACATGGCAAGACGAGGAGAGAACATTCGTAAGCGTAAAGATGGTCGTTGGGAGGGTCGATATATCAAGGGCCGCAAGCCTGATCGAACAGCAATTTGGGGATATGTATACGGACACAGTTACACCGAAGTAAAAAAGAAAATGACAATGCGCAAGGCAGAGGTCAGAGCCTGCGCACTGTCGGAACAGAATCCAACATTTCAGGAGCTTTCTCATAATTGGGAAGGCTCCATTTCTTTAGGGGTCAAAGCGTCGACAATTACACACTATCAGTATACTTTGGAGCATTACATTCTTCCTGTACTTGGCGACTATCGTGTGCAAGAGTTGGATGAATGTACCATTGAAAGATCGTTGCTGGAGATTATTACACCAGCAGATAACAGTCACAAACCATTAGGGGCTACTATGGCGCGCGAATGTCTTGTGCTTGTACGCCGCATTTGCCGATATGCAGCACACTTGCACCTTATGCGGTCACTTGAGATTGATGTTAAGATGGCAAAACCATCTACGGCTGCGCCTGCTACGCTCAGCAAATCCGAACAGCAATGCTTGCATAGCTATGTTGAATTTGCTCCAACAACTCGGAAGCTTGGTGCACTGCTCATGATGCAGATGGGACTGCGCATAGGTGAAGTCTGTGGTCTACAGTGGGCCGACTTCGATTTAGAACATGGCGTTTTATCTATTGAACGGACAGTAAAACGAATTTATGTGGGCACAGGCCAGACGAGGGTTGTCATTCAATCGCCAAAAACGCGGAGCGCTGAGAGAAAAATTCCGATTCCTCACGGCATTTTGGGTATGCTGAAGCAGTTGCAGCAGAAAGAAAGCTATAAAGGCTGGTTCTTGTCGGGCAATGACTCCAAACCTGTTGAGCCGCGCTGCTACCGTAAAAGTGTACACCGCTATCTCAAAGGAGCGGGCGTCACGGTAGTGAATCCGCATGCTCTGAGACATACTTTTGCAACGACCTGCCTGCAAGCAGGTTGCAACATAAAAACGTTGAGTGAACTGTTGGGGCATGCCAGCTCTGACATTACACTAAAGCGTTATGTGCATACCTGTTGGGAGTGGAAGCAGAATGAGATGAACCGCATTTTCCAGTAATTGATGGTCAATCAAAGGGGCGGTTGCCGCAATAACCACCTATCTTCGCTGTTTTATGGTGTAAGATTTCCATTATAAAAATGGAAGACACTTTGCGAGGAAGTGGGTGGGCAATATGGCGCTGGATCTGTATGAGCATAATGCGAATGCTTACATGGCCGCGTACGAGATGATGGACAAATACGGCAAAGCTGCTATTGTTCACCCCACCGGTACGGGTAAGAGCTATATCGCGTTCAAACTCATTGAAGCTCACCCAAATGAAATGATTATCTGGCTTTCCCCCAGCGAGTACATCTTCAAGACCCAGCGGGAGAGCTTACTGCGCCAAGACCAGGATTTCCCACTTCAAAATGTACGCTTTTATACGTATGCCAAGCTGATGTGCAGTACGCCGGAGCAACTTAACCAGATAGCAGAACAGAACCCCACCTACATTATACTGGATGAGTTTCATCGAATTGGTGCGGAATTTTGGGGTGAGAGCACGCAAAGGCTGTTGGCTCTCTGCCCACGTGCAAAACTGCTGGGTTTGACCGCCACCAATGTACGCTACCTCGATAATAACCGCGATATGGCCGAGGAACTGTTCAATGGTCATGTTGCATCTGAAATGACCCTGGGCGAGGCAATCGTCCGGGGTATTTTGCCTGCCCCGAAATATGTCACCACGGTTTTTAAATACCAGCAGGACCTAGCACGGTATCAGTCGCGAGTTGACAATCTGCGCAGCCCGGGCATTCAGGATGTGAACCAGAAATATCTGGACGTTCTAAAGCGCGCCTTAGAGCAGGCGGACGGACTGGACAAGGTCTTTGCCCGCCACATCACTAACAAAAGCGGCAAGTACATCGTGTTCTGCTCGGGCAAGGAACACATGGACGAGATGATTTCCCATGTGCCGGAATGGTTCGCGGCTATTGATACCGAACCAACTGTTTACAAAGCACTGTCGGATGACCCCGCCACAGATAAAGCCTTTGCGGCCTTTAAAGCAGACAACAGCAAGCACTTAAAACTACTGTTCTGTATTGATATGCTCAACGAGGGTGTCCATGTTGAGGGTATCTCGGGTGTTATTCTGTTCCGCCCGACGATTTCACCTATTATCTACAAACAGCAGATTGGCCGCGCTCTGACAGCAGGGGATAGCGCGACGCCGCTTGTTTTGGATGTCGTCAATAACTTTGAGGGGCTGTCCAGCATCAGCGGCCTGCAAAACGAGATGACTGCCGCCGTGCAACGTCTCTACGCCAACGGTGAGAGTGATAAGGTCGTGACTGACCGTTTTGAGGTTGTGGAGCAGGTCCATGACTGCCGCGTGCTGTTTGAACAGTTGCAAAGCAGTCTGTCATCGACCTGGGATCACTATTTTTCCGAGGCTAGCATTTACTATGCCGAACACGGCAACCTGGACATTCCGCGGCGCTACAAGACGCCCATGGGTTTGAGCCTTGGAGCATGGCTGCAAATTCAGCGGCAGGTTCGCAGCGGCAAGCGTGCCGGGAGCCTGACCCAGCAGCAGATTGAACGCTTGGACAGTATCGGCATGCGCTGGGACAACTACAGCGACTTGGCCTGGACAAAAGGCTATGAAGAAGCCGCGCAATATTACGCCAAGCACGGCAACCTCATGGTGCCTGTAGAATGGAAAACAAAAGATGAGTTCCCGCTGGGAAACTGGATTTCCAACAAGCGCACTGAAAAAGCCGCTGGCAGGCTGGACGCGGAGAAGATGAGCCAACTGGAGAGCATTGGCATGGTCTGGGATGCCTTCAGCGAAAGGTGGGAGCAGGGCTTTGCCGCTGCGGCAAAGTATTATGCTGACCACGGCAATTTAGTCGTGCCTGTGTCCTACACCACAAAGGATGGGCTACGTTTGGGGGTCTGGATTAGAAACCAGAAGCAAACTTATGTCAACGGAACGTTGCAGCCTGAAAAGGCCGAACGGCTGGAAAGCATTGGAATTCTTTGGGAGCAAAGCAACTTCGACTTCAAGTGGAATGCGGCTTACGAAGCGGCCAAATTGTATTTTGAGGAAAACGGTAGCCTGAATGTGCCCATCGGCTATACAACCCCTGACGGTATAGCTTTGGGCAAATGGGTGGCCCGCCAGCAGTATGCCTACAAAAGCCCGAACAATAGCAATTGCAAACTGACTCCGGCGAGGGTCACTTTGCTGGAAAAGATCGGTATGCAGTGGGAAAAGACCGACCCGTGGCAGCATAAGTACGATTTGGCGTGGGACTATCTGCAAATGCACGGCAACCTGCAAATCCCGGCCAAATATAAAACAGCGGACGGCATCTGGCTGGGCCGCTGGTTGTACGACCAAAAGGCTTTACTGCGCAAGCAGTCACCCCGGCTAAGCGCCGAACAGACAAATAAATTGCGGAAACTGCTGGATGAGGACACGGCAGGTAAAGCATGCTGAAAAGATTGAGGAGAAATCATGACGAGGTTTAGACACGACCTGATTTTGCGGCTTGTAAAAATCATGGATGCAGTGCTGGTGACAATACCGTTTGCACTGTGCTGGTATTTGTACTATGCAAAACACATTGCATCGCCGTTTTACGCAAAAGGTGATTACTTGGTGGTGGCACTGTTCTTTGTGCTTTTCATCATGTTTGGTCGCGTGTACGACGCATTCCTAATGTCGATGTACCGCATATCCGAAATCGTCTATGCGCAGTTTCTGGCGGCGGCAGTCAGCGACTTTATTATGTACGTCGTTATCTGGTTGCTGAGCAAGCATCTGCCCAACATCCTGCCGGGTGTGGCAGCATTGGTTGGACAGCTGGTTCTGGCGGCAGTCTGGGCTCGCAGCGCACACCACGCGTACTTTAAGACCTTTCCGCCGCAGGCTACTGCTGTAATCTATGACACGCGCCAAGGTCTGGAAAAACTGATCGGCCAGTATGGCTTGGATGGCAAGTACAAGGTCGTAGCGACGGCCACGGCAGCAGAGTGTATTGAAAATTTGTCTATGTTGGACGGCATCAACACGGTGTTTATCAGCGGCGTCCACAGCCATGACCGCAACATTATTTTGAAGTATTGCGTCGAAAACAACATCACGATGTTTGTGATTCCCCGCATTGGCGACACGCTCATGTCCGGTGCGCACCACATGCACATGTTCCATCTGCCGATGCTCCGTGTGGGCCGCTACAATCCGCAGCCGGAGTACCTTTTTATCAAGCGTTTGCTGGATATTGTGATTTCTGCTGCTGCACTGATTATTTTGAGCCCAATCTTTTTGGTGACGGCCATTGCCATTAAGGCAACGGATCACGGACCTGTGTTTTACAAGCAGACTCGTTTGACCAAGGATGGAAAAGAATTCGGTATTTTGAAATTCCGCAGCATGCGCGTTGATGCCGAAAAAGACGGTGTGGCCCGTCTTTCCAGCGGTGAGCACGATGACCGTATCACACCCGTCGGAAAGGTGATCCGGGCCTGCCGCGTGGATGAATTGCCACAGCTTATCAATATACTGCGAGGCGAGTTAAGCATTGTGGGGCCTCGTCCAGAGCGTCCTGAAATTGCAGCTCAGTACTGTGAAGAAATGCCGGAGTTTGCACTGCGCCTGCAGGCCAAGGCTGGCCTGACTGGCTATGCGCAGGTTTACGGCAAGTACAACACAACGCCATACGACAAACTGACGATGGATCTGATGTACATAGCGCATCCGAGTATTATCGAGGATTTGAAAATCATGTTTGCAACGGTGAAAATCCTGTTTATGCCTGAAAGCACCGAGGGAGTTTCTGAGGGTCAAACCACGGCAATGAGTGGAGAGAACCTCTAAATATCGATGATTTTACACACTTTCAGCTGCTAAAAATTGGAAGAAATTCCAGGGCGGAGTCAGGCATAAATGCACCTCTTACAGTAGCATCAAGCAGGAAAGTTAGCAAATTGCCCTGTATGAATCTGAAATACGGCTTCTAACAGTGCAAAATGCCGAGAGTGTGGGCGTGAGAGAAGGCAAAACGAGTGTGAACTGAGGCTTTTACGCCCCGAAAGAGCACTTTTATGGATGCGACTGTAGCTCGTGGGTTTATGCCAGATGGCACTGTGATGATATTACCGACACTGTGGGGACTTTCACATAGCGTTATCTGGACTGAGCAATGATAACATCATCTGCGATTTCATCCCGGTCTTGGAGATAACAAGGCGGATGTGAGCGAGATGGTGATAAACACATGGTCACAGAGATGTTTATAGTACAGGGTAATCTGTCATAAGCAGGGGAGCTACCGCGGCATGGATGAGTGGAACCTGTAATAAAGGCAAGAGCTACCGTAGCAAGCGGTGGTGCCATCAGGACGAAAGACAGCGGCTACTGTAGCGTGAATTTGCAATAGCAGCGTTTATTGTAGCGGTACAAGACATAGCGGCAGTGTGTAGATCACACTGCTGAGGACGATTAGTAGAGCTTTATTTTATAAGAAATAAACGGCTCAGACTCTTGGAGATTGAGTCTGGGCTGTAATCTTTGATATGCGGAGAGGAGTAAGGACTAAGGAAGATGTTACACAGGGAATTTGGTTTGGTAAGCATTATCATGGCGGCCTACAATGCAGAAAAAACAATAGAGCTGGCGATTGAATCCGTGCTGAATCAGACCTATTCAAACTTCGAGCTGCTTGTTATCAATGACTGCTCAAAGGATGGAACAGCGAAGCTGGTCGAGGATTTTTCCGCAAAAGACAACCGAGTGCGTTTGATTTCTAATGAAAAGAACAGCGGCGTATCCTTTACTCGCAAGCACGGTTTGGAAGAAGCAAACGGCTCATGGATTGCGATACTTGACAGTGACGATGCGTGGGCACCGGAAAAACTAGAAAAACAGATTGAACTTCAAAATAGAACGAATGCTGATTTGCTTTTTACTGGTTCCGCTTTTATGGATTCGGAGGGGCGGCCAATTGATTGGTATCTTCATGCTCCGGCAGAAGCGACCTATCGGCAGTTGTTAAAGCAGAATGTGTTATCCAATTCCTCTGCGCTGGTGCGTAAAGAGCTATATGCAAAGCACTATGCAGTCGGAGATGGAATGCACGAGGACTTCGCGATTTGGCTCAGTATCCTGAAAGAAGGGAAGAAAGCCTATGGTGTGGATGAGCCGCTGCTTATCTACCGGATTGCAAAGTCGTCGAAGTCGGGCAACAAGATTAAGGCTGCGAAGATGAACTGGAATACATATCGGTATGTCGGATTAAATGTAGTTGAAGCAGCTTATTATGAGGCATGGTATATGTTTAAGAATGTCATGAAATACGCGAACTTGAAATTCTCCGGGGAGGGGACAGAATGAAATATAAGAATTGGAAAGGAGAAAGACTCTTATCATCAATACTATATTTGCTGACACCCTTTGCGTTTATGGCTAATCCTCTGTTGTTTGTTGTATGTGTTACTGCTCAACTCGTATTGCAAACGCTTCATGGCTACCGTTTTTCCGAACTGTTTGTGGTTTTGCTTCTTAATGGATTTGTATATTCAAGCGTTTCGCTTGTTGGTTTGCGATTTTATGATTGGATAATTATCTTCTCGTTTGTATATGTTTTTATAAATAGAAGAGGTTATGTCGCGATTCCGGTTAGATTACTGATCTTTAGCACATCAATCTTTCTGGTTTTTCTTTTTCATGGGATGGAGACCAATGAAATCTTGGAAGTTGTACGATACTTTGTTTCAATACTTTTGATTGTTGTAGTCCTAAACACAAAACCCGATATGAATTTGATTTCGGAATCAATAATTCGAATATGCAAAGTGACGTTGTACAATGCAATAATTGTATTTGCCATGATACAACTTGGAAGGGTTCATAACTATATGAGCTCCTTTATCTCCACCAATGTCTATATTTATTCTGACGAAGTACGTCTTAATGGATTCTTTAGCGATCCCAATAAGTATATGACATTTTGCCTTGCGCTACTTTTTATAATAGATGTATTTGTAGAGAATCCAACATACAAAAGAAACGGAATTTTAATTCTGAGTATAGCAACTGTGTTATCAATGTCTAGAACCGCGTTATTGTGTTTAGGATTTTATTTCTTTGTTAAGCTCTTATTGAAATTGAAAGACAAATCTCCTGTGCTTTTTGGGTGCTGTATTATTACATTTAGCGTTGTCTGCATCCTACTGTTGGCTGCGCCGGATATAATTAATAGCATTATAAATGAACTGTATACTCTTGCCGCACGGGTTCTTGGTCGAGAGCACACACTCGAAATCAATGCCACGATGAAGGACGACAATAGAGTTTATGTTTGGGAAAGAGCAATACAATTTATCAGTCAAAAGCCATTTTGGGGAAATGGATGGCTTGCATATCAATCGTTACTGCCATATCCGACACACAATACTATTGTTTCTCTATTGCTTGACGGAGGGGCTTTTGTGTTAACGGCATATCTTTATACTTTTTGGCCGTTATTTTCAAATAAGCGATTTGGTGCAACAATATCATGCGTAATACTTCCAATGTTATTGTTGGACCTTGGTAATTATAGAGTGCTGTTTTTACTGCTTGCACTGATTATGCTACCCTCAAAAGGAAAAGCTATGCAATGAGGTGATAAAACAATGAAGAAAAAAACATTGGTTGTACTAACAAAAAAGTGGGGGAGAAACTATACAGGTGCTACGCTGGCTACGCAATACTTCGTAGATAGATGGACCTTCCAATTTGACAGGATTGCTGTCTTTACATTAGAAATAGGAAACTATGATAATACGAAGCAGAATATTTCCGTCCTGAAATGCAAGAATGAACAAGAACTTCTACTCGCACTAAAAGAAGAAAATCGATGCGATAGCAGTATTGTAGGCTATTCGGATGATCATCTTGGCTATTTGTTAAAAAAAGCAAATATTCCGTATATTCACACATACCATGGAAATTGGCCAGATGCCCGCTGGATGAATGCGGATTTTTTTATTAAAAGCTTTTATTTTATGCCACTGTATAAAAGAACAATTAGAAACGCGGAGGCAGTGGCTAATGTCTCCATATATATGGAGAACTTCACAAAAAGATATAACAGCAAATCTATCCTTATACGGAACGGAATGGATTTTAAGCCGTGTGAGGCTGACAGCTGTTATCCGAAAACATATGTGATGGTCGGTAATATAGATACAAGAAAATACAAAAACGCCATCAGACTTGCTAAGTATATCTATGATATTGATCCACAAGTGCGAATTGACATATACGGGAAAGCTATAGATAAGAGCGTTGCTAAGCAACTGGAAAAGATACCAAACGTTCGTCTTATGGGACAGCATAGCATAATTCAATACGGCTTCTATTGTGGATTAATCAATGTGTCCGAAATCGAGAATCTTTCAATTTCTGTTTGTGAAGCTATTAAATCTGGCATCCCTGTATTCTGCTTTAATATTGGCGGGCTTCCAGAAGTTGTGAAAAGGGATGAAACTGGCTATACCTTCCCCAAAAAGAATTACAAGAAAATGGCGCAGAACCTTATTGACTATGCGTGTGACGAAAATAAGATGAGAGTTGATAAGAGTGTGTTGGATCCATTTGATTGGAACGTTGCTGCGAAAAAATATATGACACTGTTTGAAGAAATCATGAAGGATACGACGGAATGAAAATTGCAATATTAGGCCCAGTAACAACAAAGACCTATTTTGGCGGAGTTGCGGTATTTGATGAGGAACTTGCTGCTGGCTTTAAGCATAACAAATGGGAAGTTGTACTTATTACAAATCAAAAAAACGCTGATTCAGAAAAAAATGGTGTACCAATTCGGATAATAAATGCTATCTCTGCAAGCAAAATCCTTAAAGAAGAAAGCCCAGATATAATTTTGGCATCGTTGCAATATGCAAAATACTGGAGTCTTTGCAGAAGTAATGCTATCAAAATTTATTTTTTGCATGGGTTCTTTAACCGAAGCTACTATGGAAAGGTAAAGTCCGAATTGGCATCGCCTTATCAGAGACTAATTACCAAGCAATCTCAATATGTTTTTGCAAATAGTTATTTTACCAAAATGGTGAATGACCAATTTTTTGGAATTCATACGAACCGGGTTTTTCATCTCGGAGTAACAACGGAATATTATAATGCTATTCTAAACACCAAGATTCCCAAAGAAAAAGGTACGATTTTATATGTAGGTCGACTTGTATCAGCAAAAGGTATTGGAAATCTGTTACGGGCAATGAAAGTTCTTAAAGACCGAGGTATGCCGTATAAAGTTTATATCGCAGGAGGTGGACCAGACAAAGAAAAGCTAGAAATGTATGTTGCCAAAAACAACTTGAATGTGCAGTTCCTTGGACGAGTTTCACAGAAGGATTTAGTTGCTTACTATTCAAGGGCGGAAATATTTGTATCACTGAATCCGAGCGAACCATTTGGCATTGTTTTCCCGGAGGCTCTACTGGCACGATGCAAAATTGTATGCCCGTGTACAGGCGGGCAGGTTGAATATCTAATGGATTACAAAGATACTGTTGCATTCGTTGATGAAGCCTCTCCAGATGCAGTAGCGAATGGTATCGAGAGATTAGGGAAATCTCCAGTCGCAGCAGAGTTGAGTGATAAGTATATACAGACTTTCCGCTATGATACTATTGCAAAAGAAATGATTGATTACTTGAATGAGAGAGGCAAAACAAATGGAAGTTAACAATATAGATTCAAAGCCTTTTTTTTCCGTTCTGGTTCCAGTGTATAATCAGGAAAAGTACCTGCCTGAATGCATAGAGTCTGTTTTAAACCAGACATTTAAAGACTTTGAACTCATTTTGGTTGATGATGGCTCGACAGATTCTAGCGGAATGCTTTGTGATCAATACGCCCAGGAACATCCGCGCATTATAACGGCTATTCACCAGAAAAATCAAGGTCTCCTTTTTGCGCGACGGACAGGAATTGAAAACGCTAACGGGGAATTCTATTTGTTTCTAGATGCGGATGACTATTTCTGTGGAAATGCCTTGAAAACTATTTACAGTCAGATAGAAAAGAAATCTGTTCAAATGGTGATTTTTAACGCATCATTACAGGCCGATTTCAAATCGAAGCTAAATAATTATCCCTATGAGGATGGTACCGTTTTAGAGGGAAAACAGAAAAATGTTTTTTTGATGGCATTTTGTGGAACACACATGTTCAATAATATGTGTTTTAAGTGTATACATAGCTCACTGATTGACTTGCACGATTATATCGATGGTGTGGGAGTTGGATATGGTGAAGATCTTTTTCAATCAATTCCACTTGTCGATCGAGCTGAATCATTTTGTATTCTACAAGCTCCATTGTATTTTTACCGGCAACATGCAGAGAGTATGACACACTACTACAACCCGGCACAATTTGAATCACTTAAAAACGTTTGTGGCCGGTTGATGGCATACAGTCAAAAGTGGCAAGGCGAATATAAGATTCCACTAATTGATAAGGCATACGAATATGCCGGAAATGAATGCTACAGAACAGCTAAAAATGTGTTAAAGAGTAATGATGAGTTTGGCGTAAAACGTAATTATCTTGCTGAGCTGAAAAAAGATGTGTTTTATAAAAAGTATGTCGAAAATAAAAGGATGTGCAGCCATCTTAGAATGTATGAAAAGTTTATTCTGTTTGCGGTAAAGTCGAATTCATATATGATGCAGCGCATTGTGAGTGAAATTTTCTCTTGTGCAAGTAGACTAAAGAGGAATTGATTTATGGGAGATAACAAATACAAATACCTGATAAAAAATACCGGCTTCCTTGCGATAAGTAGTTTTTCGTCAAGAATCCTTGTTTTTCTACTTGTACCGTTTTACACAAATATCCTTAGCACAAGTGAATATGGAATTTATGATTTAGCTACGACAACAATTCAGCTGCTGATGCCCATTCTCACATTGAATGTTTACGAGGGTGTCACAAGATTTTTGATGAGCGACAAAGAGAATCCCAACACAATCGTTACATTGGGGTTTAAATATATCGCGGTGGGAACAGCTATATTTGCGTTGGCTCTTTGGGCAAATACAATCTTTAATATATTTCCACTCTTTTCAGGATATGAATTACTGATTTTTTTGTATTTCGTTTCCAACGTGCTCTATCAATACGCGGTCCAATGCGCGAAAGGATTTGAATTGGTAAAGCTCATGGGAATTGCCGGCGTAATTAGCACAGTTGTAATGGTTTTTACAAATGTATTATTTTTAGCCATCTGGCATATAGGCTTACCAGGCTTCTTTTTGTCTTACATTTTAGGGCAGGGCATTGCGGCTGTGTATCTGTTCTGGAAAATAGAAATTATCAGATACTTGAAAAATGAGGATGATTATGACGTACAAAAGCGATTGGTTTATTATTCTGTTCCATTAATATTAAATACTATCGGTTGGTGGATCAACAATGCATCGGATAGGTACATTGTTACATGGCTTTGCGGAGTTTCAATCAATGGAATATATTCCGTGTCGTATAAGATACCTTCAATCTTAAGTACTTTTCAATCTATTTTTACGCAGTCATGGCAAATCTCAGCCATCAAAGAATATCAAAAAGAAGGCTATCGTCGTTTTTATGCCAGAATGCTGGAAACAATTAATTTAATCGTTGGAATAGCTTGCATGGTACTTATTCTATTCACAAAAGTAATAGCAGGTTTTTTGTATGCTAAGGATTTCTATTCAGCATGGGAATATGTTCCCTTTCTGTTGCTGTCTACTGTGTTTAGCGCATCAGCAGGGATGGTTGGCCCGATTTTAAGTGCAAAAAAGAATACAAAGGCTCTGGGCACATCTACACTGTTTGGTGCCCTGACAAATATTGTATTCAATATTGCACTAGTCTCCATCATCGGCGCCCAAGGTGCCGCGATTGCTACGGCTTTATCATCTTTCCTTATTTTTTTACTTCGGTATATATCCGCCAAAAAGGAAATTGAGGGAATAAGCTTTCCGAGGCTTTTCGGGTTTTGGATTGTAATATGCATACAAGCATGCTTGATGATTGATGGCGGTCATTATTTGGGTCAAGTTGTATTGATTGTAGTGGGAATACTCATGTACAAAGATAATATAGGATTGGCACTAAAATGCTTGAAAAAGTAAATATTCACTTCGGGCTACGTTAGTGAGGGGGATTCCAAATGGATGTTCATTCGATAATTTGTAAGGGGCTATTGTGCTTTTTTGGCTTTTTCCCAATAAAGAATAATAAGGTGGTTTTTAGCAGTTATTACGGGAAATATTATAGTGATAATCCGATGTATCTTTTTGAGGCAATGGCTCAAAAAGATATGGGATTAGATTATGTGTGGTTACTCTGTGATGAAAAGGCTAAAATTAACAATGCTCGTGTCGTAAAAAAAGGATCTGTCAAGTCATTGTATGAACTGGCAACGGCAAAAGTTTGGGTTGACAATTGCAGAAAACCGTTGTGGACACGAAAGCGAAAAGAACAATATTATGTTCAGACATGGCATGCAGGAATTGGACTTAAAGGCGGTGAAGGGGCTTGTGCCGATACGCTCGGTCAAGCCTATGTTCGTTCTGCAATAAATGATTCGAAGATGGCAAATTTATTTCTTGCCAATTCCGATTGGTCGGAAGTTCTATATAGAAAATACTTTTGGTATGATGGGGAAATATTAAAAAAGGGACTTCCGAGAGAAGACTCACTATTCAAAAACGCTGATAGTGTTCACAAAAAAATATGTTCCTTTTATAACGTCCCAGAAGAAACGCATTTCATTTTGTATGCGCCTACATTTCGTGCAAATGGAAGTTTGTCACCATATGATATGAGCTATGATAACGTTATTTCCGCAATAACCAAAGAAACGGGATATAGCTGGAAATTTATTTTTCGGCTTCATCCGAATATTAAAAACGAGGATGGGACAATTCAATATGGTGATGATATTCTAAATGGTACGCAATATTCCGAGATTAATGATTTGATTTTGGCTAGCGATTTTTTAATTACGGATTATTCTAGCTGTATGTTTGATGGAATGATTGCGGGCAAGAAAGTTCTAATTTATGCCAGCGACATTGATGATTACGCAAAAGAACGGGGATATCTTTTTGAATTGGAAAAACTACCATTCAGCATTTCAACTACGACCAATGAGCTGATTCGTAACATTTGTGCTTTTAATCAAAATGAATATATGCAAAAAGTTGTCTCTTTTCAGAGCTCACTAGGATTTGTTCCAGGTGGAAATGCATCGGAAGATGTTGCTGACTTTATTATTGCACGAATGAAATAAGCTATTGACTGTAATGTCAAGTGAGAGAAAGGACATAGATATGGCAAATATTGCAATTTTGACGGCTGGTGGTATTGGATCGCGTACACATCAGGATATTCCAAAGCAGTTTCTAAATGTTGATAATAAACCAATCATTATCTATACGTTGGAAGCCTTCCAGCAGCACCCTAATATTGATGAGATTTGTGTTGCTATTTTGGAAGGATGGGATCAAATCCTCTGGGCGTATGCAAAGCAATTTAATATAACAAAACTGAAGTATGTTGTAACAGGTGGTGCCACCGGTCAGGAATCGATTTTCAATGGTTTGAAAGCTATTCGAGAAAATCATAAGGACGACGATGTTGTGATTGTCCATGATGGTAATCGTCCGATGGTTAGTCAGGATATTATCACTGATAATCTTGTTAAACAAAAACAATATGGCTCAGCTGTAGCAACAATTCCATGCACTGAGGTTGTTTTTGTTTCTGAAAATAAGATGGATTCGGACAAATCTATTCCACGCGAAAATCTTCAGAGAACGCAGACACCGCATTCTTATAGATTGAGCGATTTGTGGGACGCCCACATGAGGGCAAAAGAACTTGGCATTACGAACACGGCGGCTTCATGCTCATTGATGGAAGCTCTGGGGAAAAAAACGTATTTTTCTAAGGGTTCAGAGAAAAACCTTAAAATCACGACAGTTGAGGATATTGAGATTTTCAAGGCTCTTTTGAGCGCCAAGAATGAGGAATGGATAAAATGAAAAATCTTGAAATGGAAGCGGTGAAACGAGTTGCATCACTACCATATGATTGGAGTAGGTTTAATAATAAGGTTCTACTGATTTCAGGGGGAACTGGTTTTATAGGGTCGTTTTTGATTAAGGTTTTACGCTATCGCGTAGATTGCTTCGGGAATAAAATCAAGGTGGTTTCACTTTCCCGAAGAGGAGGAGTGTCCGATGATTATTTGGAGAATTTGGCTGCCGACGTTTGCAACCCTATAGAATATACAGCTCCTGTGGATTTTATTCTTCATCTTGCATCCAACACGCATCCGAAACAGTATGCAGAAGATCCAATTGGAACGATTCTGACCAATATAGATGGATGTAACAACCTGCTGAGACTGGCAGTTGAGAAGAAGGCTCGTTTTTTACTTGCATCGAGTGTTGAAATATACGGTCAGGGCACCGAGAAACCAATGGACGAACACTATTGCGGATATATAGATTGCAATCAAGCAAGAGCTGGCTATAACGAAGCAAAGCGTACCTGTGAAGCATTGACACAATCTTATCGTCAACGGTTCGGAATCGATGCTGTCATTGTAAGACTTGCAAGAGTTTTTGGTCCGGACAAGAAAAAAGATACAAAGGCGATGAGCCAATTCATGGACAAAGCAGTCTTAGGTGATGAGATTGTGATGAAAAGCCATGGCGAACAACGCTACTCTTATGTTTATATTGCAGATGCAGTAAGCGGACTCATCAAAGTTCTTCTGGATGGAATAGACGGTGAGGCTTATAATATATCCGACGATGATGATGGAAAAACACTTCGAGGATATGCTGAGTATCTTGCGAGCCTTTCGGATCAGAAAGTGAAATTTGAAATCGAAGATAACTCAGCAGTGTCGAAGGCTACCTTTGCCATAATGGATACAAATAAACTAAAAGCCTTAGGTTGGATGCCACTCTATACCGTGTGTCAGGGACTAAAGGAAACATATACTATCAAGCGGCAAGAAAATACGGATTGCTAGAAGATGTGATTTTTAAATAATCTAGTTATGCAATTTTTACAGAGTACAGGAATGCTGAGTAAAAGAGATAACCAGAAATACTAAATATCCACTTCGCAGTCATGTGTAAGCATGGCTACTGTCACAGCCGGAGCATTTTGCTGGTGTTGACAAAATGCTCCGGCTGTGATACTGATCAATTATGGCCCAATGGAGAAAATCAGTGAGGCTGAATATCGTAAACTCAAATCGGTAGCACCGCTTAAGACAGAATGCAAGACAAAGTATGGCAACCGAAAAGTCACTTATCAAGAGGCCTATCAATTTGCGGATTTGCCTTTTGATACGATTCAGTGGTTTAATACATCTGCTTCCGTGCGTTCTTTGCTTGAGAGACTTCCGATTGGTGATGTACTTCGCCCACAGAAAAGCGGTGTAAAGCCTGATCTTGGCACACCTATGCATTTTTTTGAATTTATGAACAACGAGCTATGTGATGAAGTTGCGCGCTGTGCCATTTCAGACAGTCCCATCGTCCAGCCGCACGTTCACCCTTTTACAGATATGCTTTATTACAACTATGACTTCGGCGACGATTGGCATGTGCAAATCACTGCCAGTGACAATGCAGAGGATCTTATCAAATCGGATCGGCTCACGGCAGAGGAATGGGAAGAAGCAAAGTTGCAGCTTCACAGCAAGCATCGCCCTGTCTGGATTGCGCAGGATGGCTTACCCGTATTTGATGATGTCGGCAATATTCATGGGTATGCCGCATTCCTGAGATGTATCAATCGTGATGCTCGTAAAAAATAATATAGCAGATGAAGATGATAACTCGCCATGTCCATATCATGGAAAAGTGGAAACCCTTGCCTGAGCAAAGAGCCTCGGTTGGAGTAAACGCAGAGTGAGCAACAAAAACTTGTTGTGAATTATCGGTATTTGACGCTTAATAAAGCTATGTGACGTAAATAAACCCAAAGACTTTTCAAAATGCATTAACCGCTTTGTATCTGTTCGACTTTTTCCTTATCTTCCTGTATGGCTTGATTGGTTTTGCGAACTATTTCTAATTCAGCAATAAGACCAGCTATCCGACTTTCTGTTTCTGTAACTAATTGTCTTACCTTTTCAGGTTCAGTACCCGGTGAAATCCCCATTTTATCTAGTTGCGAAGCCGCTCTGCTATACGCCTGCAGGGCGGCTTCATTTTGCTTGTAGAAGGTATCCTTCTGGGCAAGTGGTTTGGATGCATACTCCAACCAAACAAATTTATAGGTGCGGCACGCCTGCAGATTATGAGCCGTTGCTGCATAAATTTTGCTTTTGGAACGAAGCTCTGCAATCTCGTTGCGGAGCTTCATTTCTTCGCGTTGATATGCACTGATTTGTTTATCAAAGTCAGCAGATGAATGTAGACCATTATCAGCCATGCTGCCCAAGAGTTTCCCAAGCACTTGGGCATTTGCAATTCCTGCACGGCGTTCCACATTAGCGACTCGACGGGCCAAACTGCTTTCAGAAGTGCCAACCTGCACCACACCTCCTAGCGATTGCGCTAGTTCAGAGCCACTGATTGATTTTCGCGTCTTCTCGCTGCCAATTGGCACATAGCTGTACTGCCAACCGGGATATAGACTGATTGCACAGCTTCCTTGCTCGACGTTTCGCTGTACATAGCGTTCCGGAATGAATAACCGCTCAATGTGATATTGCGGCAAATGTACTGTCACTCCGCGCAGGCTCATGGCCATGATCTGATCAGCGGTTAAGCTTACAATCAGTGGCTGCGTCAGATTCTCTTCATCGATTTGTCGAATCAAATCAGTGCCCCGAATTGTGCCATGTGTGCCGTCATCGTAAGTTATATCATATGAAAAAGCCGCGCCGATGTCGCTAGATACAGACCCATCAGGAGTCGTATGAATATGGCTGTTATCAATCATCAGCTTTGCCGGATTGCCACTTGAGTCATGGATTTGCAGCAGAACACCTCGCTTGCCGGCAGAACATATCTGACGTGATGTAAGTCTGACAGATGTATCACAACTCTGCGGATAGTTTGTAGTCAATTCTTGATATAGCTCTGCAATCGACGTACTATGATTTGTGTCAAGGATTCCTGATTTATTCTTTATCGCACTTTCTAAGCCTGCGAGTGTAAACCCATCGCCTAAAGCATCTGCTGGCACCCATGCCCCATCTAAGTCGGCAGCCTTATACAAAAGCTGTCCGGTCAGTTTCTTTACACGTATCTTAACCCCCTCGGATTGCAGCAGTTTTGCAAAGTCAGCAAAGGTTGAGACATTCGGAAGTATCTTAGCTATGCGCTCACGAATAAATAGCTGTTCGGCATCGTTATCCTCTAAGCGCTCCACGAGGCCGGTATACGTAAACTTGTCGGTATCGGCCAGTGATATATCTCTGATTGCGCGCCCCGCGCCCTCTAGCAAGTAGGTCATATGCTTGCCGCGATGGCAAACAGAAATGCCCAGTTCCTGCGCCATTTGCAGGAACTGGGCATAATTGGTGGCACGCTCCAAGCAGAAGTTAAGCTTTTTGCGGACTTCAGTACGATTGCTGGTTGTGCGTTTCTTCTGTATGTAAGTGGGGTAGAGCTGGCCTAGCTGTTGCGGGTCTTTAATAATGGACAACTGTGCTTTCATACAGAGCCGATCCGAGATACTACGGATTCGCTGCGCGGTGCGGTAGGGAACAGTGCGCAGCTTTTTGTAATCATAAAAAGAAACGGCGTTGATAATAATGTGGTTATGTATAGAATCTTTATTGATATGGGTAGCAACGATAAACTCGAATTTTCCATCGGTAAATTCCATTGCAAGCTTGCGGCCCAGCTCATGGGCTCGCTCCGGCGTGACAGCATCGTCCGGGGAAAAGGATTGAATCAGGTGGTAGGCAAGATTTCCTTGCTTTTTCGCACTTGTATTTCGTGCTTTGCGTGCCATTGCTGCAGTAACGGAAAAATCAAGCACTGCAGTCTGTGGGGCGGTATTGTAACCTGAAATCAATTCCTGCCCATCTGTTTTGTCCGGATTTTCTATGTAGTTGATTGCATCGCCAAGCCGAACTTTTACCGCATGAATTTTGGTGATAGCCATAATAGATTCCTTCTATGTTAGAAACAGGTGAAGATTGTCATTCAGGGCCGGGTGAAAATCGTCAATAACAGACAAAAACAAATAGCCATTCTCGCACGCTGCTTGCGAAAGACATGATTGGGCTTTGCATAATATTTCGCTGCATGCATATTAGACTAGTTTTCGCAGAGCTTTCACCAATCGTTCCTGATAGAGCGACTTTATCTGTAAATATTCACGCCACAACTGCTCAACATCATTGGTGGTAACAGATTGATTCGTGTTGCAGCGTTTAGCTACTTTGTTAATGTTACCTGAGATATGACTCAAGCTAGAAGAAATTTCTTTTATAACAGAAAAATCGTAATGCTTCACTTTGCCGGTAAGCAGCATTTCCCGACAAAAAGCTGAAAAATTTGGCATATCACTTTCTGCCATCATTGTTGCTATCTGTTGCCATTCTTGCTCAGAAAAAAAGATGCCTTTATAAATTGGTCGTTCACGTTTGTCCATATAATATCCTCTTGATTTTCAAAGTACTCTTATGAAAATCTGTACTCAAACGGGTTTTAGGGTGTCCCTAAATGCGCATCTGTTTTACAGATGCAATGCTTGCTAACGTTCGCTTTCGCTCACGTTACCCCTTCGGGCCGCCCCGGCGGTTCTTCTGGCGAAACCAGAACAGCCCGGCTCCGATAAAAACGATGGGCAAAAAGTCCAGCACATTCCAGAACGGATTTGAGGGCTTTTTGCTCTGCTGGACAGGTTGAGAAGAAGCCGGCTCCGGTGTCGGCGTTGCGGACGGCGCAGCGGCAGCTGGTGCATTATAGGCTGCAGCGCGCTGCACAGCAGTGTTCTCGTCACGGCTGGGCGTACTCAAATCAGCGTTTGGATTTTTTGTGTCTGTTACCGTCAGATGAAAGCTTGCACCGTCATCGGTATTCAGCTCCTTCTGCTCGCACTCGAACTGGTAGCGCTCCGCTGCATCGCCTGCAACACGGGCAGATAGAAATGTATACAGTCCGCTGTCAGCCTCCGTGCAAACGGCGGCCAGCTGGTTGGATTCATATACATCCAGCGCGTATACTGTACCGCTGTACAGGTTCTGCAGGTAGACGATACAGTGTTGAGAAAAGCCGACTGGTGCCGTCAGGTATGCGCTGACCTGGGCCGTTGTTGGCTGATAGTCGGCAGGCGGCTGGAGCAGCGGCAGCTGCGTATAATAACGTGTCTGCCCGGTTACTTCCGTGAACCAACTCTCACCTGCAAACTCATATTGCAGCTCATACTGACCACCAGCCTCGACCTGCAAAAAGGTGGTGCCGTCAACCTCGCGCAGCGGCCAATCGATTAGGGCGTCGTATTGCACAGCGGCATTGCAGTAATAGGTGCCCTCCGGCAACGTCACAGTCTGGCTATACTGGTTCAAGCCGTTCAGCGTTACAAGAACAGCGTCCGTGTCGTTGGGACCGCTGCCCAGCGTAATTAGCACGGAACGCTCCTGCAGCTCCGAGGGAACATCTACCATGGATACCGCAACTTCGCCTTTTCCCGCCGCATGGCAGGGCGGTGCCAGCGCCATGACAAACGGAACAAAAAACAAAATCGCCAGAACTCTTTTCATAAAAGCCTCCTTAAAATCCGGCATAGGTAAAGTAATGGCAACCGCGGCTCTCCATCCATGCGTTGGACATGTTTACGCAGACGCCGTAGCCATAACAGCATTCGATCCACGCGCCGCCGCCGAGCGCCATCTGCACATGGCCTTGCTCACCGCCAGCGGCATAGACGACCCGCAGGTCGCCCGGCTGGACCTCGGCGGGGGAAATTGCCCGCAAGTCACCGGTGCGGCCATAGGCGGCTGTATTACCGGCTGAGAACGGCAAGCCCTGTGCCCAGTAGCAGTACTGCACAAAGCTGGAACAGTCCAAATTCATCCCGACGCTGGCATTGCCGGGGCCACCACGCAGCGACGAGGGCTGCCCATATACAAAATGACCTTGGCAGCTAATGGCAAAGGCTACGACCTGCCCGCGCGCGGTGTCGGGGTTAATGTTCAGTCCGGCCAGCAATGCCTGCAGTTCTTCAGCAGTCAAAGCGGAGCCTACCGAACGGCACTTGATACCGTCCGCAACGCCGTAAAGCGCCTCCCAGTCCATGCGATACAGCAAGGACGCCCATTCCATGTTGCCATAAGTGTCCGCGCCGTTCTCATACCAGCCCTTGAAGCCCGCTGCGCCGGGCGGCAGCGTTACAGTTTTCGTAAAGCGGGCAGTGACCGCATTGCCCGCATACGCATTGCCATACTGGTCCTGCTTGATGACGGTACGTGTCAGCGTACCGTCGTTGCTGCTTGCGGCCAGTGCTTCCAGGTTGCCCGTGCCGCCGTCCGCACCATTGGGGGCTTCGGTTTCCGGGTCAGCATAGCGGTCATAGCCGGTCAGGTAAATTGTGCAGTTCAGGTCATAGTGGCCGTACTGGCCGTCGTGCAGCTCTCCGGGACACCATGGGATAGCGGTTGCGTTGGCAAAGGTCACGGTATAATCCTTCGTCATGACCTCGTCGCCGTCGGTGGTTTCCACTGTAAAGGTGGCGGTGCGCTCATTCGGAGCATAGAACCAATCATTCAGCTCGCCCTTGTAGAGATTCGCGCTTTCATCCAACACGATGCTGCCGGTGCAATTCTCTGCGGCGATTTTGCCGTCGACAACTTGGGTGTAGTTATCCGGAAGGGCACACAGCTCTGACTGGGTGGCCCCATCCGGGAAAATAACAGGAAAAAAGACGGTCACATCATGTGTACCGTCTTCGACCCATTCGGGGTGACTGCTGCCTTCTGCGTGGTCGTCACTCCATTCCCATATTCCGCTGTGGTAGTGCCCGCATTCTTCGTTGCCTTGGGCACAGGTGTGCGTTTCGCATCGATACTCTGTGATGGTCACGGTCTCGCCCTCGCTGCGGTAGCCATTGACGCAGCCGCCATAGCTGATGCAGGAGTAGGGCGCTGACTCCCGCGCGGTAATTTCCATACCGTAGGCTGTCAGGGCGCGGCAATATTGGGTAAATGGCACGTCGTCCGTAAAAGCCGCAAGCTCCTGTGAACTGGGCCAGTCCTGCTGATAGTAGACCGCGGCCATCGAGATGATCTCTGCAGTGTCATTGTAGATGCCGTTGGCGTAGCTCCATGTGACGCCATGCTGCATATTGTTGCTGCGCTGGCCAGTCAGCGTGTCGTAGCCGTAGGGGTTGCCGTTGGGGTCAACATCGTTGCGAAAGGCTCTGCGCAACTCGTCAGTGGCAGCTTCATTGCGATATGTATTGATGCTTTCGACAAGCTGCTGAATATCCTCCGGCCTGTCGGCACACAGCACGCTGGTCGTTGCAGTACCGCCCATCTGGCCTAGCAGCCCAATAATCAGCAACAATAGAATGATTGCGCCACAAATAAGCGCCGTCCTGCCGATAGAAACAAGCGCTTTGACAGGATGGGCAAAGAAACGCGCCACTCTGATAACGCTATGACCGGTCTGAAAGCCTGTATTACTGATGATGCCCGGTGTGCGGTCAGCAAAATCATCCGCACTGGTCGAGAACGACTCCGCATAATGCAAGGCCGTCCTGGCACCGGCAGAGCCGATTTGTACCGCAGAGCTTCCCAACTCCATCCGCAGCACGTCGCCGCCTGTGTGTAGGACCTCCTCGGCGATGCGCGTGCCGTCCCGCACATCCTTGATGCCCTTCACGGCGTAGCTGCCCAGTATGCCGACGTCCTCCGCAGCAGTCCCGAGAAACGTCTCCTGCATAATTAGTTCCGCCGCCGCGCCGTGCACACCGAGATCCTGCGCGGCATCGGTGGCAAAGTCCTCTTGATAGCTGACCAGCCCGCTTGCACTCGTGATACCGTGCGCTGCGGCTGTTGTGCCGCGCATGGCAGGGGAGCGGTGGCCGCTTGTCTGCTGGTCGCGCAGCAGTTCGTAGTAGGCATTGCTGCGGCTGGCCCGGGGCGTGTTGGTACCGGTGATATATTTCCGGTTGCCTTCGGCGGGAGGTGATAAGCTTTCTGCTGAATCATCGCTATCGTCTGAAATACTATTTTTCGTTTCACTTACATAATCGTCATTCGACAGTAGCGACTCGGCTTGCTTTTCAGTATTATCCAGCAGTTCCTCGCCGTTTGATGCTTCATCTACCTGATTGTGCAGGCTTTCCGATATGTCAGTATCGGTATGGAATAAAGGTTTGTCACTATAATTTTGTGTGAATAGTTCTGACATGGCAGACTCCGTGAGGTTGTTTTTAGAGATGTGCTGGTGTAAGCATAACGTATTAAGACTTTCGATTAGGAGATGTATCCATCAGCCTGAACAACTCGGTATCCTTCGGAAAATCGTTGTTGAAGGGCACCACCGTCTTAGACACGATCAGCAGTCCGCTGCCGACCTCTGCATTCTCGATGTACCGCTTTTCCTCGTTGGAAATGTGCAGCAGCCGCGCCAGATCGTTGGCATCGTCGGGAGACTGGTTCAGCAGCTTGATATATCCGCAGTCGGACAGCATTCGGCGTGCGTCCTCGTTGTCCAGAACCGAACGCACGTGCTGGGTGATGGAGGTCAGAATCGCACCCCACTTGCGGGCGCGGCTGGACAGCTGAAAGTAAAAGTCCGTGCAGTCCTTGTTGCCCAGCAACTGCTGGAACTCGTCGGTAAACACCCATGTGCGGCGACCCAACACGCGGTTGCGGGTAATGCGGTTCCAGACCTGATCCAGCACGGTCAGCATGCCGATAGACTGCATCGATTTGCCCAGCTTGACCGTATTAAAGCAGATGCAATGATTCTGCACGTTCACATTGGTCTGGTGGGCAAACAGGTCCATGGAGCCACTTACATATAGCTTCAACGCCGTAAGCAGTGGCTTGACTTCCTCTCCCTGCAGCGCAAGATTTCTATAAAAGTCGTGCAGCGTTGGTATTTCCTCGCGCTTGGGGTTCGCCATATAGCGTTGGTAAGTCAGCCCGGCAGCCACATCAATAAAGGTTCGCTCCTGGGGCGACAATTCGGAGCTGTGTAGAATGAGCTGGCAGAAATTCTGCAAGAACTGGCTTTTCAGTCGGATGGGGTCCTCATCGTCGCCGTAGTCCTCGGTAATGTCCATGGGATTGATATGGGAGGGGCTGGATGCGGAAATGTCAATTACTACGCCACCCATGGCTGTAACGAGATGCGTGTACTCCTGTTCTGGGTCGATGAGAACAATATCATCATCTGGCCAGCGAAGCATGATATTGGTGACCATCTGCATTACGGAGAAAGACTTGCCGTAGCCGGTCATGCCCAGCACCATACCGGCAGGGGCGGGCAGCAGCTTGCGGTTACACAGTATCAGATTCTTACTGCGGGCGTTGATGCCCTCGTACAGTCCGCCCGGCTGGAACAATTCCTGTGTGGTGAACGGCACATAGATGGCCGTGCTGACGGTTTCCAGCGTGCGCTCCAACCCGAGCCATTTCTTGCCAAGCGGCAGCATACTGTTCATGGCGTTGCGCTGCTCATACAAAATGCTGTCAAAGCGGCAGGTCTGCTGCTGTACGGTGCTGCAAATGCGCCGCACGCGCTCATCCAAATGCGCATTGGAATCGCCATAGGTGTGAATGAGGATGCAGACTTTGAAGATTTTTTGGTTTTTGGTTGTAATGTCATCCATCATCTGCTCTGTGTGGTGCATTTTGGATTTCAGATCATAGCTCACAGCTATGCTGGCAGGCATATTTCGCTCGCGTGCTTTGGCAATGGCATCGTATTCTTCCTTGTGCATATAGGCAAGTTTTTTCTCGATTTCCTGGACAGCTTCTGCCTGGTCCATAGCGTCAACATGCATTGTGATGACATGGTCAAAAGGAAGCTCCGATAGCATAGAGAACAAACCGTTCTTCATTTCCGGTGCTATGCCCCGCAGATACATTGTCTTGCCGATTTTATCGCCAAACTGATAGCGGTCACGGTAAACGGCGCGCGAGTCGTCGTGCTCCGGGTGCCAGTTGTAAGAGCTGGGTGAAATAAAATCCTTCGTAGTAAGGTCATCCTCAGCCAGCAGCCAGTCATAGGAAAAGCTCATTTCCTCATTGGGCCGCATGATGCCTTGTAACAGGCTCAGACGCTCAATGCCGGACAAGATGCGTGTACTGCTGCCCATACGCTTGAAGTGATCGGCAATGTCGGCAGCACGGTTTTCCAACTGCTCCTTAGCCTGCCGGTAATTTTCGGCGTGTAGGCTGAAGGTGACATACTTCTCACGAATCAACCCGTTTTGCCCGCGCAGTGCTTTTTCCGCCACGACTTGGTTCATCTCCTCGGCATAGCGGTCACGGTCATCCCCGCGCAGGGGCAGGAAGGTGTCGCTGCGAAACTGCTCCTCGTCCATGCTGCGGGTGACAAGGTTGATTTCCAGATGCAGCGAGGGGTCGAAGTAGTTCAAAAACTCGCTGTATTTCGTAAAAATGTTCTTTTGCTCTTCCAACATAGCGATTTGGAAGTTCACATCGGTGAAAGCCATCGTCATCGAGAAAAGTCCCGGCTCCACCTCGCAGATGCCATCCTGCGACATACTCAGGTATTGCAGGCAGTCACTGGCTTTCTGTGGCGCTTTGCGTGCGGCAATGCGCTTTTTTGCATGCTTTTCGGCTTTCTTTAACTGCTTTGCGTACTGCCGCCGTTCTTTGGCGGCTTTCCTTTTTTCTCGTTTTAACGATTTCTCCTGTGCGCGCAAAGACTCCAACACACTCGGTTCGATGGGCAAGTCGGCGTGCTTTTTTGGTAAAAACATAATTTTTCTCCTGACGGGGGCAGACTGCGACCTCGGCGGGGCCGCAGTACCATGCCCAGTAGATTTTTACAAGCTTTTCAAACGGATACCCGTTATGGCTGATAAAGCCCAGCCCAAGAAAGGGGAGGACTTCTACCATTACGATGTAGGAAACCAGCTGAATATCCAGCTGAAGCCATTGCAGACAAACAAAGCAGCTTGCTATGGCCAGCACGGCAGCGACACCAAAGCAGGCCAGCTGACGCAGTGAAAGCCCGAGAAAGAATTTCTCGTGATATTCCGTGATTTCGAGATTGGTTTTTGTTGAGAGCATAGGTGAACTCCTCCATTAAATGGCGCTGGTGATGGCTTTGGTGAATCGTCCGCTCATAAACACGGCCACCAGCAGAATAACGGATTTGCCCAGCATGGCCCAGGCCTGCTCGGTAATGTCACCGCCACTGCCCAATGAAGCTGTCAGGGCAGGGTAGAAGCCAATGACAAGATAGAGAACGGCCCCTTGCAGAGCCACCGCCATGTAGTTCTTCAGGAAGTTTACAGCAATACCATGTAGCTCCCGATAGCAGAGCGTGGCAATTGGCAGGGAAGCCAGGGCATTATAAACGTACAGCTCAATGAAGCGGGCCGCAACGATGGTATTGATCACAATGTTGACAAGACGCAGCATCCAGCTTACGACCATAAGTTCCATGGCCACAGGCATATTACCGATGCCGCCCGGCAGTGCGCTGATTGCGTTTTCAATGTCGACCTCGGTGTTGACCTGTCCGTTGCCCACATAACCGGCTATGCCGTTTGTCACCGTGGCCGCTACCTCAAACATCGCATTTAGAATTTCCGTGGAATGTAGAACAGCCCAGCGGCAAAGCGTGATTTTCAGCATGACCAGCGCCACCTGCTGAATTGTAAATGCTGTGCTGCCGCCGTTCATGGCTATAGTCTGGGTGAAATTGTACAGTTCCAAAACCATAAAAAGTGCCAGAACGGTAAGTGCAATCGGCATGACTACGCCGGAGCTGATAGAATTTGCATAGCCGGCCAGTGTGCTGTTCCAATCGGTCAGACTGCTCAGCAGACCGGAGTTCTGCCCCATAGCATTTACGGTGGCCGAAATGCCCGCCAGTTGGCTTCGTATCGTATCCTCAAAAATAGCGCATACCTCCCATCAGCTGACCGTCAGTGTGCCAAAGTAGGTGGCAACGGCAATGATCAGCACGCCGCCTGCAATCGACCATGCACCGCTGCTGATGCCGGGGCCGTTATGGTCCTTGAGGTTCGTGCCCAGTGTCACCGCACCAAACAGCAGCAACAGGCCACCGGCAAAATTGACGACATTTGTGATAAGAGAAGTGATTGTAGATACCATTTCCATGTGATTTTCCTTCTTTCTGTTTATGTGTCAGACTCGTCATCGTCGAGTTCTATGTTGTTGATTTCCTGCACATTTTTCATAAAGGCTGCAAAGCTATTTTCTGCGCGCCTCTCGTAGTCGAAGGGGTGATGCCCCTCTTTTTCTACCAATGCGTAATTAGGGTGCTTTTTAAGATCAAACTTGTAAGAGTAAAATGGCACAACACCGGAAATCATCAATAAGCAACGATTTCGCGGCATGGTGCGTATTTCTTCCGGTGTCATCAGATCACGGCTGGCCACCTGATAGTTCTTGGAAAAGGAGCCCTGTGCGCCGAGGTTCTCTGTGGTGTTCAGCACCTCGATGGTCCGTTTGCCCAGCTGTTTACCGAAGAATTCCAGTGACTCCGGGTTATTGCCGCCGCCCAGCACAAGCTCTGAATCACAGTTTTCCAGAATCGTGCCCCAGTCATCACCGTACTGAGATTTCAGCTGTGCGATTGACTGGTAAATCAGGGTACATCCGATATTACGACTGCGGATGGTGCTGATCAGAATCTGGAAGTCCGGAATCATGCCGATGTTCGGAAACTCATCTAAGAGAAACCGCACATGGCGCGGCAGGCAGTGATCCTCACGATTGTCTGCGGTATGCACAAGAATCTGAAAGCATTGCTGGAACATGACCGCTGCCAGAAAGTTATAGGCTGTGGTGGTGTCTGGTGTGACAACGAACAGCGCCACCTTTTTGTCGCGGGCCAGCTCTTCCAGATGAATGGTATCATCCTCGCAGATTTTCATAATGGAGGGAATATTGAACGCGCTCATACGCATACCGAGGGATACATCAATGCTCTGTGCGGTTTTGTCCGGTGCCATGTGGTACAGTCCATATTGGCGCGCTGCGAATGATGCAGGCTTTTCCATAGCCAGATCTTCGAATATATCGTCCAACTGGCTGCGTCCCTGTGGTCCGTAACGATGCTGCATCAGAACAAAAAGCTCCATCACGCTGTTCATATTGTGCATCTCAGGTGGCTGCTCAAAATATACATAGGCAAGCAGCGCTTCCAGCAGTGAAGTAGAGCCTTCTTCCCATATCGGGTCGGCTGTGTTTTTCTGGCGCGGGTCCTCTTTCATATTTTTGATAAGATTCTTGGCAACAACCACAATGTCATCCGTATCATGGATGTACGCAAACGGATTGTAGTGGTCGGACTTGTCACGGTCCTTCAGGTTGAACACCTTTACGTCATACCCTTGCGATACTAGGACATTTCCGTAGGTGTCAAGCAGTTCGCCCTTCGGATCGCTGAGAATGTAGTTGCTGTTGAACTGCAATAGTTGCGGACCTGCAACGCTGTAGCTCTTGCCGGAGCCGGACGGGCCGAACACAATGACGTTTTTGTTGCGATTGTAGTTGTTCTCCGCTGTTACCGGCATCTTCATGGCAAGGCTCAGGGACTCTGTGGCCGTCAGGGGGATATTTTCGCTTGCCTTTTCATGGAGAAACGGCGCTATATCTGCCGCTGTGCCCCAACGGGCGCTGCCGTACTCCTTCTGCGGCACCAGCCGATGGCCGCTGTACTTTATGCAGAGGTAAGCAAGATCCGCCAGCAGAATAGCACCAACACCGCAGCCTACAGGAATCGGCGCAGAAGACAGCTGCAATGGATGCAGTACAATTTTGCTAAGATTTACCGCGGCGGCCAGCCTTTGCGTGACCGTTCCGACAGCCGATACATAGAGAACACCAACTCTGTTACCCAGCCAAAAGCAGCCCAGACTTGCAGCAAGACAGATCAGAATTTGCTTTTTGCGCTGTTCCCTCATAGCCGCTCTCCTCGCTCCTGCGTCGGCGGCGGGCGGTGCTGGTTCAGCTCCTTCGTGCGCTGCATAGCCCGTTCGGACAACTCCTGCAGCAGGCTGGTGGGACGTTCCTTGCCGCGCGCTGCAATGCAGTTTTCAATGGCGGTCTGGATGCGGTCCACGTCCTGCCCCTTGAACCACAGGTTCAACTGCCCGGTGTCCTTGTCCTTGGTAATGGCAAAGTCCACCGAGTATTCCTTGAGCTGCCGCCTGACATAGGGCAGCGTTTTGTCGTTCAGCTCCACCGAAGCGAGAGCTTGCGACTGTTGGTTCAGTGATTGAATTGATTGCTGCCCGTACTGCCGCGCTTGCAGCATACTGGCAACCGCCTGCAATATCCCAAAGATGCCCTGCCCGGCAAGCTTGGCTGCGTTGATTTGCACCCGGATGGCCGTTTCTTCTACCATACGGTATCACCTTCGCTTTCTCTGCAATAATATTTCAACCTCACCACGGCAGCGGAGCGCCGGTGCGTCGGGCGTATGCTTCAATTCTTTTTCCCAACCTGTATTGCTGCAGACGGTCCGGCAGGCTGTATTCCAGTGTGCGGACTTTTACATAGTGCTTCATTGCGCACTTGAAAAAGGCGTACAGGTACCGCTCCTTGCCGCTGATCTGGCGCATACGGCTGACATACACGCAGTTGACCTTGCCGTCTCTGATACTGCGCAGCATACTCTGATACCCATCGCGCAGCGGGCCGTGCCCTTTATAATCGGTGCTGCCGCCGACTACCGTGCAGCCGTCGTCACCGGCCTGCCTGCAGCAGGCATCGTAGCTCGCGCGGGTCGCTGCGCAGTCACCGGGAATGCGCGCATACACCCATGCACGGGGCGCCTTTTCTTGATTTGGCATTATCTCTCTACCTCCAGCTCTTGGTCATAAAAGCTCAATTGCTCTCCTTCTAAGCGGAACCGCAGGTCCAGCTCGGCAAATGTGAAATTCCGATTGAAACGCTCTGTCGCTTTATTTGGTGTGTCCTGTAATTCCAGCATCAGCTGCCACAAATCAGGATGTGCATAGTACAGATGCCGCAGCTCGGTCATGGACGCATTGGGGCAGAACCAGCACCCGCCGCGGTGGCTGTACTCATACAGCGGCGACAGCAGCCCCTCCTGCCTGCACATGGCAAATGCATCCTGCTCTGTCACGCCGTACTTTGCCATAAGGGAAACCTGGTCGGGCTTTAGCTGCTCCCGTCTGATAGGCTCATCCGCGGCAAGACCTAAATAGGAGACCGTACCAGGCGGTAAGCTCTTTTTATAGGCTTCCAGTGGAGGGACCTTGCAATCTCGTTGAATTGCACAGCGCCCAGCCAGTGGAAAAGCGGCAAGCTTTCCCTGTGCATTGCCGCGGCTCACCACATGGTAAAAGCAATCCAGATACGTCTTTTCAGCGTGCAAAACCCTTGTGGGGATACCTCGCTTTTCAAAGTACGGAATTGCCGTTTCATAGATAAACTGGGTATGCTCTGGGAGCTCGCCGGAAATTTTCTTGCTGAACATGACCTCTGTGTATATGATTTCGTCCAGCGGTTCGCCATGCTGTAGGGCCAGCAGCGCTGTGGCATTGCTGTCTTTGCCGAAGCTCGAACAGATGATATGTTTCATGTCATTCACCAATAAAAATAGGGCGGCCCGCGAGAGTCGCCCATACCATGTACGTGTTTCATAGATTTTAGTGCTCGCTCTCATCCAGTTTGGATTTGCGGCGCTTGTATGCAAAAATTCCGAAACCGACGATAGACCCAAATACCGCTGCCGAAAGCAGCGCAAACGGGAATACATCGCCCGTTTGGGGAATGACCGGCATCGGCGCAGGCGTAGCCGTGGGCGTGCTTGCCGGTGCAGGGGTAGGCGCGGGCGTGCTGCCCGGC
>ERZ791868.191-NODE-191-length-65974-cov-4.870113_pt1 | contig 65974 bp, 52 predicted proteins | sample MGYA00510281_ERZ791868 | MGnify/ENA primary metagenome ERZ791868 (study PRJEB30046, sample SAMN00792046) | human gut metagenome | study: EMG produced TPA metagenomics assembly of the A metagenome-wide association study of gut microbiota in type 2... | reverse complement strand
AGAAGATGCCGATACTGGAGGATTTATACAATCTGCTTCGCAAGCAGGAAGAACCGGAGGCACAGCATCTGGCAACAGCACTGGAAATCTATGTTAATGGTTCTCTGAAAGTATTCAATCATCGTACTAATGTTGAGTTGAATAACCGTCTGGTATGTTTTGACATTAAAGACCTTGGTAAGCAGCTTAAAAAACTTGGTATGCTGATTGTTCAGGATCAGGTCTGGAACAGGGTGACAGTCAATCGTGCTGCACATAAATCTACCAGATATTACATTGATGAGTTCCATCTTCTTTTAAAAGAGGAGCAGACAGCAGCATACAGCGTGGAGATCTGGAAGAGATTCAGGAAGTGGGGCGGTATTCCGACTGGTATCACGCAGAACGTAAAAGACCTGCTTGCTTCAAGAGAAATTGAGAATATCTTTGAAAACTCTGACTTTATTCTGATGCTTAACCAGGCATCCGGGGACAGACAGATTCTCGCCAAACAGCTTAACATCTCTCCGCATCAGCTTTCCTATGTAACAAACAGCGGAGCAGGAGAAGGCTTGATTTTTTATGGAAATACAATTATTCCGTTTAAGGACAGATTTGATAATACTCTTATGCTGTATGCGTTAATGTCATCGAAACCGGAAGATGTGGAAAAGCGTGAAAAACTTGGTATCAAAGACAGGGACGATTAACAGGGGGAAGGTTAAATAAACGGGAGGTTTGACAGCATGAGAAGATTTATAGCAGGAATATTGATGATTGTTTCGATCGTCCTGCTCACTATCAGTATTTACTTTCTGATGGGAATGTTCATACAGGAAAGACAGGACAATCAGTTACAGCAAGAGTTACAGGAACTTATGCAGGAGAAAGAGGACGAGCCGGGAGAAAATTCTTCCGGCGGTTCTTTTATACAGGTAGATGCTGGAATACTGGCATTGCATGAGGAAAATCCAGATTGCATTGGCTGGCTGACTATTGATGGAACGAGGATAGACTACCCAGTTATGTACAGACCAGGAGATAAAAATTATTATCTGCACCGGGATTTTAATGGGGAATACTCAGCAAATGGCTGTTTATTTCTGGCAGAGGAATGTGTGCCGGGAGATTCAGACAATCTGATTATTTATGGGCATCACATGAACAGTGGGAAGATGTTTGCTGACCTTGAAAAATATAAAAACAGGGAATTTTATGAGGAGCATCCGACAATCCTGTTCCGTACCATATGGGGAAATGAACAGTACCAGATATTATCAGCATTTACCACTTCGGTCTATACCGGAAATGATTTTAACTATTACAGCTTTATAAAAGCACAGAAAGGGGCAGATTATGAGTACTTTATTAGAGAAATTAAGCGAAAAGCAATCTATGAAACCGGAATCACAGCAGAATATGGGGACAAGCTGCTTACATTGTCCACATGCGAATATTCACAGCGGAATGGGCGTATGGTCGTGGTTGCAAAAAAAATTCAGCAAAATGAAAGCTAAGAAAGAACCGGAAGAATTTGAATTTGGCTGCGAAGATCTGACGAAGGACTGGTTTGATGAGATAAGTGATATGGAAGAACCGGAAGAGAAAATTAAGTGCGATGAAAATGATTTTTTTGATAATGAGCAGGACAGTGTAGAGCCGGATTCTAAACCAGATAAAGCAAGAACAGGAGGTATTTGGGACTGGGACAGCGAAGACTACTGGGCTTATGGGGAATCTGAAAGGTCACTTTTAGAAATGGCGCATAAGGATATGCTTTGTATTGCTGGTCTGTTAGAAGTAATGGATTCATTGGCTCTGCTTGCAGATACGCAGGGGCGAGAGTTACAGAGTGGTCTTTCTGATGTTTCAGTGAAATTAAAGGATAAGGCGATTGCCATTGAAAACAGATGGAACACGTTTCTGAACAAAAATTATGAAATCAGGAGATGATGACCATGCAGGAGCATGAATATAAAGCAAGGGATAAAACTGTCCAGAAGATGAGCCGGGATGGACTTCGGGAAGAAAATCTTCGCAGTAAAAAGGAGAAGCGAATTACCGGACGTGAGGAAGATGAGAAGAAGACAGCCGGACACAGGGAACAGGAACTGGATTTTGGAAAGGTAAGAAAGTCTCATATTGTAGAAGAGCCAGTAGAGGAAGGAACAGAGGGAAAACACAGGTTACAGTCAAGACACGCTTTTTTGGAACAGGAAAAAATTGCGGAAGCGGATGAAATGGAAAACTCAGAAATGAGTGAGGATAAGGCAGACGGGGAGAAATCTCCGTCTGTTTCACGTTCCAGACTTCGTAAAGAAAGTATCCGGGGACATCCGGGACAGGATGCTGAACGTGATTCTGAAACACCGGAACCAGACAGGCAGAGCCGAAAGAAAAAGATGGTCACAGCCTATGCAGCAAAAGAGCAGAAACGCTACCATGAAAAGTCAGAAGTTGATGAAAAATCAATGGAAGATTTTCGGGAAGAGATCAAAGTCAAGACGAAAAGGGAACAGACACTAAAAGAACAGAAGAAATCAAAATCCCGTCTTTCCTTTGAAGATGAAGGCAAAGGTATGATTCCAGGCAGTGGTATGGCAAGAAAGGGTGCAACCGTTGTTTCTGAAACGGCATCTGCCTATGGTCAGAAAAAGATCAGAGAGGATACCGACGATAATGCGGCTCTTGATGCAGCAGAGCAAATGGAACTTGCGGGAGAAAGTCTTGCAAGAAAGTCAATTTACGTCCGGGAACGGTTAAAAGAGAACCGGCAGAGAAATAACCGGTTAAGGGAATCTGTGCTGGAAGAAATGGAAAAATCCCGCTTGCAGTTTGGAACTAGTGCTTCCAATGAGGCAAAAAAGGCGGTTCAGAAAGAAGCAGAGCAGAAAAAACAGTCTGCCTTAAAGAAATTACTGCAGAAAAAGCGTTACCAGAAACAGTATCAGGCTGCGAAACAGGGAAAGGCTGCGAAAGACGCAGTGTTTGTAAATGCACAGCGATTTACGGAGAAAGCCAAGGCAGCAGTCAAGGAGATTGTGGCGCAGAACCGGAATATCCTTCTGACGATAGGAGTTATGGTTCTGCTTTTTGCATTGATGGCAACGAGTCTGTCAAGTTGCGCTGCATTATTCCAGGGAGGTTCCAATGCCATTATTTCTACCAGTTATTCCAGTGAGGATGAAGATATTTATGCTGCGGAAAACGCTTATGTAGCATTGGAAAATGCACTGAATGAGCAGATCAATCAGATGAAGGCAAACCATTCCGACTATGATGAGTTCCAGTTCCAGATTGATGAGATTGGACACAACCCGTATCAGCTTATTTCTTACTTGACAGTCAAGTATGGCGGTTTTACCTATGCAGAGGTTGCAGATGAGATTCAGGAGATTTTTAAGGAACAGTATGGGTTGTATACGGACTCGACACGAGAAACTGTAACAGAAAAGAAAAAGGTCAGGGTTGGGGAATCACTGGGACAGGTGGTTACCAGCGGATATTGTAACTGTTCAATCTGTTGCGGGCAGTGGAGTGGTGGTCCGACTGCAAGTGGCGCATATCCACAGGCTAATCATACGATTGCAGTAGATGCTTCCAATCCATTTGTGCCAATGGGAACCCATGTCATTATGAATGGAGTGGAATATGTAGTAGAAGATACGGGAGCATTTGCAAGATATGGTGTTCAGTTTGATGTATATTATGGCGATCATGCTTCTGCATCAGCACATGGGCATCAGACCTGGGAAGCATACATAGCAGACAGCAACGGAAGTCAGGAAGTGGAAGTAACAACGACAAGAGAAGTGAACCGTCTGGATGTAACACTCACGAACCATAATCTGGATGCAGTTTTAAGAAACCGTATGACGGATAAAGAGCAGGAGCAGTATGACGCTTACAACAAATACTATGGAAATCGTGATTATCTGTTTGATATTAACAGTATTCCGACAGGCGGGGCGGGCTTTGGATATGATATTCCGGCAGAAGCACTTTCTGATCCGCAGTTTGCCAAGATGATTCGGGAAGCAGAAAAATATCTGGGTTATCCGTATGTGTGGGGCGGTGCATCTCCATCTACCAGTTTTGATTGTTCCGGTTTCGTATGTTGGGTAATCAATAACTGCGGAAATGGCTGGAATGTAGGAAGAACAACGGCAGATGGGCTTCGGTCTTATTGTTCCTATGTATCTCCATCTGATGCAAAGCCGGGAGATCTGATCTTTTTCCAGGGAACTTATGATACGCCGGGAGCGAGCCATGTTGGAATTTATGTAGGAAATAATATGATGATCCATTGTGGAAATCCGATTCAGTATACAAGTATTGCAAGTTCTTACTGGCAGCAACATTTTATGGCATTTGGCAGGATTCATTAGAAGGGAGTAGACAAACATGAATATGCGATTGAAAAAGGTTCTGGATGATATTCAGAAAACAGAAGATAAGATTTTGGAGTTACAGGAATATGTAAAGAAACTGAAAATCCAGAAAAAGCAGATGGAGGATGCAGAAATCATCAAGGCGATCCGTTCCATGAAAATGGACAGCCGGGAGATGCTGACTTTTCTGGATGGGATTCAGAACGGAACAGTTACCATGCAGTTTGATGAGGAGGGCAATCTCTCTATGGACAGTTCCGAAACAGATGCAAAGAAAGAAGAGAGTCTGGAGAGAAATGTGGCAACCGGACAGGTAGAAGAAAGTGAGGATTTGGAAGATGAAGAATAAGGTAATGAAAAAAATTTTGATGGTCATGCTGTCAGCTACGATGCTGATTGGTTCTGCCAGTGTGACTGCTTTTGCACAGGCAAATGAAAATGCAGAACAGATCGAAGCAACAGAGCAGGTCATAGAAGAACAGCCTGCAGAGCAGCCTGCCACAGAAGGAACACCGTTTTCTACACCGGGAAACGGACAGCTTGTGGATGATAAGGAGAATGACAGTACCAAGCAGTTTCTGACTGTACAGACAAAGAATGGAAATACCTTTTATATGGTCATTGACCGTTCCGGTACTTCTGAAAATGTGTACATGATGTCACTTGTGGATGAAAATGACCTGGCAGAGTTCTTAGATGAAACCAAAGAAACGGAAAAGAAAGAGGAATCTGCGGTTGTTCTTCCAGAAACGACTACAACACCAGAACCGGAAACTACAGCACAGCCGGAAACAGAGGCAAAGCAGGAATCTGGCATTAACAAGATGATTGGATGGATTGCTTTGGGAGCAGTTGCAACGCTGGCATTGGGTGGTCTTGGCATGTTCGCTTTTGGAAAATTGAGAAAGAAAAAAGAGGACGGCATTGTAGAGGAAGGTCTGGAATTTGCTGATGACAGTTATATCAATGAAGATGAAGAAAATGCAGAGAATCAGCAGAAATAACAAAAAATCATAAGGTATGGAGAAAGGGCAGTTCTTTTGGGACTGCCTTTTTGACAGGAACAGGAGGAAAATATGGCAAAATTTTTAGTGATTGCAGAGAAACCAAGTGTGGCACAGAGCCTTGCAAAGAATTTATCTGCATATCAGAGAGAGGACGGCTATCTGGAAGGGAACAGTTGCATTGTCAGTTGGTGCCTGGGACATCTGGCAGAATATGCACCACCAGAAATTTATGATGAAAAATATGAAAAATGGCAGTTTGAGGATTTACCGATCATCCCGGAAGTATGGAAAGTACAGGTATCAGAGGATAAAAAGAAGCAGTTTGAAGTATTGTGTAGCTTAATGAATCGGGAAGATGTGGCGTATCTGGTCAATGGCTGTGACGCCGGGCGAGAGGGAGAACTGATTTTTAAAAGAGTTTATGATCTGGCAGGCTGTCAAAAACCAGTGAAGCGTCTGTGGATCAGTTCAATGGAAGATGAAGCAATTCAGAAAGGCTTCCAGACCTTAAAGGACGGGAAAGAATACGTAGGTCTTTGTAATGCTGCGGTGTGCAGAGCGCAGGCAGACTGGCTGATCGGAATGAACGCAACGAGAGCCTATACAACCAGATATTTTAAACGCCTGGTGGTCGGCAGGGTACAGACACCAACGCTTTCCATGCTGAAAGAAAGAAAAGAGAAAATCGAGCATTTCAAGAAAGAAGCCTATTATAAGGTTTCTCTGTCAGATGGGAAACTTACAGTAACATCAGGAAATATCCAGTCTGAAGCAGAAGCAGACGAATTAAGAAAACTTTGTGATGGGGAAGAAGCAATGGTTACAAAAGTAAAAAAGGCGCAGAAACGAATTTCACCGCCGAAACTTTATGATCTGACCAGTCTGCAGAGAGAGTCGAACCGTTATTTTGGATACACCGCTCAGAAAACACTGGATATGCTGCAGGAACTGTATGAGGAAAAGATGGTTACATATCCGAGAACGGATAGCCAGTATGTAACGGAAGATATGAAAGAAACGGTAGAAACACTTGCAGATGAAATGACAGATTTTCTCCCATTTTTGAAATCTGAACAGTCTGGAGGAAATGCAGAGCGTGTAATCAATAATACAAAAGTATCAGACCACCATGCAATCCTGCTGACAAAAGAGGCAGTAGAAAAAGGTATGGGAGGACTTTCAGATGGAAAGAAAAATCTTATGATGCTGATCGGACAGCAGCTTGTACAGGCAACCGGAGAAGATTACCTTTATGAGCAGACTGAAATTTCTGTACAGTGCAAAGAACATGAATTTGCTACGAAAGGAAAGCTGCCTGTGCAGATGGGATTTAAAGAAGTGGAAGAAGCCTTTCGGAAATATTGTGTGAAGGATAAGAAATCTGATGAACCAGATAATAAGACAGGACTTCCAGAAGTGTATGAGGAGGGAATGATTCTTGTTTCTGTGAAAGCAGAGAAGAGTACCCATTACACTTCCCCACCGAAGATGTTTACCGAAGATACTCTGCTTGCTGCGATGGAAACAGCGGGAAATAAGGAATTTGATTCTGAAACAGAGAAAAAGGGACTTGGGACACCGGCAACCAGAGCTAATATTATTGAGAAACTGGTATCTTCCGGGTATGCAGAACGTAAAGGAAAACAGATTCTTCCTACGGCGGCAGGCTGTGAGCTGATTCATGTAATGCCGGAGAATCTGAAATCTGCAAGCCTGACAGCAGAATGGGAGAATCAGCTTCTGATGATGGAAAAGGGAAAAATTCGGGATGATGAATTTATGGATGGGATTGTATCTATGATTACTGAGATCCTTTCTGTATGCAGGGCGATTCCGGAAGAAGAACGAAGTCGTTTTCAGACTGCAAGGGAAGTAATCGGGAAATGTCCAATATGCGGTTCCGATGTATATGAGGGTAAGAGCAATTATTACTGTTCTGACAGAAGCTGTCCGTTTGCTTTATGGAAGTCAAATAGGTTTCTGGAAAGTATGAAAAAATCAATGGATAAAAAGATGGCTGTGGAGCTTCTGAAAAGGGGACGTACTCATGTCAAAGGACTGTATTCCAAGAAAAAAGACAGCAAATTTGATGCTGACCTTGTACTTGGGGTGGAAGATGGAAAAGCCAGATTCAGTCTGGAATTTCCTAAAAAGAAAACAAACAGCAACAAACAAAAATAATAAAGAACTGACGGAAGGAGGAATAAGATTATGGCTCGATTGGAAGATATAAGAGGTCTTGCAGAAGCACATGCATCCAGTATCAGCAGTTCGCCCAAGGACTGGATGAACTATCTGGATACCGCAGCCAGATTATACCGATACCCATTTATGGATCAGCTTCTGATTCATGCACAGCGTCCACAGGCAACTGCCTGTGCGTCGCTGGAATTATGGAATCAAAAAATGTTCCGGTGGGTAAACAGAGGGGCAAAAGGAATTGCCCTTATAGATGAAACCACGCAGAAAACAAGACTTCGATATGTATTCGATGTTCAGGATACCCATATGGTAAATGGTGGAAGAACACCGTATCTGTGGAAACTACAGGAAGAACAGCAGGAAGAGGTATTGCTTCACCTGGAAGAAGTTTATGGATTGGAAGCGAAAGATACGAAAAATCTTTCTGACGCTTTGATGGCAACCGCTAGGTATATGGTGGAGGAAAATCTGGAGGAATATCTGGATGGTCTGTTGTATGTGACAGAGGGAACCTATCTGGAAGAACTGGAGGAAGATACCATCCGCAGTGAGTTCCGAAGTCTGTTGACGGACAGCATTTATTATACACTTGCTTCCAGATGCGGACTTGATCCAATGGAACGGCAGGAGGAAATGGATTTTGTACATATTACAGATTACAACCGTCTTTCGGTGCTGACATTCATTGGAAATGCCACAAGCAGAGCGAGTGAACCAGTTCTGGTGGACATCGGAAGATATGTACACCGCATTTCATTAGAAGAAATGAAAAAAGGTATTGAAAATTCAGAAGAAAGGAATTATAATAACTTTAACACGTTAATTCGTGAAAGCAGAGAAAACAACGATACTATTACAGAAAAAGAATATTCACAGGAAAATGAAGGAGGAAATGAGTATGGCACTGACATATCATCGCAAAGGGGATTATCTGTTTCCGAACCTGACAATTCAGGAAACAGAAGCACAGATCGGGAAATACGGAATGCTGCGGAGGACATTTCTGAAGGAGTACAAGAACAGCCTATATCAGAGTCTGTTGCTGACCGGGAAACTGAACAGTCATCTGGAGGAGGTCGAGAAAGCAGCACAGGAGAGATTGGAAGTGCTGATGGAGAAGCTGTTGGAGAAGAATCCGGCACCGTCGAAAGAGGAGAATCCGATGGCGTGGACAGCACATATGAACAGTCTGACGGTAACAGCGGAAGAGAGCATCTTGACGGAATTGGTATACAGTTAATTGAAGATACAAGTGAAGATCAGTTAAGTAAAGCAGAGGAAGAAATTGCCTCTGCTTTATCTTTGCCAGAACTTCCGTCTGTAAATGAACAGAAACGAGAAATTGAAAACAGAGTAGTTGCCCTTTATGCAGGAGAGATTGTTATTCCAAGTGAAGTGGTCGATGAGGTTTTAAGAACCGGAGGAAACCGAAGCAAGAGCCAGCTTCGTATTATCTATAATTTTATGAGTGAACAGACACCGGAGGAATATACGGAGTTTGTGAAGCGGGAGTATGGCACTGGTGGAAAAGGCTTTGAAATCAATGGTATGGAGTATTCGGTCTGGTTTGATGAAACTGGATTGCAGATTGCAGTAGGTCATACGGTTACCGATCAGATTCTGGATAAGGCATTTTTGTCCTGGGAAGATGTGAGTAGTCGTATCCATCAGCTTTTGAAACAGGGTGAGTATGCACCACAGTCCGTACTTGATGTTGCAAGGGAAAATGCGATAAAGGAACATGCCCAGGCACTTGCCTATATGAAAGCGGATATGGCAGAGGGTGTAGCGGAACTTGTCTTTGATGAAGAGGATTTACCACATCTTCGCAGTATTTATCCGGAAATAACAGATTATCTGGAAGAAAAGCTGTCAGATTCGCAGTGGCTGTCAGATATGAATGAGCGTCTGGAAGGACTGGCAATGGCTTATGAGGAAGATAGAAGCATTATGCGGTTCCGTACCTATAACCCAGTCAGAATATCCAGTCAGTTCCAGAAATTTGCAGCAGAAGTGGTTCCATACAGTGCCAGGGAGGAATTTGCATGGCAGGAACATAAGGTGTTTATTACTCAGGATGAAATAGACGCTTTTCTTGCCGGTGGAGGCCCTTATTCTGATGGCAGGCTTTCTACCTATTCGTTTTATCTTCTGAATGAAGATGATAAGGCGAGAACAGATTTTATTAAGGAAAAATACGGTACAGGTGGTTGTAGCCACGCTTTATGTGGTGCAGATAATTCTCATGCAGATTATGACGGAAAAGGGTTGAAACTGGAGAGAGGAACCTATGGGAATCCAGATACTTCGGTGTTGCTTCCCTGGGCAAAAGTGGCGAAAAGAGTTGGCTATCTGATTGACAACCAACAGTTTTTACATTCTGCTGATTATTCCCATATGCCAGATTATGAAAGGGAACGAATTGCAGGGAAAGTGATCAGCTTTTATGCAAGACTGCCAGAAGAAATTGAGCGTCCATTTAAACAGGATTTCTTCAATGAAGAAGCAAGAAAAGAATTACCTGCTATGCTGAATGATTCGGAACAGGCACAGAAACTGTTACAGGCGATGGACGATGCACTGGCAATGCTGCCATTGGATTTTGAATCAGTGAATGAAACTTATGAGAAGAAATTACAGCTTTTAACAGAGGTACATCAGTATGTGGAGGGCTGCTATACAATTTTCCCGGCACAGGAAGTAGCAGAGCAGACGGAAGGCTTGACAGGATACCAGATGTCTTTATTTGACATTATGAGTAATTCTGAACCAGAGGAAATTACAAAAGAACCGGAAGTAGAAGAATCGGCTGCAGAAGTGGAAGAGATACAGAATGAAGAACCAGAGGCAGATCCGCATATGTCCTTTGAAGAAGCAAAAGAATTGTGGGAAGATGGCTTTTATGAGGATGATTATGTATTAAAAAGTCGTGTAGGCGAACTGATCTATGACAGCATGGATACAGTTGGAAAATCTGTAGAGGATTTTTCCGAGGAACAGATGGCTGTTATCCGAAAGCTGGCTGAACAGGAGCGTATGTTAGAACCAGTACTGAATCCAGACTTTTCACCGGAACAGATGCAGTTGGTTTCTGACATTTCGGAAAAAATTTGGAATGATAATGGCAGATGGCAGGAGGATATGATCGAGCCATATACAGATCATGTCATGAATCCAGAAGAAATTACCAGAGTACGACAAGAACTGGATTTACAAGAATTAGAGTCTGAGCCAGAAGATGTAATTGTACAGGAACAGTGGGACGAGAATGTATTTGAATATCAGGGGTATCATTTTGAAGCAGTGGGGATTCTTCCGCAAGGTCTGGAAGGGAAAGAACTGGTAAACCAGACAAGAGGAAATACAGAATTGCACTTGACTACCTACGAGCGAGAAGATGATATTTTATATTCCTATGCAGGATTTTACGAAGCGAGTGGTTCATCAAAAGCTGATATTTTCCGGTGTATGGAAACCGGACGAAATTATATTCCAGGGGAAAACGAACTGTTTGGCTATGAGGGAGAATTTTTACCATATCTGCAAAATGAGCAGGTGCAGGAACAGGAACCTCATAATTTCCATATTACGGACGATGACCTTGGTGCTGGCGGTCCGAAGGCAAAGTTTAAAGCAAATATGGAAGCTATCCGGCTACTGAAAGAACTGGAACAGGATCAGAGATTAGCAACATCGGAAGAACAGGAAGTGTTGTCGAGGTATGTTGGATGGGGTGGTATTCCACAGGCTTTTGAAGAAAGGAACAGTGCCTGGGCAGAGGAATACACGCAGTTAAAAGGAGTCCTCACGCCAGAAGAATACAGTGCAGCAAGGGCATCAACGCTGAATGCCTTTTATACTTCTCCGACAGTTATCAAGGCTATGTATGAAGCACTTGGAAATATGGGACTGAAACAGGGAAATATCCTGGAACCATCCTGTGGAGTTGGTAACTTTATGGGACTTTTACCGGAAAGCATGAGTGCTGCAAATATGTACGGCGTGGAGCTTGATCCGGTTTCCGGGCAGATTGCGAAACAGCTTTACCAGAAGAACAGGATTGCAGTACAGGGATTTGAGGAAACCAGTTACCCGGACAGCTTTTTTGACTGTGTGATTGGAAATGTACCGTTTGGGGCATATCAGGTCAGTGACCGCAAGTATGACAGATACCATTTTATGATCCATGATTATTTTATTGCAAAATCCTTAGACATGGTACGTCCGGGAGGAGTGGTGGCAGTTGTCACATCAAGCGGTACGATGGATAAACAGAATCCGGAAGTCCGACAGTATTTTGCAAATCGGGCAGACCTGCTTGGGGCGATCCGCTTACCGAACAATGCTTTCCAGAGAAATGCCAATACCAGTGTGGTTGCGGATATTCTGTTTTTCCAGAAAAGGGACAGGGCTGCAATCACAGAGCCAGACTGGGTACAGTTAAAAACTACACCAGAAGGCTATACAGTCAATTCTTATTTTGCTGATCATCCGGAAATGGTTCTTGGAGATTTCACAACAGAAAGTACCCAGTACGGAAAACAGGAAGTGACGGTAAAGGCAAAAGAGGGAGCAGATCTGGCAGAGCAGTTAAAAGAAGCGGTAAAGCATATCCAGGGAACTATTACAGAGCAGGAGATTTCGGATACGGAACTGGAAGAACAGGTGGTATCCATACCGGCAGATCCGAACATTAAGAATTTCAGCTTTGCACTTGTCGGAGAGGATATTTATTACAGGGAAAATTCTGTTATGAATAAGATGGAACTTCCCGTTGTGACAGGCGAACGAGTCAGAGGTATGGTTGCCATCCGGGATGCAACAAACAGGCTTCTGGAACGGCAGTTGGAAGAATGCAGTGATGAAGAGGTTGCCAGCTTACAGGCTGAGTTGAATCAGGTTTATGACAGTTTTACTGCCAAGTATGGACTACTCAGTAGCAATGCAAATAAAAGAGCGTTCAGCATGGACAGCAGCTATTGCCTTTTAACTTCCCTTGAATTTCTGGATGAAAAGGGCGAGTTGAAGAGGAAAGCAGACATATTTACGAAAAGGACGATCCGCAGGGCAGAGCCGGTAACATCGGTAGATACTGCAAGTGAGGCACTGGCAGTATCTATCGGAGAAAAGGCAAAAGTGGATATTCCTTATATGATGGAGCTTACCGGAAAAACAGAGGAGGAGGTCACAGAGGAGCTTACAGGTGTTATCTTCAAAAATCCGCTTACAGATAAATGGGAGCCATCCGACGAGTATCTTTCCGGGAATGTCAGGGAGAAGCTGAACATTGCAAGGCAGTTTGCAGAAAACCATCCGGAATATATGGTCAATGTGCAGGCACTGGAACGGGTACAGCCGAAAGACCTGGATGCTTCCGAGATTGAAGCAAGGCTTGGTGCAACATGGATTTCTCCGGACTATATTACAGAGTTCATGGCAGAAACATTCCATACACCACGACACCATATCAATTATGAGCGTATTAAAGTGCAGTATGCGGAAGTGACTGGACAGTGGAATGTAAAGGGAAAGAATGTGGATAGCAGCAATAATCCGCTTTCCACATCAACTTATGGAACACAGAGGGCAAATGCTTATAGACTGTTGGAGGATGCGCTGAATCTGCGTGATACAAAAATCTATGACACAATACATGATGCGGATGGGGAACACCGGGTACTGAACCGAAAAGAAACTACTCTGGCGCAGCAGAAGCAGGAACTGATCCGGGAGGAATTTAAAGAGTGGATCTTTAAGGATATGAGCCGACGGGAAACGCTATGCAAGATTTATAATGAACGGTTTAACAGTGTAAGACCAAGAGAATATGATGGCAGTCATATCCAGTTTGTCGGAATGAATCCGGAAATTAAGCTGATGGAGCATCAGAAAAATGCGGTGGCACATATCCTTTATGGAAATAATACACTGCTCGCACACTGCGTAGGTGCAGGCAAGACATTCCAGATGATCGCAGCCGGTATGGAGAGCAAGCGTCTGGGACTGGCACAAAAGAGCCTTTATGTGGTTCCAAACCATTTGCTGGAACAGTGGGGAAGCGATTTTTTACGCTTGTATCCGGGAGCAAATATTCTGGTGGCAACAAAGAAAGATTTTGAACCGGCAAACAGAAAACGGTTCTGTTCCAGAATCGCAACAGGGGATTATGATGCGGTCATTATTGGACACAGCCAGTTCGAGAAAATCCCGCTTTCCAGGGAAAGACAGATTGCATTGCTGGAAGATCAGATTGCAGATATTACATTTTCTATTGAATCAGCAAAGACGCAGGTTGGGGAGCAGTATACCGTTAAACAGATGGAAAAGACGAAGAAAACCCTGAAAGCAAAACTGGAAAAATTAAATGACCAGACACGAAAGGATGATGTTGTGACTTTTGAGCAGTTAGGCGTGGACAGGCTGTTTGTGGACGAGTCACATTATTACAAAAATCTTTTTTTATACACTAAAATGCGGAATGTGGCAGGCATTTCACAAACCGATGCACAGAAAAGTTCAGATATGTTTATGAAATGCAGGTACATGGATGAGATTACCGGGGGAAAAGGAATCACGTTTGCAACGGGAACGCCCGTATCAAACAGTATGACCGAATTATACACCATTATGAGATACCTCCAGTATGATACTTTAATGAATATGGGAATGGGACATTTTGATTCGTGGGCAGCAACTTTTGGAGAAACAGTTACGGCAATTGAATTGTCACCGGAAGGGACGGGCTATCGTGCAAAAACACGATTTGCCCGTTTCTTTAATCTTCCAGAGCTGATCTCCATATTTAAGGAAACTGCGGATATTCAGACTGCGGATATGCTGAATCTTCCTGTACCGGAGGCAGAATATATTAATGAAGTATTAAAACCGAGCGAGGAACAGAAAGAAATGGTGGAAGCCTTTTCAGAACGTGCAGAACAGGTTCGTGGCGGTGTGGTAGAACCAAGGGTAGATAATATGCTCAAGATTACCAACGATGGAAGAAAATGTGCATTAGACCAGAGGCTTTTAAATGATATGCTGCCGGATGCAGGGGAAAGTAAGGTAAATGCCTGCGTGGAGAATGCTTTCCAGGTATGGGAGGATGGAAAAGATACACAGGCTACCCAGTTGATCTTCTGCGACCTTAGCACACCGAAAACTGACGGAACATTCAATGTTTATGATGATGTGAGGAACAAGCTGGTAGAACGGGGAATCCCGAAAGAGGAGATTGCATTTATCCATGAATATAATACGGAAGTAAAAAAGGCGGAGCTGTTTGCAAAGGTGCGGGCCGGGCAGGTAAGAATCCTGATGGGTTCCACTCCGAAACTCGGTGCTGGTACCAACGTCCAGGACAGACTACTTGCACTGCATCATCTGGACTGCCCCTGGAAACCGTCTGACCTGGAACAGCAGGAGGGACGTATTCTCAGGCAGGGAAACCAGAATGACAAGGTGAAAATCTTCCGGTATGTAACGGAAAATACGTTCGATTCGTACATGTGGCAGATTTTGGAAAACAAGCAGAAGTTTATTTCGCAGATCATGACCAGTAAATCCCCGGTTCGTGCCTGTGAGGATGTAGATGATACGGCACTGTCCTATGCAGAGATTAAAGCACTGGCAACTGGAAACGAATACATCAAGGAAAAAATGGATCTGGATGTGCAGGTAAGTAAGTTGAAATTGTTGAAAGCAAACCATACCAGTCAGATCTATCGTCTGGAATCGGATATTGCAAAGCGGTATCCGGTACAGATTACAGCATTAAAAGAGAAGATTGCCGGTATGCGTGTGGATGCAGACGTAGTAAAAGGAATAGATTTACAGGATAATGACCACTTTGCAATGACAGTCGGTGGAAAGCTGTATACCGATAAAAAAGAAGCGGGAGTTGCACTACTTTCAGCAGCATCCAGTTTGAAATCCGTAAAGTCAGCCGGGCAGATCGGAGAATATCATGGTTTTGCACTTTCTTCAGAATATAATTTCCTGTCGAATACTTATACCATGACGATCAAGGGAAAATGTTCTTATAAGATTGAGTTCGGAAAGGATACTCTGGGCAATATCCAGAGGATTCATAATGCACTCTCTGCAATCGGGAAAAAGCTGGCAGATACCGAGCAGAATCTGGAAACGGTACAACAGCAGTTAAAGACCGCACAGGAAGAGGTGCAGAAGCCATTCCCGAAAGAAGCGGAACTGAGTGAAAAAATGGAACGTCTGGCAGAATTAAATGCCATGCTCAACATGGATGAGAAAGGGGGAGAAAATCTTCTGGCAGACGAGGGAATCGGGGAAAACCCGGAAGTAAACGTGCCGGAGGAACGACAGGACAGAATTGCTGACAGTGTTCATAAAACATCTATTCTGGAAAGACTGAAAGAACAGAAACAGCAGGAGCAGACAGGCGAAAAACAGCAGAAACCAAAAAAGAAACATGAACAGGAGTTATAAAGGGTATCCCGTCAGAGTGACCAGAGCTTTGGCGGGATTTTTCTATGGAGGATTTGATTATGGCAAACAGAGAAGAACAGTTAAAGCAGATTACAGAGCAGTTGGAACAGGGTGTTGCAGAAATATTCACATCAGAAAAATATACGGAATATCTGAACACAATGGCAAAGTTCCATAATTACAGTTTTAATAATACATTGTTGATCGCTATGCAGAAACCGGAAGCAACACTGGTAGCGGGGTATCAGGCATGGCAGAAGAAATTCAACCGACAGGTAAAAAGAGGGGAAAAAGGCATCCAGATTATTGCCCCGGCTCCGTTTAAAGAGAAACAGGAGATTGAAAAAACTGATCCGGAAACAGGCGAGATTGTGATTGGGAAAGATGGACAGCCGGAAACAGAAGTAGTAGAGCGTGTTATTACAAAATTCCGGGTTACGACAGTATTTGATGTCAGCCAGACCACAGGAGAACCGATTCCAGAGTTTGAGGTATCAGAACTGGAGGGAGATGTTCTGATCTACCATGATTTTATGGAATCATTAAAAATGGTTGCCCCGGTTCCTATCCGTTTTGTTGAGATTGATGGGGAGGCGAAAGGCTTTTATCAGCTTGTCGATAAATATATTGCGATCCAGCCTGGCATGAGTGAGGCACAAACCATGAAAACAGCGGTGCATGAAACCGCACATGCAGTATTGCATGATCGTGATCAGATGGAAGCAGAGGGCATCGTAAAAGATCAGCTTACAAGGGAAGTAGAAGCAGAAAGTGTTGCCTATGTGGTATGTAACCATTTCGGACTGGACACATCGGAGTATTCTTTTTCCTATATTGCAAGCTGGTCTTCCGGTAAAAATATGAAAGAGCTTCGTGCTTCTATGGACACCATCCGTAAGACTTCTGCTGATATAATCGGACAGATTGAGGAAAAACTCAAAGAACTTCAGATAGAAAGAGCAGAGCAGGAAGCAGATGTTGTGGAGCAGACAGAAGAAATGAGTGCCATGCAGTATGCAGAACAGACTATTAATCGTCTGGAGCAGGAACGGACGATTTTCAGCAATGACCAGAGAAATCTTATCGTGAATTTTGCTTATAAACTGGATGATAGGGAAGCAATGGAAAAACTGGCAGAGAATCTTGCAGAATCTATTCTGGATGGAAACAGAGAAGCGGTACTAAAATTGATTGGAGAAGCGGAGGAACAGATTGAAAGTCTGCCGGATTCGATGATTGGTTTATCAGAATTGCATGAAGCCGGATTTTATTCAGAAAGTATGCTTCCGCTTACCAGGGAACGGGCAGTAGAACTGCACCATGAGGGAGTAACGGTTTATGGACTGACCGGAGCAGTTGGTGGTCAGGAACAGTCGCAAAGAATTATGAATCTGGAATTGGATATTTTACAGCATGACGGGTTATTCGGAGTGACGAAATTTGAATGGGAAAATTACCGGAGAAGTCAGGAAACGATTATGACACCGGAAGAAAAAGCAAAGATCAAAGAAACGCTTCTTCTGGAGAGTGATGGAAAACGTTATGGTATTTATCAGATTAACAGTGGACAGAAAGAAAGAGGGTATCAGTTTTTAAGTCTGGAAACGGCAAAAGAAATGGGATTTACCGTAGATGGCAAAGACTATCAGATGGTTTACAGTGAAAGACTGAGAGATGCTACGACACTGGACAATCTCTTTGAGCGATTTAATATAGAAAGACCAAACGATTTTACCGGGCATTCCATGTCAGTCAGTGATGTGATCATTATGAACCGGGGCGGCAGATTAACTGCATACTATGTAGATTCCTTTGGATTTACAGAACTGCCAGACTTTGTGGCACAGAGAGCTGAAATGTTAAATGATAATCCGGTAAAAGCATATCCAGAAGTTTATATGGGAACTTTGGAAAAAGCTATGCAGGAGAGAAATGTAGACGCCTGCCTGGATTCCAGAAAATTAAATATTGACTGTAAAAATGCAATCGAACAGGCAATCGCAGAGGGATTCGACGGTATGCGCTTAAATCCAGATGCTGCAGTAGGTGTGGTTGAAAAATACGGGGAAGAACGGGTTGCCTTTGTTCTGGCAAATACATTGAAACAGCTTTCCTACGATGATAGATTTTCTGATGGCAATAAACAATGGGCAGATGGCATTGATATTCCGGAAAATATCAGCCGGGGAATGGATCTGAACAGGGATTATATTGTGAACAGCCATCCGGCAGTCCTGAATGGCTTCATTGATATGGCAAGAAACGAAATCCGTACCCGGAAACTGGAAGAGGTGCTTGGTGTGAAAAATCAGCATATCACTGAAACTACAAGAGGGTATGAAGCAGACGGACATACAGGCACCTGGTATGCGATGGATATGAAAACGTATCATGGGGAGCGATTCTTCCAGATGCGAAATGAGGAATACGGTCAGGACGTGGCAGATATTATCGTATCGGAAAATGGGACACTGGTGGCAGAGGACATCTGGCATGGATTTGATGAAGGAGCCAGAGAAGCTATTTCAGAATATCTGGAAGAAAATGGTGCAACAGTATATGACCTGACGGAATTACCTCAAAATGCAATTATTTCGCTGAATAGTGGTCAGATATTAAGAACAGAAAAAACACAGGTTGTACAGGAAGATAACTGGGCAGAAACGTTGGTTGGAAAAAACGAAACTGGAAAAGAGGTATGGTTTAATTTCTGTGCAGTGAGTTCGGTTGTATTGCCAGATGGTATTACGTTAAGAATGCCGGAATTCCATTATATTGACAATTATTATCTGATGGAAGATATGAATGCAAAAGGTGTGGTTAAGGTTGAACGGTTTGAATCGTTGGATGATGCCATGTATAAATATCTGGAAATTCCAAATCATCAGAAAAAAGTGCTTGGCATTCAGAATACAGAAAACATGCAGGAGAGCATTGATTTTATTGTATGTGAAAATGGAATAGACAAACTGACACATGAGTATGAAAAGATTGGTGGCTGGCTGAACCCGGAAGTATACGAAGCAGTGAAAAAAATGGAAGATCGACTGGATATGTATGATGTGCAGATTGCATATCAGGTGGGAGAAAAGTATTTTACTATTCAGACTGCAGAAGATGGTTACGATTATACATTTTATGATAAGGATTATCTGGAATTGGATGGCGGTGTTTATGATGATCCGACTATCTCTATTTCGGAGGCAATGGAGAATATTTTTGAAGAGGAAGGACTTTCGGTAGAAGATGCAAGGGTAATGAACTATGAATCCCTGGAAGTTCAGACAGAACATGCGGAAAAGGAACATATCGTACAGGTACTGTTGGAACAAAATTGCCCGGAATCTATTTTCGATGGCTATGACAGGGAAGTAGCTATGAAAAACTATGAAGGAATTACTGTACAGTTTGCAGAAGCAAAAACGTATCTGACAGTACAGCCGACAGAAGAAGGATATGCCTATATTTTTTATGATGCTGATCTGCATGAGGTTGTCAGTGGAGAACATGACCATCTGGATGATTCTATTCAGGAAGCAACTTATGAAATCCTGAAAAAAGAAGGAATGGAGAAAGAGGTATGTGTCAAAGTAGATGATGCAGAGTTCCGGGAAAAATTAATCAGCAATGCAAAAGCATTATTGGAGAATGGCATTACAAGAAAGACATCTGAGCTTGGCAGATGCGAAGCAGCGCTGAATGGAATGAATCGGGCAGAAGTGGAATATGACGTACTGGCTCATACAAGGGCAGTTCTGGAAGAAATGGGACTGGAAAATGAAGTTACACTGATCGGGGCGAGAGTGTATGGTTCCAGAAGCAGGGATGATCTGTATTGTGAAGATTCTGATCTTGATGTGGTGCTTTCTTATCGAGGAAATCTTCGAGAAGATAGTTTTTTTGACAAATTGAATTCCTATGGTATGGCAATAGCAGGCATTAAAGTAGATATTAACCCAATTTCAGAAGAAAGGATTACTCTGGCAGAGTACATAAAGGAATCAGAAGCTTATCTTGATCAGCAGGAAATCAAGAAACTAGCAGTGGACTTGGATAATTTTAGTTACGAATATGATATTTATGAATATAAGGATACCGTTGAAAATAGGGACGAACAGGTCGAGAAAATCACAGAGGATATTTTGCACAGAGAGACAGCAGGTTTAAAAGACTGGCTGACTGAGGTGGCAAAAGAATCGAATGTAGACAGTGATGTAATCACTGCCCGGTCATTACTTTCACGTCTGGAAAATGCAGAAACATACTCTGTTTTTACCAGACAGTCAGAGCAGGAACAGACAGAAGCCACAATCATTTTTTATGTTGCAGAGTGCATGGAATTTCCAGTTATGGGCGAGTATCACGAAAATCTTACTTTAGAGGAAGCCTTACAAATCTATGAAACTATCCCGGCAGAGCGTATGAATGGAATAAAGGGTGTTGGATTTGAATTGCATGATGGAAGTGATTATGACGGACCGTATGATCTTATGCGACTGGGAAAAGTTGACCGAGAAGGTGTGGAGATGATCCGACATTATAAGGAAAGTCCGCTAGTTCAGAAAGCAATGGACGATGTGGAAAAATATTTTGCTCAGAAGCAGGAGCTTACAAAAAGAACAGAGCAGGCAGTTGGAGATAAAACTGTACAGAAAGAAAATGGTTCACAGCCAAAGAGCAGAAAAGAATCCGTTCTTCAGGCACTCAGAGAGCGTCAGGCGAAAATAAAAGAACAGGAGCAGAACACGTCGAAAGAAAAATCCAAAACACATAAGAAGGGAGAGGTGTCATTATGATGGTAAGATTTGAGGAAGATGAATATACTGCTTTGGCAATTTTTGATGCAGGAAACCGGGTACAGACAATGGAAGCAATGGATGAGATTTTTTCTTATCTGGACGAAGATATGAAGCTGCTGATTTTCACGACGATTCAGAAACTCTATTATCTTAGCGATGAGGGATATGAGGAATTGCAGAAAACGGTAGAAATTTATAAAGCAGATCTGGAGGTGGATGGAGAATGAGTAGAAGTCAGTTTGCAGTTTACCAGTTAAAAAAGAAACCGGAATTGAGAAATCTTCTTTTCCGTACCTATGAAGAACTTGCACAGGATCAGATTCCTGTGCAGGTGGCAAATTATGAACAGGTGTATCTTGGAACAATGAAACCGGGAGAAACGCCAGAGCAGATAAAAAAAGATCTGGAGAAGAAACAGCCCCATAATTATAAAGGTCATGCAGTCAGTACCAGTGATGTGCTGATCCTGAATGATAATGGTGTCACGACCACTTACTATGTAAACAAAGACACTTTTATAAAGATTCCTGATTTTATGAAAGTCACATCTTCAGAAAGCGGTGGACTTACAAAAGATATAGTTGGATATGAAATAGAGGGAAAAGACGGAACATGGGAAGTAATAGATTACCTGTTGGTAGAGGGAAAAAATTATTTTCTTATGGAACATGAGCAGTATGGAAAAGATGTTGCGTATGTAGTCTTAGATCAGAAAGGCAATGTGATTGTAGACAGCACCTATAATGGATTTGATGATGTAGTAAAACAGAAGATTCTTGATTCTCTGCACCCGCCAGTGCAGGAGCAGTCCGGAAATAGTAAACCGAAACTGGATAACTGGCAGAAGTATATGGAGAATGGGGAATACCTACGAAGTGCGGAGATCACAGAGGAAGCAAATTATAATATGATTGATGGACTTAAAAATAATGCAGCACCGAAAGAGAAAAAGAACCGTCCAAAAGAATCGATCCTTGCGAAATTGAATGAGAAAAAGGAAGAAGTCGCAAGGCGTAGTGGACAGAAAGCTATGCAACAGGTAATGGGACAAGATATGGAACGTATAAAAAAATAAAAATGAGAGGCTGGTCACTTTGTTGTGGCTGGCTTCTTTTTTCGCATATAAAAAGACTGGCCAGTGACGAATGATTCGGTTAAGGCTAGTCTTTGTAGTGCGTTGCAATGTCTTCAATTTTACAATCCAGAATGTTACAGAGTGTATTGATGGTGTTCATACTGACACCCTCATTATTCTGCAAGCGGTGTATCAGGGACTTACTGAAATGGTATTCTTTATGAAGTGCGTACTTTGTAATACCTCTTTCCTGCATGGTAAGCCACAATTTATCATATTTAATCAACGGCTATCTCCACCTTTTTCTTGTCTTTCCCTCATTATAGGGTTAAGATAGAAAGTAACAAAGGTTCTGTTTTCGGAACCCATATCTATGAGGAGGAGATGGATTGAAAAAGCAGAGAATAAAAGGAATTGTACTGGTAGTCGTTTGCTTTATGTGTGTGATGTGCATATGCAGTGGATTTCATAAAGCACAGTCGGAGGAACTTTCGGAGATTCCAGATGCAGTCAATAGTACGAGATTTAACACTACGGAACATTTAACAGTTGTAGCAAATCAGGAGAAAATTACTGATAAAAAGGAACTGGCAAAACAGATTGTCAAAATGTGCCGGGAAAATTCTTTTCAGTCTATAAAGTTTTCTTATGATATGGTATGCCCGACAGAATTACAGATCAATGTATATATGACAGAAAAAGACCTTAACGATAATAAGCAATTCTGTGAGATAGCGTATTTATCCGAGGAAGAAAATGAAGAATATGATATTATCTACAACCCTGAAAAATTTATATTGTATGTAGATGGAGAAAAAGTAGAATAGAGAAATAGAGGTTTGCTTCCCTGGATTTATGGAAGAACCTCTATTTTTATGAAAAAGTTGGTTATGATTTTTCTTGTGTGTGTTCACGCTGGCGATTTTGAACTTGTGAGGTTCCAAGAATAATATCTACATTGGAACATACTGTGCGGAGTTCTCGTTCATGTTCACGCCGGGCATTAAAATCCTCACGTTGCACCGTCTGTAATTCTGTTAAGCGATTCTTTTCCTCACGCAGCATTTTCAACGTAGGAAGTTTACTGCCCTGTGATTTTTCTTTGAGTATTCGGAGGGCAGATTCATAGAGTGTAAGTTCTGCCCGGTGATCATCATAAAATTTTTCTTTGTTCCGACTTTTGCGGTAATCAGAATATATGGATTTATTGGCAAGATACTGTCCGGTATAATGGATCTGTTCATTGATATTCTTCAAAGTATCCTCTGTGGATTTTAGTGTATTTCTTGCATCAGTGCTTTGAGCAGAGGCATCGGAAAGAGCTGCATCTAAATCTGCCTTGGATTGAAAGCCATGCTCCTGTACATAGGCAACTGTCTGAGCCATCATTTTCAGGTTAGACAGTTTTACTTTTTGAGCATACGCCTGACTTTGCTGTGCTTTAATACAATGCTGCAAATCTGTTACCAACCGTAAATCAGATTTTATAAAGAGGAAAGTATGTGGAGCTTCGGCAGTTGTAGCAGTGTGGGCAGAGACTGGTGGAGTTGAGGAATTAACAACTTGAGAAATGTCAGGAATCGGATTTTCAGTAATCTGTGCGGCAGAATTTTCTTGAAATATTTGCAGAAGGTGTTTTTCCTCATATAGCGTACCAAGGCTTCTTCCAGTAATGTATTTACTGCGATTGGGATGCAGATAGCTGTATCTGCCACGACTGACTTTGAATGTAATATTATATTTTTCAGACAGCAATCTGGAAAAATCTTCTTGTGATGTTGCCTGTGAAGCAACTGTATCAATCGCATCACGAAGATATTGCTTCTCGGTTTGAAAAGTAGTCTGCCTTGGAGTCAGTCCTTTCTTTTCAAGCTCTGCATTGTATTTATCAAGATTTTTTTGTCCTCTGCGTTTTGCCCAGTACTCTTTTTCAGATATTTTCCTTTCCGCATGTGTTAGAAGGTCTACCTGGTTCAACCCATTGGCGGTACACATATCCATGACTTTTTGCTTCAAATAGATTCGGTATCTATCGGAAAGATGATGTTTATAGCCAGCTTTGGAATCCCGGTCAAATTCCATATAGGGCTGAGGCTCAGTGTCATATTTGCGGATGCTGTTGATTACGATATGTACATGAATATTGCCACTGCCATTATGACCGTCAGTGTGAGTACAGACAAGTGCCTGGTGTCCGGGAAAATTTTCTTTGGCATATTCCACGCCAAGCTGCTGTGCCAGTTCTCCAGTCAATCCATGTTCGTCCCGGTCTTTAGGATCGAAGCTGATGATATAGTGGTGTGACTTGATTTCATTGTAAGATTGGTTCTTATGAAAATAAGCATTTGTTTCCTGACATTCCGCTGCAAAGGTAAATGGATCGCAGTTTATACCGTCAAGGTAATATTCCTCACGAATAAGCATATGACCGTTTTCATCAAGGATAGGTTTCTGCGTATATTCGTCATGCTGAAAGATCAGATAACGTTCAGCTTCTCCATAATCTGCGTTTTTACTTGCGATATGTTTCAGTATTGCCATGAAAGTCACCTGCCATTTCCATTACCTTATATTTCATTTCATATAAATCTCGAAGTCGCTTATTTATTTCTCCACGCATTTCCTGAGAAAGAATCCCACCCTGATTAAAATATTTTGCAATCTGATTGAGGTTGCTACCTATCTTTCCAAACTCTGCGAGTAGTTTCTTTATTTCTGGAACATCAGCAACCAGATTGTAATTCACAATTACCTTTTGGTTATTCAATACCTTTCTGACATATTCTGAAACAGAAAGATTTGAGTCATGGGCAGTTTTCTGTAAAATTTCATATTCTGTTTCGGTTAAACGGAAGTGTACGTCTTTAGTATAAGTAATACATTTATCTTTCTTTGGTCTAGCCATGTTTATCAAAATCCTTTCATATTTATATATTTGCTTAAAGAGAATCCACACAAACTGCTCTGGCAGTACATAGGGAAAGTGATGGGGAATATCACGTTGCGATACGGTAGTAGGAGCCAGAAAAGCATATTTGCAATATGCGTCGAGGGTATGGGGAAACGAAATCCCCATCAAGTTGCTGATAGCCAATAACCGCAAAGCGGGTTATTGTGCTACAAAGCGAAACTTGCTCTAAGAAAGAAATCCCTCTACTAATAAGGCTTTAGAAAGCCTGTTTACCAACCCTCAAAATGAAAAAAATAAAAAAACAGGAAATGCAGGTTGGTAAATACCCTTTGCCGAGCTTTATAGGTAGAAGTAATTTTTTCCGGGAGGTGTAAAAATGGCAGAGAAAGAATTACCAACACCAGAAGAAATGCAGGAGATGGCAGAGATAGATATTAGAACGGTAGACACAAGCAGTCTGGTAGATATAGAGCAGGTGCAGATACAAACAGAACTGCCACAGGAGGAACGGATTGCAGATTATATCAGGCAGATTAAAAACCCGTATTGCTATATCTCTCATGGAGTGGCGGTAAAAATAAGTTTTACTGGAAAATGTACACTGGAAGAAAGCCTGAGCAGGTGTATCTCGTTATGAAAATGAAGAAAAACAGGATGGAAAGAAATTTAAAAAAGAATAAAAAAGGTATAGCAGTGAGCCAGAAGTTATGTTAATATGGTGTTGGGTCAAAATTTAAAAGCATTCAAGAAGCCATGAATTTCTTGGTTTACACTGCCGGACGGCATAGTAAATTAGGAGGTTGATGGCTTTATGTATTTCAATCAAAAGTCTATATTAGCAGCGGATTATCTCAGACTCTCCAGAGAAGATGGAGATAAATTGGAAAGTGATAGTATCCGCAATCAAAGAAGTCTGATTAACGATTTTGTAAAACAGCACCCGGAGATCACATTGGTCGATGAATATGTTGACGATGGTTACAGTGGAACAAATTTTGAACGTCCTGCATTTAAGCGATTGCTTGAGGATGTGAAGAAAAAGAAAATCAACTGTATTATCGTCAAAGACTTATCCAGACTGGGAAGAAACTATATTGAAACAGGAAGATACCTGGAAAAGATATTCCCGTTTCTTGGAGTAAGATTTATTGCAGTTACAGACCATTATGACAGTGTAGCAGAATCGGATGATGCAGACCAGATCATTGTTCCTTTTAAGAATCTGATAAATGATGCTTATTGCAGGGACATCTCAATTAAAATCCGAAGTCAGTTAGATGTAAAAAGAAAAAATGGACAGTTTATTGGCAGCTTTGCCGGGTATGGCTATCAGAAAGATCCAGAGAATAAAAATCATCTCATCATAGATGAATATGCAGCAGATATAGTCCGATATATTTTCAATCTGAAAATGGACGGTTACAGTTCTCAAAGGATTGCTGAGAAGCTGAATGAAATGGGAGTGCTTCCACCAATGGAATATAAACGAAGCTGCGGTATGAACTATAATAGTGGATTCCGTTCGGGAGCCAAGCCTAAATGGGCGGTCACAACTGTAAATCGCATTTTGACAAATGAGTTATATACAGGAACAATGGTTCAGGGAAAGAATCGTAAAATCAACTATAAAGTAAAAGAGTGCAGACCAGTAGCAGAAGAAAACTGGATTCGTGTAGAGAAAACGCATGAAGCGATTATTGCAGAGGAAGTATTTCAGTATGTACAGTCATTGATGGAACTGGATACCCGCACAGCACCAGAGGAAGAATCCGTATATATTTTTTCGGGATTTTTACGATGTGGAGATTGTGGGCAGAACATGGTAAAGAGAAGTACAACAAAAAATGGAAAGCGGTATTATTACTATCATTGTTCTACATATAAAAACGGAGATGGCTGCAGTTCCCATCTGATTAGTGAAAAGACGGTTCATAATGTTGTTTTGGATGCTATACAAAGGCAGATCGCTCTATTGGTAAATGCGGAGAATATCATTCAGAACAGTGGAATGAAAAATTATAAAAAGACAGAACTGGATTCACTGGAAAAGCAGTTGTTGGTTCTGCATGAGGAAGTAGAGAAGTATAAGGATTTGAAAACCCGGTTGTATCAGGATATGTTAGATAATATTGTGACGAGAGAGGAATACCATGAGTATAACCGGAGATTTACAGACAAGCTGCATAATGCGGAAAAGGCAGAACGTGAATTAGAGCAGAGGAAAGAAAAGGCATCTGCGGAGGGAAAACGAGAACACCCATGGATTGAGGATTTCAAATGTTATCAGAATATTACACAGCTTGATCGTAAAGTGGTAGTTACTCTAATTGATAAAGTCATTGTGTACGGAAAAGATCGTCTGGAAATTTGCTTCAAGTATGCAAACGAAATACAGGAAATGACAGAAGCAGCTCAGAATATTCGGGAAATGGAAGAAAGGGAAGGTAGATTTAAATGCGGTGCGTAAGTTATACAAGGACTACATCGTGCAAAAATACAAAGAAAATTCCATCAGATATTATCCAACAGCAGAATGAGCATATTCAGAACTATATACAATCACATGGTTGGAAACTGGTAGCAAAATACAGTGATCGGAAAAAGGATGAAAATGAAAATACAGCTTTTGAAGAAATGACGGCAGATGGAATCAATCGTAAATTTGATATGGTGGTAGTAGATAGTGTTGACCGTTGTGGAAAATATATTTCCTGTGCGGAAGATGTACTGGTTAAAACATTCTTCCCGGCGGGACTTCACTTTGCGATAGTGCAGAGCGATTTTTGCAGTATTGGAAAAAGCAGGGAAGAAATAGATGCGTATTTCAGAAAAGAGAAAATTGCGGTACAGGTAAAGAGTATGCGTGAATATGCGATTCGTGAGCAGATAGAGGGATATTATACAGTTCACGATGAAAAATACGGATACATACTTTCGGAAGATAGAAAAGAATTAATTGTCGAGGAAGAGGCTGCAAAGATTGTACGGGAGATATTTCAAATGACATTGGAAGAAGTATCTATAAAAAAGATAGTAGCCATTCTGAATGAGCGAGGAGAAGAATCCCCAATGGTGCATAATGCGAGAGTGGGGCATAAACACTGGCCGCATTATGAAAATAAGTGGAGCGAGGGTGCTTTGCGGAGGATTTTAGAATGTACGGCATATGATGGCTATTGGAAGAAAACAATCAATGGAAAGGTCTGCACACTTTCTATAACACCAATATTAGATCCTGGCGTGTTTGATAAAGCAAGGGAAATTATAAAGAATCGAACAACTACGGATAATATTATAGGTGGGAAGCCGGGACCATATGTAAGAAAAATCTATGATGAAGCAACTGGAAAGCCGTTGTACCTGAGAAACTTCCGAAGTGGTGATGTTGCTTTTGTGTTCAATCCGCAGATGGGTGAATTACCAAAGAAAAGAAAAATTTATATAGAGGAAGCTAAGGTTACAGAGGTAGTAAAAAATGCAATTTCTATGGAAATGGATATGGCTGAAAAAATGAAAGCATATTTGCAGACAGAAGAAATGCAGCAGCTATTACAGAAAGAGATTCAGCAATATTCAGAAAAGGCATGGATGATATTTCAGGAAATGGAGCAGGTAGAGAAAGACCGTATTCCTCTATATGAAAAATTCCGGGACTATGAGATTGGTCAGACAGAATATCAGGAGAAAAAAGAAGAAATACAGGCGCAGTTGCAAATGTATGAAAACGATTTTGAGGGATTGATGGACAGGCTTGCAGATATGAAAAAGGCTTACAGCGAGGAAAATGAATGGATAAAAACATTTCAAAGGGAAGTGTTACCGGAGAAACTGGAAAGTCAACATGTTAAAAAGTGGGTAGATAAAATAATTGTTTCAGATTTAAGAGATGTGCATGTATACCTAACAATGCAGAACTGGAAAAATTATTTCCCGGAAGAATGGATGGAGGAATAGCAATGGCAAGGAAAAGCAGAAGAAATAAAAATGTTGAGGCTGCCAGTAATCAGATTATAGAAAATTGTGAGAATCTAATAGATACCGGAGCGTATATTCGATTATCTGTTGAAAATGGTGGAAATGAAACGGACGAAACCTTAGTTGTACAACAAATGCTGGTTGAAAAGTTCATAGAGGAGCATCCAGATTTAAAATTAGCAGGTACATATATAGACAATGGATTTAGCGGAACTAATTTTGAACGACCAGGCTTTTTGAAACTTATGGAAGATGTTCGTTCAGGAAAGATACAGTGCATTGTTGTAAAAGATTTATCACGTTTTGGCAGGGACTATCTGGAAACAGGATATTATCTGGAAACGATCTTGCCAAGATTAAATGTAAGGTTTATTGCAATCACTGATGATTATGACAGTTCCAGAAAAGAGGACAGGGAAAATATCAGTGTTCCATTAAAAAATATGGTTAATGCCATGTATGCAAAAGATATGTCAAAAAAGATTCTGGCTGCAAAAGATGCACAGCGAAAAAAAGGAAATATCACTTTATCCAAAGTGGCATTTGGCTATGTCCGTTCAGAGGACAGGCATAAACAGATTGTTGATGAAGAGGTTGCTCCATTTGTCAGAATGATATTTCAGTGGTATATGATGGGCGTCAGCAAAAAGAAAATTGCAGATAGATTAAATCTCATGGGAATTGCAACACCTGGGCAAAGAGAAAAAACAGGTGTATTGACTGTTCCGTTAGAACAGACAAAGTGGAGAACGGATACAGTAGATAAGATTCTGAATAACCCTACATATGTTGGAGATATTGTAACCGGAAAGTTGAAGCAGTCATTGTATAAAGGGATAAAGCAGTATAGAACTTCGCCGGAGGACTGGAATGTTCAGAGAGATATGCATACGCCGATGATCGCAAGGGATGATTATGAAGAACTACAGGAAAGGTCAAATAAAATAAAAAAGGTCACAAGAAACTGGCATTTAAAATATATGGAGGACAGAGAAAAATACAAAGACTGTTTTCCCGGTATGGTTCGATGTGGAGATTGTGGACGTCCAATGTATTGTGTCCGCTATACCCATAATTATAAGACAATGGAGAAAGTAGGAATTTATTATACCTGTTCTGCTCAAAATTATGCGAATAATTATTGCGGTCAGAAGATAGAAGAAAATCTGCTGAAGATATTTGTGATGGATCAAATTCAGATTCTTATAAGAAGTATGTGTGACAGAAAAAAGCTGTTACAGAAATTGAAAAGTGATTCCAGTGAGAAAAATGCTTTTTATGAAGCAGGTGCAAAAGTGCGAATGTTGGAAAGAAAAATAGCGCAGGCAGAAGAAAAGAACACTGTATTGTATGAGGACTATGTAGGTGGGATTGTAGAAAAAGAGGACTTCGATATGATGAAAGAGCGTTATATCCGGGAGTTACAAAATCTGAGGGATGATTTGCAAATCGCAAAACAGGATCAAAGAATGTTGGAGAAGAAAACTGACAGATATATGGATATGGTCAGCAACTTGGAAAAGTATCTTTCTGACCGGAGCTTCAATGAAGCATTGGTACAGGAACTTGTAGAATATGTGGAGATATATAAAAACGGAAGCATTCATGTGTGTTTCAAGTGTGATGATAAATTTAAACAGATAACAGAATTGATAGAGGGTGTTAAGAGTGCGTAAGAATGGATTGTATCTTAGGTTATCTATTGCAGATGGAGATTTGGGAAAAGACAATAAGGACGAAAGTAACAGTATTGATAACCAGAGAACGCTTCTTGTAAATTTTGTTCAGGACAGGGATGACCTGTCAGATGAATATATAGAGTATGTGGATGATGGTTATTCGGGAACTAATTTTGAACGTCCGGCATTTAAGCGTATGATAGAGGATGCAAAAACGGGAAAAATAGATACGATTATTGTAAAAGATTTTTCCCGATTTGGCAGAGATTATATTGGGGTGGGAGATTATCTGGAGCAGGTACTTCCAATATTGGGAATCCGATTTATCTCATTAAACAATAATTATGACAGTAATGACTATTTAGGAAAAACAATGGGAATGGATATGGCAATTCATAACCTGGTCAACAACCTTTATAGCAAAGATATTTCCAAAAAGATGAAAAGTGCATTGAGAGTGAAATGGAAAAATGGTCAATGGACTGGGGGAAAACCGCCGTTTGGTTATTTACGAGATAGTAAAACAGGGGAATGGCTGATAGATCCGGTAGCAGGGAAGTATGTGCGAATGATTTTTGATAAGGCAATCGAGGGATGCAGTACCTCTCAGATTTCTTATTATATGAATGAACAGAAGATACCTACACCGGGAAAATATAATAAAGAAAATGGTCTTACGCATTATGGATATAATCAAAAAATGCCAGAGTCGGAAATTCTGTGGGATTGTGGTATGGTGCGAGCCATTCTTGGAAGATATGAATATACAGGAGCTTTGGTGCAGGGAAAACGACAGAGTATTGCAGTTGGCAGTAAAGTAACCAGAAAATCAAGGGATAAAGATGTGGTTATTACAAAAAATGTTCATCCGGCAATCGTGTCAGAGGAAGAATATGAAATAGCAAAGGCAACTATCGCATTTATGAAAAAGCCAGATTACAGGGGTGCAAGAAAGTTTGCATTAAAAGGAAAAGTCAGATGTGGGAATTGTAGACGATCAATGGTATTGATGGAATCCGGTGCTAATGACAGGGTATATTGTCCACATAAAAAGATGACAGGGAAATTTGCCAAGTGTTCAGACGAAATGGTTTCTGTTTCAATTATAGAAGGTCATGTCTGGTATGCTTTAAATCGTGTTCTTTATGTGTTAGATGCTATACAGTTGGATTTTGAGGAAAAGACAACTAATTTGGATAGTGTCAGGAGAAAAAAGATAAAACAGCTAGAGGCTGAGAGTAATGTATTAAAAAGTGAGAGAATGCGTCAGTATGAATCGTATGCGGAAGGTATTATAACGAAAGAAAAGTATATGCTGAAAAAGATGCAGATTACAGATCGAATGGATAGCATACAGGCAGAGATAGAAACACTTATATGTTTATCGGCAGAGGAAGAAGCATATAAAAGTAAAGTGGCATCTGCTGTTGAATTACTGGAAGGGGAAATGCAGCATGAGAAAATTACAAAAGAACTTGTAAATGCCACGATTGATACGGTTTATGTATATGATAAAAAGAGGATAGAAGTAGTATTCAGTTTTGATGACGTTCTGATGAAAGCAATAGAAAAATACCAGAAAGGGGTAAAGGAAGCATGACATTTAAAAATTTTGTATATAAAGGAATCTTAGTATTTGCAGGGTTGCTCCTGCTTGGATGGCTTGGAAAATATATTTATATAGTGGATGGGAAAATTGACTGGTTCAGATTTATGCTGGTATACGGGGTGCCAGTGGGAATACCACATATGTTTATTATAATTCCCTGGCATTGGGATTTATCCGGTATTCTTGGAATGGCTGCTCTGTGCGTGATTGTAGGCGGTGTGTTTGGCTGTGTGATTGCAGCATGGCTTGGAATCCGGGCGATATGGTATATGGTGGGATTCCCGATCAGCAAGATTGTGGCGATACATAAAAGGACTTGCTAAAAATAATAGTATGAAATAAAACCACAGGTGTAAAGTGATATGCCTGTGGTTTTATTTTGCCATTTATATGATGCGGAAGATGTGATAAAATATCAATCAATAAATCAATGGGAGAAATGAGATATGTTAGATGATGAAAAATGCCTGTGTGGTTCAGGACGCTTGTATTCCATGTGTTGTAAACCGTTTAGTGGACAGGGAATAGAGAATTATAAAAAAGAAATCGACAGCAAAAATTATATTAAAGCGTATTATATAGCTGTGGCGATGCTTTCTGATTATCTGGAAGATGTAAGAAAGCATACGAACAGAATATTGAAGGATAACCCTGTAATTGGAAGATTTGTGTTACATAAAGATGTAAATGCACTATCGGAGTTGTCAGATCGTATTTTTCACTGCATACCAAAAGGAAATACAGATAACTGGGGAGAACGATTTGAATTTATAAAAGGATTGGTGGATGCAGAGGACTGGAAGAATGAATGTGAATATTATCAGCTATTGTATTATGAACTGAATAATGATAAGGGAAAATTCTCAGAGCAGATTGAGGCTATTGTAAAAAATACAAAAGTGGATGTACATACAGACCAGAGAATGTTGGAACTGTTGCGGTCTGTCATTTTACCGTCAGGACAATTAACGGAGCTGCTTAAATTGGATGATATTTTGATTGAAAAGACGGATAGTTCCTTAATGAAATTGAAATATAAATTTGATAAGGCAATACAGCTTGCATTGGTTTCTGATAATACAAGTGCGAAAAAGATTGCAGATGAAGTGATGGCAGAACTGGAAAAAGGTATTTTATATACAGAGGATGAATTGTATTTACAGGATGTCACTGCACAGATATATGAAATGTATTATAACTTTGATCCAGACATAAAATGGTTGGAAAAATCTCTGCAAATACGTGACCTGATGAAAACGGAAAGATTTAATGAAGCTGGCAAGGCGAAGTATTATACAGATATTGCCTATACTTACTGGAAAATGGGAAATTATAAAGCAGCAGAACAGCATTTTCATACAAGTCTTGGCTATGAGAAAACAGCATTTGCGCAGATATATTTACTGGATTGTCTGATAGAGCAAAAGAAAATTAAAAATTTAAAACAGTATCTGGAGAGTGTGGAATTTGAAAATATGGGAGTGGATAGTATAGATTTTCTTGTAATTGTAGGAAATGCAGCTATACGCCTTAATGATAGTGACAGTATAGAAACGATAAAGAGTTATCTTAAAAAGATGACTGTAGAAGTTCCGTATTATAAATTATGTTTGAAGGAATTAGAATTGGAACTGGAAAAGAAAAGCGGACGGATCATGCGCCTGCTTAGCAAACTTAGTCCATTGAAAGAATATATAATATTCCAACCACAGGTAAATGGAGTTGGAATAAATGGAGAAAAGATCATAGAAGATCTGCTAAAATAGACAGTCTTAATAACAGAGGGAAACGCTAAAAACGTTTCCCTCAAATTTTAAATGAAATAGCAGGCAATTTCTTCCCAGAAATCGTTAGTTTCGTCCAAAGGTGCTTCGTCTGGATAGGCAGCAGAGAAAATCTGAGAAGCGACCTCGAAAGCTCTGCAAGCATCTTCTTCCGTATTGAAAAATTCATTCCAGGCAAAGAACACACATTGAAGCTGTGTCATGTTTTCATAACCTGTTTTAGCTATTTCGATCATTTTTTCTATAAAATCATTTTCAGTAATAGTCATAAGGAATCCTCCCGAAAATTATTTAGTGCCACGCAAACAATCTTTTATGAGTTGAACGGATTTTAAAATCCATTCCATTTCCTGTGGTGTGCAATCAGATAACAGGTTTTGTATTTTCTGATAAGACGGATCTGAAAAAGTGGAATCTGGTATGTTATTAGTGGAATTACTCGCAGGAGCAGTCTTGTGAATTTCTGTATTGTCATTAAGAAGCTGATTCTCTAATTCCTGAAGCGTTTGAGTATATTGTTCCCTTTCAGAGCCGGTCATTTTGTTTAAGAAAGAAACGTAAGTGCTGAGCTTCTGATTGATTATTTGATTTTTGAATGAAAGAGTAAGGGTGTCAGGAATGATATTTCCGTTTGTATCTTTCTGAGAATCAAAGTTTAAATCCAGTTGCTCGTTCATTTTAAATATAAGTGAGAGCAGATCGGAAACTGTATGAATATCAAAATCCATAAAAATATTGATACTAATGCCCAGGGCCTGTGATATTTTCAAGAGTTGCTCCGGCTTGGGCTTGCGTTCATCAGACTCGTATTTTTGCAAAGTGCTTATGCTTAAACCAGTAGCCTGTACAAGTTGTTCCTGAGTGAACCCATGCATAGTTCTAAAGTATTTGATTTTTTCGCCAACGGTCATTATCGCTACCTCCATAAAGGGATTATAACATATTTTTTACTGTTAAATACACAAAAAAATATAAAAATGCATTGACACATACAAATGTATGGTATATATTAAAAACACATACAAAAGTAATATTTAAGTAGAACAAGACATACAAAAGTGAAGGTAAGAATGAGTTAAGTGATACTTAAATAGAAGCAATTTTGGAACAAAAATATATGTTAGTGCAACTTAAAGTACAGTTAAAAAACAGGAGGAAAAAGCGATGGCAGAAATCATTTTTGGAATTGATCATGGAAATGGAAATATGAAGGGAGAGAATGTATGCTTCCCATGTGGACTTGTCAGATATGTGTCTGAACCGGGACGCTTTATGAATGAAGATATTTTGGAGTATCAGGGAACATATTATACCCTGTCAGATACAAAAATGCCGTTTAAAGCTGATAAGACAGTAGATGATGATTACTTTATTCTCACATTATATGCTCTTGCAATAGAAGCTCGTAATAAAGGAATTACATTAACGGGAAAAGATGTAGTGCTTGGCGTGGGATTGCCACCCGCAGATTACGGTCAGCAGGCAACTTCATTTAAGAAATATTTCTTAGATCATGCAAAACATGGAATCAGTTTTAAGATGAATGGAAAATCCGTTAATTTCTATTTAAAAGATGTATTTGTCAGCCCACAGAATTTTGCAGCAGTCATGTGTTTTAAGGCAAGTCTTTTGAAGAAATATAGAACGGTAAACTGTATTGATATTGGGGATGGAACAGTTGACCTTTTGGTAATCAGAAATGGAAAACCGGATTTATCAGTTCGTGTCAGTGATCGTTCCGGTATGGCTGTTCTACGGTCTGAAATATCCAATGCGATTCAACAGAACTATGGCATTCATTTGGATTCGTCAGATGTAGAACAGGTTTTAATGCAGGAAGAAACCATATTAGATGAAAAAATCATACTGGAAATTCAGCGAATGGCAGAAAACTGGTTACAGAGAATTATCAATAAACTACATACCCATGTAACCGACTTTAGAACAAATCCGGCGGTCTTTCTTGGTGGAGGAAGTCTTTTACTCAGAAAACAGATTGAAAATTCCCCGGAATTTAAATATGTGGAATTTATTGATGACGTCCGGGCGAATGCGATTGGATATGAAAAACTGACAACAGCACGTCTGCGGAGAGGGTAGGAGGTGCTGGTCATGGGACAGATCAAGGTTGTATTGATATTTAATGAAGATGATGAATGTCAGAGAGAAGCAGGAGAATACTTAAAAACCAAGAAAAGATGCAAGACAGCACTTGTAACAGAATTGGTTCAGGCGTGGATGAAGAATGGAGAAACCGGAGCAGGAACATCCACAGGTGGAATGAGCATAGATGCTATCAAAAAGCAGTTACTTCAAGACAAGGAGTTTTTGTCAGAAATAGAAAAATCAATGGGTGGAACAAATTGTCGAGAAGTTGAAAAAGCAGAGCAGGAAGATAGTGATAATCTGGATATGGATGAAGATATGATGCTTGCAGGGTTGTCAATGTTTGAGTGTGATTGTTAGAGATGCTGCTAAGTATACGAAAGAAAGGTATACTTAGCGGTGTTTTGTTCTTTTGATAATTGGCGAAATATGGTAATATATATAAAAACTATACACATGAGTGAAACATAAAAATATACAATGGGGGAAGAATATGGTCATTTCTAAGATAATGTTAAAAGATTTTAAGACCTATGAAGACACAGTTGAGATCAGTTTCAGTGGGCGTTTTAATGTCATTATTGGCGAAAACAATATTGGCAAGTCAACAATATTTGAAGCACTACTTTTATGGGAAAAATGTTATAACGAGAGCTTAACAAGTAATAAGAAAAATTTTTATAGTCAGTCCGTTCCACTGTATATAAGTTTTGACGAATTGTATTTTTTAAGAATTACTAAAGATGAAGACCTTTTTTATGGTAACAAAAGAACTTGTGAAATTGGTGTAGAGTTTAGTGAAGAAAATTCAGATGAGAAATTTTATTTGACTTTTTCATTAACGAAACCGTCTATAGAAAATGCATATGTTAGAGTGCAGCGAATAGCTCCGGAAGAATTTGAGTCATTTAAAGGAAAAATGGATTCAGTTGGAACAAAGTTGACGGATTTTCTTTTTATACAGCAAACAGAACCTGTTGCAAAAGTATTAGCAAAAGAACCATATATGTTCCCAGGACAAATTAGAAAAAAAATCGAAAAAGGCAGATCTCATGAAGTTTTGAGAAATAAAATCTTATCAAGTGATGTAGATACACTAACTCAGCGAATGCGTAGGGTATTAGATTGCGATTTTGAATTTAAAGTACCAACCAGAACTGCAAGAGAGAAAGAAGAATATATTAATCTCTATGTAACCCAAAATGGAAAAAAGATTGATATAGGATTACAAGGAAGTGGTTTCTTACAGGTTGCTGAAATTTTTTCTTCAATGGCTATTATGGATAATGCATTGAATGTTTTGTTAATTGATGAACCGGATTCACATATAAGCCCAAGAATACAGAATAAATTATTAGGCTGTTTAAAAGAAATATCTAATGTACAGGTTTTTGTGATTACACATAATGATAATTTTGTTTCTGAATTGGATTCAAATGATATTATATTTATCAATTCGGAAAATAAGAATAATGGACATATAGAAGCGTTAAATGATGTGAATATAGATGTTTTACATAGTGCATTAGGTGGAGTAATAACTGGTCTAACAAGACTGCAGAAGAATAAACGTATTATTTTTATGGAAGGTGATGATGATATAGCATATTTAAAAGCTATGAATGCTGGACTGAAGAAAGCAAATTCTTCTTCTGCAATAGATTTTTCCAAAATATCGTTCTGGTATGTACGGGGAAAAGACAATATGAATCTTAAAATAATGGCTAATAAACAATTACTATCCCAAGCAGTGCAAGGATGTAAATATGCAGCTATTTTTGATAAGGATTATTCAACAGAAGAAGCTAATGCACAATTTATTAGTACGGAGATAACAAGAAGATTGGGAAGTTCATCATGGGCGCATACACATAATGGGTATTGCATTGAATCTGTATTGTTTTCTGAAATGAGTAAACTGAAAAGATTTTTGAGTAAAATAACAGAAAAAGATGATGAAACAATAAATGTTTTTGTGGATGCATATTTTAATGATTTAAAGCAGAATTTATCAAATATTAATAGTGACTTATATCTTAATATGAAAGAAAAATTTAAATCTCAAAAGAAACCAACACGTCCAGAATTAGATAAAGTTGAATTTGATATTTATGCAGGAGAAGCTTCACAAAAAATACAATATGCTATGAATAAAGATAATATCCGAGCCTTTGTACTGAAAATAGAGGATGAATGGGGAATAACTTTATTTCAGAGAGATGATGATATTAGCGAAACAATTGCCTCCGGCTTGTTAAACAAGTATATTGAAACAATCGAAGAGATAGATGATATATATGATGATTACATATGTTTATTTGAGAAAATTAAAAATTTTATAGTTGGATAAAATAGTTAAGATTGCAAGGAAGCAAGACCGCAAAAGTACAAAAGAAGGGTGCAGAAATAACAAAGTTTCTGCACCCTTAAATTATTTTCCTGGCTTGTAGTTGCGTAATGCAATTTTTGTTGACTTTATAATTTCTAGTAAAAATTCTTTTTCCTGATTGCTGCAATCAGAAGTAAGTTCTTTTATATCAGCATCGAATTTGGAAACCAATACAGGTGTATTGTCATATAAAAGCTGATCCACAGTAGTATCAAGACTTTGAGCAATGCCGAGCAATGTTGCAAGGCTTAATTTGGTATGCCCGTTTTCAATGCTGCTGACATAGGTAGGGGCAACGTCAATCATATTTGAAAGTGTTTCCTGAGTCATTTTTTTTGACAGACGTGCAGTGCGGATTCTTTTACCGATAGCAAGATAATCAATTTCTACTTCCAAATCTGTCACCTCCTAGACTTTGACTATTAGTTAAGATTTATTGTGAAACTCCACACACATTTGATATTCCTTATTGTATTCCCAAAAGAGATATATTATAATGAAACATAAGTAGAAGTTTAGTGCAATTATTCACATGTGGTAGAAGAAAGAACAAAAGACACCGGGGGCATCAAATTTGGAAAGTATAAATACGGGTGTTGAATTTTATTCAAATGTGAAAGCCTCGGAGGTGGAATGGGTATGGTATCCATATATTCCCTGTGGGAAGATTACAATGTTGCAGGGAGATCCGGGAGAGGGTAAATCAACACTGATTATTCATGTTGCAGCGATACTAACAAAAGGCGGATATTTACCAGATGGACAGAAGATAAAAAAGCCAGAGATGGTAATATATCAGTGTTCAGAAGATGGAAAAGGAGATACGATAAAACCAAGGCTGGAACAGGCTGGAGCTGATTGTAATAGAGTTGCGTTTATAAAGGAAGATAATGATGAATTGACACTGGAAGATGAACGTATAAGAAATGCTATTATACAGATCAGTGCGAAAATGGTCGTGCTTGATCCGATACAGGCATTTATCGGTCATAATGGAAATATGACAAATGCGGTAAAAATGCGAGAAATCTTATCGAAGCTATCCAAGGTGGCAGCAGAAACTAATTGTGCAATAGTATTAGTTGGACATATGAACAAAAGTGGTGGTGGAAACCAATTATACAGAGGATTAGGCAGCATTGACATTGCTGCAGCAGCGAGAAGCATTCTTATGGTATCCAGAAATAAGGAAGAACCTTGGAAAAGGTATATGTTTCCGGTAAAATCAAGCCTTGCACCAGAAGGAGAACCGATAGGGTTTGAACTGGATAAAGAAAAAGGGTTTCGATGGATAGGAAAATGCCAGATAAATGTGGAAGAGCTGCTGAATGTTGAGAAAAGCACAGGAAAGAAAGACATTGCTGTGGAATATTTGCAAAAGCTGTTATCGGCAGAAGATTTACCAAGTACCTATATTTATGAAAAAATGAAAGAGTATGGTATTGCGAAAAGAACGGTACAGGAAGCAAAGAAAATTGCTGAAATAAAAGCATATAAAAAAGGTAAAATCTGGTACTGGCATATGGAAGTGGGGGACAGCATATGAACGAACAGGAAAAACATGCTGCAAGCCAGGAAGAACGGAAAGAAAAGATTCGTGCAAGATATAAGGGCGTGGATCGCAGCGAATTAGAGTTCATTCCTGCGAAACAGAAAGAAAAGTTATTTGAAGATGCAGGCACAAAAAGGGTGTGTGCTTATTGTCGTGTGTCTACAGATGATGCCAATCAGACATCTTCATATGAACTGCAGAAAAATCATTATGAAGATATGATAAAGGAACATGCAGGGTGGACACTGGTTGGTATATATGCGGATGAGGGAATTTCAGGCACCTCTTTACAGCATAGGGATGAATTTAATCGTATGATTGAGGACTGCAAAGCAGGGAAAATAGATTTGATAGTTACCAAAAGCGTATCACGATTTGCCAGAAATATCGTGGATTGTATTGCTAAAGTTCGTGAATTAGCAAATATGAAACCGCAGGTAGGAGTGTTTTTTGAAACAGAACATATTTATACGCTTGATAATACAAGTGAAATGATGCTTGCAGTGTTATCGGCAGCAGCACAGGAAGAATCCCATACGAAAAGTGAAATTATGAATATCTCTATTGAACAACGGTTTTCAAGAGGAATATTTTTGACACCCAAACTCTTAGGTTATGATAAGGACGAGGAGGGGAATTTAGTTATTAATGAGTCAGAAGCAGATACGGTTCGCTTGTGTTATTATCTGTTCCTGAGTGGCTTTCCTACTTCTGAAATTGCTGAAATTTTGATGGATTTAGGACGCAAAACGAAATTAGGAAATACAAAGTGGACAGGAAGTACAGTTGTAAATGTTCTACGCAATGAAAGGCATTGTGGGGATGTTTTATCGAGAAAAACTTTTACACCTAATTACCTGGATCATAAATCAAAGAAAAATAATCATGATCGGAATCAATATAGGCAGACCGACCACCATGAAGCTATTGTGAGCCGGGAGATTTATAATGCAGCGCAAAAAATGCTGGATGCAAGCAAATATATGAAAAAAGGGTATCCATTGCCAACTTTACAGGTAGTGGATCAGGGAGCTTTAAAAGGCTTTGTGCCTGTAAATCGTGCATGGAATGGATTTTCGTCAGCAGATTATGAAAAGGCATCATTAAGTGCTTATTCTGAAAACAATAATGAAATTTGTGCAGAGAAAACGGAAAACCGAGGATTTGATTTAAGTGGTTACGAAATTGTGAGGGCGCAGTTCTTTTCAACAAGATTTGATCCGGCAGTAACGATTTCTTCGGGGAAAATTGTATTTAATACAGCTTGTTTGAAGAAATTTGAAGATGTAGAGTATGTAGAATTGCTTTTTAATTCTGTGGAAAAGTGTATTGCAGTTCGTCCATGCGAAAGAAGCAGCATAAATGCTATAAAATGGGGAACTATACGAGATGGACGATGGGCGGTGCTTCCAAAAAGCTGTAAAGGATTTTCAGAGCCATTATATGAGCTTATGGGATGGAATAAAGAATGCAAGTATAAATTGCGTGGACAGTTTTGTGGTAGTGCAGATGAGCAGGTAATGATTTTTGAGTTAGAAGAACCAGAAGTGCTTGTACAGGAGAAAAATGCAGAACAATCTGCGGAAGAAGTGGAGAAAAAGCCAGAAGAAGCTCAAAAGCCAGTAAAGAAGATACTTTATCCGGAAGCCTGGACATATAATTTTGGAGAGTCTACAAATAGAACAGTATTTTTACAGAGAGTGGCATATAGAGGAAACTGGGATATACTGCGTCCTGCAACAACTGTTGAAGGGATGGAGATTATAACCAGAGAAGTTCTTGATGATCTGTTGGAGTCAGCAGAGAAATTGATAGATAAAATGAGGTGTGCTAATTATGCATGATACAGCGGAGTATACGGACGAAAAAGAAATTGTTGATCAGAAAGCAATCGAGTTGGCAAAGGATTTTAGTTATGAGGGGTATCAGGTTGTCAGACGAGAACTGTTTGCTCATTTAAGGGAACCGGCTGTCGTGATCCGGAGAGATAGTGTGACATTTAATACAGCCTGCATCGCTGGTTTAGAGGATGCAGTTTACATACAGATACTTGTGAACCAAGATAATAAGAGAATGGTTGTCCGAAAATGTGAGGAAAATGATAAAGATGCACTTCGTTGGTGTGTGGCAAAGCCAGATAAGCGTAAAAGCAGAAAAATGACAAACAAAATTTTCTCTGCAATGATGTATGAAATGATGGGATGGAATCTGGATTGCCGATATAAGATTTTGGGACACAAGATTACTTTTGAAGATGAAACAATTTATGTGTTTGACTTGATGGAAACGGAGATATTCCTGGATATTAAAGGGAAAAGAGCGAAAAAAGACACAGAAAGTCAGACTACTATTGAAAATGCTAATAATATAGAAGAAACAGCATCAAGTGATACAGATACTGAACGTTCAGCAGAAGAAATAAAGAGAAAGAACCGTATACCATTTTATCCAAAGGAATGGAAAGATTCTTTTGGTTTACCAGTGGAAGAACATAGGAAAGCACTGGAAATAAATATGTTGGATGGTTATGCAGAATTTACAACAGGAAAATAGACAAAGGGGAAAGTCTGCCCTAAAGATGGGAGGTATCAGTGTGCAGGAACATAATATTGTGATACCAGGGATTTCGCTATGCCAAAAATGGGGGAAAATACGGATTTTTCATTCAACGGTAGTGGCATTGGGCGAACCAAAGTACATACGATTTTTGTTTAACCCTGAAAAGCGGGGATTGGTGGTACAGGCATGTGCCAGAAAAGAAGCAGAGTGTTTTCGTGTGCCTAAATATAACCCGGAAAATTGGAAATTTAAGATCAGCAGTGTGCCAATGCTGCGAATGATATGGAAAACGTGCGAATGGGATACAGAAAAGACGTATCGTTTGACGGGTATATGCCATTCAGAGTACAATCTGGTGGAATTTGATATGAAGCAGGCAACGGTGCTGACAGTGGAAAAATTTTAAGAAAACAGCGTAAAATAGGGACTTCTGAGAAATCAGAGGTTCTTTTTTTGTGCTGTTTTTGAGGGTGATTGCATGGTGTGGTGCTGAAAAATTTTCTCTGAAAAAAAGTTGTTTCTATCTTTACATCAGGAGGTGATATGAGCGTCATCGGCCCGCGCCCGGCCCTCTGGAATCAGGAGGACCTGCTGGCCGAGCGCGACAAGTACGGTGCCAACGATGTAAAGCCGGGCCTGTCCGGCTGGGCGCAGATCTGCGGCCGGGATGAGCTGGAGATTGCCGACAAGGCGCGTCTGGACGGCGAGTATGTGCAGCGTATGAGCTTCGGCTTTGATTGCCGCTGCTTCTTCGGAACGGCCATTTCCGCATTGCGCGGAGACGGTGTGGTAGAGGGCGGCACCGGGGAGCTGCACAGGATGGAGAACAAGAAATGAAGATTCTGATCGCAACCAACCATTCCTATATGTTCTACCGCTTCCGCAAGGAGCTGGTGGAGGCGTTGATGCAGGAGCACGAGGTCATTCTCAGCACGCCTTTGTGGGGCATGAGGACGATCTGCAGGCCATGGGGCTGCGCTGCATCGAGACGGATATTGACCGCCGCAGCATCAACCCCTTCAAGGATATGAAGCTGCTGAAGACGTACCGGCAGATGCTGGACGAGCTTCAGCCGGACATGGTCGTTACCTATTCCATCAAGCCCAATATCTATATGGGCACAGCCTGCAAGGCCAAGGGTATCCCATACGTCGCCAACGTGCAGGGACTGGGCACGGCGTTTGAAAAGCCGGTGCTGTCGTCTGTGGTGTCGGTGATGTATCGCAGCGCCCTGCGCAAGGCAAAAACGGTGTTCTTCGAGAATGAGGAGAACGCCCAGTTTTTCCTGAACAAAAAGATCATCTTCCACCGGCAGGTAAGGGTGCTGCCCGGTGCGGGCATCAATCTGGACGAGTATCCCTGCGTTCCCATGGGGGATGACGGCGTGTGCAGCTTCCTGTTTGTGGGGCGCATTATGAAGGAAAAAGGCGTGGACGAGTTTTTCTCTGCGGCCAGAACGCTGAAAGCAGAATTCGGCGAGAAGGTCGCCTTCGATGTGGTGGGCTTTTATGAGGACGCCTACAAAGAGCAGGTGGATCAGCTGGTTGCCGATGGCATCGTGCGTTTTCATGGGTTCCAGACGGATGTGCATCCGTTTTATGAGGCGGCGGACTGTGTGGTGCTGCCGTCCTATCATGAGGGCATGTCCAACGTGCTGCTGGAGGGTGCCGCCACAGGCCGCGCCCTGATCACCAGCGATATCCCCGGCTGCCGCGAAGCGGTGGAGGATGGCGTCAGCGGGTATCTGTGCCCGGCACAGGACGCAGAGGGCTTGACGCGGGCCATGCGTGATTTCGCGCAGCAATCCTTTGACCGGCAGGTGCAGATGGGGCAGAGCGGACGCGCGCTCGCTGAGCGTAAGTTTGATAAACAGCTTGTGGTGGCAAAGACTCTGGATGGCCTCGGCCTGCCTGCGGCTGTGAGGAACTGAGCATGCGGCAGCTGATTTTGCTCTATTGGGGCTGCGTCTTTCTGATGTATCTGTCTCAGGTTTATTATCCCACGTCCATGCAGTTGGAGGGCCCCCAGACTGGGCGTTGCCACTTCATGCTGCGCAAAGCGGACGTGTTTATGATTGCCGCGATCGTGTGGATGACATGCTTTTCGTTCCTGCGGACAAGCTATAACGATACGGGAACATATATCGCCCACTTTATGGACTCAGAGTCTGTCGCAGACTATTTTGCGAGAAACGGCCTTTTGGACTGGACGGGTAATCCTCTTTCGGAATTGTATCGTGATGCTATGCGCGATATCACGACTAACTATCATATTTACTTCTTTTTCCCAGCATTCCTCAGCAGTTTTGCGGTTGTTAAGCTTTGTAAGAAATACTCTGTCAGCCCTGCGCTTTCACTGCTTGTTTTTTTCTCTATCGGTACATATGTCATGTATATTGCGGCACTAAAGCAATGCTTTGCAATGTTTTTCCTGCTTTTGGCATTGCCGTATGCAATAGACAAGAAATATGTGAGATTTTACCTGCTGGTGTTTGTCGCGGTCCTGTTTCATACCCATGCATTCATGTTTGCAATTGTGCCGCTGCTTTTTGGAAAGCCGTGGGGGAAAGTTACCATTGCATTTTTCGGAGCTGCCCTTTTTGCAATGGCGACTTACGATGCAACCCTTGGTGCGTTTATGGAATATGCGCAGTCTATGGGAGCATTGGTGGCAGAGATCGAGGTGTTTGATAATAACGCCATCAACGTTCTGCGCGTTGCAGTTTACTGGGTGCCTGCACTGCTGGCACTGGTGTTTCGCAAGAGGCTTTTTTCACATTCGACAAGGGCGGAAAATCTGTTTGCTAACATGAGCCTCATCAGCGCATTTATTTTGATGATCGGCCTGGTTCAGGCGGCAAATCTGTTTGCGCGAATGGCAGCATATTTTGAGATTGCCACGGCGATCACGCTTCCGTGGATGATAAAGAAGCTGTTCACCAAGCGTTCCGCGCAATATGTTACAGCTTGCGCAGCTGTGCTGTATTTCATCTATTTTCTGTACGAATTTGGCGTATCGAAAGGATTTGGCAGCGGATACTCATCTATCACACTGTGGCAGTTTATCACAAGTCTTTTTGGAGGTTAGGGTTATGATGGTCTCGGATGTTCCTCAAATAATTGAATCCTGTGGGTTTTGCCGCGCTGAGAAGGTTAAGAGTCTCCGGGCAATGAAAAGCGGAATGACCAACCGTTCCTATTCGTTCTGCATGGACGATAAGCGATATATTATCCGCATTCCGGGAGAGGGCACGGATCGTCTGATTAACCGCAAACAAGAGCACGCGGTATATAATGCAATTTCATCTCTGGGAATCAGCGAGGACGTTTATTATTTTGATCCCAAATCAGGAATTAAAATTGCGGCCTATTTAACGGATGCCCACGTCTGTGACAGCAGTAACTGGGAAGAAGTTGAGCGTTGTTTATCAGCATTAAAAAGATTCCATGCGCAGAAGCTGCACGTTTCTCATAGCTTCGATCTTTGGGAACGTCTCGCTTTCTATGAGAGCCTTTGGAATGGTGCGCCTTCCGTTTACGCGGATTATGATAAAACGAAGCAGACTGTCCTTAGCTTGAAAAGCTATATTGACGCACAGCCAAAGAGCATCCAGCTCTGTCATATCGATGCTGTTCCGGATAACTTCCTGTTTGTGACTGGAAAAGATGGAAGCGAGGAGATTAAGCTCACCGACTGGGAGTATGCTGGTATGCAGGACCCGCACTTGGACGTCGCAATGTTTATTATCTATGCAATGTACGATAGAGACTCAGCTGAGAAACTGATAGACCTGTATTTCTCTGATGGCTGCGATAAAGCCACCCGCCTGAAGATATATTGCTATATTGCTGTCAGTGGCCTTGTGTGGAGCAACTGGTGCGAGTTCAAGCGTCATTGCGGTGTGGAGTTCGGCGCTTATGCACAGCGACAGTATGATTACGCGAGAGAGTATACCAAAATCTTTTTCAAGGAATACAGGGAGGCATTTGGCAGAGATTATGTCTGAACATATTGTAGAACGTGCAATCATTATGGCTGCGGGCATCGGCCAGCGGCTGCGCCCTGTGACCCTGACGACTCCCAAACCGTTGGTCACAGTAAATGGCGTGTGCATGATCGATACGATCATCGCGGCGCTTCACGAGAATGAAATCCACGAGATTTATGTCGTGGTCGGATACCTAAAAGAGCAATTCTATGAATGGGCGAAGAAGTACAACGGCATTACTCTGATAGAAAATCCATGGTACGCGGAGTGCAATAACATCGCGTCCCTCTATGTCGCGCGTGAATACCTGAACAACGCGATTATTTTGGACGGCGATCAGATCATCCGCAACCCGGCGATCCTTCACCGGGAATTTACCCGCTCCGGGTATAGCTGCGCCTGGACAGACAGAGCTACAAACGAATGGCTGTTGACGGTTAAAAATGGGATCGTGACAAAATGCAGCCACACAGGCGGCGATCACGGCTGGCAGCTCTTCAGTGTGTCACGCTGGACAGCAGAAGATGGGCAGCGACTCAGAAAGCACTTGGAACTGGAATTTGTGCAAAACGAAAATCGGAGCATTTACTGGGATGATGTTGCAATGTTTTGCCACCCTGATGAGTACCAGTTCGGCGTTTACCCCATTTCAGCGGAAGATCTGCGCGAAATTGACAGCTTCACAGAGCTTTGCGAGGCGGATTCATCATATAGAGGAAGGGTTAATTGAGATATGAAGAAAAACACACTGAAAAAAGAGCTTGACTGGGTATCTATGCTGGTGCCGCTGGCAATCGTACTGACGGTATGTGCGCTGTTTATGATTTTTCCGGAAGGCTCCAAGCTCGTCCTTAGCGTGGTGCGCGGCTTTCTGGGGGATGACTTTGGCCTCTACTATGCACTGCTCGGCGTTGGCATCGTAGGCTGTACGCTTTACATAGCCTTTTCCAAATTCGGCAAGATCAAGCTTGGCGACTGTGAGAAGCCGCAATATCGCTCTTTTCAGTGGGGCACTATGATTTTTACATCCACCATGGCTGCGGATATTCTGTTTTATTCGCTGTGCGAGTGGGCGCTGTATGCCAATGAATCGCAGGTGGAAATGATGGGCGGCATGCAGAAATGGGCGTCCACTTACCCGCTTTTCCACTGGGGACCTATCACGTGGGGCTTTTATATCGTGCTCGCGGTTGCATTCGGCTTTATGATCCATATCCGCGGCCGTGATAAGCAGAAATTCTCTGAAGCCTGCCGCCCCCTGCTGGGAAGCCGGGTAGATGGAGTTTTGGGGCGTGTGATCGACCTGACTGCGATTTTTGCGCTGATTGCGGGCACAGCGACGACGTTTTCTCTCGCAACGCCGCTGCTTTCCAGAGCAATCAGCCATGTGTTTGGCCTGCAGGACAGCATCGGGTTAACGATAGCAATCCTTTTGATGATCGCGGCAGTCTACACCTTTACGGTCTGGTTCGGCATGAAAGGAATCGCGAAGCTCGCCGCCATTTGCAGTTATTGCTTTTTTGCACTGCTTGCATACGTTCTGTTTGGAGGCGGTGAAACCCGGTATATTCTTGAAACAGGTTTTTCTGCCATAGGCAATCTTGTCCAGAATTTTATCGGCCTGTCAACATGGATGGATCCGCTGCGGGAAACGAGTTTCCCGCAAAATTGGACGATCTATTACTGGGCATATTGGATGGTCTGGTGCGTTGCGACACCGTTCTTTATTGGCGTGATCAGCAAGGGACGCACGATCCGCAATACCATTCTCGGCGGCTACGGCTGGGGGCTTGCAGGGACGTTTACCTCGTTCATTATCCTTGGAAATTACGGCCTTGCGCAGCAGCTTAAACACGGCCTTGATATTACGGGCTTTGTCGCAGCGGGCGGGGACTATTCCGAGGCAATTATGAAGATCTTTGATACGCTTCCGCTAACGGAGGTCGGCCTGATTCTGCTGGCGGTTACAATGATTGCCTTCTACTCCACCACGTTTGATGCGCTGACAATGGTTGTTTCGAGCTATTCGTACAAGAGGTTGAAGCCGGAGCAAGAGCCGGACAAAAGAGTCCGCACCTTCTGGGCTGTGGTATTCATTCTTCTGCCTATAGCGTTGATATTCTCTGAGAATTCCATGCACAGTCTGCAATCTGTATCAATCATCGCGGCATTTCCCATTGGAATTATCATCCTCATGATCGTAGCGAGCTTCTTCAGGGATGCGTCCGGCTACTTACAGGAGAGAAAGGACACACAGGCATGAAGCAAATACCAGATCAGCTCCAGCGGCAGATTTGGGCAACCGAGCAGGAGATATTGGATGTGATCCATCAGGTCTGTACGGAGTATGGGCTGCGGTATTCTCTGGCGTATGGTACGTTGATTGGCGCTGTGCGGCATAAGGGCTTTATCCCGTGGGACGATGATATTGACTTGATGATGCCGCGGGAGGACTATGAAAAGCTTCTTGCCATCTGGAATGAAGCCGCACCAAAGGGGTATATTCTGCAAAACACACGAACAGATCCAGATTTCACACAAAATTTCACCAAAATCAGGAAGGATCATACAACGTTTTTGCAGGGCGAATCTGAGCGGGAAAAGCACTATCACAAAGGGATATTCGTTGATATTTTTCCCGGCGATCGAGTTGCCCCCGGCAAGTTGGGAAAAACCGTTCAATACATTGCCTGCGCTGTGAACCTGCTGTACAGCCGAGGGCATACAAGTGGTTCCGGCGGATTGATTGGAAAAGTCGAAAATATCTTACTCAGGGCGCCAAAGGAAAAATACACCATAAGACGCGAGCGTGCTGAAAAATCAATTCGCAGATGGAACGGCAATACGACCCTGCAATATGTTTTCCCTAGCACGATTGCATGGAGCCGTCAGTATTACCCTGCAAATCTGTTTGAAAACATGAGAACGATTGAGTTCAGTGGAAAGCAGTATATGTGTATATCAGAGTATGATTCGATTTTGCGCTTGGATTACGGCGACTATATGCAGCTTCCGCCGGAGGAAGAGCGGGTATGGAAGCATCATCCGATCCTGATTGATTTCGAACACAATTATGAGGAGCTTATGCAAGGATAAGAGGCAAAAGTATGGATAAACCGATCCGAGTGCTGCATGTTATCGGTATTATGAATCGCGGTGGAGCAGAGACAATGATTATGAATCTCTACCGTCATATTGACCGCAGTAAGGTGCAGTTTGACTTTGTGGAAAACAGCAGCGAACCGGCTATATTCGATGAGGAAATTATCAGCCTTGGCGGAAGAATTTATCGGTGCCCACATTACAATGGGAAAAATCACTTTACCTATGTCAAGTGGTGGAATGAGTTTTTCCAAGCGCATTCAAAAGAATATCCTATTGTGCATGGGCATTTAGGGAGTACGGCTGCGATTTATCTGGCGATTGCGAAGAAATATGGGGTATATACCATCGCGCATAGCCACAATACAAATGCGAATAGGTCATTGCAACAAGTTGCCTATGCTGTTTATTCCTTTCCAACGCGATTTGTCGCAGACCACTTTTTTGCCTGTTCAGCAGAGGCCGCGCGCGACCGCTTTGGGAGAAAGATTTCAGAGAATCATCAATTGTGCCAGGTGCTGAAAAACGCCATTGACTTGCAGCAGTTTTTCATTTCGGCATCAAATAGAGAATATATCCGCAAAAAATATGCTATTGACAAAGATGCATTTGTAATAGGCCATATTGGAAGATTTGCAGAGCAAAAAAATCACCGCTTTTTGATTGAGGTGTTTGAACAAATCGTTCGAGACTTTCCAAATGCTGTGTTGTTGCTGGTTGGAGATGGAGAACTCCGCAGTAAAATTGAGAATATGGTTTTCGAGCATAACCTGACCCAAAACGTGATATTCGCCGGTGTTCAAACCAATGTGCAGGAGTTCTATCAAGCTATGGATGTTTTTGCCTTTCCGTCATTGTATGAAGGATTGGGCATTGTCTTGATTGAAGCGCAAGCGTCAGGCCTTCCGTGCTGTGTTTCTGATTCGGTATCTCAAGAAGCGATACTAACAAAATTGATACAGCGGCGTCCGCTTAGAGATGGAGCCTTGGCGTGGGCGAAATGGATCCTTTCTCGTAAAGATGAACCTCGCCATGATACAACGGCAGAAATTCGACAGGCTGGCTATGATATCAGAACCACTACATTATGGCTACAACATTTTTATGAGGACGCAGCGAAAAAACATGGATAACGTGACTACTATCCTTACGATTTTTACCCCCGCCTACAATCGCGCCCATACGCTGCCGCGCACCTATGAGAGCCTTTGCCGCCAAAGCTGCAAGGCCTTCATCTGGCTCATTGTGGACGATGGTTCCACGGATAACACAGCCGCGTTGGTGCAGCAGTGGCAGAGCCGCGATAACGGGTTTGAGATTCAGTACATCTACAAGGAAAATGGCGGCATGCATACGGCCCACAATGTTGCCTACGCCAATATTCACACCGAACTGAACACCTGCATTGACTCGGACGATATGCTAGCAGACGGCGCGGTAGAGAAGATCCTGAGCAAATGGGCGCAGGTCAGGGATAAAGGCTATGCTGGTCTTGTCGGGCTTGACGCTGATTTCGCCGGGAATGTTATTGGAAAAGGCTTTCCGGTCAATATGACAGAGACAACCATTTCCGGTTACTACGCTGCCGGGGGGGCGGGCGACAAAAAGCTGGTCTACCGCACGGATGTGATCAACGCTTACCCGGAGTACCCTGTGTTCGAGGGTGAGAAGTATGTCAGCTTGTCTTACAAATATCTCCTGATCGATCAGAATTATAAGCTGGCTGTGCTGGACGATATCCTGTGCAACGTGGAGTATCAGCCGGATGGATCCAGCAACAATATGCTCCGGCAGTACCTGAAAAATCCGAAGGGGTTTGCCTTCTGGCGGACGGTCAAGATGCAGTACCCGGAGTCCTTCAAGCGGCTGGTCATGGACTGCATTCACTATTGTTCCAGCAGCCAGATTGCCGGAAACCGGCACTACATCAAGGAATCCCCCCGCAAGCTGCTAACAGTGCTGTGTACACCGGCTGGATGGGCACTGACGGGGTATATCAGGAGAAAGGCGGGATGAAACACACCCTTCTCATCTTCTCCCAAGCCATGGAGCTTGGCGGGGTGGAGCGCAGTTTGCTGGGACTGCTGGACTCCATCGACTATGACCGCTACGACGTTGACCTCTTTTTGATGCGGCACAGCGGGGAGCTGATGCCGTATCTGAACCCCAAGGCGAAGCTCCTGACGGAAATTCCGCAGTATGCATCGCTTGCTGTGCCCATGGCGTCGCTCGTCAAGAGCGGGCAGATCGGTGTTCTCTACGGGCGGCTAAGAGGGAAGCTTGCGGCCAAGCGCTTTGACAAGCGGCATCCCAGCAGTAAGCCATCTGTCACCGCGCTGACATACAGCCACAAGTTCACGCTATCTGCCATGCCGCAGATTTCCGATAAGACCTATGACCTTGCCATCAGCTTTCTGACGCCGCATTATTTCGCGCGGGAGCGGGTCAAGGCAAAAAAATATGCGGCGTGGATTCATACGGATTATACTGCCCTGTCGTTTGATCGGTCGGCGGAGCTTGCCATGTGGAGCGGATACGACGCGATTTGCGGCGTGTCGGAGCAGGCTTCCCGGAGCTTTCGGACGGTGTTTCCGGAGCTTTCAGACAAGATTCAGACCGTCGAAAATATCCTGCCGAAAGAATTGATTGCGAAACAGGCAGAGCAGCCGCAGACTGATATGCCCTCCGATGGCGCGGTTAAGATTCTTTCTGTTGGCCGTTTCTGTGACGCAAAAAACTTTGACAACGTGCCGGATATCTGCCGCCGCCTGATGGAGAACGGTCTGGATGTCAAATGGTATCTCATTGGTTACGGCGGAGAGGAACCGCTGATCCGGCAGAAGATCACCGAAGCCGGGATGCAGGAGCGCGTCATTATTCTCGGCAAGAAGGACAATCCTTATCCCTATATGCGGGCCTGCGACCTGTATGTGCAGCCCTCTCGCTACGAGGGCAAGGCCGTCACAGTGCGGGAGGCGCAGCTTCTCGGCAAGCCTGTTGTCATCACAAGCTATGCCACCTCCGCCAGCCAGCTGGAGGACGGCGTGGACGGTGTGATCGTCCCGATGGACAACGCAGGCTGCGCTTCCGGTATTGCGGCTCTGCTGCGTGACCCGGCGCGGATGCAGCAGCTTTCAGAAAACTGTGTCAAGCGAGACTATATGAACAGCGCAGAGGTGGAGAAATTCTACGCGCTGATGGAGTGAACGATGGATATTACCAAAAGAGATTCAAAAATGCTGAAGGGCGTAGCGATCCTCGCTATGCTGATGTTGCATCTCTTCTGTCGGAGGGATAACTTGCCCTACACCCCCTTTGCTGTGGATAGGGGATACACCCCTGATTTACTACTTTGGCTTGTTCGGAGACATCTGCGTGGCGATTTATTGCTTTGTCAGCGGCTATGCCCATTACATGCAATCCACTGAAACAGAGCTGCGGCATCGCTGGAAGCGTCTTCTTCGTTTTTTAATCCCATTTTGGGTGATTGCGGCGGTATTTTCGGTGATTGGCATATTCACAGGCAATCCTGCGATTCCTGCCAGCGCAAAGGAATTTCTGCTGAATTGCCTGACCATTAAGAACAGCTATAACGGCGCTTGGTGGTATGCGAACACCTACATACTATTGGTCGCGTTGCAGCCGCTTTCGCGCAAATTTGTGGAACGCTGTCCGGCGTGGGCCGTGCTTCTTGCTTTCTTCGCATTTTACACCGTTGGCTATGGTATCCGGTTCTGGGGGTGGGGCAGTTGCTGCTCGGCTGTGCTGGCCTGGATTATTACGCACATAGGATTGCTGGGCACTTCCTATTTCCCGTATGTCATTGGTATGTTGTTCTGCAAAAAACAGGTGGTTGCTGCCCTACGGCAGCGATTGGCTGCCGTTAAGGCTCGTAATATATATATATTCACAGCAATTACTTTTGCTGGCATGATCGTAGTGCATGGGGTGATACAGCCGCTCTTTGTCGCATTCATTACTGCGACCGTGACGATCATTCTGCTCTGCATTTGCCCTCTTCCTGTGTGGCTGACAAATCTCCTTTGCTATTTCGGTGAGCATTCCACGAACATCTGGCTCGTCCATATGTTCTTCTATTCGGTCCTATTTGATAATCTGGTTTTCAGTGCCAGATATCCGATTCCTGTTTTCCTCCTTCTAATCGCGCTTTCGCTTGCGTCGTCCTATGTGATTAGGTGGCTGAGCAGACCAATTTTGAAGCTTGTGAGGTAACATCATGATCCCGAAGATCATCCATTACTGCTGGTTCGGCCGGGGCGAAAAGCCGGAGCTGGCGAAAAAGTGCATTGCCAGCTGGCGGAAATTCTGCCCGGATTTTGAAATCCGCGAGTGGAACGAGGACAACTGCAATTATCTTGCCATGCCCTTTATGGCCGAGGCGTATGCTGCCAAGAAGTACGCGTTTGTGTCAGACGTCATGCGGTTTCTGGTGCTGGAGCAGTACGGCGGTGTGTATTTTGACACTGACGTAGAGGCCGTGCGGGATATCGCGCCGCTGATGGATGACGAGGGCTTCATCGGATTTGAAAACGACCAATATGTCGCATCAGGACTGACCATTGCATCCGTGCCGCATCATCCGGTTGTGCAGGCGATGATTGAGGAGTATCGGAAGCTGCATTTCACCAATGCAGACGGAACGACGAACGCGGTGGGGTGTCCGCATCTGAATACGGACATCATGGAGCGCTACGGCCTTGTCCGAAATGGGCAGGAGCAAACCGTAGCCGGTATCCATGTCTACCCGGCGGACTTTTTCAACCCGCTGGATAGCGTGACAGGGAAGCTGACCAAAACGGAGAATACATACTCCATACACTGGTACTCTATGAGTTGGTTGCCATGGTATAAACAGATTAAGGTCAAAATTGGGAGGATATACAGAAGAATGAAGAGGGCGATTAGAGGATGAAAAGAGCAACAGCATTTACGGTTCTGTTATTGGCACTTTTGACATTCGGATGTTTGGGGTGTGTACTGACTTTGACAGATTACTTTGCACCAGCATTTTCGCAATCTGAAGGTAGCGCTGTATTAAATATTGAAACGTATATTGATGGACAGAACCAACCCACACACCCGGCAGTTATTGATATGAAGCGTGAGTGGAATGGATACAGATATTGGATGTCTTATTCTCCTTATCCCAACGCTGATGGTGCAGAGGAAAATCCGTGCATCGGAGTATCGAATGACATGATTCACTGGACAACGCCGGACGGATTGTACAACCCCATTGCATTCAATGAAGAAACGGCCTGCGATGAATTGAAGGATCCGCATATCGTATACAACAATGATTTGAACAGAATGGAAATCTGGTATCTGGGACGAACCGATTCCACCATTAAAAGCGGCGGAACACTGCTTTTGTTCCGCAAAGTTTCTTCAGATGGAGTGCATTGGAGCGAATATGAAATTATGCGGGATTTGGTGGGCTACCTATCTCCGAGTATTGTTTATAGCGAAGGCAAGTATAAACTGTGGGCAATTGAACCATCTACCTCAGGAAGAGAAGGTGCATTGGCCTATTCGGAAAGCACGGATGGTGATACATGGACCCCGTTCGAAAAATGCACTTTCGGAGGCTATTATGGAATAGAAAAGATTTGGCACGGAGCTGTTTCACTTGACGATACATATCGATTTGCATTTATAGAGGATTCAGGGAAAAGCAATACCATTTTGTATACTGAAAGCCATGATGGAATCACTTGGGAAAGTCCAGTGCCTATTGTCCGGAAGGAGAATTTCTGGAAAGCGTTCTACCGCCCATGCATTCTTTATAGCGATAGCAGATTATATTGCATATATGGAGTCATCACGCAAGATAATGAATGGTATCTCTCTATGAGCATGGGAGACTCTGTCGATAACCTTCATGGAATTTCTACGCAGGATATTGGCAATTCAAAAGTGAATATGACAATTTCGGAAAAGCACACTCTTTCCAATTTGACAAAGAATGTGTACCACTTTGTCCAGTCCATTTGCAGGCCGGAATTATTACTGATTTGTGCTGCCGTGGCAATACTTTTGCTGATAGTTAGAAAGTGTTCTTTTATTTTGCTGTGGGGTGGGTCTTGGCTTCTTGCTGTTTTGAGATTTTACAGCCAAATGAGAGGGATTCCCCTGTCAGAAAAGTTCTGGTTGCTTTTCTCGGTGGGTGCAATCAGTGCTGTTTGCTCTCTAGCAATACAGCAAGTGATCAACTGGCTTGATGTCAGGAGAGAAAGGGCGAGATAAGTCATATGCCGAAAGTCAGTATTATCGTTCCGGTTTACAATGCCGAAAAATATTTGCAGGAGTGTGTGGAGAGCGTGCTGTGCCAAACACTCTCTGATATTGAACTGATTCTGGTGGATGATGGTTCTACCGACAGCAGCCCAGCGCTCTGTAATCAGTACGCGGTGCAGGATCACCGGGTGAAGGTGATCCACAAGCCCAATGGCCGGGCTGCGTCTGCGCGGAACGCGGGACTTCGTGCTGCATCCGGGGAATATGTCGCCTTTGTTGACGCGGATGACTGGATATCCCCGGATATGTATGAAAAAATGCTGCAAACCAATGCGGATGTGACACTATGCGATTATGTTCGCTTTCAGGGAGAAAAGCAGTTTCCGTTTACACAGCCCAACATAGCGGCGGGCTTTTATAATAAAGCCCAGATTCGAGAGATAATATATCCGCATCTGGTCATGGATGGGATCGAGTATCCCATTACGATTTCAAACTGGGCGTTGCTCATTCGGCGGGAGGTTATTGTAAAAAATCGCCTGTCATATCGTGAGGATATCCGTATCAGTGAGGATGCACCGTTTGGCTCTGAGGTGCTGTATTGCGCGGACAGCTTTGCCTACTTGAAAGGAGAGCAGCTTTATCACTACCGTATGACGGAAGGCTCTGCCTCCAGAACCTATCAGCCGTGGTGGTGGGACAGCAGCCTGAAGATCAACGAGGAGACAGAGAATTTCTTCTCCAAATGCACAGATTATGATTTCACCCAGCAGATCAAGTCCAACATGTTCTATCTGGCGCGGGCTGAGATTTATTACATTATGGCAAATTCCAAGCTGTCGCGGGAAGAACAGAACAACAAGATCAGAGCGGTCATGAACCATCCCCGTGTGATACGGATGATGAAGGACTTTGACGTCAGTCCATATCCGATTCAGTTTAAACTGCTTTATTGGTCGATTCGGTACCGGTCTGTGGCGTTGAGAAGGGTGGTTGGGTACTGTTCAAGCATAACCACTCTGCTCAGACGGATTCATTAGATTGTTGAAAGGAGGAATACGAAATGGAAGCACAGCCTCTTATCACGGTAATAGTTCCCGTATACAATGTTGAAAAGTACTTGCGGAGGTGTCTGGACAGTATTATTCGGCAGACGTATCAGAATCTGGAGATTCTGTGTATTGATGACGGAAGTATTGATAACTCCGGTGAAATCTGCGAACAGTATGCTGCACGGGACGCGCGCATAAAAGTAATTCATCAAGAGAATCAAGGGCTGAGTACCGCGCGCAACAGAGGCTTAGATGCAGCAGAAGGAGAGTATATTGCATTCGTTGACAGCGATGACTATATTCTGGAGGACATGTATAAAAAGATGTTGGCCAAACTTCTGGATTACAATGTCGATCTCTGTGTGTGTCAGTGGCAATATGAGTTTTCCGATGGCAGACAGGTGGTCAAAAAGCAGAATATAGACCCGGCAATCTATGGTCGTAAAACCTCTTTGGAGTTTGCTCGCTTCCTTTACAGGGGCAACTATGAAAACGGTGCGGTTGTCGCCGCATGGAACAAGCTCTACCGCAGGGCACTCCTTGACACAACCCGCTTTGAGGGGAGAATCCACGAGGATGAAGCCTTTAGCGGAAGAATTATGGCAAAGAACGTCTCAGTGTATGTTATGGAAGAACAATTCTATGTATATGCGCAGAACGGGGATTCTCTGACCAACAAACCATTCTCTGCCAATAAGTTTTTCTTCTTGGACGCACTGGCTGAACGAAGAGAACTCTTCAAGAGCGATGCGTTCATTCGTCAGGAGACGGAACAGCTATATTGCAACATGTACATCGAATACTGCCTGAGAGCGAGAAAAGCAGGTGTGACGATTACGCATCCGGAAAAGTATCGTCAAATATTCCGGCAAATGTGCTCCAGCTTGCGCAGAGACGGCAAAGCCGGTATAAAGTTTAGGCTTCGGATGATGCTGTTTTCTTTCTCGCCAAGCCTGTACAGGCATATTACCAGGCAATAACTGAGGTAACTTATGGAGATTAGTGTTATTGTTCCTGTTTACAACAAGGAGAAGTATATCAGTAGGATACTTGGCGATATATCTAATCAATCTTTTGAGGACTTTGAATGTATCATTGTTGATGATGGTTCAGCGGACTCATCCGGCGAGATTTGCGATGAGTTTGCCGCGAAGGATGAGCGTTTTTGTGTGATGCATATTCCCAATGGAGGAGTATCCCATGCACGCAATATAGGTCTTGAGAAAGCGAGCGGGAAATACATCACGTTTGTTGATGCAGATGACCACATTGAGCCGGATTATTTGCAGCGACTATATACAGATATTGCCTTAAGTCATGCGGATATTGTGATTGCGGGGCCGCTCAAGGTCTGGAAAGACAATCGTCAACCTGTTGCGCCTAAAATACCTTATCAGGGATTACAGCGCATGGATGCGCTATTGCCAGACTTTGCGGAGGTGCAAAAGACCACTGGGATTTACGGCTTCTGTTGGGGGAAGATGATGTCCCGAGAATTATTATCTGATGTTCGCTTCTCAGAATGGCTTCGATTGGCGGAGGACTTTGAGTTCTATCTTCGTCTTTATCCCAAAGTCAAAACCATTTATTTTGAAACATCCTGTAAGTATTATTACCTTCAGGAAGCAGATAACTCATCGGCGATCATTGATAGTGGGAAGATTGATTACGTTGCACAGCTAAAAATCAACCTATCCTACAGAAAATTTCTTCAGGACACCGGATACTATGACGGAGACAATCGAAAAAATGTGGACGCTTTGGTGGCCAACTACGCTTTCTTTAGCATTTTTCATTGCGTGCGAGAAGAGATACCGGAAAGGGTAAAAGCTGTCCATGACCTACTAATGGAAAGCAAAGTTCTCGCTAAGGCTGGGGGCTTTTTCAAATCGGGTATTCTTTTTTGCGTCCGCCATGATCTTGGTAATCAGGCGAACGTGATGATGCGAACCTATGATGTTTTGCGAGGCCTGAAAAGGAGACTGTGATATGCCGTATTTTACGGTTTTTACTCCAACATTTAATCGAGCATACATATTGCCCCAGCTTTATCATTCACTTTGTGAGCAGTCCTGCAAGGATTTCGAGTGGCTCATTGTCGATGATGGCTCCAGTGATCAAACGGGCGAGCTGATCGCGCGGTGGAAAGAACGCGAAAACGGATTTGTAATTCGCTGCTATCAGATTCCCAACGGAGGGAAGCCCCGCGCCATAAATTTCGGCATCACAAAAGCAAGTGGAAAATTTTTCTTTATGGTAGATTCTGATGACCACTTGACCGTTGATGCAATAGAAAAAATGCGTGTATGGTGTAAAGAGATCGAAACAGCTCCTGAGTTCATTGGAGTAGGAGCGGTCAGAGGATATCCAGACGGAAGATACCTGAAAGGGACTCCGCCCCGTACCAATCAGCACGGTTATGTAGATGCCACGAATCTTGAACGGAGCAAATACGATCTCGATGCAGATATGTGCGAAGCATACAAGACTTCGATGTTCCGACAGTTTCCAATGGCCGAGTGGCCCGGCGAAAAATTCGCTCCGGAGCAAATTGCATTAAATGAAATTGCACTGAACGGATATAAGCTTCGCTGGCACAAAGATATCATATATGTGTGTGACTATTTGGAAGATGGACTTACCAAGGGCTGGAAATCCCTTGTAAAGAAAAACCCAATGGGTTATGCAATGATGTATAACCATATGCTGAAATACCCGGATTTGAGTGTACAGCAACGGTTCAGTGCAGCCTGTCAGCATGTCGCATTATCAATTCTGGGAAAACATCCGGAGTATATATGGAAAAGCAATCGCTTACTGTATACGATTCCGGCGATCCCCATTGGGGTTGTATTATCGTTCCGGCGGAAGCGTCAACTCATGGAGAGTGAAACATGATCAGTGTAATCATTCCCATTTACAATGCTGCGCCCTACCTGCCGGAGATGCTGCAATCACTTCTTGAACAGACAGAGCGTGATCTTGAGATATTATTGATCAATGATGGCAGCACGGATTCTTCTGCTGATATCTGTAAGGCGGCGGCACAGGAGGACGTAAGAATCCGCTATGTCTTCCAGCAGAATGCCGGAGTATCCGCAGCTCGAAACCACGCATTGACTCTAGCCAAGGGCGAATACATCGCTTTTCTGGACGCAGATGACAGGATTGATCCGAATTATTTTGAGCAGCTTTTCTTGGCATGCCGCGGTGCAGATATTTCTGTCTGCGACATCTCTGTTGAAACAAGAGATGGTAAACAGCAGGCTGTTTTTTCTGCGGGAAATCAAAGCTTTTCTGCACCGGATGCGATGAATCTATTGCTGACAAGAAAAGGTATTAACTCTGGTCCATGTGGAAAGCTGTTTCGCCGCGAAACCATAGCAGACTTGAAATTCCCGCCGCTAAAAGCATATGAGGACATCCTGTTTGTCCGCGATGCTTTTGCGCGTGCAGAAAATGTGACCTCAACTTCAAAAACCGCATATCACTACTACCAAAATGCCGGAAGCGCGATGGCTCAACAGAAGAAAGCTCCGTCTCAAGATATTATTTTTGCAACTGCCGACCTGCTGGAGTACATAGTGCAGCACACGGAACTGAATCCGATGTGCTTTTATATCACAGTGTCGCATCTCTATCAATATGTGCTGGGACTTGATCGCAACGATCTGTTGGGACAGCAATTCAGACACGAGGTTAGACGTTTGTACCGCAAGCACTGGACGGATATCGCTTGCTGCAAAGCATTTCCGTGGAAAGAAAAAGTTTTGTATCTGCTGTTTACCTTTGGATTGAGATAACTAGAGAATCAGGCTGGGTAATGAAATGAAAAATGTTTTTTTATATGCTCACGGCGGAAGCGGAAACCATGGCTGTGAAGCGATTGTTCGTTCAACCTTAGGTATTCTTCAATGTAAAGATAGGTCTAATTGCACCTTGATATCAAAAGTTCCCGAAGAAGACGCAAAGTATGGTATCGACCAGCTGTGTACTATTATTCAAGAACAGGAACCTTATTCGCGCTTAACCTTGGATTTTGCAAAGGCTTACCTGCATCTCAAGATAACGCATGACTATGTTCCGCTGGACAAGTTGTATTACAAAAAAGCTTTTGATCATATCCGCGCCGGAGATATTGCACTTTCCATTGGCGGAGATAATTACTGCTATGCCGATGTGAAGCGCTATACGATGATGCACGATATGCTGCTTCAACGCGGTGCAAAAACGGTGCTGTGGGGATGCTCGGTTGAGCCATCCCTTCTGGAGGAGCTGCCTATTGCGGAGGATCTTGCGCGGTATAGCTTGATTACCGCGCGAGAGAGCATTTCTTATGAAGCTCTGCGACGTGTCAATCCGCATACTGTACTTGTGGCAGATCCAGCATTTGCTCTGGAATGTCGCGTACCCACACTGCCAGAGAATTTTTTCGACGGCAACATGGTTGGCATCAATCTCAGCCCGATGATCATGGAGAAAGAGTCTCTGACTGGTATGGCGATGGAGAACTACCAGAAACTGATTGAATACATCCTTGAAAAGACGGATATGGGAGTTGCGTTAATTCCGCATGTGGTGTGGGATTTCAGTGATGACAGAATTCCTTTGCGTGAGCTTCATCGGAAATATCAGAGAACCGGACGAGTGGTTATGATAGAGGATCATAACTGCATGAAACTGAAGGGAATCATCTCGCGCTGCCGCTTTTTCATCGGTGCGCGGACCCATGCGACCATAGCGGCATATTCTACGGGCGTTCCGACTTTGGTGGTCGGTTACTCCGTCAAGGCGCGCGGCATTGCCCGCGATCTGTTTGGAACGGAAGAAGGCTACGTCCTGCCGGTGCAGCGGCTGAAGGAAAGCAATGAACTGACGCGGGCATTTATAAATCTGTATGAAAAGCGCGAAAGCATCCGGACACATTTGAAAACGATACTCCCTGCGTACATTGCCCGCGCAGATGGCGCACGCAGAGCGTTGGAGGAACTAATAAAAAAATAGTACAGATCCTTATCAGAAAACCGACGAGGTAAATATGTCACGACTGGAAAATTCTGCAAAAAATATTGTGTTTTCTTTTGGAAATACAATTCTTGCCTCAATACTAGGCTTTATCTCAAGAACAGTTTTTATTCATATATTAGGGACGGACTACTTAGGATTGGCTGGGCTGCTTGGGAATGTCCTCGGCTTTTTATCCATCAGTGAGCTAGGTATTGCCACCGCAATTGGCTTTAGTCTCTATAAGCCGCTGGCGGAAAAGGACTATAAGGTTGTCAGTTCCTTGATGTCTTTATATAGAAAAGCGTATTCAATAATTGGAACGATTGTGCTGATATCGGGAATTCTGCTTTTCTTCTTTTTGGATTTCTTCATCCCCGTTGATCAACAACCAGCAGGAACTGATTTCGCGTACTTTGCTTTTCTTGCCAACACGGTTGTCAGTTATTTTCTGGCATATAAGACAACCCTCATATCCTCGGATAATCAGGCGTTCCGCCTTGTTCCGATCAACATGGCGGTCAACACGGCACAAACCATTTTGCAGATTCTTGTGCTTGTCTTAACTCGAAATTATGTGGTTTACTTGAGCGTACAAATTGTTTGCTCAATTATTCTAATGGCACTCCAAAACATCTATATAACCCAAAAATATAGTGAAGTTGATTTTTCTTCTAAGGACAGGCTGCCGAGTGAAAAAACAGTAGAAATAAAGAGAAATGTCTCTGGCCTGATTATTGCGAAAATTGGCGACTATTTGGTAAATTCAACTGACAATCTAATTATTACGAAACTTGTAAGCCTTGCGGCCACAGGTATATATTCAAATTATCTGTTGATTCGGAACATGATCAATGGCTTTATTGCCACATTGTTTAATGGAATAACTGCAAGCATGGGAAATGTTGTTGCGGTTGAAAACGATGAGAAGAAACTGGAAATATTTGATGCGGTTTTTTTCTGCGCATTCTTAATTTACAGCATAGAAGCTACATGCTTTATGAGTCTTTACAATCTATTTATTGGAGATATCTGGATAGGGAGAAACTATATTTTTAGCGTGGGGACGGTTGCGGTAATTGTTTTAAACAATTACCTGACGGGTCTGAGAATCCCACTAATTACGATGAAGGGCGCTGCAGGAAAGTATCTGGAGGACACATGGATTCCGTTCGGATTTGCCATAGTGAATTTAGTTGCGTCTATTTTGCTGGCGAAACCATTTGGAGTAGCAGGCGTATTTCTTGGAACTATTATTGGAAGTCTGTTTACTGCGGATTGGTACAGGCCATTTGTAATCTATCGAACGGTATTCCATGCTCCTGTGAAAAAGTATTTTAGAAAATATATGGTGTACCTGCTCCTTGGCGTTGGATATATCGCTCTTACCTATTGGCTGAATGCACAAATTCACCTTTCAAACGCATACTTATTATTCCTTGTTAGAGGGATAGTGTCAGTAAGTGTTCCCATCTTACTGAGTTGTGCCTTGTTTTATAGGACAACAGAGTTCGACGCAATCAAGACTTTGACCATCCGCCTAGTTAGAGGGACGGCGGCAAGGCTTCATTCAAGAAGAGAGGATAGCAATGGATAGTTTAGCTAGTATAATTGTTCCGTGTTATAATGGAGAAAAGTTCGTCGATAGGTGCTTTGATTCAATTCTCAAGCAAAAGTACGCTCACATGGAAGTTATTGTCGTGAATGATGGATCAACTGATCAGAGTGAACAACGCGTACTTGCATGGAATGACAGATTCAGAAACGCAGGAATACAGCTCGTTTACGTTTCTCAAAAGAACAAAGGTCTTGGGGGAGCGATTAATACTGGATTGAAGCATGTGACGGGAGAATATTTGTGTCTGCTAGATATCGACGATGAATTACTCGAATCTGCGGTTTCTACAAGGGTTGCTTTTTTGAAATCACATCCGGATATAGATGTTGTTCGCTCAAATGGCTGGTATAATCGAAAAAACGGAAAGAGCCTTTTCATATATGATGAAAAAGAGAAACGTATAGATGATGTTTTTTCTGCGCTGATTGGAGGAGAAACAAATAACTGGGCGGGAAGTTATATGGTCAGGACATCTGCGCTGTTTGATTTTTACCCGGATCGAGAAATCTACCAGTCTCGCTTTGGACAGAATCTACAGTTCCTGATGCCGCTAACCTACAAGAAAAAGTGCGGCTATATAGATGAGCCGCAAATGATTTACAATATTCAGGAGGATTCTTTATCAAAAACATCTGATATCAAGAAGACTGAGAAAATTCTATCGGATAATTTGGCGGGATATCGTGATATACGTATTTACCTAATAGAAAAGATCATCAAGACACCAAACGAAAGCGAAAGATACATTAGGATAGTTGATATTGCTTACTACAGATCATTGTTAAAACTTGCAATTGACACCCGAGATGAGCAGTTATTAAAGGCAACGTATTCTAACCTGAAAGAATTATCCGGAGTTACCATAAACGAGAGAATTGAATATTGCCAATATTTCTTCCCATATATGGTTTTTCCGCTGCGCTGTATAAGAAAGATTAAGACCGCAATAGATACTTAAGGGAAACTTTATGAACATCTCTCAAATTTCTGATATCTGCACCGGCTGCGGCAGCTGCGCTGCCATTTGTCCATCTGCCGCGATCCGGATGCAGCCGGATGAACACGGCTTTCTCCATCCGGCAGTTGAGGCCGCGGCGTGTACCGACTGCGGCCTTTGCGCCCGCAAGTGCCCGGTTTCCACACCGCCGCAGGTATCGGCCCACACGGAGATCCTGACCGGATACGCAAACGACGAAGCGCTCCTGCCTGCATCCTCTTCCGGCGCGATTTTTCCAGTGCTGGCCTCCGAGATCATCCGCCGTGGCGGTATCGTGTTCGGCGCGGCGTTCAATCAGAACTTCGACGTGGCACATACTGCCGCAGAGAGCGCTGCGGAGCTTGCTGCGCTTTGCAGCTCCAAATATGTACAGAGCAGCATCCCGGCGGACATCTATGCGCAGGCGAAGGCGGCGCTTACCGCCGGACGCTGGGTCTACTTCAGCGGAATGCCGTGTCAGGTGGCCGGGCTGAAGAATTACCTCGGCCGGGAGTATGAGACGCTGATCACGCAGGATACCGCCTGCCACAGTGTGCCATCCCCTATGGTCTGGAAAAATTACCGCTCCGCGCTGGAAATGCAGAACGGCAGTAAATTGAAATCGTTCTCATTCCGCAAGAAAGCAACCGGATGGGAGAACTATCATATCCATGCTGCATTTGAGAACGGCAGAGAATTTTTACAGCCCGCTGCCAAGAATCCGTATCAGCGTGGATTTATCAAAGGTCTGTATTCCCGCGGCTCCTGCTTTGATTGTAAATTCAAGGGCATCGAGCGGTGCAGCGATATCACATTGGCGGACTACTGGGGCGTCAAGGGTATTCAGCCGGAAGCCTACCATCCGCAGGGGACATCCCTTGTTTTGCTGCACAGCGAGAAAGGCCGCGCTTTGCTGGAACGCTGCAAGGATAGGCTGCAAACCTGTCCTGCCGCAGAGGGCGCGCTTACATGGAATCCTGCTATGCTCCGGCCTATTCAGAAACCGGCGCGGTACGATGAGTTCTGGGCAGGATATGAACAGAAACCGTTTGCGGAACTGGTTTCCGCCTGCTGCGAACCGACAAAGGAAGAGGCAGCGAAGGGACGCTGGAACAGAAGCCTTCTGGCCCGCGCGATTCGCCGCCTGACGCGATAAATATGATATTTCGCCAAATCTATGCGATGAATCCATGGACGGTGTGCCTCCTGATGCTGCTGATGTTCGCTGGATGGACGGTGCTCTGCGACTGTCTCCGCGCAAAAGTCAGAATCGCCGTCAATGTGATCCTGTTCTGCGTGTCTGCAACGATCATCCTCTACGCCACCATCTGCTCCCGCACGCCCGGGATCTACACCGCTATCCTCACCCCCTTCGCCGCCCTCGCAGCCGCGCGGCAGCAGCCGGAGCTTTACCGGGAGATGCTGATGAACGTCTTTCTCTTCTTCCCGCTGGGGCTGACGCTGTCCAACGCCCTGCCGCGCACATGGCATCGCTG
>ERZ791868.180-NODE-180-length-69338-cov-36.414878_pt1 | contig 69338 bp, 69 predicted proteins | sample MGYA00510281_ERZ791868 | MGnify/ENA primary metagenome ERZ791868 (study PRJEB30046, sample SAMN00792046) | human gut metagenome | study: EMG produced TPA metagenomics assembly of the A metagenome-wide association study of gut microbiota in type 2... | reverse complement strand
AAAGGCGTATCTGGAGCAGGCGGGCTTTCACGAGGTGCAGATACACAAAAAGAAAAGCTGGCTGTGCATCACGGCGCGGAAATGAGGGAAAAGCAGACAGATGAAGGACAAGAAGCTCCTGTTAGACCGCAAATGCCATGTGCTGTATTCCAAGCCCTGCAAGAAAGAGATACGGGCAAAAATCGCTCTGCACTATCCGGAAGCGGAGCGGGAGGCGATATGGGAACAGGTACAGCGGCGGTATGCGGACTTCCTCTCCGACTGGCGTACCGACTTGGGCGGCAAACGGAACTTCCACAACGGCGTAGGCGGTACCTACGACTGCATCGCCATTATGAGCTATTACACAGTCTGCAAAGCTGTCACATCCTTCCGCGAGATCGAGGAGATGGAGGAAAACCTGATCCTGCCGATCTTCCGCAGGCTGCGGTTTGTGAACTGCAACAAGCCGTTCTGGAGGAAGCTGATGTACAGAGCGTTTGTGCGGGCGAAAGGCGGCTGCGACAAATGGCACGATTACGAGATGACGGTTGCACCTTATGAAAACGGCAAGCCCATCTATTATGAATTTACATCGTGTCCGGCAGCGGAGTTCGCTATCCGGCACGGTCTTACGGACATCATGCCCGCCCTGTGCAATGTGGACTTTGCTTCCATGGAGCTGCTCCACGCAAGGCTGGTGCGGACGACCACCTGTGTGGACGGCTGCAAGTGCGACTATGCTATATGCGGCGATAAAGACCCACACCTAAAGGAACATCCCGAATACCGGGATGAGGCAGGGTTCAGAAAGAACAAATAATGCTGCAACGCAAAGGCGGTGAGATAAATGGAAACCTTTCTCGGCATGCTGATTCCCTTCTTGGGCACAGCACTGGGCGCGGCCTGCGTGTTCTTCATGAAGAGATCCCTTGGCGATCTGGTCCAGCGCGCCCTTGCGGGCTTTGCCGCCGGGGTGATGGTGGCGGCGTCGATATGGAGTCTGCTGATCCCCGCCATTGAGCAGTCGGAGGGCATGGGCAAGCTGTCCTTCCTCCCTGCCTTTATCGGCTTCTGGGTCGGCGTGCTGTTTTTGCTCCTGCTCGACCATCTGATACCCCACCTTCATGTGGGAAGCAATCAGGCGGAGGGACCGAAAAGCAGACTGGGCCGCACCACCATGATGGTGCTGGCGGTGACCCTGCATAACATTCCGGAGGGAATGGCGGTGGGCGTCATGTACGCGGGCTTTCTCGCGGGGAACGCGCAGATCACGGCGGCGAGCGCGCTTGTCCTGTCCCTTGGCATCGCCATTCAGAACTTCCCCGAGGGCGCGATTATCTCCATGCCCCTGCGGGCGGAGGGCGAGAGCAAGGGCAGGGCTTTTTTCGGCGGTGTGCTCTCCGGCGTGGTGGAGCCTATCGGCGCGGTGCTGACGCTTCTTGCGGCGCAGCTTGTGATCCCGGCGCTGCCGTATCTGCTGAGCTTTGCGGCGGGTGCCATGCTCTATGTGGTGGTAGAGGAGCTGATTCCGGAAATGTCGCAGGGGCGGCACTCGAATCTTGGAACGGTGTTCTTTGCGGTAGGCTTTAGCGTCATGATGACGCTGGATGTGGCGCTGGGATAGCCAAGGCCGGTGTCTGACCAAGGTGGATTCAAGGCAGACTACTCATAAAATAGTCTGCCGTTTCTTCAGCCAATTAGTTAGAATGCGCTAACTAAAAGCGAGACGGCAGAAACCTGGAGGTTGAACAAAGAAAAGGAGGGGAAGCCCCGATAAACGGCTTCGGCGCTTGCCGGGCGGGGATTGGCGCGACATCTATCGCTTTGTGGCGTGGATGATTACGGGCTCCCTGTGCAGCATAGGCTTTACGGCGTGCCGGCACGGGACATATATGGACACAAACAGGGAAAAGACGCGGATGAAGGAGAAAAAGCACGATGAAGGAGAAAAGCATATGGTAACATTGACCGAAACAACAGAGATCGTCGCCCCTTTTGAAAAGCTGGAGTGGTGGGTGGACCATTTTGAGGAGGAGTTCGTCAAGTGGAGTCCGCTGCATTTGGAATGCGAACTGCTCAGCGGCGGCATTCAAGCCAGAGATAAAGTGCGCTTTCATGAAATCGTCATGGGCATGGATTATGACGTCACCGGCACGATCATTCGGGCGGAAAGGGACAGGGATCATTTTTCCTTTGCCTTCGAGAGCGATAAAAAAACTGCCGTCATCTCATTTGAGGGAGAGCGGACCGATACGGGTTGCCGCTTTCGCCATACAGAGAGCTTTGGCGTGCAGGCGCCGGTCATAGGGCCGGTGGTGAATTTTCTGATTTTCAAGATTCTTTACAGGAAAAAAGCGAATTGGCAGCTCATTCGGGACGATATGATCCTGGATAATCAGTACCTGACCGATATTCTGGAAAAGGGCAGATATCCGGCGCGCATCCCGCCGGAGCAGATCAGAAACATTTCCCCAAGGGAATTGATGGAGGGGGTCACTGGTCGCTAAAGCGGTGATCGGAAGTGTATGAAAAAGAAGATTTGGGGTATCCATGCGCCGTTCTATGATCGGGCGATACGTGGAATGAGCTGAATGGAACACACACGAACCCCCTTGACAGATTCCTTCAGTGCGGCTATAATATACCAGTGGTATATACCGGAGGTATATCAGGGGGGGCAGACAATGGGACGGACAGAAACGCAAAGGAAGATCCTCGAAGTTGGGAAAAAAGAATTTCTGGAAAAGGGCTTCAAGGACGCATCTCTAAACCAAATTGTCGCGGAAGCCGGCTTCACGAAGGGCGCCTTCTACGGCTATTACCCGGATAAGGCCGCGCTTTTTGAAGATCTTGTGGGCGAGGCAGCAAAGGGACTGTTGGAGCAGTTCAAAGCCGCACAGGCCGCCCATTTCGATCTTGTCTCCAAGGAAAAGACGAAGGACAGCCTGAAGCTGTCCACCGAGTATTTGCGCGTCTTTGTGGAATATATGTACGCCCATTTTGATGCCTTCAAGCTGATCCTTTGCCGGGCGGAAGGTACGCGCTATGCAAATTTTTTGGAGGAGCTTGTGGAACTGGAGGTAGAGTGCTCAGAGGAATACTACGCACTTCTCCGCAAAAGAGGAAAGCTCTCCGGGAAAATGACAAAGCAGCTTCACCACATGATTACCAGCGCCTATTTTACGGCGGTATGTGAGACGATTGCCCATGATATGCCCAAAGAAGAAGCTATGCGGTATATTGAGGAGCTTGCAAAGTTCTTCAACTCTGGCTGGGAAGGCTTGCTCCGGCTGGAATAATACACAATCATACAATCACTTTAATTCTTTGCAGGTGAGTTAGCGTACTCTAACTGAACAATATAAAATTGGAGGTCGTTTATTATGCTTAAAACAGATGCGAAGAAGCTGGAAACAAGGGACTTTATATCGGTGGGCATCTTTTCGCTCATCTATGCTGTGGTGGCGTTTGTGATTGGCGGGGTTGCGCAGATGACGCCGGTCACTTTCCCGTTTATGCCAATGATCGTGGCGCTCTTTACGGGGACAGTTTTCATGCTCTATGTGGCAAAAATACCGAAGAAGGGAGCTCTCTCCATTCTCGGTGTAATCGCGGCGATTTTGCTGTTTGTTACGGGAATGTTCTGGATGATGTCCGTATTCTTCCTGGTTTTCGGCGTGATCGCGGATTTTATCTGCGCTTCCGCTGATTTCAGATCCTTTAAGAAAAATCTGCTGGCCTACTGCGTCATGGCGCTTGCGCCGATGGGGGCATATATTCCGATGCTTGTCATGCCCGCACAGTTTGATGCTTTTATGAAGAATAAAGGCGACTTCGCCTCCTTTGAAGGAGTGATTCATTCGATTGGGGCTACCTGGTGGGCGATCCCCGCAATGATTATCGGGACGATCGTCTGCGCGATCATCGGCGGACTGATTGGAAAGAAACTTATGAAAAAACACTTTGAAAAAGCAGGGGTCGTATAAATGAGACTCGACCCACGGACGAAGCTTCTTATCCTCGCGGTCACAAGCGTTTCCGTTTTTATGAATAAAAGCATCGCAGTGGAGTGTGTGCTTGCGGGGATTCCGCTTGTACTTCTGAGCGTTTCCGGCAATCTGAAAAGGATGCTGAAATACGCAGCATTTTTTCTCGCGCTTCTGCTGATCCAGCTTTTTATCGTACCGAGGCTGCCCGTGACTTTCGGCGGAATCGTCTATATGTTTGCAGTGTATATCCGCAAGCTTCTTCCCTGTTTTATACTGGGCAGCTTTCTGATTGCAACGACAAGCGTAAGTAAATTTCTTGCGGCTATCACAAAGCTCCGATTGTCGAAAGGACTCACAATCGCTCTTGCCGTTACGCTCCGTTATTTCCCGACCATGAGAGAAGAGTGGGCCTCCATACGGGATGCCATGGCGCTGCGAGGGATATCAGCGTCCGCGGCTGGGCTGATTAGCCATCCTATACAGACGATGGAGCATGTCTATGTTCCCCTGCTTGTTTCTGCTTCCAGAATTTCGGACGAGATTACGCAGGCAGCGATTACAAGAGGCATTGAGCACACAGGTGAAAGAAGCTGTATAGAGGAAATCGCGTTTTCGTTTGCTGATTTGCTGGTGGTAATTGCTTACGCGGCGCTCGTTGCCAGCATGGTATACGCGGGCATGAAAGGGGTGTTTTGATTATGATATCGTTCCAAAATGTCTCCTTTACATACGCTGAAAGCGGGAACGGCGGAGTCCTTGATTTGAACCTTATTGTTCGGTCCGGCGAATGCGTGCTGCTTTGCGGACCGTCCGGATGTGGAAAAACAACAGTTACACGGCTCGCAAACGGACTGATTCCCCATTTCTTCCACGGCAATCTTTCGGGGCAGGTGAACGTAAACGGTATGGATACCCGGGAGACAGAGATTGCTGCGCTATCGGATGCGGTAGGGACGGTTTTTCAGAATCCTCGAACGCAGTTTTTCAATACGGATACGGACAGCGAGATCGTGTTTGGGCTTGAAAATCGGGGCGTTCCGCGAGAGGCTCTGCGCTCCCGATTAAATGAACTTACGGAGGAGCTGCATCTTAGCGAACTCCGGGGTCGAAGTATCTTTGAACTGTCCGGCGGCGAGAAGCAGAAGATCGCGTTTTCAAGCGTGTATGCTTCGGCTCCCGATGTCCTTGTTTTTGACGAGCCATCATCCAATCTTGATATGAAGGCCATCGGAGAATTGGCTGATTTGATCCAACGGGCGAAAATATCAGGAAAGACCATTCTGATCGCAGAGCACCGCATCTGGTATCTGATGGACATTGTGGATCGCGTCGTTTATATGCAGGATGGCCGGATTGCATCGGACATGGAGGCTGCAGCGTTCAAGGCGCTGCCTGAAGCGGATATTCGCAGAATGGGACTGCGTGTCAGAGATCTGTCGGTATCCGAATCGGGCGGTGTGAAAACAATCGCTGCCGATGGATTGCTTTCCGTTCAGAAAATCAGTGTCCGTCTTGGCGGCCGGAATGTATTGAATAATCTCTCTTTTCAGGCAAGCCGCGGAGAAATCATCGCCATTGCGGGCGTCAACGGCGCTGGGAAATCAACCCTCGCCAGAATGCTCTGCGGATTGCAAAAGAACGGCTCCGGCACTGTTTTGTGGGCTGGAAAACCGATGAGCCGGCGGTTGAGACGGAAAAAGGCATACATGGTCATGCAGGATGTGGGGCACCAGCTCTTTACCGACAGCGTGGCGGCGGAATGCGCGCTTGGCATAAAAACTCCGAACAAAGACAAGATTGACTGCGCATTAGAAAAGGTGGAGCTGCTGGCGTATAAGGAACGGCATCCCTTGTCTCTTTCCGGCGGGCAGATGCAGCGACTTGCGGTTGTGGTAAGCGAGATCTGCGGCAAGGAGCTGCTGGTGTTCGATGAACCTACCAGCGGACTGGATCTAAAAAGCATGGAAGAGGTCGGCACCTTGACACGAAGCCTTGCGACGCAAGGCAAGGTGCTTTTGATCATCACACATGATATTGAGTTTATGATGCGGATTTGCACAAGAATACTGTTCATCCGGGACGGAGAAATCGTAGAGGACCTTTCCGGTGGGCAGAAAGAAAAGATTGTAAGACTTTTGCGAGGTGTGGAATGATGGCTGGAAAAGAAAAATCGGCGATGACGATTCTGATGGATTTTGCGAAGCCGTGCAAAGGGAAACTGATCGGCTCCGTCATACTTGCGATTTTGGGAGCGCTATGCGGCATGATCCCCTACGTTGCGGTGTCCCGGGGGATCATTATGATCTGCCACGAAGACTATGCTTTCAGCAAGTTGGCGTTTCTGGCATTGATTGCTTTTGCGGGCTATCTCGGGCAGGTGTGGTTCGGAACTTTTTCTACAATGAAAAGCCATGAGTCTGCCTTTATCATTCTGCGGAATATCCGCATGGCGATAACAGAGAAGCTCTCCCGTGTCCCCATGGGAACGATCCTTGATACGCCGTCCGGGAAATTCAAAACGATCATCGTGGACACCGTGGAAAAGCTGGAGCTTCCGCTGGCGCATATGGTACCGGAGCTCACTGCCAACATCCTAATCCCAGTTCTAATGCTCGTTTACCTCTTTAGCCTTGATTGGAGACTCGCGCTGATCTCTCTTGTGACGATTCCGGTGGGTGCCTTCTGCTATATGGGAATGATGAAGGATTACGAGAAGAGATATGCCAGAGTACTTGCCGCAGGGAAAAACATGGATGCCGCAACGGTGGAATACATCGGAGGCATCGAAGTGGTGAAGACGTTCAATCAGGGTGAACGCTCATATAAAAAATACGCCGACGCCGTGGCGGAAAACGAGACAGCCAAAGTGACCTGGTTCAAGCAGACCAACGGCTACTATGTGATGGGGCTTTCCATCCTGACGGCAACGCTTGTGGGCGTGCTGCCCTTGGGGAGCTGGCTCTTTATAAACGGAAGGGTCGAAGCGGGTACGCTGATTACCTGCATCATTCTCGCCCTTGGACTCGTAAAACCACTGATTCAGGCATTGCAGTACACCGACAGCCTGGCCATGGTGGATTCCACCGTAAAAGAGGTAGGGAATCTTCTGGATGAGCCGGAGCTTGTGCGGCCGACCGAGAGAGCTGTCCTTGCGGACGCCGATGTATCCTTTGATCATGTTACCTTCCGATACAAAGAGACGGAGGTTTTGCATGGAATTTCCTTTGACTGCGCAAAAAACGGTATGACGGCCATTGTGGGTCCCTCCGGCTCCGGTAAATCTACCATTGCACGGCTCATCGCCTCCTTCTGGGAGGCGGAGAGCGGCGGCGTCCGTATTGGCGGCGTGGATGTGCGGAACATCCCTCTTCCTCAGATAATGGAGCTTGTCTCATATGTATCACAGGATAACTTCCTGTTCCACCTGTCTATCCGGGAAAACATTCGTATCGGAAAACCGGAGGCCACAGACGCAGAGATCGAGGCAGCGGCAAAAAAAGCGAGCTGTCACGATTTCATCGCCGCTCTGCCGGAGGGCTATGATACGCTGGCGGGCGATGCGGGAAGCCATCTCTCCGGCGGAGAAAGGCAGCGAATCGCCATTGCAAGGGCAATCCTAAAGAATAGCCCGATAGTGGTGCTGGATGAAGCCACGGCATTTACCGATCCTGAAAATGAGGCCGTTATTCAAGCATCCATCGCAGGGCTTGTAGCAGGAAAAACTTTAATTGTCATTGCGCATCGGCTGTCTACCATTACAAAAGCAGACAAGATCCTTGTCGTGGATAAAGGAAATGTCGCTGCGGAAGGAACCCATGAGGAGCTTCTTGAAACAAGCACTCTATACAAGGAACTGTGGAAAGCCCATATGCAGGGCAAAGATACCGCAGAGGAGGTGGCGTGATGATAAGGTTGTTTCAAAGACTTTTGTTGTTCTCGGGCTTACAGAAGAAGCGTCTTATCCGCTCTTTTCTTGCATACCTTGTCAGCTCATTCTTTGAGATGATCCCAATCATGGCCATTCTAACGGTGCTCACAGGAATCCTGAAGCAGCTTTCCGGCGATGTTATGCCTGAAAGCACAATCTGGATTTCGCTTGGCATCATGATTGTTTCCATTGTAGGGCGAATTGTATTTGTCAATCTTTCTGCCAATGCCAGAACTCTTGGCAGTTTCGCGTTCGGGTCGGAAAAACGCATGGAGATCGGCGAACGTCTGAAAAGGGCTCCTATGGGCTATTTCAATGAAAACAGGCTCGGTGATATCACTGCGGCGGTGACGACCACCCTTGGCGATCTGGAGCAGTTGTCCGTTACCATCATGGAAAATGTGGCAGGCGGGTTTATCCACGCCATTGTGATTGGCATTTGGCTTATGATCTATGAGTGGCGGATCGGGCTGATCTCTTTGGCAGGGCTTGCCGTGGCGCTCATTGTTTATTCGTTTATCGGCAAGGTCGGCAGGAAATACGCGCCCCGCCGTCAGGCCGCCCAGGCTGGCCTGGTCACTGCCGTTTTGGAATATGTACAGGGCATGGGCGTAGTCAAGGCGTTTGGGCTGGCGGAACGCACCGGAAAAGCAGTTGACGCCGCAATCGAGGAAAGCAAAGAGGCAAATATCGTGCTTGAAAAGGCGTTTTCCAAAATGACGGCGTTCTATCAGACGGTGTTCAAGCTCGCACGGGCGGCTATTCTGGTTTTTGCGCCCTATCTTTTGGCAGGAGGAAGCATCACGCCGGAGAAGTGCCTGCTGCTTCTTGTGTCCAGCTTCATGATCTATGCCGCCGTGGAGGTGGCGGGCAGTATGTCCTCCATCGCCCGCGCGGTGGAGGCTTCCCTGGACCGGCTGGATAACATCATGGACATTCCATCCATGGACGAAAACGGGGCTGATCTTGTGCCGGAAAATTTCAATATCGAAGTGAAGAATATGTCCTTTGGATACGGGGAAAAGGAGGTATTACATCAAATCAGCTTAAGCGTACCCCAGGGAAGCTCCTGCGCCATTGTTGGTCCCTCCGGCGCCGGAAAAACCACGCTGGTCGGTCTGATTGCCCGTTTCTGGGATGTGAAGGAAGGACAGATCACGCTCGGCGGCCGGGATGTGCGGGAATATACCAGCGGCAGCCTTCTAAAGAATTTCGCTATCGTATTTCAGAATGTGTATCTCTTTGAGGACACCGTCGAGAACAATATCCGGTTTGGCAGACCGGACGCGAGCGAGGATGAAATCATAGCGGTCGCAAAGAAAGCCTGCTGCCATGACTTTATCATGACGCTGCCCGACGGTTATCAGACAAAGATCGGCGAAGGCGGCTCCAGCCTCTCCGGCGGGGAAAAGCAGCGAATCTCCATTGCAAGGGCAATTCTGAAGGACGCACCCATCGTCATTTTGGATGAAGCCACAGCCAGCGTGGATCCCGAAAACGAGCAGGAGCTGCAAAAGGCCATCCGGGAACTGACAAAAGGCAAAACGATCCTGATGATTGCCCACCGTCTGTCCACCGTGCGCACGGCAGATCAAATCATCGTGCTGGAGAACGGCAGGATCGTTCAACGCGGAAACCACAGGGAACTGATGAGCGAAGACGGCCTGTACAGGCGCTTTGTGGGAATGCGCAGCCAGGCAATCGGCTGGACGCTGAAAGGAGGGGAAGCACATGGATAGAAGGTTAGACAAAAGATACCTGACCGGAGCGGTATCTGCAATGGAAAAACAGTATGGCGCGGAAAAGACAGACGCGATCATAGAAGATGCATGGAGACGTTATGCGGAAATCGTGGATGAAAACGCCGACGAGCCGAAAAAGATGTATATGCATACGCGGAAACGCATCTATCCTGCCATCGCCGCCTTTGACGCCATGACAGGCAACGGAATCTCCCGTGAGGAAGCGGCGGCTTTTCTGAATAGATATTATGAAAAGCGGGCAGCGGGCGTTGGTTCAAAAATCCGAGGGGCAATGAAGATACCGGGTCTGTATAAGCTGGTGCCGAGGTTCTTTGCCAAAATGACAAAAAGCTCCTTTGGAGAGGACTGCGGTTTTCGTGCTAATTGGATACGAACAGAGCAAGAGGAAATGTGCTTCGACATGCTGGCCTGCCCCTATCAGGACACCTGTGTGAAATACGGCTGCCCGGAGATTGTGGCCGGCTTTTGCCGCGCGGATGACGAGGCCTACGGGCATATGCATCCAAAGCTCAAATGGGGACGGACAAAGACGCTCGGCCAGGGCGGAGACTGCTGTGATTTCAGACTGACAATAGAGTAATGACCCTATGAAAAGACTGATGAGATACAAGACCCTCCAATGCTTTCTTGCGGCGCTGATTATGATTGCGTTCCTCGCTCCTGCTGCATATGCATCCGGTACACCGGACGCATATGAGGCAAGCGCAAACGCTGTTTCCGAAAAATATATTGGCAAAACGGTTCCAGGCGCGTGTGTCGTAATTTCGGAGCATGACAATACGGTATTTGCGAAGGGGTATGGCTTTGCTGATTTAGAGAACAATACGGCCATCGACCCGGAGACCACGGTTTTTGAATGGGGTTCCATATCAAAGACCTTTGTGTGGGTCAGCGTGATGCAGCTTGTTGAGGATAGGAAAGTCGATCTGGAAACGGATATCTGCACCTATCTGCCGGACAGCTTTTTGAAAAATCTGCGATTCGCTGAGCCGGTTACTTTACTTCACCTGATGGTGCGAGTGGCGATACAGAACTTTTTGAAAAACCCAGTAATATCAATGGTTTTCGGGCATCCGAACAGAAAAATATCTTGTATATCCCCCCACATTAGGGCGACTGTTTTGAAACAGCCGCCCTTTTTCTGTTCCTAAATCCAGTGTGCGTTTTAGGGTGGGAAATCCCCTGTTTTTTCGCCTGTGGGAGGCGCAAACGAGGCCGCCTATATTCTTTTCCCTCATGGGAGGTATCTGCTGTTCGCCTGGCTCTTTGACAAGCTCTGCCAGGCGGTCCGGCTCTCACCGGGGGCGGACGCTTCGGAAAAGCTGCTTCGTATCGCCCAGGGCTTCACAGAGGCCTTCGCCTCCCTCTGGCTCAGGCATGAAACCTCACGCCCGCCGCTTGCTAAGCGGATTTACTCTGCCCCTTATGGGCGCACAGATCAGGTGGTTATGAACATGATCTTTGTCTGTGTGAGTGGTAAGTACAAACTCATACCTGCCGCCCAGGGTCTCCCTTGCCAGCTCCATGCCGATCTCATGGGCCTGCTCCGGCGTGACCTCCCCAGGCTGAAAGGCTTGGATCAGGTGACGGCCCAGGTTCGTTCCCTTGTCGATGGCGTGGCGGCGGGTCCAGGCAAATTCGATATCTGCAGTTTCGGCGGCGCAGCCGTAGGAAGAAACAAGCAGCTTCCCGTCCGTTTTCTCCGGGTTGCAGATATAGTCAATGGCCGCTTTCAGCGTTGACTTGATAGGATGCGTCTTTGTAACTGCCATATCTCATCCAGCCTCTCCTGTATCTCCTGCATATCCGCTTTGTACGCGCCGCCTCCTATGTTGATCCGCTTGGCGATCTGGTTGATGTTCCGGCCGATGGCGGACAGGGCAGCGTTCATCCGCTTGATATCCGTGGTGTCAAGCTGGATGATATACCCGTCTATCGCCATCTTCCGCAGATACGCGCCGTACCGCCGTGTGGGGAGCTGCGCCATCTTTTCATCTATGAGCCGTTTTTCCTCCTCCGTCACATAGAATTTCATCTGAATGTTCCGCTTTCGGTTCGCCATGGGCAGCCTCCGTTTCTTATAAGGGTCTGGGATATCCCAGCAAGCAATTTTGACTGTTCGGGCAAGGGACCTGAACAGCGCAAAATCCGCAAGCGGGTACTCGCTTGCTGTGCTTGCTATCGTAACCTTTCCCTCGTTTTTCCCTCTATCAATACTACAATTTGAAACGGAGATTTTGGCTTATAAGCAAAAAGGACGGTGTCGATTTTTTGTCGCACCGTCCAGTAAAAAATAATTTGATGAATGATTACCACTACGAAAGATGTGCTCCCTGTACTCCACTTACAAAAAAATCACACAACTTCTTCACATAGAATTGTGCTTCCTCACGGTTCATGCCGTGCTGCAGCGGTTCAAATATTCCAGAGTAAAAAGTGTGCGTCAGTAAATGTAGAATCTTTAATGTGATCTCCTGATTTTCTGCACCGCGCATGGCAAAAAACTTGCTTAAATGCCTGCAGTTTATTTCGGTAAGGGCCTCCACCATCGCCTTATACCTTGTTCCTTCCAAGCACCGTATAGCCAAGCGGAACTCGTCGGCATGGTCAAAAATATGATCCATCATTTTAGAATAGATCTCAGTAGGGTCAGAAGAAAAGGAAGGTACTTCAAGGGTGGTTTGGTACTCCGCCCAATATGTGTCTCCATAATCACGGTAGAGTGCGATCAATTTCTCCGTAGCGGGACCAACGATGGCATCAAATAGTCCCTCTTTATTGGGAAATCGCGTATAGACTGCCCTGGAACTGGTATCGGCCTTTTTCGCAATCTCCCGGATGGATGCGTCCTGAAAACCTTTTTCAAGAAACTCTGATTTTGCACATTCCAACAGCCGAGCAGAAACACCGCTGATGCGCTTTGGCATGATAATCCCTCCTCGTGTCAGAACATCTATGCATTCATTTTAAGGGTAACTCCCGCTATATGTCAAGGCAAAATGAAGGGGTTGACATTTTGGATGTAACAGATTAGAATATGTATTGAAACGGCGTTTCAATTGAGGGCCGTTTTTTTGAAGGTAGTCGTTAGCGAACGCTAACCGAAGGAGGAATGTTCATATGAAAGAAAAGGGTGTTATATCGCGGTTGTTTCAGTACATGGGCATATTCAAGATCACAATGGCAATTTCTTTTGTACTGGCGGCTATTTCTGCCGTGGTCAATTTAAGCGCCTACACCTGTATTTACAATGTGGCAAAAGAGATCGTTACATCTCACGGGAACTTTGCCTCATTGGATCAGGCATATCTGATTGAACTGGGGTGGAGGGCTGTGTTTCTGATCTCTGCGGCTTTTGGCCTTTACGGGATGGCGCTACTCTTTTCCCACATTACGGCCTTCAATACGGTTGCAAGACTGCGCATTCAGTTGATTCGGCATATTGGAAACCTCCCCTTGGGCTATCACTCCAACAATCCCAGTGGCAAGCAGAGAAAAATTATTGAGAAGAATACGGACAATCTGGAAACGATCATTGCGCACCAAATGCCGGACTTTGTTCAATCCGCCGCAATGCCCTTTGCGTTTTTGGTATTCATGTTCCTATATGATTGGCGACTCTCTCTGACCTGCCTGATACCTATTTCCCTTGGCTTTATGATTTTGGCTTGGATGCTTAAAGATGAAAGCGAGGGCTTTGCCAGGCAATACCAGAAATCAGCGGAGGATATCAACAATGCAGCTACGGAATATGTCCGGGGAATCTCCGTAGTAAAGGTATTTGGACAGACCGCAAATTCCTTCCGCCGCTACAAAACCGCAGTACAGGAATATAGCGACTATATGACGAAGTATGCGCTCTCTATGGAGAATACAGATAGCGCCTATAACGCCATCATCAACGGCATCTTCTTTTTCCTGCTGCCCGGCGGCATCATCCTGTTCAATGCCAGTCAAAGCGTGGAGAAAGTTATTTTAAGTTTTATTTTTTTCGCTGTGCTGATTCCCTCTGTGGTTACGATCTTATCCCGTATTATGAAAAGTTCTTCAAATTTGATGATAGGGAAAGCATCGCTGGAAGCCATCGACAAGATTTTGGCAGAGCATCCCCTGCCTAAAACGGAGTCGCCCCGACAGCCACAAAACTATGACATTCAACTGGAGCATGTCTCCTTTGCCTATGATGAAAACGCAGAGAAAGCCCTGGATGATGTTTCCCTTACCGTCAGGCAGGGAACTGTTACCGCTTTGGTAGGCGAGTCCGGCGGCGGCAAGAGTACGATTGCTAATTTGATCGCACGATTTTGGGACGTTCAGGAAGGAACCGTCAATATTGGCGGTGTGGATGTCTGCGATATGGACTACGGGGAGTGGATGAAACGGGTCAGCATCGTTTTTCAGGATACCAGTCTGTTCAAAATGTCCATCTTGGAAAATGTGGCGACCTTCTGCCCCGATGCCACAAGAGAAGAAATTCTGCGTGCCCTCCACCTGGCCCAGTGCGATGATATTTTGGAAAAACTTCCTGACGGTGTTGATACTGTGATTGGGACGAAGGGCATCTATCTCTCCGGTGGCGAGATGCAACGAATCGCCCTGGCACGGGCCATCCTCAAGGATGCTCCCGTGATTTTATTAGACGAAGCCACCGCCTTTGCGGATGCAGAGAACGAGTATCTGATCCAAAAGGCGCTGGATGAGTTGCTGCGCGGGAAGACCGTTTTAATGATTGCCCATCGCTTGTCTACTATCCTCCATGCGGATCAGATTTGCGTGCTGGAACACGGGAAAATTGTAGAGTGTGGAACGCACCCGGAACTCATGAACAGGGGCGGTGTCTATGCCAGGATGTTCCACGAGTATCAGAGTAGTATCTCCTGGAAGATTGGAGGGAAACAGTATGCTTAAAAAAATCTATCATCTCAGCGATGAGGGGAGCCGTCGGCTCGTAAAAGCCGGTCTTTGTATGTGCCTTTATAATCTTGCCTGCCTACTCCCGGTCATACTGCTGGCCATGGTCGCAGATGAAATGCTGGAACGCTACTTTGGTACAGTACAAGGGAGCATCCCGCTTTGGGGGTATTGGGGAACTGCTCTCATTTTGTTACTCCTGATTTTTTTAACCTATCGTATGACATATCGGAACAAGTACCTGACTTCCGGGCAGGAAAACAGGAAACTGAGGATGAATTTGGCCGACAAGATCCGCAAGCTCCCCTTGTCCTATCTAGGACGGCGAGATCTGAGTGACTTAACCACGGCTATCATGGACGATGTTTCCGCTGTGGAAGGGGCCTTGACCAACGGAGTAACAGAATTTATCGGAGGAGCTCTCTCCGGACTAATCTCCATTCTGCTTCTACTTCTTTGTGACTGGCGCCTGGGTTTGAGCCTTGGACTCTGCCTTCCGGTGGTTGCTCTGGTGATGGCGTTGTGTCGGGGGATTTCGGAGGGGACCAATAAGAAAAACAAGCAAAAAAAGCTCAATATTAGTGATGGTCTGCAAGAATACTTGGAGAATATCAAGGTCCTGCGGACTTCAGAGAAAATGGGCCTCTACCAAAAGGGATTGACCGCAAAAATCAAGAAAGTTATCCCCGGTCTGGTGCTGTATGAGTTCCTCGCAGGCTTTTCCATCTCCACCTCGTACAATGTGATGCGGCTGGGGCTGGGCGCGGTGATCATCATTGGATCAGGCCTGCTGATCGCCGGAGAGATCAGTACCTTTTTATTCATTTTATTCTTGTTTGTGGCAGTGAGGATCTACGAGCCCTTTTCCAAGGCGTGTGAGATGCTGGGAGAACTGATCTTTTCTCTGGTCAGCGCCGGGCGAATCGGAACGATTCTGCACTACCCGGAGCAGACCGGCACGGCCGATTATCCTCTGGAACAGTTTGACATCACCTTCGACCATGTGAGTTTTGGCTACAACGAGGATGATGTAATACACGATGTGTCCTTTACTGCAAGACAGGGGGAGATTACGGCTCTGGTGGGGCCTTCCGGCTGCGGGAAAAGCACCCTGTGCAAATTGGCGGCCCGTTTTTGGGATGTGGAGCGGGGTAGCGTCAGAATCGGCGGGGTCAATGTCAATGAGATCGACCCGGAAACGCTTCTTCGGAATGTTTCCATCGTGTTCCAGGATGTAGTGTTGTTTAACGATACCATCTACAACAATATCAAAATTGGAAAAGAAAACGCCACCCAAGAGGAGATTATAGCAGCGGCGAAACTGGCGCAGTGCGACGAATTCATCCGACGCTTACCGCAAGGGTATAACACTGTAATCGGAGAAAACGGCAAGACGCTTTCTGGCGGTGAACGCCAGCGGCTATCCATCGCACGGGCGTTTTTGAAAGATGCTCCCATCATCCTGTTGGATGAAAGTACAGCTTCCATTGACCCGGAGAATGAGACAAAGATCCAACAGGCCATCGGAACTCTCATTCAGGACAAGACAGTCCTGATTATAGCGCACAAGCTGCGTTCCATCGTGGAGTGTGATCAAATCGTCGTGCTAAAAGAAGGACAGTTGGAGGAAAAGGGCACCCATGACGAGCTGATGAGCCATGAGGGGCTTTACCACACTCTATATTCTTTGCAGAATGAGAGTTTGAACTGGACGGTCAAATCATAGCGAGAGGAGGCTCAGAAAGCCTTGAGGCAAAAGAAATCTGCTTTATCGCAGACTGGAACACGAAATTTCATCTTACGCAAACTTTGCGAATGTATGTTGACGCTGTTTATCGTGACGGTCATCTCTTTCGTTCTTATGAAAATATCTCCTATCGACCCGGCTGTTGCCCAGGCGCAGCGTCTGATGAACGCCACGCCGGAATACATCGCACAACTGCGGGAGGAAATGGGGCTCAACGACCCGCTTCCGATGCAGTATATCAGATGGCTGAAAGACGCGGTGCATTTGGATTTCGGCACATCAATTGTCAATGGCCGGAATGTCTATTCCGAAGTGACACAGGCTTTTTTATTTACACTTACCACCGTACTGCTCGCAATGATCATTGAGGCGATTGGAAGTGTACTGGTAGCCTGTCCGCTCTATTGGAAACGGAAACGGCTCAGCGGTCGTTTCATGGAGATTATTTGCTTTATTATTTTTACCATACCCACCTTTTTTGTTGCGAGCTGGTTCTTGGATCTGTTTGCACTCAAATTAGGATGGATATCCATATCAGGAAATGTAGGACTCAAGCGATATCTTCCGGCGGCGCTTTGCATTTCGCTTAATGGGATTGCTTTTTTCAGCCAGATGCTGGCAAAAGGATTAGAACGAGGGATGCAGGAGGAGAGTGCGTTTTATTGCCGGTGCCGCGGGCTGAGCGAACGGCGCATACTGATTTTTCACGCATTCCCGCAAGCCGTTTCTGAAGTTGTACCCAGCTTCATGCAGGTTATGGCGCTGAGTTTGGCCGGTTCCATCATCGTGGAGCGCATCTTCTCCCTGCCGGGCTTAGGATATTTGGTGATTGAAAGCGTACTGAACCGCGATGCGCCGATGATCCACGCCGCCATCGTGTATCTGGCATTTTCCATCGTTCTGTTTAATACGCTTTCGGATATTTTACAGCGTGTATTACCCGGTGGTGCCGCAAAGGAGGTGTGACATGCAGAAAAAACGAAAGTTGCCAATTTACGCTGTACTGTCTATTGCCTTTCTAATTTTTTGTTCTACGGGGTTCCTTCTGGCTCCCAATGATCCAAAAGCACTCACCCTGGAAGCCAAACTGCTTTCGCCATGTATGAGTTACCCCTTTGGAACAGACGAACTCGGGCGCTGCATTTTCTCCAGGATATTGATGGGCGGATATGTCACGCTTGGGATGGCGCTATGCAGCGCCGCCATCGTTGCGGTGGCAGGTACTGCGGCTGGACTGCTCCTTGGACACGCTGGCTCTGGCAAGCGGGTCGTTGTGGATAGTGCAATCAATGCGGCTACGGCAATTCCGCCAATCGCCTATCTTGTCATTTTTAACGGAATATGGGGCAATTCCATTCCGACGATGATGGTGGCGCTGACCGCCTCGCTGATCCTGCGCATGGTCAAGCTGGTCAAAACTCTGACGGAGATTGAAATGGGAAAAGCCTACATTATGTGTATGGTTTCCTCCGGTGCAACGAAAAATGGAATCCTGTTTGCTCATGTTCTCCCGAATATCGCAGGGGAGATTGTCCATTTTCTCTGTTTGTCCTGCGCAGAGATGATTGTTGGGATATCCGCCTTTTCCTTTATCGGTTTTACATTAGGAGACGAGGTAATCGATTGGGGCAGCATGCTGGCCTCTGCCCGTAAACTGATGGGCGTCAAACCGTCCTTGCTGTTTTACCCCAGCCTGTTTATTTTCTTGAGCACAGTTTCTTTCAATATGCTTGGCAGGCTGTTTCAAAAGGAGAACACCGATCATGCTTGAGATCAAAAACCTGTCGGTTTGCGGAAAACAGCAAATTCCCCTACTGCGCAATATTTCTTTTACCTTGGAGCAGGGGCAGTGTTTAGGCCTTACCGGAGCCAGCGGTTCCGGCAAGACAACACTGCTGAAATCGGTAATGGGGGTACTGGATGATACCTGCACCATAACCGGCGGTGAACTTCTATTAGATGGGGAAGATCTGTCGATGCTCAGTCCTTCCTGCAGGCGGGCTCTTTGTGGCACGACCCTGGGCTTTGTACCGCAGAATCCTATGACAGCATTTAACCGCAATATGAAGATGGGTACACAGCTTATGGAAACGATCACTGCCAGGTTGGGTGTATCACGCCATGAGGCCAAAGTGATTGCTGTAGAGAATTTAGAAAAGGTCAATCTCCCTGATAAAGAACGCATCTTAAATGCATATCCGCCAGAACTGTCAGGCGGGATGCTTCAACGGATCGCATTTTCCATTCTGCTGGCATTAAACCCCTCTTATATCTTGGCTGATGAGCCAACCTCGGCCCTGGATGAAGCAAACCGTGATATTCTGCTGAGAATGTTCCAGAAACATACGAAGGAAACTGGGATATTATTTATTTCCCATGATGCGGCCGCGCTGCATTCCTTATGTGGGGAGATTATGGTCATGCAAAATGGTGTGATTATTGAGCGTGCAGAGGCGGACTCTCTTTTTCGGTATCCGCGCACCGAATGGACAACAGATTTTGTGCGTTATACCTCGGTACAGAAGGGAGGCGATTGGGAATGGAGCGTGTCATAGTAGCCAAGGTTTCTAAACGCTACCTTGATGCCAAAGATAACCCGTTCCATGCGTTGGATCAAGTATCCTTTACCTGGGATCGAGGAACAAATCTCGCTGTAACTGGCGAGAGTGGGTCGGGCAAAAGTACGCTGGCCCGGCTGTTGATTGGAATTGAACCTCCGACCTTGGGTGAAATTACATTGGATGGCGAGAGTATTGCGAGGTGGAACTTTCGGCGCTGGCGCAAGGCCCGCCGTCATATTCAAGCAGTCTTTCAGGATGCGGCTGGGACCATGGATCCCGCATATTCTGTATACCGTAATATGGAGGAAACGCTGAGAAATCTAACAACGCTCAACTCCGCGCAGCGAAAAAAAACGATTCTGGAACTGATGGAACTGACTCGGATGGATCAGCATCTGCTGGAGGTCCCTGTTAAACAGCTCTCTGGAGGTGAGCAGCGCAGGCTTTCCCTACTACGGGCGTTATCCATCAAACCGGATTTTCTGGTTCTTGACGAAGTGACCAGCGGACTTGATGTGGTGTCAGCAGATGCGGTACTAACACTGCTGGAGAATTATCACACTCATTATGGGTGTTCTTATCTCCTGATTACCCATGACCGGCAAGCAGCTTATCGAATTTCTGACCATATTCTCGTTATGGAAAAGGGGAAGATCATACAACACGGAAGAAGGCGGGTCAAACCGCTTTCTGAATAAAACTACGATTAAACAAGAAAGGGGATCTTAAATGAACAAAAAGATCTGGACCGCCGCACTGGCTGTGTGCCTTTGCGCATTGCTACTACTATCCGCTTGCGGATCAAAAGAAGGCACGGAGACGGTCAGCGGGGACGAAGCAGAAACAAAGACCCTAACCCTGGCTGCGTCTGGTGAATCGGATGTGTTGGCCTCCATTTACATGGGGACGGACAACATGCCCACCATTAAACTGGTATATGATACTCTGGTGAAGTATGAGAACGGCGAATTTGTCCCAGGCTTAGCGGAGTCCTGGGAATTCAGTGATGACGGGAAAACGTTAACCTTCCAACTCCGAGCTGGAGTCAAATTTCATGATGGAACCGCCTGTGATGCCGAGGCTGTTAAAGCCAATTTGGAATATAAGCAGAACAACCCCGGCTTCATGGCCCTCAAGGCGATTACCGCAATTCAGAGCATAGAGGTGGTGGACGAAACGACCCTGATCATCCACTATCCCGCACCGTACTACGCTTATCTGGCAGATTTCTGCTGGCCGGATGTAATGATTATAGTGTCACCCACAGTCTTTATCGAAGGTGATTATATGAACTTTTCCGGCATTTCCGGCACTGGCCCCTATGCGTTTGACCATCGGGAATCGGGTCAGTACACCCGTTTTGTACGCAATGAGGACTACTGGGGAGATGCTCCGTATTACGATGAGATCATTGTGAAATACATCCCGGAGTCCACCTCTCGCATCCAGGCGCTACAAAATGGGGAGATTGACATGATCTTTGGTAGCGCCCTTTTGTCCTATGACGAATATGTGCAGGTCACAGCAATGGACGGCATGGCGGGTCAGATATCAGAATCCGATACCCGCGTCCGAGATTTGGTGGTCAACGCTAGCCGACCGTTACTCACAGACCTTAAGGTGCGGCAGGCCATCGCCTATGCCATTGATAAGGAATCACTCTCGGAAAACCTTACTTACGGCTATGAGAAAGCTGCAGAATTACCCTTCACCGAGGACTCTCCCTATATGGATATAGTTTTGGAACAGACTTATTCCTATGACCAGGAACAGTCGAATTTGCTTCTGGATGAAGCCGACTGGGTTATGAATGACTCCACCGGCATCCGTGAGAAGGATGGGCAGTCCCTGAGTTTGGTATTGACACTGGATTCCGCCTATGGCAGTTTCGATCACTCTGTTGCAACTGTAATCAAAGACCAGTTATCCAAGGTTGGCATTGAGGTAAGCATCAATGGAATGGAAAAGATGGATTGGATGAACGGCTATATGGCGGGAGAATTTGATTTGACCCTTTGGCCGGGAAACTATGCCTTTGCAAATCCAAACTGCTGGTTCAACCCCATGTCCAGCATGACGCCGCAGACTCCGGCGCTGATTGGCTTGTCTGACTCGCAGGAATTTTTGGACGCCATTGCGGAAACGACTGTGACTGATGATGAGGAGCGGCTGACAGAACTCTTTACCTACCTTTACAACTACGACATCGGCAATGTGATCGATATTCCTCTGAACTACTACAAGGATGTCATTGTTTACAACAGCGGAAAAATTGCTGGATACGAATTTGACAGTGCACCCTGCTTCTTTGATGTGGCACGATTGACACCGCAGTAAGCAAAGGTTACGAGGATCAGGTGCGGAAATGGATAAAGCAACCCTTCATGCGTCCAGAGAGGACTATCTGGAGGCTATCCTTGTTCTCCAAAAACAAAAGGGTATGGTGCGCTCCGTGGATGTTGCCCGGCACATGGAGGTGTCAAAGCCAAGCGTGAGCCGTGCCGTGACCACTTTGAAGGAGGACGGGTTCCTTACAATGGATGATGATTTCTTTCTTCATCTGACTGACTTGGGGCGGGAGGTAGCCGAGCAGACCTATGAGAAGCACCGCTTTTTCACGAATCTGCTCACCGAGGCCGGCGTAGCCCCAAAAACAGCAGAACGGGATGCCTGCCGGATGGAGCACGTCATCAGCCAGGAGTCCTTCAGGTGTCTGCGCGATGCCTACAAAGCAAAAAAAGAATGATCTGCCCGCATGGTAAACGGGTAAAACAGTAACGCGGTCGGGCATATCGAACCCGACCGCGTTACTCGTCTTTCTGGAAGGCTTCCGCCTGTTTGCAGAGCGCGATATATTTTTCGATTTCTGCTTCGCTTTTCCCGGCAAAGAAGTCCGCGACAGTTTTCGAAACGGTCTGATTTACCATTTTCGGGAAGATGGCGGCGTCCACGCTGATATTCAATTCTTTGGCGACAAGGACCACCATTTCAAATTTCGGATTACTCTTGCCAGTTTCCAAATCTATGATTGTGCGGGGGTTCATACCGAGGCGTTCAGCTAACTGCCTCTGCGTCAGATGCTGCCGCTTCCGTTCTGAACGCACCTTCCATGCAAATAGATCCAGCGGATTGTTCACTACACATCACCTCTACATCGAAGTGAGTTATGGCTCGCTTTTTATTGCCTGCGCCATCTTTTCCGGCCGCAGGATACTGATCCTTGATGAGCCAACCAGCGGTCTTGACGGGCGAAATATGCGCCTGATCGCAGAAAGGCTGAAAAGCGAAGCGCGGCGCGGCAGAACCATTCTCGTGATCACCCACGACAGGGAGCTGATCGAGAGTTGCTGCGACAGAATTGCAAAGATCGGTGTAAAGTTTGGAGAGGGAGATGTTGCATAGATGAAACAAAAGATCAGCAATGTAGCGTATTTGTTTCTTCGAATCTAAATCGTATAATATAGAAGTCATGATAGCACTCTGTTGGCAGCGATGGAATGCCGGCAGAGTGTTTTTCCGCATAGCGTTCCTCTAATAGGATGATCTCCGCAAGCAAGTTCTCATACAACGATCGGTTGACATGCAAATTCGTTTATATAAAATTAGTTGATTGTCTTGAAAAATGCTTGATTTGCAGGCATATTCGCAGGTTTGCAGATTGATTTTACTACTCATTTACTACTTTTAACGAATTGAGCCTTGATATGCAAAAAGCACCTGCGGACTGCCGGATAGACCGCTGCACCACCTTACGCGGCACGTCGAAAAGAAAAAATAAAATAAGCACCACCTATAAGGCGGCGTTTCTCACTCCTACACAGGAGAACAGGAACGCTGCTTTTTTTATGCCCTCGTGTTACGCAGTAAGGGCAAACAAAGCCTTGATTTATGCGGCTCTTAGAGCGTGGAAATGAGAAAGACAAGGGTTGATACCTTTTCCCTCAAAACCGCGTTTCTACTGCGTAACAAATCCAACGAAAAGGAGTGACGAAGCTATGGCAGTTTTCCGCGTGGAAAAGAACAAAGGTTATACCGTTATGAGCAACCACCATTTACGCAACAAGGAGCTTTCCTTAAAGGCAAAGGGCTTGTTGTCGCAAATGCTCTCACTTCCCGAAGATTGGGACTACACCCTTGCAGGACTGTCCCTTATCAACCGGGAAAAGATTGACGCTATCCGGGAAGCAGTACGGGAACTGGAAAATGCCGGATATATACAGCGTTCAAGGGAACGTGATGAGAAAGGACGCTTACGCGGTACAACGTATGTTATCTATGAGCAGCCGCCTAAGTTGGATTTACCTACATTGGAAAAACCAACATTGGATAATCCAACATTGGAAAAGCCTATGTTGGAAAAACCTACGTTGGAAAATCCAACGCAATTAAATAAAGAGATACAAAAAACTAACTTACCAAAAAAAGAAAAATTAAATACAGATATATCAAGTACCCATTCCATTCCTTTCCATTCCCTAAATCCCTTTCCCTTAGAGAACGCGACACAGCCGCCGGAACGGAAGCGAAAGGAAGCGACAGACGCATATAGCGTGTATGAGGAAATCATCAAGGACAATATCGAGTACGACTATCTGATACAGGACAGATACCTTGACCGGGACAGGATAGAGGAAATCCTTGCCCTTATTCTTGAAACTGTCTGCACCAAACGAAGAACAATCCGTATCGCCGGGGACGACCACCCGGCAGAGCTTGTAAAAGCAAAATTTATGAAACTGAACAGCGAACATATCCGCTTTGTACTTGACTGTATGCAGGAAAACACCACCAAAATCCGCAACATCAAGCAGTACATGAAAGCTGCTCTTTTCAATGCCCCGTCTACGATTGGCAGCTATTACACGTCCCTTGTATCTCACGATATGTACGGCGGGCGCACTATCCAGTCGGCAAAAAGCAAGGGCATACCCGATTACACCTGCAACGAGGGCGAAAGCCTGTAAACCAACCCAAAGGAGGATTTGATTATGACACAGAAAACAGGAGCTTTGATTTTTGATGAAACCGCTGACCGCTACGACATTCGCTTTGACGTAAACGACTACTACGGGGGCTTACATTGCGGCGACTGCATGGAGGTCTTTGTGCGGGGCAAATGGAAGCCTACCCGTATGGAGTACGGGGACAACTGGTATCTTGTGGGTATTCGGGCGGCAGACCTTTCCGGGCTGCGGGTACGGATTTAACAGGGCGGCGTGAAAACGGACGCTCTTTTTTCATGCCCGCCCCGCTTCCCGGCGGCGGGCATACCACCATAGAACATGAAAGGAGGACACCCATTGCAGGAGGAAACCAACGAAAAGACCATAGCCCTTTACATCAAAACCGGGAAACTGACGGCACAGCAGCTCCAAAAGGCTATGAAAGCCCTGCTTGCACAGATGAAAAAGCAGCATGACAAACAGAAAATCCCGCATGGAAAGCAGACCCTAAAGCAGCTTATGAAGCAGAACGCGGGTGTTTCCAACATTGAAATCACAAAGGACAATATCAAAGCCTTTGAGAGTACGGCGAAAAAATACGGGATTGACTTTGCCCTAAAGAAAGACAGCACCGAAACCCCGCCCCGTTATCTTGTGTTTTTCAAGGGACGGGACGCGGACGCACTGACCGCAGCTTTCAAGGAGTTTTCCGCAAAGAAGCTGACGCAGGAACAAAAGCCCTCTATCCGCAAGCTGCTTTCCACTCTGAAAGATAAGGCGGCGGCTCTAAACGCACAGCGGGAGAAAGTCAAAAACAAAGATAGGGGGATTGCAAGATGAACGCTATCAACTGGAAAAAATTGCTACTTCCCAACATTCCCTATCTGCTCTTTGTGTATCTCTTTGATAAAGTCGGGCAGGCGGTACGCCTTACGCCGGGGGCTGACCTGTCCGGCAAGGTACTGTCGCTTGGGGAGGGCTTTTCTATGGCTTTTGCAAATCCACTTCCGAGCCTTGCCCCTATGGATTTACTGATAGGGATTTTCGGCGCGGTGTTTATCCGGCTGATTGTCTATGTCAAAGGCAAGAACGCGAAGAAATACCGCAAAGGTGTGGAATACGGCTCTGCCCGTTGGGGAACTGCCGAAGATATAAAGCCTTACACCGACCCGGTATTTCAAAATAACGTGCTGCTGACACAGACGGAACGGCTTACCATGAACAGCCGCCCGAAGCAGCCGAAGTATGCAAGGAATAAAAATATCCTTGTTATCGGGGGAAGCGGCAGCGGCAAGACGAGATTTTTTGTGAAGCCGAATTTAATGCAAATGCACTCAAGCTATGTTGTAACCGACCCGAAAGGTACGGTTTTAGTCGAGTGCGGGAAGCTCTTACAGCGGGGCGGCTACCGGATAAAGGTGCTGAACACGATTAACTTCAAAAAAAGTATGAAATACAATCCCTTTGCCTATCTCCGCAGCGAGAAAGACATTTTGAAACTGGTAAATACCTTGATTGCCAACACCAAAGGGGACGGGGAAAAAGCCGGGGAGGATTTTTGGGTAAAATCGGAACGGCTCTTTTACTGCGCCCTTATCGGCTACATTTGGTACGAAGCCCCGGAGGAAGAAAAGAACTTCACGACGCTGCTTGAAATGATAAATGCGTCGGAAGCCCGCGAGGACGACCCGGAATTTCAGTCCCCCGTTGACCTCATGTTTGAACGGTTGGAGGAAAAAGACCCGGAACACTTTGCCGTCCGGCAGTATAAAAAATTCCTGCTGTCTGCGGGAAAGACAAGAAGCTCTATCCTCATTTCCTGCGGTGCGCGGCTTGCCCCCTTTGACATTAAGGAGCTGCGCGACCTTATGGAAACTGACGAAATGGAGCTTGACACCATAGGCGACCGCAAGACCGCCCTGTTTGTTATCATTTCCGACACCGACGATACATTTAACTTTGTTGTGAGTATTCTTTACACGCAGCTTTTCAATCTGCTTTGCGACAAGGCAGATGATGAATACGGCGGCAGGCTGCCCGTCCATGTGCGCTGTCTGTTAGACGAGTTTGCAAATATCGGGCAGATACCGAAGTTTGAAAAGCTCATAGCCACTATCCGAAGCCGGGAAATCTCCGCGTCGATTATCTTACAGTCGCAAAGCCAGTTAAAGGCAATCTATAAGGACAACGCCGATACCATAGTCGGCAACTGCGATACCACCCTTTTTTTAGGCGGCAAGGAGAAAACCACCCTCAAAGAAATGTCGGAAATCTTGGGGAAAGAAACCATTGACAGCTTCAACACTTCCGAAAACCGGGGGCGGGAGGTATCGCATGGGCTGAACTATCAGAAGTTAGGAAAGCAGCTTATGACCGAAGATGAAATTGCAGTCATGGACGGCGGGAAATGTATTTTACAGCTACGAGGGGTGCGCCCGTTCTTCTCTGATAAGTACGACATTACAAAGCACCCCAACTATAAATATCTTTCTGACTATGACAAGAAAAATACTTTTGATATGGAGAAGCATTTAAGGCGCAGACCCGCCCTTGTAAAGCCGGACGAACCCTTTGACTACTACGAAATCAGCGAAGCAGATTTGCAGGAGGACACCGACCATGAATAGACGTATGCGGAAGAAAAAAGATAAGAAAATCACAGAAGCCATAAACGGGCTTATTTTTATTGCCGAGCGACGGGAACAGCAGCGGCAGGCAGCTATCCGGCGATTTGTAAAACGGTGTGAAGCCCTGTATGAGCAGCAACGAAAGGAGGAATTGACGCAGTAACAAAACTTATGACTGGGTGCAGAATACGCGCCCCTACAAAAATTCCTATCGCCTACACTGACAACTGAATACCGCCGCGCAGCAGAATCTTACGCAGCGCGGGGACTTATGACCGCGGCAGTTACAAAACTGACCGCCGTTTTTTATGCCCTTTTAGGGGGCAAGCCGCATTTGCGGCAGAAAGGAGCTTTATGGAATTTTTTAACTCTGCTATCGACGTATTACAGACCCTTGTTATCGCACTGGGCGCAGGCTTAGGCATTTGGGGCGTTATCAATCTCTTAGAGGGATATGGAAACGACAATCCGGGTGCAAAAAGTCAAGGCATTAAGCAGCTCATGGCGGGCGGCGGCGTTGCCCTTATCGGCACTATCCTTGTACCGCTTCTTTCCGGTCTGTTCGGATAAGATTACGGAGGGTAGCCTATGGAGAGCATACTTGACGCGATTAACGAATGGATAAAGGAAATCCTTATCGGCGCAATAAACGGTAATCTGTCAACGATGTTCGGGGACGTAAACGAAAAAGTAGGCACCATTGCAGCGGAGGTAGGCAAGACCCCGCAGGGGTGGAACGCAAACATTTTCAACATGATACAAAACCTGTCTGAAAATGTGATTGTACCCATTGCGGGGCTTGTCATTACCTATGTCCTCTGTTATGAGCTTATCAGCATGGTAACGGAAAAAAACAATATGCACGACGTTGACACTTTTATGTTTTTCAAGTGGTTTTTCAAAGCCTTTGTTGCCGTTTTCTTGGTAACGCATACCTTTGATATTACTATGGCGGTGTTTGATATGGCGCAGCATATTGTGTCCGGCGCGGCGGGGGTTATCGGCGGCGATACGAATATCGACGTAACCGAAGCCCTTGCCGCCATGCAGGAGGGACTAAAAGATATGGAAATCCCCGAACTACTGTTACTTGTCATGGAAACGAGCCTTGTAAGCCTTTGTATGAAAATCATGTCCGTACTGATAACCGTTATCCTCTACGGAAGAATGATTGAGATATACGCCTACTGTTCCGTTTCCCCTATCCCTTTTGCCACCATGACAAACCGGGAATGGGGACAGATTGGGAACAACTACCTAAAGGGGCTGTTTGCACTGGGCTTTCAAGGCTTTCTCATTATGATATGCGTCGGCATTTATGCGGTTTTGGTAGGCGAAATGGTCTTAGCGGACAATCTGCACAGCGCGATTTTTTCCCTTGCAGCCTATACCGTTATCCTCTGTTTCTCCCTGTTCAAATCCGGCGCACTGGCAAAATCCATTTTCAATGCACATTAACACAGCACACGCGGGAAAGTCCCGCAGAAAGGAGGTCTTTTCTTGGCGTATGTACCTGTACCCAAAGACTTATCCAAAGTCAAAACAAAAGTCGCTTTCAATCTGACAAAGCGGCAAATCCTTTGTTTTTCAGTGGCACTTCTTATAGGACTGCCACTTTTCTTTTTGCTCAAAGACAGCGCAGGGACGAGCCTTGCGGCAATGGCAATGATTGTCGTTATGCTTCCCTGCTTCTTGGTTGCCATGTATGAAAAGCATGGGCAGCCCCTTGAAGTGGTTGTAAAGAACATCATTCAGACAAAATTGACCCGCCCCAAAGTGCGACCGTATCAGACGGAAAACCTGTATGCACTCTTGGAGAAACAGCGGGCATTAGAAAAGGAGGTATCAGCGATTGTCAAAAGGACAGACAAAAAAGACGCGGGAAGCCGCAGGAAACAGGCGTAAGCTGACCCGCGCAGAAAAGAAACAGATAGCGGCGGTTATCCGGCAGGCAAAGGGGGACGGCAAAGCCCACACCGCACAGCAGACCATTCCCTACCTTGCCATGTACCCGGACGGTATCTGCAAAGTGGCGCAGCGTAAATATTCAAAGAGCATTGCTTTTGAGGACATTAACTATCAGCTTGCACAGGCAGACGATAAGACCGCCATTTTTGAAAACTGGTGCGATTTCCTCAACTACTTTGACGCAAGCGTGAATGTGCAGCTTTCTTTCATCAATCAAGGCTCACAGCAGGAACAGGCAGCGCGGGCAATCCATATCCCGCAGCAAAATGACGATTTTAACTCTATCCGCACCGAGTATTCCGATATGCTGAAATCGCAGCTTGCCAAAGGGAACAACGGGCTTGTCAAGCACAAGTACATCACATTTTCCATTGAAGCAGACAATCCGGCGGCAGCAAGGGCGCGTCTTTCCCGTATCGAAACGGACGTACTCAATAATTTCAAGGTGCTTGGGGTATCGGCGCACCCCTTATCCGGCTATGAACGTCTGAAAGTGCTGCATGGGGTATTCCACCCGACAGGCGAGCCGTTCTCATTCTCTTATGACTGGCTGACCCCGACGGGGCTTACCACAAAGGACTTTATCGCCCCGTCCTCTTTCAAGTTTGGGGAGGGACGCTACTTTGCTATGGGGAAAAAGACGGGGGCGGTATCGTTCCTTGAAATCCTTGCCCCGGAGCTAAACGACCGTATCTTAGCGGATATGTTGGACTTGGAAACAGGGGTTATCGTCAATCTCCACATTAAAAGTATCGACCAGTCGGAAGCAATCAAGACCATTAAGCGCAAAATCACAGACCTTGACAAGATGAAGATTGAGGAACAGAAAAAAGCGGTTAGAAGCGGTTATGACATGGATATACTCCCGTCCGACCTTGCCACTTTTGGGAATGAAGCAAAGAATTTGTTGCAGGATTTACAGAGCCGCAACGAGCGAATGTTTCTTCTCACGTTCCTTGTGGTAAACATGGCAGACACGAAGCGGAAACTGGAAAATGACATTTTCGCGGCGGCGGGCATTGCACAGAAATATAACTGCGCCCTGACCCGTCTTGACTATCAGCAGGAAGCGGGGCTGATGTCCTCTGTCCCTTTGGGGGAGAACCTTATCCCTATTCAGAGAGGGTTGACGACGAGCAGCACCGCTATTTTTATCCCGTTCATCACGCAGGAGCTATTTCAGACTGGGGCTGCCCTGTATTATGGGCTGAACGCTTTAAGTAATAACATGATACTCTGCGACCGCAAGCAGCTTAAAAACCCCAACGGGCTTATCTTGGGAACACCGGGCAGCGGAAAATCCTTTGCGGCAAAGCGGGAAATCACAAATGCCTTTCTCATTACCGATGACGATATTTTTATCTGCGACCCGGAAGCCGAGTATTTTGCCCTTGTAAAGCGGCTTGGCGGGCAAGTGATACGGTTATCCCCGACCGGGAAAGGCATGGACGGTACGCCCCAGTATGTGAACCCTATGGATATGAACCTTAATTACAGCGAGGACGACAGCCCCCTTGCACTGAAAAGTGATTTTATCCTGTCCCTCTGCGAGCTTGTCATTGGCGGCAAGGAGGGCTTGCAGCCCGTTGATAAGACCGTCATTGACCGCGCCGTAAGGAATGTGTACCGGGACTATCTTGCTGACCCCGACCCGGCAAAAATGCCTATTTTGGGCGACCTTTACGACGAGCTGTTAAAACAGCCGGAGCCGGAAGCTGCCCGTATTGCGGCGGCGTTGGAACTGTATGTTTCCGGCAGTCTTAACGTATTCAACCACAGAACGAATGTGGAGCTTTCTAACCGCCTTGTCTGCTTTGACATTAAGCAGCTTGGGAAGCAGCTCAAAAAGTTAGGTATGCTCATTGTGCAAGACCAGATATGGAACCGCGTTACCATTAACCGGGCAGAAAAGAAATCTACCCGCTACTATATGGACGAATTTCACTTGCTCTTAAAAGAGGAACAGACCGCCGCTTACAGTGTGGAGATTTGGAAGCGTTTTAGAAAATGGGGAGGCATACCCACAGCTATCACGCAGAACATTAAGGACTTGCTTGCTTCCCGCGAGGTGGAAAATATCTTTGAAAACTCTGATTTTGTCCTCATGCTCAATCAGGCACAGGGCGACCGGGCTATCCTTGCAAAGCAGTTAAATATCAGCCCACAGCAGATGAAGTATGTAACCCACACCGAAGCAGGCGAGGGACTTATCTTTTATGGGAATGTGGTGCTTCCCTTTGTAGACCATTTCCCGAAAGACACCGAGCTTTACCGCATTATGACGACGAAGCCGGAGGAAGTGAGCAGCCTATGAAACAGTTAAAACCACGCGATAAAATCACGCAGAAAATGACCCGCGACGGTGCGGTGGAAATCAATGAAACACAGCAGACTGCCGAGCGTATCAGCAGCCGGGAAGCAGACAGCGACTTTTCACAGCCGGACACCGCTACCGCAGAGCGTGTCATGGAACACCTTGACGCAGCCCATACCCGAAAGGCAAGCAAAAAGGCAGTCAAGAAAGCACAGGAAGCGGCTGTTTTGCGTACTTCCACCTCACGCTTGCAGTTTACCGACGAGGAACGGGAAACGCCAAAACTGCAACCCTACATCAAAAAATCGGAAAAAGCAGCCGACAAACTGGACGCAGCAAAGGCAGCTCTCCCGAAGCAGAAGAAACTTGTAAAAGAGCGCACCTTTGAGGAAACCGCCGGAAAGGCAAAGACCCGTTTACGCTTTGAAGAACAGGAAAAGCCGATACCCGGCGGCAAAGCCCACAGTAACCCGTTATCCCACCCCGCGCAGGAAGTGGGTATTTTTGTTCACAACAAAATCCATAGCGTCGAGAAAGATAATTCCGGTGTGGAGGGCGCGCACAAATCGGAGGAACTTGCCGAGCGCGGCGCAAGGTACGGGACAAGAAAATTAAAACAGGGCTACCGCAGCCATAAGCTGAAACCCTACCGGGAAGCGGCAAAGGCAGAACAGGCAGCGTTTAAGGCAAACGTCAATTTTCAGTATCACAAAGCCTTGCAGGAGAACCCGCAGCTTACAAGCAATCCCTTTTCACGGTTCATGCAGAAACAGAAAATCAAACGCCAGTATGCAAAAACCGTAAAGAAAAGCGGCGCAGCCACCGCCAAAGCTGCCGCCGGAGCGTCCCAAACAGCAGCAAAGAAAGCGGCTGCCTTTGCAGGACGACACCCGGCAGGCGTGATAATCGCTATCGCCGCGCTGCTTCTGTTCATCATGGTATCCGTAGGGCTTTCCTCTTGTGGGGCAATGTTTTCCGGCAGCATGAACAGCGTGTTAGGGACTTCCTACACGTCCGAGGACAGCGACCTTGTGGCAACGGAACAGAGCTATGCTGCAATGGAAAATGAGCTGCAACAGGAAATTGACAATATCGAAAGCACCCACAGCGGCTATGATGAATACCGCTATGACCTTGATACTATCGGGCATAACCCCCACGAATTAGCGTCGTACTTGACTGCCCTTTTGCAGAGTTACACCCCGCAGAGCGCACAGGCAGAGCTAAAACGGCTGTTCGGCTTACAGTACACCTTGACGCTGACGGAAGAAATCGAGATACGCACCACCACCGACGAGGAGGGCAACGAGGAAGAATACGAATACCGTATCTTAAATGTGAAACTGACAAACAAGCCGATTGCTTCCCTTGCGGAAGAACTGCTGAACCCACAGCAGTTTGAAATGTTCAAGGTGTACTTACAGACACAGGGCAACAAACCGTTGATTTTTGGCGGCGGCTCTCCCGACGGAAGCCCGTCCGAGGATTTAAGCGGCGTGGAGTTTGTAAACGGCACACGTCCCGGAAACCCGGAGCTTATGGAGCTTGCAAAACAGCAGGTCGGAAACGTGGGCGGCTACCCTTACTGGTCTTGGTACGGCTTTAACAGCCGCGTGGAATGGTGCGCCTGCTTTGTGTCATGGTGCTACAATCAAGCCGGAAAAAGCGAACCCCGCTTTGCGGGCTGCGAATGGCAGGGCGTTCCTTGGTTCCAGTCAAGGGGACAATGGGGCGCACGCGGCTATGAGAATATCGCACCGGGCGACGCTATCTTTTTCGACTGGGATTTAGACGGCGTTGCCGACCATGTGGGGCTTGTGCTTGGCAGGGACGGAAGCCGCGTCTATACCGTTGAGGGCAATTCCGGCGACGCCTGCAAGATTAAAAGCTATGACCTCAACTATCAATGTATCAAAGGCTACGGGCTGATGAACTGGTAAGCAGCCCCGAAAAGAAAGGAGAATTTATTTTATGGCAAACAACAAAATCGACCGTATCAATAAGGAAATCGCAAAGACCCGCGAGAAAATCACAGAGTATCAGAACAAGTTAAAAGGACTGGAAGCGCAGAAAACCGAAGCGGAAAACCTTGAAATCGTGCAGCTTGTACGCGCTATGCGACTTACCCCGCAGGAATTAAATGCTATGCTGTCCGGCGGCGGTATTCCCGGCATGAACGCCGCACCCGCTACCGAAGCGGCAGACTACGAAGAACAGGAGGACAATGCAGATGAAAAATAAACTCAAACAGACCATGACTGCCCTTTGTGCCGCCCTTATCCTTATGGGCGGTTTTTCTGTCCCTGCCTATGCACAGGGAACAGCCGCAGAGCCACCCACAGAGGACGCGACCAACGACAGCAATGTAGTGGTGGAAGAACCGGAAACGCCGCCCCTTACCCCAAAGGGCAACGCAACACTGGTGGACGATTTCGGCGGCAATAAGCAGCTTATCACTGTTACCACCAAAGGCGGCAACTACTTTTATATCCTCATTGACCGGGCAGCCGAGGGGGAACAGACCGTACATTTCCTTAATCAAGTGGACGAAGCCGACCTTATGGCACTGACCGAAACCGGGGAAGCCACGAAAAAGCCGGAAGTCTGCAACTGTACGGAAAAATGCGAAGTCGGAAAGGTAAATACGTCCTGCCCGGTATGTGCAACTACTCTGACAGGCTGCACAGGCAAGGAACCCACGCCAACACCCACCGAGCAGCCGGAAGAACCCAAAGAAAAAGACGGCAATCCCGGCGCGGTGCTTGCCTTAGTCCTCTTTGTGCTGCTTGGTGGCGGCGCGGCGTTCTACTACTTTAAGTTTGTAAAACCGAAGCATAACGTGAAAGGAAGCACCGACCTTGAAGATTTTGACTTTGAGGATTACGACGAGGACGAGCCGGAAGCAGATACCGGGGAAGTTTCCAAAGAGGAAGAAACGGAGGACGAGGAAGTATGACCCTGTTTACCGACAATCCCTTTGAAAAGATGATGATACAGAAGCCGGACTATGGCAAACGGGAAAAATCCCCGCCGGAGCTTTCTTCCCCACGCTGCGCGGGCTGCCCTTACAAGGGGCAGTCCCCTTGTGTGGGGTACTGTATGAGAAAACTGGAAAACAAACGACAGACCGAACGATAAAAGGAGGAATTATCATTGATTTTAGTTATCGCAGAAAAGCCCAGTGTGGCACAGACAATCGCTGCCGTACTTGGGGCAAAGGAAAAGAAAGACGGATTTCTCACAGGAAGCGGCTATATCGTTTCTTGGTGCGTGGGACATTTGGTAGGGCTTTCCGAAGCTGCCGCCTACGGGGAGCAGTATAAAAAGTGGAGCTATGACAGCTTACCGATTTTGCCGCAGGAATGGAAGTACACCGTTGCTTCTGACAAGGAAAAGCAATTCAAGACCTTAAAGGAACTTATGCACCGGGCAGACGTTTCCGAAGTCGTCAATGCCTGCGACGCGGGGCGCGAGGGAGAACTCATTTTCCGTTTTGTCTACGAAGTTGCCGGGTGCAGGAAGCCCACGCGCCGCTTGTGGATTTCCTCAATGGAAGAAGCTGCTATCAAAGAGGGCTTTTCTCATCTGAAGAACGGCGAAGCATACGACGCGCTCTTTGCTTCCGCATTATGCAGGGCAAAGGCTGACTGGCTAATCGGTATCAACGCCACCCGCCTTTTTTCTGTCCTTTACAACCATACCTTGAATGTGGGACGCGTACAGACCCCGACCTTAAAAATGCTTGTTGACCGGGACGCGGCGATTACCACGTTCAAGAAAGAAAAATACTATCATGTGCACCTGTCCTTATCCGGCGCGGAAGCTGCAAGCGAAAAACTGTCTGACCGTTCCGAAGCTGACAGGCTGAAAGCTGCTTGTGAAGCGTCAAAAGCAGTCTGTACTTCCCTTGTGAAAGAGAAAAAGACCGCAGCCCCGCCGAAGCTCTTTGACCTTACTTCTTTGCAGAGGGAAGCAAACCGCCTGTTCGGATATACCGCAAAGCAGACCCTTGACCTTGCACAAGCCCTGTATGAAAAGCGTTTGCTTACTTATCCGAGAACCGACAGCGCATTTCTGACCGACGACATGGGCGACACAGCGGCGGGCATTATCAAGCTGCTTTGTGGGAAATTTTCTTTTATGGCGGGCATGGACTTTGCGCCGGAGCTTGCAAAAGTGCTGAACAGTAAAAAGGTATCAGACCACCATGCCATTATCCCGACTATGGAGCTTGCAAAGACCGACCTTGCCGCGCTGCCGGAAAGCGAAAGGAATATCCTTACCCTTGCCGGGGCGCGTCTGCTCATGGCGACCGCCGCAGTACATACCTTTGAAGCGGTTACGGCTACATTTGAATGTGCCGGACAGTCCTCCTTTACCGCAAAGGGAAAAACAGTGCTGTACGACGGTTGGAAAGAGATTGACCGCCGTTACCGGGCAGCCTTAAAGAACAAGCCCGAAACGGACGACGCAGACAGCGACACAGAAAATACCCTGCCACAGTTTACCGAGGGACAGACCTTTGAAAATCCGACGGCAAAGGTAACGGAGCATGACACAACACCGCCAAAACCTCACAACGAAGCGTCGCTGCTCTCTGCTATGGAGCGCGCCGGAAGTGAGGACACCGACCCGGACGCAGAACGCAAAGGGCTTGGAACGCCCGCCACCCGCGCCGCTGTCATTGAAAAACTGGTAAAGGGCGGCTTTGTGGAGCGAAAAGGCAAGCAGCTACTTCCCACAAAAGACGGTATCAACCTTGTGTGCGTCCTGCCGAACACCTTGACAAGCCCGCAGCTTACCGCAGAATGGGAAAACAATCTGACGCAGATTGCAAAAGGCAAGGCAGACCCCGCCGCATTTATGGAGGGTATCGAGGATATGGCACGGGAACTGGTAAAGACCTATCCGTTTCTTTCTGATGATAAAGCGCAGATGTTCAAGCCGGAACGGGAAGCATTGGGAAGCTGCCCCCGCTGCGGTTCTCCTGTCTATGAGGGCAAGAAGAATTACTATTGCAGCAACAAGGAATGTATCTTTACCATGTGGAAAAATGACCGTTTCTTTGAAGAACGAAAAGTAACCTTTACCCCGAAGATTGCCGCTGCACTCTTACAATCCGGCAAGGTAAATGTGAAAAAGCTCTATTCCCCAAAGACGGGCAAAACCTATGACGGAACTATCGTATTAGCTGATACGGGCGGAAAATACATCAACTACCGCATTGAACTGTCGAAGAAGAAATAACTGAATAGCAAGCAAAAATCCCTGCTTTCTCTACCGAGAACGGCGGGGATTTTTGCTTGTTGGGAAGTGTCCCAAACCCTCTGTTTTGTAGAGGGTTTTACCCTCTGAAATCTTGAAAAAATATCTAAACTCTTTGGCAAAAACGCGGGCGCGGGGTACTGAATGATGAAACCGGAACATACAGCGTCCGCGCTGCCGTTTGGAAAGGAGGTTACACATGGCAAGTTTACGGGACACCGTAAAGGACTATCAAGAAGAATTACGGGACGGTATCGCTTGGGTGGCGTTTTGGAAAATGGGACGTTCTTGGAACGCTGAATATTTCCACCTTGAAATGGGCGACTACCTCTACCCGGAGGACAGAAGCCGCATGGAAGAAATCAAGCAGGCTGACCCTGCCGCCGTTGTGGTAAACGGGTATTATTCCGGCTATCTTGGCGAGGATAGGAACCTTGACGAACTAACCGCCGGGGTGCGTCGCCACTACGAAAACGGATATAGCAATATCGGGGAATTTATCGAAGCCCACGACGACAGGCTGCCGCCGGAGCTTATCGAGGAAGCAAGAGCCGCCGCCCACGCTGCGGGGCTGCCTTTTTCTGAAAAAGCCTACCGGGACGGCGAAGAACCCGACCCCTATCTATTTGACGGGAGCATGAGCATGGAGGACTACGAGCTTATGCACCGCATGATTGAAAACGAAAGGAGTGAACGCATGGAAGAAACGATTTTAAGCGGGTATCTTTCTAATCTTGGGAAGTACACCGAGGGCAGACCTGCGGGCGAATGGGTATCATTCCCCACGACTGCCGAGCATTTGAAAGAAATCTTTGACCGTATCGGGATAGACGGCAAAAACTACGGGGAGCTACATATCACAGAATATCAGTCCTCTATTCCGGGACTGGCAGGGAAATTGACCGAGCTTGAAAGCCTTGACGAGTTGAACTATTTGGGCGAACTTTTGAAAATGCAGTTTGACGACGACCGGGAAAAATTTGTCGCAGCTATGGCATACGGCGACCATACAAGGAATTTGCAGGACATCATCAACCTTGCACAAAACCTTGATTGTTACTGGCTTTATCCGTCCGTACAGAGTGAGGAAGATTACGGGCATTATCTGATTGAAGAACTGGACGAGTTGGAGCTGCCGGAAGAAGCAAAAAACTATTTTCTCTATGAGGAATACGGGCGGGACGCTGCTATGAATGACGGGGGCAGATTTACCGAGCAGGGCTATATCTACAACAACCGCAACACCTTTACACAGTGGTACGACGGGCGGGACGTGCCGGAGGAATACCGGGTAACGCCGCAGCCGCCAGTACAGGAAAAGGAACAGGCAGACCTTGACGCTGCTGCCGCACAGCCTGCATTTGCCACAGAGCAGCCCCCGGTTCTCCCGATTATCCTATCTTCTGAAAAGCCCGCCGATAAAATGAAAGAGATTACCGACCGACTGGAACAGGGCATTTTGGGGATTTATGAAAGCGACCGCTACGCCGATTATCTGCGTACCATGTCAAAGTTTCACAATTACAGCTTTAACAATACAATCCTTATCGCCATGCAAGGCGGCAATCTTGTGAAAGGCTATAAGCAATGGGAAAAGGAATTTGACCGCCATGTAAAGCCCGGAGAAAAAGCTATCAAGATACTTGCGCCGTCCCCGTTTACCGTCAAGAAACAGGTGGAAAAAATCGACCCGGACACCCAAAAGCCTGTTTTCGATAAGGAGGGGAAACCTGTTACCGAGGAAAAGGAAATCAAGATACCCGCCTTTCGTGTAGTATCTGTCTTTGATATTTCACAGACCGAGGGAAAGGAGCTTCCTGCCCTTACCTATGAGCTGACGGGCAACGTGGAACAATACAAGGATTTTTTCGCTGCCCTTGAAAAGACTTCCCCCTTTGCTATGGGATTTGAAGCACTAAGCGGCGGCGCAAAAGGACGCTGCAATTATGAGGAAAAGCGTATCATCATCAATGAGGGTATGGACGAATTGCAGAATATCAAGACCGCAATCCATGAAATCGCCCATGCGACACTCCATGACACAGACAAAGACGCGCCGGAACGCCCCGACCGCCGCACCCGCGAGGTACAGGCAGAAAGCGTCGCCTATGCGGTCTGCCAACATTACGGGCTTGATACGTCGGACTATTCTTTTGGGTATATCGCCGGGTGGAGTAGCGGAAAAGAACTTGCAGAATTGAAAGGCTCTCTTGAAACAATCCGCAGCACCGCCGCAAAGCTGATTGATACCATAGACGGGCATTTTGCAGAAATCCAAAAGGCACAGGATAAGGAACAGACCACCGAACAGGCGCAGCCCGCACAGGAAGCTGCCAAACAGCCCGAAGCAGAAGCAGACGCGCCGGAGCTTCCCGAAGAAACAGCCACAGTACAGGAAAAAGAAGCACAGCCGGAACAGGCTGCACCCGCCCCTTATTACACTATCAATGAAGCTGCCGCCAAACGTGCAAAGGATATGAACAGCTTTTCCGATTATAAGCAAGGCAGCGCGACGGCTGAATACAGGCATTATGTAGATGAAGCCGTACAGCTTGCAGAACGGCAGAAACAGCGGGTAGACCCGATGTACCATGAGAAAATCGACAGCCTGCTTGACACCTACGCCCGGAAACTGGCGGCGAACATGAACAAAGGCTATGAGATTGACGCGCGTGTTCCCTCTATCCTGATTGCGGGCGGCTCTAACTTTCCCACAAGGAAGAAAGAAAAGCAGAACGCAGCCCGCGACAGCAATTATCGGGAATGGCAGGACATACAAGGGCTTCTTGATAAAATCCGCAGCACTGGCATGGGCGGTATCAGCGCAGACGACCCGCAGGCAGTACAGAAATTAGAAAAGAAACTGGAAAGCCTTGAAAAATCACAGGAAACCATGAAAGCCGTAAACGCCTATTACCGCAAGCATAAGACCCTTAACGGCTGCCCGCATTTACCGCCGGAGGAACTGGAAAAACTGAAAGCAGACATGGCGAGCAGTTGGCATTTGGAGGACAAGCCCTTTGCGACTTGGGCGTTATCCAACAACAGCGCAGAAATCCGGCGCGTGAAAGACCGTATCAAATCCCTTTCACAGCAAAAAGAAATCGGTTTTGTGGGTTGGGAATTTGACGGCGGCAAGGTGGAAGCAAACACCGAAGCGAACCGACTGCAAATCTTCTTTGAGGATAAGCCGGACGAAGCCACGCGGGAAGCCTTAAAAAGTAACGGCTTCCGTTGGTCGCCAAAAGCAGGGGCATGGCAGCGGCAGCTTACCAGTAACGCCTATTATGCGGCTGATTATGTGAAAGCCATTGCACCCCTTACCGGGGAAAAGCCGACCGAGATACAGCGGGCGCATATCCGGCAGCAAAAGGTAGCTGCACAGGAACAACCCGCACAGGAGCAGCCGGAACAGAAAGCCCCACAAGATAAAGACACTTTTTCCATTTATCAGATAAGGGGCGGGGACGAAACAAGGGACTTGCGTTTTGAGCCTTACGACCGTCTGATTGCCGCCGGACACCGGGTAGACGCGAAAAACTATACACTTGTCTATTCCGCACCTCTTACGCCGGGGACTTCCCTTGAAGATATTTACACCCGCTTTAATATCGACCACCCGAAAGATTTTAAGGGACACAGCCTTTCCGTTTCCGACGTGGTGGTACTTCATCAGAACGGACAGGACACCGCCCACTATGTAGACAGCTTCGGTTATAAGGACGTGCCGGAGTTTTTGCAGCCGGAAAATTATCTGAAAGCTGCCGAACAGACCACCGAGCAGAATTACAACATGATTGACGGGCAGATAAACAACACCCCGACCGCTACGGAACTGGAAGAAAAAGCAAAAGCCGGAGGACAGATTTCCCTTGCAGAATACGCCGAAGCCCTCAAAGCAGAAAAGAAACAGGCAGAGCCGGAGAAAAAGTCCTCTATCCGGGCGCAGCTTAAAGCAGCGAAAGAACAGGCACCGAAGAAACAGGCAAGACAGAAAACACAGGATTTGGAAAGGAGCTGACCTATGAAGTTACAAAAATTTGAAAATGTGGACGTTATTGCTTCCCTTGAAGCCATAATGAAACAGAACACCGCTTTTTATCAGAGCGATTTTGACATAGACAAACAGATTTTGCGGAAAGCGGCGGTAAGCCTTATCCCGGAGGACAAACGGCTTTTGTGGTTTTCCCGCCCGTCCGGGACGTGCTGCTTCCGGGAACGGGACGTTTTTCTAAAGGACACAAGGCAGCATAATACATGGCGGTTTTACGGGGAACAGACCCGCGATACTATCCTTGCCTATGCGGTGGAACTGACAGGCACAGAGCAGGAAAAAATCAAGGGCAATCTTTATGAACTGGATTATTTGCAGCATTTCCGGGAAGTAATCGAAAAATCAATCCCTGCCGACAACTACACGCTGATTTATGAGCATGGGGAGCTGACAAAGCCTGCCGGACAATATTTTGACGGGGACACTGACCCGCAACTTGGAAAGTTTATACGTTTTGAAGCACAGCCAAACGACCCGGAAGCCTTAAAAAGCCTTTTGAGGAAACAGCAGAAAAAACGAACACCTCATACGCAGAGGGATTTTCAGTTACATATCGCCGCCCTGCATGATAGACAGATTGAAATAGAAGCCCGCCGGATTGTGGAAAATGTAAAAGGGCTTGGAGAACCGGACAGCCCCGAAAAGACCCATTGTGCGGTAGAACTTTCTCCCTACTTTGTTCCACTGGCAACGGATAAGGATATGGAACGGCTGCTTTCCATGCTCCCTTACAAAAGCCTTTCCTTATCTACGTTGGAGGGCAGGCATGGCGTTTATGCGCTGATAGATAAAAGCGAGAGGAAGAAAGAGATGAAACAGTCCCTTCCCTCTGTCCGGGCGCAGTTACAAACAGAAAAATCCCCAAAAGTCCCGAAAAAGACAGCAAAATCAAAACATCACGAATTGGAGGTATGAGCATGATTAGACTGACCGTTGAAGAAATGAACCTGTTGAGTATTTACCATGAGGGAAGCAAAGCACAGCTTATGGAAAATATGACGGCTGCGCTGCCGTTCATGGACGAGGATATGCGCCCCTTTGCAGAACGCACCTTACAGAAAATTTCCCCGCTAACAGAAAACGAGTATGCGGAGCTTGCCATTTTCGCCGCTGATGAAGTATGACCGGGGGTAAGCGGCTTACGCCGCCACAGAGCCGAAAAGTCAACAGCCTTGTAAAAAAGGAGTGCTGCAACTGCGAGCGCGGACACTGTATCTTACTGGACGACGGGGAGGAATGTGTCTGCCCGCAGCTCATTTCCTGTTCGCTTTTATGCAAGTGGTTTCAAATTGCCGTACTTCCTCTTGATAAGCTACTGTATGCAGAGCTTTTCAAGACAGAGGACAAAAAGCGTTGTACCGAGTGCGGCACGTTCTTTGTATCAAAATCGAACAGCGTCAAATACTGCCCGGACTGCCGGAAGCGGATTACCCGCAGACAGGCAGCCGAGCGCATGAGGAAACGGCGTGCGGCGGTTACGCGATAAGGGCAAAAAAAGCCTTGATTTACAGGGCATAAATGACGTGAAACTGGCATAGGCGATACAGAATACCTTTTCCCTTAAAATGGGGGTTCTACTGCGTAACATTTTAAAATCAGTACCTATAAAAGAACAGGGTGCGGGAGGTCATTACTGGCTTCCTGCGCCCTGTTCTTTTTGTGTCTGACTGTCTTTATCCTGCATTTCCGGCTTCGGCTGTAATTCTTTTTCTATCCGGTTCCGGTAATGGGTTTTCCTGCGGTAAAAATATTTTGTTACTTCCTGTTCCGGCAGCCATATCCCCGCAGCTTCTATCCGTTCCATAACAGCGGCAACGATTTCCCGGTTGTTGTACTTATGCGGCTCCTGTCCCTTTTCTATCCAAAGACGGCGGTATTCCTCATAAAGCCATGTACTGATAGTTTCTTTCTGCCGTTGCTTCAAATGCCGGAACTGCTTATCTGTCCGCAGCAGCTTCCCGTCTACCTTTTTATGATTTTTTGTCCCGATTTCTTTTTTCCTCTCTTTCCATTTCTTCAAGGGGAAACTGGGGGAGGGCTTCTATCAGCTTCATTGTGATATACTGGCGCATATCTTCATCAATTTCCAGTTTGAATGTTCCGTCCGGCTGACGTTTCTTTACAGTTGCCTGCCTGTCGATTTCGTCCTTGTAGCACATAAGCACCTTTTCCACCGCCCATGTTTCTCCGGTAACGGCGGCGCTTATGGTTTCATAATCGGGTATCGTTTGGTCTGCCATGTTTTCACGCTCCTGTCTATATTGGAATACCTTTATCCTACCACGCTTTTATAGATATTTCTACTGTAAGCGTTCGGTTTCCCTGCCCCGTTCCGGTTCTTTTTCCAGTCTTAAAATACTGTCTATGTTCTGTTTGATAACGTCGTATTCCTTGACCTGTTTTTTCAGCTTGCCATAATCAGTGTAAAGGGCTTCTTTCTGCGCTTGGAGCTTCCCGTATTCTTCCTGCATGGCGGCAAGATTGGGGAGCTTGGTAACGCCCGCCGCTTTCAATGCCTTTGCCGCCGCTTCATGGAGTATCAGACTGCTTTCCTGCTTTGCCCGGTATGTGTCCTTATCCTTTGCCCTGCGGTATGCTTCATAGACGGTTTTTGTTTTTTGGTAGGTGGTAACGTGCTTCATCAGCACCGCCATGTCTGCAAGACGTTTCTCCACGCTCTTTAATGCGTCTGCTGTCTTTTCATTTTCCGCATTTATTTCTTCAATCCGGCTGACTAAATCCGCGTACTGCTCAATCTTGTGTTCTGTCAAGAAATTCATAGTTTTTGCAGCCAGTTTCAGATTATGGATTTTCGCCCACTGTTCATAGCCCCGGCTCTCTTGTGCCTTGATACTACTTTCAATGTCGATAAGCAGCGATACGCCGCGCTGCTCTTTGGGAGCTTTCGCTGCCTTTGTGCGCTTGCCTGCAATCCGTTCTTTGATTGCTTCCTCTGTATAATCTGCACCGAGGGTTTTTAAGCGGGTAAAGCGTTCCTGTCCGGGAGCGCGGCAGGAGATATATTTTCCCGGTTTTATCTCATAGCCCGCCGCCTGTAACCGCTGCAATAATTCTTCAAAACTTGCTACTTGGGGGATAAGTGTATCAACGGCAATTTTTAGCTTGCCTTTCCAACTTGTTCCCGTCTTTTCCGCTTGATATTCTGCATAGCTTTTTCCCTTACTGCCTTTACCCGGAATGACAACGGACAGCCCGTTTTCCCTGCACAGCTTATCACTTATGTTCCGTATGCCGTAGTAACTGCGCTTATTGGAATTGTACTTATGGTAGTCAACAAAGTTGACCGCACAAAAAATGATATGGTTATGGATATGCCCTTTGTCTATGTGGGTAGTCAAGACGTATTCATGCTGTCCCTTTGTTACCGCGTCGGCAAGCTGTTTTCCGATTGTGTGGGCTTTCTCACAGTCCACCTCTCCCGGTTCAAACGATTGTATCAGATGAAAGGCTAAGTTGTTCCCTTTCTGCCGAGCCTGCGACAAAGTATATTCAAACTCAATATCTGCCGTTTCATAGCTGCACCCAAAGGAGGACACAAGCGTTTTCCCGTCTGTCTTATCCGGGTTTTGGATATAATCAAGGGCTTTGCTCAACGTGCTTTTAATAGGCTTAATCTTTGTAACCGCCATATCTCCGCAAGCACCCCCTTTATTTCCTCTATGTCCTCTTGGTAGACGCTGCCTGTCGCATTGACACGCTTTGCAATCTGATTGATGTTGACCCCGATTTTCTGTATCTCCGCTGTCATGCCTTTTATATCGCTATGGTCTGTCTGAATGATATACCCGTCAATGGCAATCTTGCGAAGATACGCCGCCATATTTTGGGTAGGGACGAGCTTCATTTTCTGTTCAATCAATGCCCGTTCTTCCTCTGTTACATAGAATTTGATTTGTACTTTTCTTTTGCGTCCGTTCATGCAATCGTTCCTTTCCATTCCGAGGGTTTGGGACACTTCCCAACAAGCAATTTTTAACCGACGCACCGCAGGGCGGGAGGGCGAAAATACGGAAAAGGGTACTCTTTTCCTATGCTTGCTAAGAAACTTTCTCCCTTTATCCCTACTACATGGAAAATTTGATTTTGCCAAAGCAGGACAAAAGAAAAACGTCGCAAACTGCGACGTTTCAAACTGCTTTCTCTATGAAGAAACGAGGGAACTTTATTCCCCCGTTGTTTCGTTGTTGGCTTCCTCAATCCCTTTTGCGGTAGCAGACAGGATTTTCAAATCCTTTTCGCTCATGCCGTCGAGCATGGTATCAAGCTGACGGCGGCGGGTGGACTTTTCCTGTTCCCGTTCCGGGAAAAAGAACTGGTCTACCGATACGTCAAGCAAGGTTACAAGCTCATACAAAATCTGCAAACTTGGGTGCTGTCCGCTGTTCTCAATGGACGCGATATATCGCGGCGCAATGTTCAGCTTATCCGCTAACTGATTGCGGGAAATCCCCTTTGCTTTTCTTGCCGCTTTTATAGCCTGTCCGAAAGCCTTAAAATCAAACTTTTCTTTGTTCTGCTTCATAATCATTTCACCCAACTACATTGTATATTTCATCTCTCTTTCGAGATATGATTACACACATCATAGTATGGATAGAAATAGAGCATATCATACACTTGCTATTATTCGGTTATCCGATTATAATTATATTGATAAAGTTTGAGGAAAGGGCGGTTGAACTATGGAATATATGTCTTGTCCAGAAGCAGCGGAAAAATGGGGCATTTCTGAACGGCGAGTACAGATACTTTGTAAACAGAACAGAATACCGGGAGTTTCAAAAATCGGTTATATGTGGTTGATACCCAAAGCGGCAGAGAAGCCTACTGATGGACGTAGGAAAGGGAATAAAAAATAGATAATTCCTTACGTAAAACCTTACATCAAATGTAAGTGTTACATTGAGTTATTACGCAGTAAAATTATAACTGGTAAACAATCAACAATCCACAAGGCGAGGTGTAAAAATGAATTATACAGAAAAACTCTTGGAAGTGTGCGACTTGCATAAAGTTTACACAAAAGATGGTGTCCCCACAAAGGCTCTAAATGGGATTTCATTTAATGTTCTCAATGGTGAATATTTGGGTATTATGGGTGCAAGTGGTTCCGGTAAAACTACATTATTAAATTGTATTGCGACGGTAATTAAACCAACTTCAGGTCAAATTTTACTTTCAGGTGCCAATATAAGCTCTTTTGATGGCACGAAGTTGGCTGAATATCGTGGCAACAAGATTGGTTATCTATTTCAAGATTTTGCTTTACTTGATAATCTAACTGGTAAAGAAAATATTATATTGCCTTTATCAATTCATAATATTGACATTGTTACAGCGGAAAAAAAGCTAAAAGATATAGCAGATTTTCTTGGAATTACAGACGTTCTTTCTAAATTTCCGTCACAAATGTCGGGCGGTCAAAAACAACGCGTAGCTGCTGCACGTAGTTTGATTTCTGACCCCGATATTATTTTGGCTGATGAACCTACAGGTGCATTAGATACAAAATCAGCACGTTTACTCATGGAGAAGTTACAGGAAATCAATCTTAGGCGTGGACGCACAATCCTAATGGTCACGCATGACCCTAACGCCGCGAGTTTCTGTTCTCGTATTTTGTTCATTCAAGACGGTGTTATTTTCCATGAGTTACGTCGTAAAATTCCAAATGAAACACAGGAAGATTTTTATGCACGTATTTTACAAGTGATGGCTCAAATGGGGGGAGGAAGTGCAAATGTTCTTTAATCTCACATGGCGAAACGCCAAACGGAGCCGTAGCGAAAACCTAATTTATTTTCTGACAATGATAACAGCCGTAGCAATGTTTTATATAGTGCTTTCTCTTGGACAACAGGACGTAATACGTTTTTTAAGTGAAATTGAGAGCGACGCAGTAGAACGGTTGCTTACTAATCTTTTACCGACGGTTTATCTTTGTGCTTTATTATTTGTGTTCTTTCTCGTAGTATTTGCAAACAAATATCAACTTGAATGTCGTAGTCGAGAACTGGGGCTTTATTTGATGTTTGGAATGACAAAGATTAAATTATTTATTCAAATAATGACAGAGGGGCTAATCACGTCGTTTTTAGCTCTTTTAGGAGGGCTTGTATGCGGTGGCTTTTTATCCGAAGCTATAAGTCTTACAACCGCGCGTTTAGTAGGGCATGGTATCATTACACACCAATTAAGTTTTTCTGTAAGTGCCGCTATTTTCACATCGTTAGGCTTCTTGATTATTCAGTTTGTAGCATTGTTTGTTCTATGCGGAAAGCTGTTCCGTAAAGAGCTACATCAACTTGTTTATGGAGAGATGGCGAAAAAGCAACGCACAGGGAATCCATATGTAAGTTTCGTATCGTTTGCTATAGGCACCGTAATTTTGCTTGTCGCGTACTGGATTGTTGTAGAGCATTTTATGGCTGCGAGTGGGGCAATGCTGCTTATTGCCGTTTTACTTGGAATTATCGGAACAATTCTATTTATTCGAGGACTTGCAAGAATTTTGAGTATATGGGCAGCTTCTATAAAACACAAAGCCACAAGAGGACTTTATGTATTTACTTTACGGCAGTTGCATGAAAATGTCGTTAATAAATATATTTCAATCAGCGTAGCGTCCATTCTGATGATGCTTACTATTATGTTAATTACCGACGGCTCAGTGCGCATAATGTCATATGGAAGTGAATTGACACGAGGTACTTCTGTTTATGACTTTACTGTAATGGGCAACGACCAAATTGTTGAGAAGTATCTTTCCAACGAACAAATTCGTCCTTATGTATCAAATCTGAACCGTATGGAAATAGGAAATATAAAATCCACTGCTTCGGATGGGATAAGTTCTCCTGTTGATTGGTCGAAATTTAGGAAACAAATCGTGCAGCATTTACCTCAAGATGTAGTAGACCCTGCCACACAAGAAGATGGTATGTATAGTTTTGGCTCCGACCAACCTGCTGCCTTAAACCTTTTAGGTCTTATTGATACTGGTAGTTCTTCTCCTTATTTGCTTCCTGTATCTTCCTATAATCGGTTATTGGATGCCGCGGGAGAAGAACAGATTAGCCTTGGGAACAATGAAGTTGTCTATTATCTCAACCCAGATTTTTTAGGTAATGCTCAAGATGAAACGGTTACACTGTTAAATCAAATTGCAGCAGACGCACAGGCGAATAATGAAGCGTCGCTTTCTATCAACGAAAGACCATTTTATCTTGTTCCCTCCGTACCGATGAAAGGGTTGACCGCAGATGAAAATATCAAGATTATAACTGCATTGATTGTTTCAGATGAGATATATTCAGAATTTGTAAATTCAGACACTTGTATGGTTTATTGGAACTTTTGTATTCCTAATGAACTTGTTGAAACAAAAGGTTTAATGTTACCGATTATGGAAGCTCGTGATTTGTTAAAACCATCTGGTCTATATTACGAAAGCTATCTTAATAATTTTGGGCGACAATTATTTTATGTTATTTCCGGAAGTTATACAACACTATACATGGGATTTATGTTTTTGATTATTGCGTGTGCATTACTTGCCCTGCAATTCTTGACGCAAATGCAAACTACAAAATCAAGGTATCTAACACTCTCTATTTTAGGAGCACGACGTGAACAAATTAAGCGTTCTATCAACCAACAAGTATTATGGTATTTCCTGCTTCCTCTTATATTAGCGTGTATCAGCGGAGCAGTAGGGATATATGCCATGCAGCTATATTTATATTCAGGAGCGGAACACCTTGAACAGTCCTATCCTCTTTTAATTGCTATGGCTGTTATTGTTGTTCTTGTTATGGTAATTTACGGTGTGGCTGTTGCTCGAACAGCTAATCGTGAAATAGGAAAGCTCAATTACAAGCCCAATTCTTAACAGGCTTATAAATATTATGGGAAAGGAGGCGGACATATTGGCAAAGATAGTTGTGGTTGAAGATGATGTTTATATGCGAGAAGAACTGTTGAACTTATTAGAAAAATCGGGATATGATACGATTGGATTATCGGATTTTGAAAACGCAGTATCAGAAATAGCAGCATATTTTCCCGACTTAATTTTGCTTGACATCAATCTTCCCTTTCGTTCGGGTTTTGAAATATGTAAAGAGTTGAAAGCTAAACAGATTGGTACGGTACTCGTATTGACTGCAAGAGATAAATTGCAGGACGAACTGCACGCATTAGACTTGGGGGCTGATGACTATTTAACAAAACCTTGTAATATGTCACGTTTACTTGCCCGAATTAAAAATCTTCTTCGACGTAAAGAAGAACAGGTACAGCAAGGGTTACTTGATGGAGGTGGTTTTTTACTTGACCCGAATACCTTTACAATTTATGTAGGGAATAGCTCTTACCTTATGCCACCGAACGAAGGAAAAATATTACTTGCTCTCTTGAAAAATAGCCCTAAGATTGTTTCTAAAAAAGAATTATGCATTAGACTATGGGGAACAGAAGAATTTATAGACGAAAATGCATTACAAGTAAATTTTACTCGGCTGCGAAAAACGCTTCGGGAGTTTGGGCTTGAAGAACGTATAGAAACGGTGCGAGGGCAAGGATACCGTTTGAAAGAGCAGGTGGACATATGAATAAATGGAAAAATCTTTTAATTGCTATTTCTTCTAATCGAATTTGGTTTATAACATTTATGTGTTTGGATTTGTTCTTTATATTCCTTGCTTGGTTGGCTTACCCGGAATATTTCACAAGCTATGTTGCCTTGATAATTTTTGTTTCATTGGCTGCACTTACTATACCGATTACTATATCAATCAAAAAAAGTAACAAAGCTGATGTTGTTTTTCATAGTTTTTTATTGGAACCAGATGATACTAATGAATACTTACTATGTGAAATTGTACCCGCGTTATTACGTCCCTATGTTCGTGAATTGGGACAGCATTTGAGAACACAGCAGGAATATGTGAACGAACAGAAAATAAAGATTTCGGACTATGAACAATATATTGAAAATTGGGCGCATGAAATTAAAAAGCCACTATCGCTTATGACATTGTTATTGGATAATCGAAAAAACGAAATGTCCCCTTTAGTGCATACTCGTATGCTTTACGTGCGTGACCATGCGCGGCAAGATGTTGAACAAATCCTTTATTTTTCTCGGCTTGGTGCTGTCCATAAAGATTATTATTTTGAACCACTATCTATTCTTAGGACTTGTCGAGAAGCAGTTGAGGATAATGTAACTCTGCTTGAAGAAGCCGGATTTTCTATTGAGTTTTTGGGGAATGAATATCAAATTATATCCGACAAAAAAGGGCTAATGTTTATTTTAGGACAGATTATTAGTAATAGTGTAAAATATGCTGAAAAAAAATCTTCTCCCTTTCTTCAATTCTCAATCAATGAAGCTTCACAAAGTGAAGAAATCATCTTATCTATTAACGATAATGGAATGAGCATACCCATATCGGATTTGCCATTTGTTTTTGATAAAGGTTTTACCGGCGATACAGGAAGTTATTTAAGCCGTTCTACAGGCATGGGGTTATACCTTGTTCAAAAAATGGCTAATGACCTAACTATAAAAGTGGAAATACAGACTAATTCTTATGGTGGAACAACCGTAACCTTGACGTTTCCAAAAGTGGAACGTCCTTTCTTTCGGGAGGTGTAGAAATGCAACAACAGAGTAACGTAACAAACGGACAAAAGCAAAATTCTATTTTGGTATTGTTACTGAACTGGATAATTATTTTAGGAGTGTACCTTTTAATTCGTATTGTATTTATTGTTTTAGGCTTTCATTTATATACACCCCTTTTAGGCGGTTTACTTGCTATTATACCGTATCTTTTAGGAACAATATATTTATGGAAATCCTGTAATCAATACAAAATTTGGTTTTATGTATTGGCTATTCTTCTACCATCTATCGTTGAAAAAATCACATTATATTTGTTTGGCTCGTTTTTATATAATTTAAGTCCGACAAACATTGTTGAAGTTATGGAAACTATTGGTAACAATATGCCATATGTTAACTTCATTAAAAGTCAATCTGCACAATATTTAATCAATATTTCATTTTTTAATTGGACGTACATTATATGTAGTATTGTATTTTCTCTTGCTTGTGTTTTGTTTTTGGTAAGGCGAAAAAAGTGACTGAATAACCACAGAGAATAAATTTAGATATTGCAAATATTATAACAAATGGATATAAAATAGACTAAATCTGCCGCGCGACGGCAAAAGAAAAAAAGCCGTCGTAAAGCAGACATATTTTCACGCGCCTTTGAAACGGTGGCTTATGGAAAAGCCGCCGTTTCTTTTTGCTTAAAGCACTTTGACACTCTCTATCCCATGCAATCAGCAGGGGCGGTATATTGGGAGGTTGTCATTGTGAAAAAAGGAAAGAATGAATACATACAGATAAGGAATACCTTATCAAAAAAAGCCCGCCTCCTACAAGGGGTTATTGCGGCTATATATATGAATTGTCAAATCATCTGAATACTTCTTTTAATTCCTCTGCGCCTGTCCGAGTTTTTTCGGGCGGGCGTATTTTGCGTTTACAGAAGATTTTTTCAAAAACTTTGTCCTCTTTTTGGCAAAGCAAAAAGTCGCCTGTATTATCCCGCGAAAAGGGGAGGTACTACCGCCTTTCGGCAGAAAGGAGGTGAACACCATGACACCTAATCGCAGGGAATTTGAAAAGCAATGTGCGTTTCAAAAGTTCTGTAAATCAGTGCTGCACAACGAAGCGTGCAACGCCCATGAAGAAATTCGTCGGCGCAGAGTTCGGGAGGTTACTTTTTCCAACCTTGCCTTGCATGAGGAACGGCAACTTTATACCGTCGATAAGTATTTTCAAGACGAAGAAGCAGAGCCGTCTTATCAAATGGCAGGAAAAGAAATAACCCCAAAACTGCTACTTGAAGCTATCCGGGCTTTGCCCGAAGAACGGCGCAAAATTATACTGCTGTATTACTTTGAGGGATTGACTGATATAGAAATCGGAAAGCAACTCAATATCTCAAGAAGTACGGTACAGTATCGCCGGACAAGCTCCTTTGAGCAGTTAAAAAAATATTTGGAGGAAAACGCTGATGAATGGATTGAATGGTAAACCGACCGAGTACCCGGAAAATGCCCTTGTTCCCTATCCCGTTATTTTGGCGGCGAGCAAAGGCGACCCGGACGCAATGAAGATTGTATTGCAGCATTTCAGCGGCTATATAGCAAGTCTTTCCATGCGGAAGCTCTATGATGAGCGAGGAAATGTTTATTTTGGAGTAGACGAAGAAATACGCGAAAGGCTGCAAGCAAAACTGATGAGGGCAATCCTCACATTTAGGGCTGAATAAACCAACGCGGTATTGGAACGCTTCTCCCTTTTCCGTTCCATATCGCAGAACAGCTCTCTGCTCTTTGACAAAGAAAGCGGCGCAATAGAACGGCGACGCAGTATAAGGCAAATCGGATACGTTCCTTTTGTGCCGAGCCATGCGGTGGGTACGCCATGACCTTTTTCTTAACCGAAAAGCGAGCGAGAAATACCACACCGTAAAGCAGGGATAGCACCCTGCGGGCGATAACGCACAGAATATATAATGATACTTCCTTACAGCCATAGTCCGAGCGTTAGAAGCGTCGCAGGCAATGGGTAGGGCTTCGGCAGACCGCCGGAGGGGTGCAAGTCCCATGAGGTTACGCTAATAGCCGTCCGATTAAAGCCTATGTTACACATTAACTTTTGACCCATTAAGAAAGGGGGACGACAAATTGAACAATAACGACGTGCCGATTTGGGAAAAGTACACTCTTACCATAGAAGAAGCGGCAAAATATTTCCGTATCGGAGAAAGCAAGCTGCGGAAACTGGCAGAAGAAAATCCCGTCCCGGACTGGGTAATGATGAACGGAAACCGTATTCAGATTAAGCGGAAGCAGTTTGAAAAAATGATTGATACGGTGGACGCAATCTGATAGTGAAATCGAGCCTTGAATGTGGTACAATGTAGTCAAGCATATCAAGGCTCTTTCCATTATGGAAAGGAGCATAACGATGTCGGAAAAAAGACGGGATAATAAAAATCGTATTCTCCGCACCGGAGAGAGCCAGAGAAAAGACGGGAGATATGCCTACAAATATATAGATACCTTTGGGAAACCGCAGTTTGTTTATTCTTGGAAGTTAGTGCCTACGGACAAAACCCCGGCAGGAAAGCGCGACGATATAGCGTTGAGGGAAAAAGAGAAAGAAATCCAAAAAGACCTTGACGACGGTATCGACCATATCGGAAAGAAAATGACTGTCTGCCAACTCTACGCAAAGCAGATACGCCACCGGGCAAATGTGCGGCATGGTACAAAGCAGGGGCGAAAACAGCTCATGCGGATTTTGCAGGAGGATAAACTTGGAGCCTGCCGGATTGAAAATGTGAAGCTCTCCGACGCAAAGGAATGGGCGTTACGCATGAAAGAAAAAGGTTACGGCTTCAAAACTATCAACAACCACAAGCGTTCCTTAAAGGCTGCCTTTTACACAGCCATACAGGACGATTGTATTCGTAAAAATCCGTTTGACTTCCAGTTGAACACAGTCCTTGAAGATGATACAGAACCAAAGGAACCTCTATCCCCTACGCAGGAAGCGGCTTTCTTGTCCTTTGTGCAGCATGATAAAGTCTATCAGAAATACTACGACGAGATTATCATACTGTTAGGGACAGGGCTTCGCATTTCGGAACTCTGCGGATTGACGGAAGCTGACATTGACTTAGACAAACAGCTTATCCATGTAGACCACCAACTTTTGAAGATTGCAGACGTGGGCTACTATGTGGAAACACCTAAGACGAAAAGCGGCAACCGGGTTATTCCTATGAGTGAAAAAGTGTTGGAAGCATTTCAGCGGGTGCTGAACAAACGGAAATATGCACAGCCTGTTATTTTGGAGGGCTACACAAAGTTTCTGTTCCTTAACCGGAACGGCTTGCCAAAAGTGGCGGTCAACTATGAAAGTATGTTCCGGGGGCTTGTAAGGAAATACAACAAAACGCAAAAGGTAGCATTGCCAAAGGTAATGACACCGCACACCTTACGCCACACATTCTGCACCACGTTAGCAAATGCAGGAATGAACCCAAAGGCATTACAGTACATCATGGGACATTCTAACATCAACATGACACTGAACTATTACGCGCATACGACTTCCGAAACGTCGATAACAGAAATGAAGCGGCTGATTGCATAAGTAGTAAACGGAGAATTTACTACTCCACATACTACTTTTGAACATCAAAACATACGGGGATATAAGAAGATTTGAGAATATCTTCCATAACGAAAAATGCCGGAAAAGCCTGTAACAATAGGCTATACCGGCATATAAGAACTTTTGAAAAGATAGTCAAAAATTACTTTGTGATTTGGAGGTACATATATGAGCAAAATCAGCAAATCCATTGTTATATCCGAGTTCTTATGGCTTCTATTTTTTGCCGTAGTCTTTTTAAAATTTGATTATACGCGGACAACATTAGCCGTAGTTAATGCAATAGTTTGGCTTTGCATCGTATTAGTTTTTTCAATAATTATACTACAATTTCTAACCAGACAAGCATTTACGAAGGTACAGGGCATACTACTAGTGCTGATTTTCTTAATCATAGATCAGGTTATAAAAGCGCTACTATATTTTGCTCCGTCCGAAATCTCCATTCCTGTTATTCCCAATATTCTATCGATCCTCGTAATTCTGAACAAGTACCAGACCTTAGTACTTCAAGCAGCAGATAAATTCGCATCGCCTTATATTGTTGCGTGTGCAAAACTATTGCTGCTTCCCTTCTTTTTGCTATTGCTCTATCTGCTCTCAAAGAGTAAAAATCGTTTTAATTTCAAGACGCCTATCGGCTATGCTGGTGTAACCCTAATTTCCTCGGCAATTTTATCGACGGTCCTAGACAGTTTAATTTATAAGGGAACACCAGACTATTTTTACTTAATTCCCTTGTATTCATCTGTGGATTTGAAGGATGTATTTGCCTTTTTAGGAGCAGGTTGCATTTTGTCAATCATATCAACAAACGAGAAAAATATGCAGAAGAAAACAACGAACATGGAGGCAAAATGATTTATCAGCAAGACTGGCTCATGCGTCAAATTGAAGCTATGATCCAAGCAATTTTGGCTGTTGCACTTGGGATATCAGCCAACGAACAGACTGCAACTCAAATTGAAGATTCTAGTTATGGAAAAATGCTTGAAAAAATGATTGACGATGGGGACATTTGTGCAGCAGAAGATTTGCTGTTCAATGACTTGGATCAGTCGGATTTATCATGGCTTCAGATAGCCCTTGATTTCTATTCAAAGCTAAATAACTGCTCTGATGATTATTTAGCAATGCATGATTTTTCTCGTGAAGAAATTGATCAAGGACTTCGATACATCTGCACGTTGTTTGGTTATGATTTTTTGGTAAGCAATTAGTCCATTATCGATTATTTCGTCAGCTATTCTTTTGTTTTCGAAAGGCACTTTTTCTCCACTTTCGATGATCATTTCGTTAAAAGAGTTTACAAAATATCCGCTGTCACTGTTTAACGATGGAATAGTTGTTTTGTTGACCTGGATCATTCCAATTGCTATTACCAGTTACTATCCTACACTATTGTTTTTGGGGGATTATTCAATTATAGGGTATTCTGCCAGCACTTCTGCATTTTTTTCGTGTCAGGGCTAATTCTGTTTCGTGAAGGACTTAAAAGGTTAGATGGAATGTCTTCTTAACAATTAGTGAAACTGAAAGGCTCTGGAAGTTGGCAAGCAAGGTCTTTTGGAGCCAAAAGACAGCAGGCGGAGACTCTGACGAGTCCCCGCCTTTTGCTTGATGGGGCGTTCCCCATACCCCCTGTAACACAGATTTCATGGGCCCTGCCTTTGAAAACATTGATTTTACTGACTTTCTTATGTTTTCTTATTAGGAGGCGAGGGACCGGCGGCTCCCTTTTTTACTAAGTGACGGATCCGTCACCTGAAAGTCACCGCCGTGTCACCTTGACAAAATAGAATGGGGGTGTAAAAAGCGAAAGGAGTATCCCGATATGGAGATTTTGAGAGTGGAAAACCTGACAAAGGTTTATGGCAAGGGCGAGAACGAGGTGCGGGCGCTGGACGGCGTTTCCTTTTCGGTGGAGAAGGGAGCGTTTGTCGCCGTGATCGGCCCCTCCGGCTCGGGCAAATCCACACTGCTTCACATCCTCGGCGGCGTAGACCGGCCTACGGGCGGCAAGGTATTTATGGACGGCAAGGATGTGTACGCGCAGAACGAGGAACAGCTTGCCATCTTCCGCCGCCGTCAGGTGGGACTGATCTATCAGTTTTACAATCTCATTCCCGTGCTCAATGTCACGGAAAACATCACGCTCCCCGTACTTATGGACGGGCAGAAGGTCAATCAAAATCGACTGGCTGAGCTGATGACCACTCTGAAGCTTACCGGCCGGGAGAACCACCTGCCGAACCAACTCTCCGGCGGCCAGCAGCAGCGGGTGTCCATCGGCCGGGCTCTGATGAATGCGCCTGCGGTGGTGCTTGCCGACGAGCCCACCGGAAATCTTGACTCCAAAAGTAGCCGGGAGATCGTGGAGCTGCTGAAGGTTTCCAACGAAAAATACGGGCAAACCCTTATTGTCATCACCCACGACGAGAGCATCGCCCTGCAGGCGGATCGAATCCTTTCCATTGAGGACGGGAAAATCACCAGAGACGAGGTGATCCGCAGATGAATGTTTTCAGCAAGGTAACATTAGAGAGCCTGAAGAAAAACAGGACGAGAACCGTCGTCACGATCATCGGCATTATGCTCTCGGCGGCGATGATCTGCGCATCCACGACCTTTGTCTCCAGTATGCAGAACTTCGTGCTGCGCTGCGAGATCTACAGCAGCGGAGACTGGTACGGAGCGGTTTATGACGCCGCGTACAAGGACTATGAAGACATCCGCGATTCCGGCAAGGTTTCCTCCGCCGCCTATGCGCAGGTTCTGGGTTACGCGAAGATCGGCAGTGCCAACGAGTACAAGCCCTACCTGTATGTGCTTGGCGGCGACGCAGCGTCCGGATATTTTGAGACAATGCCCGTGCATCTCCTACTGGGAACGCTGCCGAAGGACTCCACGGAAATTATCCTGCCGGAGCACCTGACATCAAACGGCAAGGTGAATTATACGCTCGGCGACACCGTCACGCTTGAGGTGGGCGACAGGACGCTTGACGGCAAAAGGCTGGGACAGGATACGCCCGTATACACCTATGACAGCGAAACGCATACAGAGGTTATGAGCGGCGAAAGGCTCGAAAACACCGAACCGAGAACCTACACAGTGGTCGGTATCTATGAAAGACCTGCCTTTGAGGACTACGCCGCGCCCGGGTACACCGCGCTTACGGCAGCGGATACCAAATCCGCCGAACAGTCTCCGATTCATTGTTATTTCAAGCTGCACAAGCCCGCCGGGGTGTATGACTTCATGAAGGAAATGGGCTATACGCAAGAGTATGGCTATGCCTACAATACAAAGGTCCTGCTGTATTCCGGCACGGCTCCGTTCGATTCCTTCCTTACCGCGTTTTACAGTCTTGCCGCCATCATCATCGCGCTGATCGTGTTCGGCTCTGTATCGCTCATCTATAACGCATTCTCCATTTCTGTTTCGGAGCGGACAAGGCAATTCGGCCTGCTGTCCTCGGTGGGCGCCACAAAAAAGCAACTTCGAAGAATGGTGCTGTTTGAGGCGCTGGCCGTCAGTGCCGTCGGCATCCCACTGGGCATTCTGGTGGGTATCGGCGGTATCGGCATAACGCTCCTCCTGATCGGAGATAAATTTTTCTCCATTGTCCGTGTGGACATTCCCATGCGGCTCTGTGTTTCGTGGCAGGCTGTCGTCATTGCTGCGGTCATTGCACTTGTCACGGTTCTGATCTCGGCATGGATTCCCTCGAAAAGGGCCACAAGGGTATCTGCCGTGGAGGCGATCCGCCAGAGCATGGACATCAAGGTAAGCGGCAGACCCGTCCGAACCTCAAGGCTCGCCTATAAGCTGTTCGGACTTCCCGGCGTCCTTGCCGGCAAGCACTATAAGCGCAACCGGAAAAAATACAGAACCACCGTCGTCAGCCTCTTTATGAGCATCGTCCTCTTTGTTTCGGCGGCGGCCTTCACCGACTACATGATGGAATCCGCCGAGGGAGGGCTGGCCTCCGATCAATTCGACCTGATCTACGCGGCGGAGTCGGATGCTTCCTCCGCCATGACACCCGATGCGCTTCTGGAACTGCTTTTCTCCGAGCAGAATGTCACCGGCGGTACCTATACCAAGAAGCAGTTTTTGCAGGGCGATATCTCCCGCGAATATGTCACGGCAATGTATGCCGACCGTTTTGCCGACTTCGGCACGGAGCGTGAGGACGCTACGCCGAAGGATCTCAGCATCTCCGGTTATCTGTACTTCGTTGCGGACGCAGAATTTAACAAGCTACTGGAAAAGTACAACCTGAAGGAAGCGGATTACTATGACCGGGACAACCCCCTGGGCATTGCCCTGGATCGCAACATTGAGCTTGACCGCCGGCTTGAAAAGTATGTCACGCTGGACACGCTCAAGGGCGATGGGTGCGTGATCGAGGGACTTTACTATGTAGAGATCGACGGATATTACAGAAAAGACAGCCGGATCGATGAGAACGGCAATAAGGTCGTCCTCTATCAAAACAGAGACAACGAGAACGACATCATCGAGCTGCCCTATGAGGAATCCTTTGCAAAATACACGCTGCGGTCCGAAAAAACCATTGAGGAGGCTCCGTTCTTTGTCAGCCGCAGCACGCCGGTAGCCATCAATATGATCTATCCGTACAGCATGCTGGAGAGCGTGGTTCCCGAGGCGGCGCTGAATCAATTCCGTAATACAGAGTATTTCCTCACATCGAGCAATCACACCGCGAGCTTTGAAAATCTGGCGACCGTGCTGACGGAAAACGGTCTCAGCAGCCGGCAGCTTTTCGACTACGCCGCAAACGCCGAGACAAACCGGAATGTCATAACCATTATCCGGGTATTTGCCTACGGCTTTATCGTGCTGATCTCCCTGATTGCCGCGGCCAATGTGTTCAATACGATCTCCACGAATATCAGCCTGCGCCGCCGGGAGTTTGCCATGCTGAAATCGGTGGGCATGACGCAGAAGGGCTTTCGCAGGATGATGAATTACGAGTGCCTGCTGTACGGCTCCAAGGCACTGCTTCTCGGTTTGCCGGTGTCCTGCGGCATTACATATCTCATCTACCGCGCAGTCACAACGGCCTATGAAACCTCCTTCCATCTGCCGTGGGCGGCCATCGGCATCGCCGTACTGAGCGTATTTCTGGTCGTATTCGCCACCATGATGTACGCAATGAGCAAGGTAAAAAAGGACAATCCCATCGACGCCTTGAAAAATGAGAATCTGTAAGGAGGAAAATAAAATGTATAACCATGAAGCACCCGCACATAGGAAACTCATCTTGAGATCCCTGCTGATCTGCTGGCTGATCATTCTCGGCGGATACCTTTTGATCCGTATGGTCTTTCTTGTATTCGGGCTGCAGCTGTACCTGACCGCGCAGGGCATCTGCCTTGCGCTGCTGCCGTACTGCTTTGGGGCGCTGTATCTGTGGAAGTGTTGCAAGAAGCAAAAACCGTGGTTTTATTTACTCGGACTCCTGCTTCCTGCCGTTGCTGAGAAGCTGACATTGTATTTCCTCGGCGCGTATCTGTGCGGGATCAGTCCGTTCCGTGTCACGGCGGTCATGGAGGCAATTGGAACGATCGAGCCGTATGCGGTGCTCTTTACCCGGATGCCCATGCGGTACGCGGTCAACCTGCTGTTCTTTAACCGGATATACATTCTTTGCGGCATCGCCTTCTCTGCACTCTGCTTTGTGGGTTTGTCCCTCCTGCAAAAGCGGGCGGAGAATGAACCATAAGCAAGATATAGGGGCGGCAAAATGTTATCAGGACAATATGCGACCTCTTGCTGTCACAGTGTTTGCGAGTAAGTTAAGAAGGAGTTGTTGTTCATGGGCGAGTTAAATATCAAAAACTTGAAGTTCTCTTTTGATAAAAGCAAGAGCTTGATAGCCTGTCCTTCTTTTTGTTTTGAACCGGGAAATATCTATGCTTTAGTTGGACCTAACGGCAGCGGCAAGACCACCTTCCTGAAAATTCTCCTGGGGCTGTTAAAGCCGACAGAGGGTGAGGTTTATGGAGCAGAGCGCGAAACGATTGGCTTTGTGCCGGATTATAACGGACTGTACGATTCGCTGTCTGTTCTTGAAAACATCAAGTTTCGCTTGAGCCTGTATAAAATGAACTACAAAAACGAAAAAGAGAAGATTCAGCAAATGTTGACCAGCTACAATCTTGATGGTGAAACAAATAAATTGGTTAAGGATCTATCCTTGGGCATGAAGAAAAAGGTGGCACTGATTTGCGCATTAGCAGTCCAGCCTTCTGTACTGATTCTTGACGAGCCTACCGGCGGTTTGGACTCAGACGCACAGGCGGAGTTGGCCGAAATGCTGACGCAGTTTATTTCCCCTTCGACGATGGTGATTTGCTCTACGCATGACCAGACTTTTTTAGATTCCTTGCCTGCCTGCCGCGTTATTTCGTTTCCGCTGGAGGTGTAACCATGCAGGTATTTATAAGGACGCAATTATTGGGCATAAGGAAATCAAAGCGGCTCATGGGAACTCTTTTATTTGCGCCTCTTTTACTGCTGTTCTGTTCTTACAATGCCTCCAACTCATGGATCCCGGCTGAATATTTAATGGCGTTGTTTGCTGGGCTTATTTCCATGCTGAGCGGCGAAATTCTCCATTGGCTGACAGTCGATGAGATAAAAGACGGAATTTTTGATATCATTTTAATCAGCCCTGTCTCGCGATTGCGCATCCTGTTCGGTAAATTATTCGTTCCTGTTGTGAGTGGTGTGCTGTTTTCCTTTGGCTCCTTAATGGCAAATAATTTTTTGGCTCAATTCTACCGCTACACGCTGTGGAAATTCTCGATTGGGACAAGTGCCCTCCTGATTTTTGGAGCGCTATTTGCCGCACTGCTGGAGTTTGTAGTCCTTTTAATCATGAGGAAGAACAACATTAACATACATTTTCTGCTATTGGCCGGTGGGTTGATGGCTATGTTAGGCGCGTTTTATTTGTGGTCAAACGGACTTTTTCTGAGTTTTATTCTGGCTCTGCTCCTATGCCCTGCTTTCTTGGCCGGATTTTCTCTGATCCTGTTAGAGAAGCGCCATCAATTTAGCCTCAAGAAAAGCAATTACGCACTTACCCGACTGTTTGGTGAAAACAGGATTTCTATCTACGGCGCATTTTTCAGGAAGAATCTTTCCGAAACGAGGCTCCACAGCCATGCCATATTGCAGACGATTATCGCGCTCGTTGCTCCCATATTAGCGGGTTTTGCTGCCCACTATCAGAAATACTTTCCGGCTGAGTTGGTTGTATCTGTAGCTTTATCAGCGATACCAGCTGTTGTCAACATATATTTGGTATACTATTCATCGCTTCGAGAAAACAGGAGCAAGTTAGATGAGGTCTTTCAGGCAATGAAAATATCGGCATTTTATAGAGTGTGTGAAAAGAGCATCAGCGCAGGGATTGTCTCTACCATACTGTGCCTGATTGCCTTTCCTGTAATCAATACTACTTGCAGGCTTAGCTGCGGCTTGATGATCGCCACTATTTGTAATAACTTCGTTTCCGCCTTCGTCTGGAGCGTATGTTTCTCTAAAGTTCAATCTTTCAAAGGCGAGAACGGATGCAAGGTGCTTATTTCCGTAATCAGCATTGCTCTGCAGACCCTGAATATATTGCTTTAAGCATGAGATAGCCGCCCGACAGCGAAAACTGCCGAGCGGCAGTCTTGCAATATGGAAGGATACGCAGTCAACTCTATTTTTTAACTAACACTCCCGTTGTTTGTTGAATGGGATGTACAATTCCGGGCTTGCTTAGTGAAGGCATAATATGCTATACTGTGCTACATAAGAGAGGTGGAGCAAATGACCTTTGCAGATGCGATTCTGAAACTGCGCAGTGAACGGAGGCTGTCCCAAGCTCAGCTTGCCAAAGAATTGGGTGTCAGCTATACCTCCGTAAACCGATGGGAAAACGGAAGGTCGCTTCCGACAAAAATGATGCTCCTCGTGATCCGCAGATACTGTGAAGAGCATCATTTGGAATTCTCTTGTGAAGAGGTTGGCCGCCTATCGTAAAAGAAATGACTCTCAGATACAGACATTGCGCTGATGCGGAATGTCAAGTACGGTGAAAAGCCGAACATGTATCTGAACTGCCACAATGCTACCAACCAAATATCATAACGAAAGGTCTGATAAAACCAATGAACCAAAAAGAACTTAACGAGCTGCGACGCCGCTGGAAGCCGGATAAAAATGCCATCAGCCGTATTTACGGCTGTTTTGTCAATAGCAATAAGGAGATTATAGCCGATTTGGACGAGTCGCTTGGCATGGTGACGCAGGAGGAAGCTGAAAAATACCTCAGCCTGCTGAAAAAGACACTGTCAGGAGCACTCGGGAAAAACCTGATCGATATTGTGTTTTCCAACCAACAGGTCATGACGGGGGAAGAACACAGAATGTTGATGGAGCTGCGCGCATCCGGTGCGAAGGATACTCGGGCGCGGCAGGCATTTTATCAGAAAGTCATTCAATCGTTGGACATGGGCGAGAGCAATTATCTGTTGCTGCTGGCAAGCGACAGCTATGATGTACCCCGTCGAAATCGGGACGCCATGCGAGATGAGGAATCGGATGAGGTCTTTTCCTATATTCTGTGTGCGGTCTGCCCGGTTAAAACGGGAAAAACGGAATTGGGCTATTTCTCCGGAGATAACGAGTTTCATTGTGCCACCAGTCAAACTGTCGCTGCGCCGGAGCTGGGCTTCCTGTTCCCGGCCTTTGATAACCGCAGCGCCAACATCTACAATGCGCTTTTTTACTCACGAAAAGAGGGAGAACTGCATCAGGAGTTTATCGACGCAGTATTCCATACCGATTTGCCCATGTCGGCCGCAGAACAGCGGGAGGCCTTTGAATCCGCTCTTTCCGAGTCGTTGGGCAGCGCCTGCAGCCTTGAGATCATGCAGGCAATCCACGGTCAGCTTTCCGCAATGATTGAAGAGCATCGGGAGACAAAGGATCCGGAGCCGCTGACTGTCAGCCCCTGTGAAGTGAGCAAGATTATTTTGGATTGCGGTGCTTCGGAGGAGCAGGCGGAAGCTTTTCAAGCTGCCTGTGGGGAACGGTTCGGCGCAGGCGCCGTTCTCAATCCGGCCAACCTGATTGATGCAAAGAAAGTGGAGCTGAAAACGGAGAAGGTATCACTCTCCATTGACCCTGAATACAGCCATCTTGTGGAAGCGAAGGTCATCGACGGTCAAAAGGTGTTAATCGTTCCGGTAGAAGATCATTTGGAATTCAACGGAGTTGCCGTCAATGTCAATAAGGACAAAGAATAACCGACAATGCGCGCTGCGAAGCTTCGCGGTATGCCGAAGGGGGTATTTTTACGGCTCGGCGATATAGATTGGCAAGAAAACAGAAAAAGATTACGCTAACGGCGGCGGCCAAAATGCTTGGCGTTTCGCAGCCGACATTGAGCGCGTGGGAGGGCGAGAGGAAGAATCCTTCTGTGGAATCCCTGATTCAGATGTCTGAGCTTTACGGCGTGAGCGTGGACTTTCTTCTGGGTCTTCCGGAAGCTCGATATCATCGGGCAGATATGCTTCAGCCGATTCCGCCGGAAGCTCTGCCGGCTTTTCATGATACACCCGTCTTCTCAAGCCGATATGGCTGGGCAATGGTGAATGCGATAGAAGGAGAGCTTCTCTTTGCAAGCGGGCTGCGTCTGTCGCTGGCAGATGCGGCCGAAGTGTATGTTCTGCCTCCGGCCTTTACAACACCCGGCGCGGCAGTATCCACGCCGTTGAAAAGGGACGAGCTTACCGGGTACGACTGCGTATGGGTAGAGCCAATCTCCATGGACGCCGCCCTGCGAGCTGAGCTTCGCGGTTGGTATCATATTAAAAGACGCTTTGTGGAAAACGAGGTGGGGCAGCGCTTCTACTTTGATTTTTACGGCGCAAAATGGCTTGCCTTTCCAAACGGACCGGGAAATATATGAATGAGGTCCATCTTGATGCGCGAAGTGAAATCAGAATAAGAACGTCCGCCCGTTTCTGCCCTTGAGGCATGGAGCGGGCTTTCGTTCATTTTCCGGGCTGGTCTCGTTGCACTTTTGTGACACTTTCCATGCACTTTTGCGGGGGAAGTATTTGGCGCTCTCCTGTATACTACAATCAAGGTTGACGCCCAACCAAAACGATTAAAAAAGGAGAGTAAAATACCATGAAAAAGAAAACGATTTGGAGCCTTGTATTGGCACTGGCGTTGGTGGTATCGGCCATCGGCACAGCAACCTCCGCCTTTGCCGCCACATCCGCGCCAATGGAGCCTGTTACTAAAATTGCAACCGAGAACGAGGACTCCATCTGGGAGCAGATCGAGGCGGTGGAAGAGAAGAGCGACGCCATCTTCCAGAGAAACGCGGCGCTGTGGGAAAAGCTGGACGAAATCTGCAACGCCCTGCCTGATGACTATGACTTCACAAACTTTGATGAAGCGGCATTTATCCACAGTACCAACGCCCTGACCGAAGCGGAGAAGGAAACGCTTCTGGCGGACATCAAGGAGCTGAATGAGCTGGATGCCCAAATGGAGGCACTGTACGCTCAACTGCCCGACTGCGACAATATGCCGCTTTACGAGAAGGCACTGGAAAAGGCCGACCCCAAGGTGCTGGATGAGATCGACACCCTGGAGCAGGAGTATGACCGCGTCTGCGAAAAGCACGCCGACCTGTGGGACAAGGTAGATGAAGCGTACTTCAATCTTCCGGACGACTACGACTTCGACAACTACGATGAGGCAGCCTTCATCCGCAGCCTGAGCTTCCTGACCGACGCGGAAAAGGACGCGCTGATCGCCGACTACAACCGTCTGGTAGAGCTTGATAACCAGCTGTGCAAGCTGTACGATACCATTTGGGGCAACACCGGCTGCGAAAACGGTATCTGCCCCCTTTGACGGAAAGGCGGTTTTCTGATAGTATAAGATCAACATCATGCCGATGCTGCGCCTACGCGCAGCATTTGGCGCTGCTTGCAAGGAGGACGCATGGGACATTCCATCTATTTGGCGGACGATGAAAAGAGCATCCGGGAGCTGCTCCATAGCTTCCTCGCAAGCGACGGATATACCGTGCGTTCCTTTGAAAGCGGCGACGCGCTGCTGGAGGCGTTTCGTCAGGAGCCTGCGGAACTGGTCATACTGGACATTATGATGCCCGGCACGGACGGACTTACCGTGTGCCGGGAGCTTCGCTCTGTTTCCGATATTCCCATCATCCTGCTTACGGCCAAGGACAGCGAGCTGGACTACGTCATGGGCATCAGCCAGGGCAGTGACGATTACCTCACCAAGCCCTTTCGCCCCACCATACTGCTCATGAAGGTGAGAGCCCTGCTGCGCCGGGTGGAGATGGACAGGGGGAAAACGGCGGCGGCAGTAGATGAATTGCGCTATGGGGATCTCCGCTATTCCGCTACGGAAAATGCTGTCTTTTTCGGAAGCACGATCGTGGCACTGACCCAGACCGAGCTGCGGCTGCTCAGCTATATGATGAAGCAGCCGGAAAAGGCCTATTCCCGCGAGGAGCTGCTCAGCGCGGTGTGGGGCTTTGATTCGGAGGTAGAGACCCGCGTGACCGACGAAACCCTGCGCCGTATCCGAAAAAAGCTGCTGCAAGCGGGCAGTACCGTCAGCGTAAGCACCATATGGGGCTTTGGCTATAAGCTGAAAGGAGCGGAACGCACATGAAAAACATCAAGCTGCGGATCGTGTATCTGATCCTCGGTGCGGCTCTGCTGCTCTTTGCACTGTTCATGCTGGCGGTGAACCTCCTCATACCTGCCCACTTTGTGAGTGAGGCAAAAAAGGCGCTCATCAGCGAGGCACAGTACCAGAACCGCACCATCCCCTATACCGACGAAGAGCCGATCTATGACGAGGGCGAGGAGGAGGGGAATTTCTTTACCCCCAGCATCGTCTTTTTGGAACTGGAGGATGGCTACCGACCTAACACATGGAACCGGGATAGCTATCACCTGGAGAAAAAATTGCTGGGATACTGCGCCGGGCGGGATATTGCACTCAATCAATGCTATACCTTCAAAACGGACAAACATCACCTGATATTCATGTCCGTGCAGGAGGAGCAGGACGATTGGGAAAAGCCGTATGCCTATATCATGTATATAGACATCGGCCCAATCACCCGCTATATCGTAACGCTGAACTGGGCGTTCTTTGCGGTGCTATTGGCGATCTCCTCCGTCATGTGCCTGCTGGGGTTCCGCTTTGGCCGTGATATTGAGAAGGAAGCGGAGCGGCAGCAGACCTTCTTCCAGAATGCCTCCCACGAGCTGAAAACGCCGCTTATGGCGATACAGGGCTACGCGGAGGGAATACAGGCGGGCGTCATGGACGTGGGCAGCGCGGCGGAGGTGATCCTGGCGGAGAGCGACCGCATGACGGAGCTGGTGGACGAGCTCTTGGACATCTCGAAAATCGATATGGGGCGGCAGCCGCTTACCCTTTCCGAGATGGATGTTCGTGAGCTGCTCTACGACAGCATACGCGCCGTGGAGCCGATAGCCGCCGGCGGCGGTATCACCATCACGCCGGACTTCCCCGAAACGCCCATTATGGTCAGCTGCGATGATACCCGGCTGCGCAGGGCCGTCACCAATATCCTATCCAACGGCGTACGCTATGCCCGCAGCCAGCTGCACCTGACCTGCCGCACGGAGAAACGGCATGTGACGATACGGATACAGGACGACGGGGATGGCATCGCCGAAGCGGACCTGCCCCATATCTTTGACCGCTTCTACATGGGAAAAAACGGAAAATCCGGCATCGGCCTTGCCCTGACCCGGGAGATTATCCACCTGCATAAGGGAACGATCCGTGCCTACAACGGGGATGGCGGCGCTGTTTTCGAGATCTCCATTCCGGTGAGCAGATAAGAAGAGCACCGCGCCGCCTGTGAGCGCCCCTCTTGCAAAAAGGACGGGCTTGGAACGGGGCTTTTGCCGGTGCCGGGCGGCGAGTTTCCTGTGATTTCCTCTTGTGCCGACATTGTTAGAATGGAGTACATCTATGGACTGCAAAGCAAAAAAATATCTGCATATTTATGACTGGAACTACTGGTGGGGCTATTACCGCTGCTGTAAGGACCTGGAACCTTTCCATGCGGCGGAGTTTTCTCTTTCTGAGGACGAGGCGGGAGAGGTGCCCTTTTTCCACTTTGATTTCCATAACCTCCCCGCACTTCACCAGACCATTCGGGACGGTGAGTTTGTGGAGCCGGATAACCCGGATCATCCGCACTTTCTGGAGCAGGCAAGGCGGCTCAGAAGCGGTGAACAGGACTGGTTCGTCGGGGCGCTGTACTATCCGCTTTTTTCGCCGGAGATGCATTTCTGCAACGCCTCCGTCCAGAGCGGCGTCCCGCTGACACAGCTGCTTTCCCCGTCTGTACCGCCCTATTACGGGGTAATCTTTCTCCGGGAGGAGCGCCCCCTCACTCCGGAGGTGCTGACGCATTGGGCGGAGACACTGTCCCAACCCCTGTTCGGCCAGCCGTTTTCCTGCACGCTTGCGCAAGTCCCCAGCCGACAGGAGGCGATGGAGCAGTTTGAGAATGAGATGCGGCTGACGCGATAAACAAGCGCCAGCCGCGCTGCCCGGCGGCAACTGCAAGACCCCAAAGCCCTGCGGATGCAGAATTACTTACAACGGAGAATATGAATGACTTTTGAAATTCACAGTGACATCACAAATCGATCTATGACCGTAGCTGCCCGCGCGATGCGCAGGGTGCTGCGGCGAAAGAGAAGCATTATTTGGGCCATCTTCGGCTGGAGCGTCTTTTTATTCAACGCATTGCTGCTGATACCATTCGATGGAGAGCCTTTTGCGCTTGATGTCAGAACGGTGACTTCCCTGCTGGTAGAGGTGATGCTGCTGTCCGTTCTGCTGTTTCAGGACCGATTCAACGGCATGATCGCCCGCAAAAACACGCTGGCGGGCACAAAGGAATATCATGTCGCATTCGGCGAGGATTCCTATACCGTCGTTACGGCGGCCACCACCTCCACGTTCCGCTATGAGCTGATCGACGCCATGGCTGAGTCGCAGGACTACATGATCCTTTTGATGAAAAAACGCTATGCGCAGCCTCTGGACAAGCGTACTCTTACCGGCGGGACGGTGGAGGAATGCAAACGATTTCTTGAGGAGAAGACCGGAAAGACGTTCCGGCGTGTGAAATGAACGAGTTTTCTATAACGCCCTTTCGCGGGCTGCATTTGATTCTGCTTTTGCTGACGGCAGCGGCGGCGCTGCTTATATTCTTACTGCTGCGCGGAAAATCGGAAGCACGGCGCTCCCGGTTTCTGATCGGCATGTGCCTTTTTAATCTCGCACTGTTTACCGCCTACAAGCTCTCACTGTCCATGGACGCAGCGTATGTCCGTGCGTACTATCCCAATGGCTTCAACATTTTCAATGAGCTGCCGCTGCACCTGTGCAACATCAATCTATTCCTGATTCCCATCGGACTATGGAAGCGCAACCGCTCAATACTGGGATTCGCCTTCTTTGTAGCGCCCCTCGGCGCACTGATGGCGCTGCTCTTCCCGGAGCCTCTGTTCTCCGGCTTTTCGCTGTTCCTGCCGCGGATCTTTGGTTACTATGTGACCCACGCGATTCTTGTTGTCTGCGGACTGAGTTTGGCGACGCTGGGCTTTTACCGCCCCGACCCCAAGGATATCCCGCGGATTCTCAAGACCTTTGGTTTGCTTGCTGTTGGCGCGCACCTTATCAATCTCCTTTTACGCCTCACGCTCTGCCCGGAGGCGAACTACTTCTTCACCTACGGGGCGGAGATCGGTGTGCTCAAGCTGTTTTGGCGTATCATCCCGGCGCCGCTGCTTTACGGACTGCCGGCGCCGCTGATTCTTGCAGGCTATATGTACGCAGTCTGTGCGTTGTCCCGCCTGACGCGAGGCGCGGAAGAAGCGTCTTTTTCATAAAACAGGACACAAAAAGCGGCCTTGGGCGCGATCATGCCCCGCTTTTTTGGTGGTTGGCAGTTGAACGCTGCCGACCGCTTTTTCTGCATCGGACAAAGCGGAGCGCTTCTGCGCTCCGCAACAGGATATCAGAAAAGGCGGGCTGAGGCGCGCCGGGGAAGGAACAAGGTCAACAGAACCGGAGAAGGAGCGCGATCAAAGGCTCACTGGGGCGCTTCCGGGAAGAATTCACCGTGCACCGCGTGCACGGCTTTTTCATATTCCGGCTCGCTGATGCCAACGGTGATGTTGATCTCGCGCGTGCCCTGCACGATCATCCGCACGTTGATGCCGGCACGTCCGAGCGCACAGAGCAGACGGCCGGAGACGCCCGGCTTTCCCGCCATGTCCCGTCCGACAATGGACACCATGGCAAGCCCGTCTGCAACGCAGATGCTGTCCGGGCGGACGGCGGCGGAAATGTCCGACAAAAGCGCCTCGCGGCAGGCGGAGACCGCCGCGGCCGGGGCGATGAACGAGATGCTGCCAAGCCCCGTTGCGATGTGGTCAAAGGGGATCTCGTGCGTTTCGAGCACCGAGAGAATCCTGCGGCAGTAGCCTACGGCGCTGTTCATGTTTTCCTTCTCCACTTGTATGGAGCAGTAGCCCTTGCGCCCCGCGATTCCCGTGACGGGACAGGCGGAGGGAGGGCTCTGCGATGAGACGAGGGTGCCGGGTGCGTCCGGCTGCATCGTGGAGCGGATGTGAATGGGGATGCCCATACGCCGGGCTGGCGTCACCGCGTCCTCGTGCAGTACGTTGGCGCCCATATACGCAAGCTCCCGTACCTCGTCATAGGCCATGGCGGGAATCGCCCTTGCGCTGGGCACGATCGCAGGATCGGCGCGGAAGATGCCGGGCACGTCCGTCCAGTTTTCGTAGGCATCCGACCCGGAGGCGCTTGCCAGCAGCGCCCCGGAG